>Ga0307372_10000289_pt1 | contig 90088 bp, 66 predicted proteins | sample OX1MG_FD_202533 | JGI IMG/M metagenome (GOLD analysis project Ga0307372, IMG submission 202533) | Soil microbial communities from Risofladan, Vaasa, Finland - OX-1 | ecosystem: Environmental > Terrestrial > Soil > Coastal area > Acid sulfate soil | place: Finland: Risofladan, Vaasa | collected... | reverse complement strand
GAACCGTCGCAGCCGTTCGCTCCACGCCCGCCGCTTCGCGCCATCCACGCTTCGTGCCATCGATCCCTCCCTTGCAAAAAGTCCGTGCCCGCAAACTCTGCAAGTTACCGGGGGCGTCAACTATGGCAGTGGAGTACGGTTACCTATGAAGTCCCGGTCCTGGCGCCGACTCCGGCGCGCTTGCGGAACAAGCGTTTGAAGGCCGGCCGCTTGGCAATGAGGTTCCCGCATAACGGGTCGCTGGCGAGTGGCGCTTGCCCCACGGCGCGGATTACCGCATCAAGCCTTCAGGCCAGGATCCCCTGCACGACTTCCCCGTGGACGTCGGTCAGGCGGAAATGCCGGCCCTGATAGCGGAAGGTCAGTTTCGTGTGGTCGATGCCGCACAGGTGCAGCAGCGTGGCCTGCATGTCGTGCACGTGCACCGGGTCGGCGGTGATGTTCCAGGCGAAATCGTCGGTCGAACCGTAGACGGCGCCGGGCTTCACGCCGCCGCCGGCCAGCCACCAACTGTAGGCCTTGCCGAAGTGGTCGCGTCCCTTGGGGCTTGCCGGATCGCCCTGGCCGAAGGGCGTTCGCCCGAACTCGCCGCCCCAAACGACGAGCGTGTCGTCGAGCATGCCGCGCTCTTTCAGATCGGCGACGAGCGCCGCCGAAGGGGCGTCGGTGTCGCGGCACTGCACCTCTAACTGGCTGTAGAGATTGCCGTGCTGATCCCAGCCCGAGTGCATCAGTTGTACGAATCGCACGCCGCGTTCCAAGAGCCGCCGCGCGATCAGGCAGTTGTTGGCGAACGAACCCTTGACTAGCGCGTCGGGACCGTAGCGATCGATCGTGGCCTGCGTTTCGCCGGAGAAGTCGACCAGTTCTGGCACGCTGGCCTGCATCCGAAAGGCCATTTCGTACTGGGCGATCCGCGTATCGATCTCCGGATCGCCGTAGTCGGCCAGATGGGCGGCGTTCATTGCCGCCAGTTCGTCCAGCAGCGCCCGCCGCCCTTCGCGGCTCATGCCGGGCGGATTGACCAGGTAAGGCACTGGGGCGCCCGTGTTGCGGAACCGTACGCCTTGAAAGCGGCTGGGCAGGAACCCGCTGCCCCAGTAATAGTCGAAGAAAAGCTGTCCGCAGGTCTTGCCTTTGTCGGAGGAGGTCATCACGACGAAAGCGGGCAAGTCGTCGGTTTCGCAACCGAGCCCGTAAGAGAGCCAGGCCCCCATGCTCGGCCGGCCGGGCGTCTGAGCTCCGGTCATGAACAGCGTCACGCCGGGGGCATGGTTGACCGCTTCGGTGTGCATGCTGCGCACGAGACACAGATCGTCGGCCAGGGCGCCCACGTTCGGCAGCATCTCGCTCATCGCGAGCCCCGACTGCCCGTATTTTTCGAACGGCTTGATCGCCGGCACGGCGGGCCATTTTCCATAGCCGCTCGACATGGTCGAGAGTCGCGTCGTGCCGCGCACCGAGTCTGGGATGTCCTTGCCGGCCAGCTCTCGCATCAGCGGCTTGTCGTCGAAGAGGTCGACGTGCGACGGACCGCCCCCTTGCCAGAGCACGACCGCGCGTTTGGCCTGCGGCGGATGGTGCGGCAAACCCGGCAATGGGGAACGGCCGAGCGGCTTGCTGCCTGCGCCGGCCGCCTTCGCCGCATCGGCGCCCAACAGCGAAGCCAGCGCTGCCAGCCCGACGCCGCCGGCCGTTGAGCCGAACCACTGGCGGCGCGTGACGCGAGCGACGTTTTCAGCAAACAGATCGGTCATGCCAAGATTCTCCGCACCGCTCCTGTTGGGCACACCCTCTGTGGCGTGCCGTGACCTAAGTTCAAGGAACCCAACTCACATCCGCGGAACGCCACGGAGTCAATCCCTACAGAAGTGACATTGCTCTAATTAAGCGCTTCACTCTCTCGTCAACGCCTCGTCCAAATTAAACATCGCCAGGCATACGGCCGACAAGGCCGCGTGCTCGTTCGCGTCGAGCGATTCGTTCCGAGGGGCGGCCCCGACGCCGAGCAACTCCTTCGCGGCCGACTCGTTGGCGCGATAGATCGCCACTTGCTTCTCGTACAGCCGCCGCAGCGTCTCCAGGTCGCGCCCGCTCGGCGGCCGGGCGACGATGCGGCGAAAGGCATGCGCCAGCCGCCCGTCGAGATCGCCGGTCGCTTTCATGCTCGCCTGGGCCAGCATGCGCGCGGCCTCGACCCAGGTGGGGTCGTTGAGCGTCGTCAGTGCGTGCAGCGGCGTGCTGGTCGCGGCCAGCCGCACGCGGCAGGTCTGACGGTTCGAGGCGTCGAACATGTTGGCCGGTCCGACCGTGCGCCGCCAGAACGTATACAGGCTGCGGCGATAAAGGTCGGCGCCGGACGATGCCGGGTAGGTGAAGTCGCGTTCCTTGGTGATCGCCAGCGCCTCCCAAATCGCCTCGGGCTGATACGGATAGACCGGCGCGCCGCCGATCCGCCCGTCGAGCAACCCGGACGCCGCCAGCGCCCAATCGCGCAGAATCATCGCAGGCATGCGAAAGCGGCCCGCCCGCGAGTAGAGCCGGTTTTCCCGATCGCGCGCGAGCTGTTCGGGCGTCACGCGGCTCGATTGCCGGTAGACGGCGCTGGTCACGATCAGCCGGTGCATCGCCTTGCGGCTCCAGCCGCTGGCGACGAACTCCGTGGCCAGCCAGTCGAGCAACTCGCGATGGACGGGATATTCGCTCTGCACGCCGAAATCTTCGGCCGTCTTCACGATCCCGGCGCCGAAGAAGGATTGCCACATCCGGTTGACCTGCACCCGGGCGGTGAGCGGGTGCTCGGGCGAAGCCAGCCACCGAGCGAGGCCCAAGCGGTTTCGCGGCGCGTCGTCGGCCAGCGGCGGCAGAAAGGCCGGCGTCGCGAACGAGACCTTTTCGCCAGGCGAGAGATAGTCGCCGCGGTTGAGAATCGTCGTTTCGCGCGGCCGCGCGTCGCTCATCACCATCACGCGCGGGATGTTATCGCCGCGGTACGCGCCCAACTGCCCCTTGAGCGAGTCGAGACGGGCTAGCGACGCAATCTTGCCGGCCAGTCCGGGCCGCACCTTTTCGTCAAAATGCTTTCGCAAGCCCGCTTCGAGCGACTGTTTCTCCTCATCGCTCCGCTGGGCTTCTGGCTTGCGCAGCGTGGCAGTCAGCGCGTCGGGCAGCCCCTTTCCCTCGGCCAGCTTGCCTTCGCCCGGTTTTCCGTCGGCCGCGAGCCCCGCGAGCCAGCCTTGATAGGCGGCGTCGGCGGCGATCTTCGCCTCGGCCTCGGCCGCGGAGATTTGCGATTCGAACTCGGCGATCTTCGCCTTGTTCTCGGGCGTGGGCAGCTCGAGCACGGGGTTCGCCACGCGAATGCGAGAGGAAAAATACTGCGGCGTGCCGCTTTCCGGCACGCGGTTGAAGGCGTCGAGCAGGCTGTAATAGTCGCGTTGCGTGAGCGGGTCGTATTTATGATCGTGGCATTGAGCGCAGGCCATCGTCAGCCCCAGCCACGTCGTCGCCGTGGTGTCGATGCGGTCGAACAAATTCACGTACCGCTGCTCTTCGGGGATGGCGCCTCCTTCGCCGTTGAGCAGGTGATTGCGGTTGAAGGCGCTGGCGATCTTCTGATCGGTTGTAGCGTCAGGCAGCAGATCGCCGGCCAACTGCCAGAGGGTGAACTGGTCGAAGGGCAAATCGGCGTTGATCGCCCTGACCACCCAGTCGCGCCAAATCCATTGCCAGGTGTCGCCGTCCTGCTGAAAGCCGTTGCTGTCGGCGTAACGCGCGGCGTCGAGCCAATCGAGCGCCAGCCGCTCGCCGTAGTGCGGGCTGGCCAGTAAACGGTCGACCAGCTTCTCGTAGGCTTCGGGGGCGGCGTCGGTGACAAACGCATCGACCTCCCCGGGCGTCGGCGGCAGGCCCGTCAAATCGATCGCGAGACGCCTAATGAGCGTCGCGCGGTCGGCCTCGGGCGAGGGCGCCAGACCTTCGGCTTCGAGCTTCGCCAGCACGAAGCGGTCGATCGGCGTGCGGACCCAGTCGGCGCGCCGAACCTCGGGCGCCCGGGGACGCTCGGGCGCGACGAACGCCCAGTGCGTCGCGTAGGCTGCGCCTGCGGAGATCCAGCGCTCCAGGATTTTCTTCTGCTCGGCGGTCAACCGCCGATTCGAGTCGGCCGGCGGCATCATCTCGTCGGGAGCGGAGGAGTTGATCCGCGCGACAAGTTGGCCAGCCGCAGGGTCGTTCGGCACGATCGCCCCGGACGACAGGGCGATCTCGCGGACGTCGAGCCGCAAATCGGCCTTTCGCTTGTTGGCGTCCTGCCCGTGGCAGTAGAAGCAATTCTCCGAGAGGATCGGGCGAATGTCGCGGTTGAAATCGAGTTCGGGCGGCGCGGCCTGCGCGCCTGAGGCCGCGCCAAGCAGCACGGCCGTCGTCAACCAGAGTCGACAGCGAAGAATCGTCATCGCGAAATCAGGCAAGGGAGGATGCATACGGGGGGGCTGAAGCGGACTCTTCCATCGTCGCAGTAAACGCCGACAAATTCAACCAGCGTGGCCCGGGGGCCGGTTTCGCCCCTGAAAACGCCCCTTCGCCGTCCGGCGCAACGCGCCCGCGAAAGTTGTTTGCTTCGAAGTGCGGTCGCGGCGGCGCTTTCGCAACGCTCAGCCGCCTGACCACGAGCCGCGTCTTCGATCCGGCCGCGGCGCACGATTCACCGCTCGGCGGCGACGTCCAAGAGTTCGATGGTTTCGCGAATGGCCGTGGCGTGGACCACCACGCCCAGGCCCATGCGATGCCGGGTCAGCCCAGACTGGTAGATGTTGGCGAATTTCTCGTCGATCAAGATCTGGCCGGCGACCAGACCCAGGATGAGTCGGGCCGATTGCGCCTCTGTTTCGCCCGCCACGAACCTGTGCGGATCGTCGAGGTAAACTGCCGCGCCGCTGTCGCCTTCGAAGGCGTTGACGTCGACAAGAAACGTCTTGGTCCGACGGGTCGGCAGGATCGGGAAGCTGGCCAGGCAGCCGATTCGCACGACCGGAAAGCCGGCCGAGTTGGCCTCGAATTGCGCGGCATGCGGAAATCCGAGGCAGCGCACCAGGTCGCCCGGCTGGACTTGATACTGCTTGAGCGTTTCGTCGGTCGCCAGCAGCGAGACCGGCACGCACGGCAACACGATTTCCGCGGGAAGCGAGACGTCGATCGCCGCGACGTCTTGCTCGGGATGCTTCGCCCAGAGAGGTTTTCCCTCCCGTCGTATTCGAATCTCGACTTCTCGCTTTTCGAACGACTCGTTCGCCGCGGGTTTTCGAGCCGCCAAGCGAATCCTGTCTTTTTTCATCTGCTCCAGGCCGTGGGCCGCCGTTACCAACACTGACTGAGGTTGCTCGGACGCCTTGCTGCGACTTAGCACGAATGCCGTGCCGTTAGTCTGGCCGTCGGTGATCTTGAACGTGCAGTGCATGAGCTGCGTGCTGAGATTGTCATCTCCGGCAACGTTGCTCTGCGGGGCGACGCAGACCATGACCAGCAGGCTCAGCGGCAATCGATATCTCATGGCTCAGTCCCCAACCGTCGGTGCGAAATTCAGCAGGCGTTTCCCGGGTTCAGGGGCTTGGCCAGGGTGGCGAAAAGTCCCGTTCCGCAAACATAGAGCGCCCGTTCGCCCGTGGAAAGACAGCCCTGCCAGGATACCTTCCGTTCGCGCTCGACTCGATGGAATTGCCGGAAAACGCACGAGATTCCGGAAGGCCGCGCGAAGTCCGCCAGAGCGGCGCAGTGCAGGCCTGGCGGAGCATCAAAGTGGCGTCGCGACGGACTCGCGCAGTTTAGTTGAAATGCAGCCGGCGGATTGAAGCTCGACCCGGTAATCGGCGTAAATGGCCGACGCTGTATCGCTGCTCATGCTCCCTGAGGTTCAACCAGCAACAGGGCTAGCGACCAAAGATCCTCCAGAATGTGACCACGGCAGCAGAAAGCCCTATTCCGGCCCAAATTCCTAGCACAAACATCAAATTTGGATTGAGTTGCCCGTCGCTGGTGAACATCCATCGCGGCAGCGCTATCACACGGCGCTTGGGCGCAGCGACTGACACGCCCTGGGGGACTTCCAAGGGGCCCTCGGGCAGCGGCTCTACCACGTCGACCTCCGGCGGCGAGATGGACGGCGCGGTGATCGCGGGGTCCCGCACGACGGGCTTGAACCTGGCTAACTTGCCTTTGTGGGGATGGTAAAGATTGTGCAGGATATCACCCGCAAGGTGGTCGGCCGTTTCGGCTGGTTCCGGGGGCTCCGGTCGCGCGTTGCTAAGGTCGCTCAGCTCAGGCACGGGGGCGACCGGGCGTTCGACCGGTTCCGAGAGGATATCCAGAATTTCGCCCTCGTCAGGCGCCCGGTCGTTACTCTTCACCGGTGAATCTTGAACGAGCACCTCGAAGTGCAGCGGTCCGATTTGGAGTTGGTCGCCGGGGTCCAGCCGGCGACGATCGACGATCCGCGTTCCGCCGACGATGACGCCGCCGCCAAAGTCGCGCACCCAAAGACAATCGTCTTGTACCAGCAGCGCGCAATGATACGGGCCGACCTGAGTTGCGCGGATCTTAAGATGACAGTTGTCAGCACAGCCGACGAGAAACCGGGGGCCCCGGATCGGGATCTCTCGGCCGACATGCTTGCCGGCACAGATTCGCAAGCTGAACCGCATTTTGCTCGCTTCGCGAAGTCAAAACATGATCGCGGAGACCACAGGGCGTTGGGAATAGGGATGAGGTCGAAGGCGTCGGATTCCGACGGAGTCGACGAGGATTAGTTTCCTCGGCGTCTTGACCGCGTTGGAGCTTTTGTCGGCGCCGCAGCGGCTTTCGCAGCCGACGTATTCATTTCGGCCAAATCGAGCATATACTGTCCGTCGATCTGCCATTGGCCGCGATTGCTCTTGACCCATAGAAAATCCACCGTGAACTTGGCGGGGCGGTCCGCGCTTTCGGGCAGATGAATCTCGACGGGCGTTTGGAAATCGGCCACTAACTTTTTTTCCCCCTTTTCGTCTTTCTCGGCCCTGCGGAACATCTTCGTCATCGTCCCAACCGTGGCCTTGACGTCCGACTCCATGCCCCATCCGGCAAACTCTTCGCGCGGGGTCTTGTCATACCACTGGCGCAGGGCCTCCGACGTGCCGGACATGGCCAATCGATCCAGCGTGTGCCAGTCTCCCTTGGCGAGGGCCTGGCCCGCGATCACCGCCCGCGCGCCGAGGTCTTTTGGGAACGGATCCTCTTGCAGCTTCCTGACCAGCATGGCTGTGACCGCCAGCGCCCCCACAAGTCCGCCCGCCACGCTCCAACGCAGCAAGGGCGGCAAACGAGAAAACCATCGCTCCAAACGGTTCGCTCTTTGCGATTCGAACGGCGCGTCTGGATCCGGGAGAACATCCGGCGGCGGCGCTTCGCCGTTGACGACGCCATGAACCGTGATGTGAAAAACTCGCTTGCACTGTTTGCAGGTAAACGTGCGATCGAGTCGCGAGATCTTGACTTTCCCCGAGAGGCCGCAGCGCGGACATTCCAGCGGCACGTACGCGTATTCGCCCTTGAAGCGATCGGCGCTTACGCGAAACGCCTCCGCCAGAGCGGATTCTTCCGGCGGCGCGCCCTCGGCGGCGACGTTTTCGCTCCCCGCCGGGGCGTCTTCGGGCTTCGCGTCGGCAGTTGTGCCGAGGGGAGGCTTTGCGTCGGCAGTCGTGCCGACGGCAGGCTTGGCGACGGAGTCCTGCTGGGGCTTGTTGAAGCGTTCAGTCACGCGTCGTTCTCATTCCCAAAGGCAGCGTTCCGCGATCTAGCTCGCGCCATTTTATCAGCCAAGCGCCGGCTGACCAGCGCTGGGCGCTTCACTTCTTATCGGAGGGCCGCTTGTCCCCGCCAAGCGACCAACCAAACCGGGGCAGGTCGCTGCCGTCGACGGCAAACGCATACACGATCATCGGCTTATCCGCTTCGAAGTCGTTGTCGCAGGCGACGACCAGCAAGCGGCGGCCGTCGGCCAAGTCGGGACCGAAGGCCAGGCCCTCGAATTTCTCCGAACACGCCGGCCCCCGGATGCCGAACCGAGGCTCGAGCAGGTCGAGGAACAAGGACTTCTTCACCGGGCGCACGTCCTTGGGCAGTTCGTCGGCGGGCAATGCGTCGCGCCCGCTGACATCGCTGGCCCCGGCCAAATCGATCTTATACAGCCGCTTGTACTCCGCCTTGTCTCCCCCCTTGCCGTCGCGCTCCAGCACCAGGAACTCGTGGTCGTTGATGGCCAAGACTTCGCTGACGCCATAAGCCGTATCTTCCAAGACGTATACGTACTCTTGGGATTTTCCCTCGGGAAGCTCCAACAGCAGAATGCGATTGTTGCGGCCGCGGCGTTTGCCGCCCGCCGTTGCGGCCTCGCTGTCCTGGATCAAGGGCTGCTGAATGATTGCTACCAGGCGCTTACCGTCTGGCGTGACCGCCATGCCCTCCAGGCCCTTGTTCGACTGGCGGCCGCTGGCGTTCTGCCGGTTTTCCTCCGCGGGGTTGGCCGAGCGGTGCAAAACCTGGAATCGCGCCGGCACGTTCAGCAACCGGCTGCGAAGGCCCGCCTCGGAGAATTCGGCAACGAAGGGGCCGTATTCGTCGGAAAGATAGAATCGCCCGTTGCCGCGGCGAATGGATTCGGGATCGAAGCGCAATCCCTTGGCCGGGTCATCGGGGTTGAACGCGGCGGCGGAACCTAGCAGGTGTTCGCCTTGTTCGTTGCGCAAGAAGCCGGTCGAGACCAGCGTCGCCGAGACGGGCTTGGCGGAATCGGGCTGTACTTTGAGCCGCACTCGATGAAAGCGGCAGCGGTACGACGTCGCCCCGTCGGCCGGTCCCCGGTCGGGCAGCAGCCAGTAGAGATCGTCAGCGCCCGTGTACTCGATGGCTGAGATTCCTCCCAGACGGTTCGCGGGCACGCCGCCTTCCAACGGTTCGCTCTGGCCCGAAAGATCGGTCGCGTCGCCCGCAAAGCTGACCGCGCCCAGCAGCGCGACCTCGGCTCGCAGGCCGGCGGGCCCGCTCAGCAATACGATGACCGTCAACGTCGCGACCGCCCCGCAGATAATCGACCTCTTCATGGCGAAACGCCTCCAATGCACGTTTTGTATCTTGTTCGGTGAAATAACGGGAAACAGGCCGGCGCGGCGCCCTGTGCAACCAGGGTGCCGCCCGGCCGTCAACTAAGCTGGCGAAATCGGCCCTCAAGCCGGGTCGTGCTCAGTCGGGATTGTTGACGATCTCTCCCCCAACCTGCGTGATTAACGCGGCAAGCACATAGCCGTTGATATCGATGCTGATGAAGTGTACCGAGCCGTCGACGTACGACACGTTGGCGCCACCGTCATGGAATGCGTAGATTTCCGAATCGTTAGTGCAGTTGACGAAGCAGGTGGCCGCATTCGGGCCAATGACGTTAAGGATCGCGGTGTTATAGCCCACCGCCTGGAAGGCGCCGCCAACGAAGGCGCCGATTTCGGTGTCGGCCCAACCCCAGCCGTCGGTCGTGGTGCCGGGAGTCACGCCCGCGTCGCCGTAGTTGAGAGCGGATTGCTGATTGCCGTACCAGAGCGCCGGGCGGCCGGCGTCTTCGAACCAGCCGATCGTCTCCGACGTACCATCGAGAACCATGGCGATCGGAGTGCCCCACGTGAAGGACTTGGCGTGCCAGTAAGGGCCGGGGATGTTACCGTTATATTGCGTACCCTTCGCGTAAATTGAGGTGATGCTAGTCGGGTAGCCGAGGTACGTCGCCGCGACGGCCGCGTTAAACCCTTCGTTGATCGTGTAGTCGCAATAGCCAAAGTTGGCCGTGGCGCCGGCGTAGCCATACGCCGTGCCATCAAGGCCGCGGTTGGTGATTCCAGCCTGGTTGGGGATCGGCAGGCGCGGGTTGGGCGCGCTGGGGCAGAGGAAGACCGGCAACGTAACGTTGGCGATCAGCCCGTTCACGACGTTGCTCGTATTGGCGTACGCGGTTCCGGTCCCGCTGTTGAGCACCGCCCCCGCCGAGCTGTAACACCAAGGATAGTTGAAGTTGACCTGATTCCAGATCTTGCGCTGCTCCATGAAGGGGAGCAGCAAGGTCGTCGTGGCGGTCAGCTTGGCGTTAGCCGAGCCGTCCAACGGCGAGATCGCGTAAATCGTGCGCGGCGGCAAGACCTTATAGTTCTGCTCGTAGTTGAGCGCAGCCAAGGCGATCTGCTTCATGTTGTTGGTGCATTGCATGCGCCGCGCCGCTTCGCGGGCCCTTTGCACCGCGGGCAACAGCAACGCGATCAAGACCGCGATGATGACCATCACCACGAGCAACTCGACGAGCGTGAAACCGCTCTTCGGTCGCCTTGCAGCTTTCGCTGCAGCCCCAAGACGAAACGTTTTCAACATTCAGACTCTCCTTTTTCGATGAACGAAACCCTACCCGTGGCCGCCGCGCCTGCGTTGTTTAGACTTCGGTGGGTCGGACTGCGTTGAGCCGAGTTCCACCGCCGACGATAGTCACTTGCGGCGAAGTATAGCTTCAATGTATTTAATTCACGCAAGCGCCGCGTTACCTTCCTGCGCGCTTTAGATGTTGTTTTACGTTCTATGACAATTCGTCTGCGTAACAGAAATTCAGCACTAGTGCTCTGTCAGCCGCTGATTGATGTATGCTCAAATGATGGGCGCCTGGGGCTGAGCCTCGGCGAAACCCCAGTTCGCTGGGGCATCGCTTCGCTCTGCCGCCAGCCACCCTCACCTATCAACTCAGACTTGAAGAAGCACTAGGAAAAAAGGCCGGCGCGGCGCCCTGTGCAACCAGGGCGCCGCCCGACCGTCAACCAAGCTGGTGAAATCGGCCCTCAAGCCGGGTCGTGCTCAGTCGGGATTGTTGGCGATCTCTCCCCCAACCATCGTGCACAACGAGCCGAGGACAAAGCCATTGATGTCGGTGCTGATGAAGTGTACCGAGCCGTCGACGTACGACACGTTGGCGCCCCCGTCATGGAAGGCGTAGATTTCCGAATCGTTCACGCAGTTGACAAAGCACGTGGCGGCATTCGGGCCGAGGACGTTGACGATGCCGGGCCCCGTCCCGTTGAGGGCGCCGTCGATGAAGGCGCCGATTTCGGTGTCGGCCCAACCCCAACCGTCGGTCGTGGTGCCGGGAGTCACGCCGGGGTCGCCGTAGTTGACGCTGGAGAGCTGATTGCCGTAATAGAGCGCCGGTTTGCCGGCGTCTTCAATCCAGCCGATCGTCTCCGACGTACCATCGGTAATCATGGCGATCGGAGTGCCATACGTGAAGGGCCCGGTGTGAAAATAAGGGCCGGGGATCACGCCCCCATATTGCGAAGTGTCCGAGTACGTTGTGGTGATCGAAGCTGGGTAGCCGAGGTAGGCCGCCGCGGTATCCACGTTCAGCCCTTCTTGGATCGCGTAATCGGTGTAGCCGAACGCTTCCGTTGTACCGGCATAGCCGTAATCCGTGTCAAGAGCCCGGTTGGTGATTCCAGCCGCGTTGGGGATCGGCAGGCGCGGGTTCGGTGCGCTGGGGCAGAGGAAGATCGGCAACGTAATGTTGGCGACCAGCCCGTTCACGACGTTGCTCGTATTTGCGTACGCGGTTCCGGTCCCGCTGTTGAGCACCGCCCCTGTCGAGCTGTAACACCAGGGATAGTTGAAATTGACCTGGTTCCACATCTTGCGCTGCTCAAGGAAGGGGAGCAGCAAGGTCGACGTGGCAGTCAGCTTGATCCCAGGGCCCCCCACCCACGGCGCGTAGATCGTCCGCGGCGGCAGGATCCTGTAGTTCTGCTCGTAGTTGAGCGCCGCCAGCGCCACCTGCTTCATGTTGTTGGTGCATTGCATGCGCCGAGCCGCTTCGCGGGCTCTTTGCACCGCGGGCAGCAGCAACGCGATCAATACCGCGATGATGACCATCACTACGAGCAACTCGACGAGCGTGAAACCGCTCTTCGGTCGCCTGGCAGCGTACGCTGCAGCCCCTCGACGAAACGTTTTCAACATTCAGACTCTCCTTCTAAGATGAACGAAACCGAACTTCGGCCGCCGCGCCCGCGTAGTTCAGACTTCAGTGGGTCGGACTGCGTTGAGCCGAGGTCCACCGCCGGCGATAGTCACTGGGGGCAGAGTCTAGCTTCAATGTATTTAATGCGCACGAGCGCCGCGTTAAACTCCTGCACTCTTTGGATGTTGTTTTATGTCCAATAACAAGTCGTCTGCACAACAGACATTTATCACTGCGGCGTTATTATTCAACCACCCGCCTGAACGGCAGCAGCGGATGTAAATAGCAGCGCGTCGATAGGACACTATGCAAGCATTGCATAGTTACGCGCGCAGCAACGAGCAGATAGTGCAAGATGAGAGACTTGCACTCTCGCATGGCGTCGGCAGCTTGGTGGCACACTCAGGCTCGGGCGTGCCTGCCTGACGACGCTCTGCAGAGCGATGCAGACGATCGCCTATCCACGATGATCGTGCGCTTCAACTCTTGTGTCACGCGCTAACGAACATTCGCCCGGCGCCGTGACTGTGTGCAACGAGGAACCGAAAAGCTCTCGTGCGGATAGCATTGTGTGCGTAGGAACGCCGATGGTAAATCGGGCCGATGCGTATTCTTTCAGGATTTAAATCCCAATCAGTAATAGTCCTCAAGATTATTCAGATATAGGCGTTTGTCCTACATCGACGGCTCCCCAGGGCCGTGACGCCCGGTTCGCAAACTTCGACGGACGTTAGGGGATTGTCAGGATTCAGTTAGATGTCTCCCCTAAGTATGGAAAGCGTTGAAGAACCCGAGTAAGCTGCTCGCACAGCGGGCGACGGGGCCGTTCGGCTGGCGGCCGCGCGTGCCAGGAAATCCGGTCGAATTCAGGTCCAGTCGAATTCAACGGGTCGTGAATCTTGGAAGCAGCGAAATTTCCCGTGGCGGACGAATCACGAACCACTCCTGCCCGCAAGAGTCAGCCGACGCCGCGGGTGCGGGTGATGATCGTCGACGATCACCCGTTGATGCGCCAAGGTCTCGCCGCGTTGATCTCCGCCGAGGGCGATTTCGAGATTTGCTGCGAGGCGAGCGGAGTTGCCGAGGCTCGCCAACTGGCCGCCGCCGGGCCGCCGCACGTCGCGATCGTGGATTTGACCTTGAGCGACGGCAGCGGGCTCGAATTGCTCAAGGAGTTCAGAACGGCTTACCCGCAGGTCAAACTGTTGGTGCTGACCATGCACGAAGAGGCCCTGTTTGCCGAGCGCGCCATGCGGGCCGGCGCGGCAGGTTACGTCCATAAACAGCAGGCCAGCCGCACGATCATCCAGGCGATTCGCTGCGTCCTGGAAGGAAGGACGTATCTCAGCCAACCGATGCTCGAGCGGGTGGTGCAACTGGCGTTCGGTTCGCCGGATAAAGAGCATCCGCGCTCGATGCTGGAATCGCTCTCGGACCGGGAATTGGAAGTCTTCGGTCTCATCGGCCGCGGCATGACGACCGGCGCCATTGCTTCCGCCTTGGAAATCAGTCATAAGACCGTTCAGGCGCACCGCGAGCGGATCAAGGACAAGTTGAAGCTGAAAAACTCGGTGGAGTTGACGAAGCACGCCGTTCAATGGGTGCTGGAACATTGATGAAGCGCCTCTGCAACCGATTGGGGCTGCCGCTGGGCTCGACGATCGGGTTGTTGGCCATCGTCCTCGTGGTCTTGGCGGAGTACAGCTTCGTCGAGGTCAATCTTCACCGGATCTCCTCGAACGAGAGCCGGTTGATCGAACTCCAAGCGCAATTGGAGTTGCTGCTGAATCTGCGCGGGCTATTGCGGGACGCCGAATCGGCCCTGCGAGGATTCGTCATTTTCGGCGAGGCGGAGGATTTGGAGCGCTTCCATGTCGCCGTCGGGCGGATCGATGACGCAACCGCCCGGCTGGACCGGCTGGCCGCCGACCACGTCGTACAACGGGCGCAGTTGGCCCTGTTGCGTCAGGCGATCGATGCGCGGGTCGCCGAACTGCAGTCGGCCACGGTCGCCCGGCAGAGCGGCGGCTTGGAGGCGGCTCGGCAGTCGATTGCGGCCGAGCGCGAGCGGCGCCTGATGAGCGAGATTCGCTATCACGTCGCCGAAATCCGCCGGCAAAAGGAGGCGGCGCTTGCCGCAGGCGCCGCGGATTCGCGCCGCAGCGCCCAACTGGCCGCGGCCACGGACGGCATCGGCCCCGCCATCGGAGTCGGCCTGGTGGGCCTGGCGTTCGTGCTGTTCCGCCGGGATTTCCGCCGCGAGCGAAGCGCCGACGAGACATCTCGCCGCCTGGCGGCCATCGTCGAGTCGTCGGAAGACGCGATTATCGGCGAAACCATCGAGGGGATCGTTACGAACTGGAACGCCGGCGCCACGCAAATCTTCGGCTATCGCGCCGAGGAGATGCTCGGCCAGCCGACGGCGAGGCTTCTCCCTCCGCCCTTGCTTCCCGAGGCCCGCGAAGATCTCTCGTCGGCCGTTCACCGCATCCACGTCGAGCAGCGCGAATCGAAGCGGCTGACCAAGGACGGCAGAGTGATCGACGTCTCGCTCACTGCGTGTCCGATCAAGGATCCGGCGGGCAAGGTCATCGGCATCGCCTCGATCGTCCGCGACATCACCGAGCAGAAGGCGCTCGAGCGAGAGGTGCTGGACATTGCCGGCCGCGAACAGCGGCGAATCGGCCAGGATCTGCACGACGGCACAGGGCAGGAACTCACCGGGCTGGCGATGCTGAGCCAGAGGCTGGCCGCCATGCTGGAGGAGAAGTGCGCGCCGGAGGCGAAAATGGCCGCCAAGATCGCCGACGGCCTCGACGACGCGCTGCGCAGGGTGCGAATTCTCTCCAGGGGGCTCGTCCCGGTGCAGCTCGACCGCGAAGGATTGATGGCGGCGCTGGCCGATTTGGCCGCCCGCACCAGCGATCTGCACGACGTGGTCTGCACATTTCAGTGCACTGTGCCCGTCTGCATTCCCAACAACGACGTGGCGACGAATCTGTATCGCATGTCGCAAGAGGCGGTGACGAACGCCGTGAAGCACGGCTCGGCCAAGCACATTTGCATCAGCCTGGCCGTGGACGGCGACCGCATCACGCTCAAGGTGGCGGACGATGGTTTAGGGTTGAAGCCCTCGGCGGAGACGGCCGCCTTCGGCATGGGGTTGCGAATCATGCGATATCGCGCCCAATTGATTGGCGCCAAACTCGAAGTTGTTCCCGTCCACTGCGGGACGGAAGTACGTTGTTGCTTCAATTGCCGACGAATGCCGGATGGCTCCTGCGAGCCCGCCGACTACCTGAGCGATCCAGTCAACGGCCGTCAGGCGGCGACGGGCTAGTGCTCTGTCAGCCCTGTTTTGACGAATGTTATCGCCCAGGGTGGCTGGCGGCAGAGCCTAGGCGATGCCCCAGCAAAACCCAGCCACCCATCACTTGGACATGCATCAACTCTCGGCTGACAGCGCACTAGAATCCCAGGCTTGCATGCAACCGTTCATCAATATACATTGATGCGATCGGTGCTGTATATTCAACCTGCGAAGGAGATGACGGATGGCGAGCTACGGGAAGCTGTTCGCGGCCTGTTTTACGGCCGCGGGAATCCTTGTCGTTACGGCCGGCGCCGCGGAGCCGGAGGGCAAAGAAACCGCGAAACAACCGGCGGCCGCCGAACCGAAGCTGGCCGTCGGCGATCAGGCGCCCGAGTTCGTCGTCAAGGACGCTGCAGGAAAAATCATTAGGCTGGCCGATCTGACGGCCAAGGGCCCCGTGCTGGTGCGGCTGACCTGCGGGTGCTCGGGCTGCGACAAGGAGTTGGGGTATTTCCAGGAATTGCACAAGGCGTATAAAGGCAAGGGGCTGACCAGCCTGGCCGTGTTCAAAGAGCCCGATGAAAAAGTGGCGGCTTACGTCAAACAGAAAAAGCTCAACATGCTCTACGCCGTCGACACGAAGGGCAATAGTTGGGACATCTTCAAGACCAAGACCATGCCCACCAATTTCTTGATCGACAAGGGCGGGCGGATCGTGTCGATCGCCTCGGGCTGCGATCCGAGCGGGCTGTTGGCCAACAAGCTCTCGGACAAGGTGGCCGGCCTGGTCGGCTCGGAGAAGGTCGACGTGCAGAAGCAAGCCGCCAAGCGGCCGACGGAAAAACGGGTCGAGGCGAAAGCGAACTGAGACCGGTTCAACTTAGCGTGCTTCAAGCGATGAGTTCTTGGACCACGCGGCCGTGGACGTCGGTCAGGCGGAAGTCGCGGCCGGCGTAGCGGTAGGTGAATTTTTCGTGGTCGAAGCCCAGCAGCCGCAGGATCGTGGCATGCAAGTCGTGGACATGGACCTTGTCTTCGACCGCCCGGAAGCCGAATTCGTCGGTGGCGCCGTGGACTTGGCCGCCTTTCACGCCGCCGCCGGCCAGCCACATGCTGAAGCCGTAGTGGTTGTGGTCGCGTCCTTGCGCGCGGCCGCGGTTGAGCGTCACGGTCGGCAGTTCGACGGTCGGCGTGCGGCCGAATTCGCCGCCCCAGATCACCAGCGTTTCCTCCAGCAAGCCGCGCTGTTTGAGATCGGCCAGTAAGGCGCCGATCGCCCGGTCGCACTGGGCGGCCAGATCGCGATGGGCGAGAATATCGTCGTGCGAATCCCACGGCTGCCCGGCGCCGTGCCAGAGCTGCACGAAGCGCACGCCGCGTTCCACGAGCCGCCGGGCTAGTAGAATCTGCCGGGCTTGCACGCCCGGGCCGTACATGTCGAGCACGTGTTGCGGCTCGTCGGCCAGGTCGAACGCTTCGGCCGCCTCGGTTTGCATGCGAAAGGCCAGCTCGAAGCACTGGATGCGGGCTTCGAGCAGCGGATCGCTGGGTCGCTCGTCGGCATGCCGCCGATTCATGGCCGCCAGCAGATCGAGCTGCCGCCGCTGCCGCTCGGGCGGGGAGTGCGGTTTGATGTGAGCGATCAGCTTTTCGACTTCCGTGTGTTGAGAATCGATATACGTCCCTTGAAAGGCCGCCGGCAGAAAGCCGGCTTGCCAGTTCTGGCGGCCCACGACCGGCAAGCCGCCGGGACACAGAGCGATGAAGCCCGGCAGGTTTTGATTCTCCGTGCCCAGGCCGTAGGTCAGCCAAGAGCCCATGCTCGGCCGCGGCTGGCGAGCCTCGCCGCAATTCATCAAGAGCAGCGAGGGCTCGTGGTTGGGGATGTCGGCGACCATCGAGCGGATCACCGCGATCTCATCGATGTGCTCGGCCGTGTGCGGGAACAACTCGCTGACCTCGATGCCGCTGGCGCCGTACTTCCGGAACTTGAACGGCGAAGGAAACGCGGCGCCGGTCTTGCGTTCGGTGGGCAAATGAAACGGCAGCGACTTCCCGGCGTATTTAGCCAGGGCCGGCTTCGGATCGAAGGTATCGACGTGCGACGGGCCGCCGTTCATGAACAGGTGGATGACGCGCTTGGCCTTGACCGGAAAGTGCGGCGCCCGCACCGACCACGGATTGACCGCGTCGCCCTCGGTTTCGGCCGCAGCGCCGGCGCCCACGAGCGGCGCGAGAGCCAAGGCGCCGAAGCCCATGCCGGTCCGCTCCAGCAGCGCGCGGCGGCTCAGCCGCGGTTGCGAAGCCTCGCAATCGTTCGATCGAGTTTCACGTTGGTTGGCTGGAGGCATCGTTCGTCAGTCTACAAAGCAGAATTCGTTAGAGGCCAGAATCGCTTGCGCCAGTTCCGGCCATGAGCCGCCGCCGTCGAGAAACGCCCGGGCCGCCTGCAACTCTTCGCCCTCGGGAGAGCGACCGAAGGCGAGGCGGTACATGGCGGCGATTCGCTCGCCAGCGTCGGCCAGGGCAGCCAATTCCGGCCGCTCGGCAAAGCTCGCCGCTTGCTGGAGCATGAACGGACTGTTGAGCAAGAATAGCGCCTGTTGCGGCGCCGTGGTCAAGTGCCGCAAGGGCGAATGACTCTCGGGGCTGGCGAAATCAAAGTCGCCAAGCATCCCATACAACTGCTGACGATCGACGAGACCGTATAGCGTGCGGCGGCGGAAGCCCGGGTCGCCCAGGTCGCCGGGCGGGCCGCCGACGCGCGAGTCCAAGGCCCCGGCGGTCAAGAGCATGGCATCGCGGAACGACTCGACGTCCAACCGCCGGCGATTCATCCGCCACAGCAGCCGGTTTTCCGGATCGCGGGCGAAGCCGTCGGCCCGAAACGCGCTCGACTGCTGATAGACGCTCGAAAGCATGATCGAGCGGTGCAACTGCTTGATCGACCAGCCTTCGGCCATGAACCGCCAGGCCAGATCGTCGAGCAGTTCGCGGTGCGAAGGCGGATCGCCGCGCAGTCCGAAATTGCTCGTCGAAGCGACCAGCCCGGCGCCGAAATGCCGCTGCCAAACCCGATTAACCAGCACTCGGGCCGTAAGGGGATTGTCGAGCGAGGCGATCGCGCGAGCCAACTCGAGCCGGCCGCTGCCGGCGCCGAAGGGCTGGCGGTTTTCTCCGGGCAGCGCGCTGAGAAACTTTCGTTGCGCCAAAGCGCCGCGGCGCGTCGGATCGCCGCGGACCAGCACGCGCTGCTCGTAAGGCCGCGAGCGATCGGCGAGCACGTGGGCGCGCAGCGGCGCGTGGTCGCTTTGCGCCAGCCAATCGTTGAGCCGTTTGCGCAAAGCCATCACTCGTTCGTGGTCCGGCGCTTCGTAGAGATAAAAGTCGACGGCGTCATTCGGCGATACGGCGGTCGGCGAGTCGTCGCCAAGCAGGATCGCCAACAATTCGGCCCGGTCCGCATCGCCGGCGGCAACGATCGCCGCCGTGTTTTCAGCAGACGATTGCGAAGTTTCCACGAGCCGCACGTTGTCGAGCACGCGGTCGGTCATACCCGCTTCGCCGTTCGTCGTGGCGTCGGCGAAGGTAATGGTGATTTCGGGGCCGTCTGCGAGGAACTCGAAGGCGAACGCCTCGAACTGCACGGGCCGGGCGCCTGGGGCACTGATCGCATGCTCGATGAGCCGCCGGGAGCCATCGACGGTTACGCGAAGCGTTTGAGCGTGCGCTTCGGCGTCGCTGCCGTAGGCGGCCGTATCGAACGTGAGTCGATAGCGGGCGCCGGGGCGCGTTTTGACGGTTTGCGAAATCACGGCCTCGTGCGCCGTCGGCGGCCGGCTCTCGGGCGTGCCGTCGCCAAACACGGCCGCCAGCCGGCCCGCCGTGACGCCTTCGCCCGACGAGACGCAAAACCGCACCCCCGACAGGCGCCAGCCCGCCGGCGCCGCATTCGCGGTTTCTCCCTCGGCTTCGAAGCCGCCGTTGGCGAGCAGGTTTTCGGCATCGAACTGCGTCTGCCAGTCGCGATACGCCTCGTCCAACGCGTCGCCGTAGGCCCGGGCGACGTCGGCCATCGAGTCTAGCGTGCGGCGCTGCAAGGCCGCGAGCACCAAGGCGTTGGTCCGGGGCGCCCCGGCGACGGGTGGAGCACTCAGCTCTGACAGAATCTGGACAGAGTGGGCTCGAAAATCTTCGCCGGGTTTGATCGCGGCCAGCGCGTGCCAAGGCACGAATGCCGGCGCGCCGCTCGCGGCGGCGTCAATCAGATCAAGCCAGCGCTCGGCGACGAAATGTCGCACTTCGCCGGGATTGGCCGGCAAAGGCACCAGGTACGGCCGGCGCCCTTCGAGCGCCGCCGACAGGTAGGCGCCGACGTTCGATCGCAATTCGTCGACCAAAGCTCGATGGGCGCGCCGCTGGAAGCGGTCGAGCGCCGCTTCGAGGCGTTCAGCCTCTTGCAGGTGCGCATGCTTGGCCGCATCGATCGGAGCGGTTTCAATCAACGCGGGGACGGCCGGCGCCTCGCAGCGATCGAAAACGCCGTACAGTGCGTAGTAATCGGCCGTTGGGATCGGATCGTACTTATGATCGTGGCAGCGGGCGCAGTCCGCCGTCAGGCCCAGCAAGCCACGGGTGACGACGTCGATGCGGTCGTCGATAATGTCGTGCGGATTGCCCGTGAATTGCCGCCCAAGCGAGAGAAACCCCAGCGCCGCCAACGCCCGCCGATTGCCGCCGGGCAACAAGTCGGCCGCCAGTTGCTCCGTGACGAACCGATCGTAGGGCAAGTCTTCGTTAAACGCCCGCACCACATAATCGCGATAGGCGAAGGCATACAGCAAGCGGCGCTCCTCGTTGAGGCGGACGTATTCCTTCGTGTCGGCATAGCGGGCCGCGTCGAGCCAGTGCCGGCCCCAGCGCTCGCCATACTTGGGCGAGGCCAGCAGCCGCTCGATCACTTTGGCAAAGGCTTCGGGCGAAGCGTCTTGTTCGAAGGCCGCAATCTCCTCCTGCGTCGGCGGCAGGCCCCAGAGATCGAACGTCGCGCGGCGCAACAGCGTGCGGCGGTCGGCAGGCGGCGAGGGGTGTAATTCGTTCTCTTCCAACTTGGCCAGAATGAAGCGGTCGATCGGCGAGAGGGGCCACTCGGTTTGGCGCACCGCCGACGCCGTTTGCGGGCGAACCGGCTGGGCCGCCCAGTGCGTTCGCCAGGCTTCGGCAGGGGAGCGCGCGTCAGGTTTCGTTTCATGCCCGACCGGCCACGGAGCGCCTAGACGAATCCATTGGGTCAAGGCGGCAATGGCCGCATCAGGCAGTCGCTTGTCGGGCGGCATTTGCAGGCTTTCGTCGCCGTAGCCGATGGCCTCGATCAAGCGGCTTTTCTCGGGCGAGCCCGGCACGATCACGGCGCCGCCATCGCCGCCTTTGAGAATCGCCGTGCGCGAATCGAGACGCAGGCCGCCCTCTTGTTTTTTCTCGCCGTGGCAGCTTTGGCAGCGTTCGACCAGCAGCGGCCGCACGCGAGTCTCGAAGAATTCCAGCGACTGAGGCGAAAACTTGCCCGCGCGTTCATTGTCGGCCGGTTCCGAGCCGCGCAAGGCGCCGCTCGTGCAAGCTGCCACCAGGATCGCCGCGACGGAGCATCGAACCAGAAGCCGAAACCGCCTGGCGCCTGGGGCTGAGCCTTGGCGAAGCCCCGGTTCGCTGGGGCATCGCTCCGCTCTGCCGCCAGCCACCCGGCGGTTCCGAAGAGGTCGAAGCCGGCATTGCAAATCCACTCGACTCATGGTGTTCGGTTCATGCAGAACAAAATCATTCTACCGGCGTTGGCGTGCCCCGCTCGTCGCCGGGCTCCGGTAAAAACAGGGCGACCACGGCCGCGGGCAAAAACAGCCAGCCGGCGTATTCGAGCGCCAGGCGATAGTCGCCCACTTGCGACGTCAGGCCGAAAAACACCGTGCCCGCCGCCGCGGCGATGCGGCCGATGTTGTAGCAAAATCCGGCGCCGGTGGTCCGCAGCAAGGTCGGAAACAAGGGCGGCAAATACATCGTAAACAGGGCGAACACGCCCTGGAACACGCCGATCGCCGCCAGCCAGTAAAACGCTGTTTCGTGCCCGCGGGGGACGGCGTAGGCGACGGCCATCGAAAGGAAGTAGCCCAGGCACAATAGCGCGATCGACGTGCGATAGCCCAGGCGGCGGGCGACGGCGGCGGCGAAAAAATTGCCCGCGACCGACGCGACCATGACCACGATCATGGCCTGGCTGACGAATTGGCTGCGCTGGGCGGCGGTCCATTCGGCCAGGTCGGGCAATTGCCGCAGGTGCTGCGAACACCAGAACAAGAACGCCCAGTGTCCGCTCAGCGACAGCGAACAGACCAGCATTGTCAGCAGCGTGACTTTTCGCACCGGTCCGCGAAACAAGTCGCGAACCCGCGGCTCGGCCCCGAGCGATCGAGCTTTCGCGGCGTGCCACTCTTCGGGCTCCGGCACGGCGCGACGAATCCAAAGCACCAACAGTGCGGGCAGGATGCCGGCCAAAAACACCGTGCGCGGCGGAAAGCCGGCCAGAGCCGACACGACCACGCCGGCCGCCATCACGCCAATATTGACGCCCGTCTGCAAAATGGCGGCCAGCCACGGTCGCCAACTGCGGGGCCAGGTTTCCGAGAGCAGCGCGGCGCCAACGGCCCATTCGCCGCCGATGCCCAGCGCCGCCAGAAAGCGGAATGCGAGCAACTGGCGCCATGTTTGTGCGAAGAAGGCCAGGCCGGTGAAGGCGGCGTAGGTCATGATCGTCAGCATCAGCGCGCGGCTGCGGCCGATGCGATCGCCGACTCGCCCGAAAAAACCGCCCCCCAACGCCCAGCCGAGGAGAAAGGCCGCCTGGATCCACGAACTGTAGTAGCCGACGCGCTGATCGCTTTGAGGCAGCGCCAGTAACTCGGCCACGAACGGCGCCGCGACCAGCGTATACAAGTGCATGTCGAGGCCGTCGAACAGCCAGCCCAGCCAGGCCGCGGCGCCCGACTTCCACTGCGTCGCCGTCAGGTCGCCGAGACGCGTGATTTCTTCAGCGTCCGGACGAGCGGCGGTTTCGGCGTCGAGCATATTCGGCGGAGAGGACGTCATGGCGAGTATAAGTAGGGCTGCGTTTGCGAACGGGTCACGCGTGGATTTTGACCTGAGCCGGGTTGATGGCTTTGTACTTCCCCTTGTTGGCGGTGATCTCGAACGCCTGCGGCACGGCTTGCAAACCGTCGAGCACGTGCGTGATGGTCGGCCGAACGTTGACTCGGCCCGAGGCGACCAGCCGCACCGTGTGTTCGAGATGTTCCGGCGTGCTGATGTCGGGGAACAGATAGCGCAAGCTGCGCTCGCGGAGCGTGTCGACCGCGATTTCCAACGGTTGGCCGAACCACGACACGCCGATGATCTTGCCGCCCGAGCGCACGGCGTCGATCGCCTGACGCAGCGTTTGGCTGCCGGCCAGGCCTTGCTTGACGCTGCCGCCGGCGCATTCGAAGACGACGTCGGCGCCGATGCCTTCGGTCAGGTCCAGGATGGCGGCCGCCGCGTCGCAATTTCGGGCGTTCAAAGCGTGATCGGCGCCCAGTTCCTGCGACAATGCGCAGGCTTCGTCGCGGATGTCGACGGTGATAATCAGCCCCGCGCCGCTGAGCCGGGCCACCTGCATGCACTCCAGCCCCATGCTGCCTTGGCCGAAGACGACGACCGAGTCGCCGATCTGCAGTTGGGCCGTTTCGACCGCGGCCACGCTGTCGCTGAGCGATTGCAGGCAGGCCGCCTCGCTGTCCGAGATGCGGTCGTCGACCTTGACCAGGGCGATTTCCGGCAGCAGCGCTCGTTCGGAAAAGCAGCCCGGCAAGTCGAAGCCGATCACCGGCCCGCGACGGCAGAGATAGCTGCGTTCGCTTTCACACAGCGCGCATTTCTGGCAGGGCAGCTTGGCTCGGGCCGCCACCCGATCGCCGACGCGGAAGCGGCTCACCCCGCGGCCGACGGCAACGATCCGCGCGCAGAATTCGTGGCCGAAAAGTTGCACCGGCGCCTCGGTCTCCAGCCGGCGCTTGATGCGGTCGTAAGCCAAGGTGGGAATGCCGCAGGCCAGTTGGGCCTCGGTCACGCTCGGCTGTACATAGAGCGGCTCGACGACGACGTGCGCCGGCAGGCATTCCGGCTCGGGCGCCTCGTCCAGACGCAGATCGTTGAAACCGTAAAATCGCCAGGCTTTCATGCGGTGCCCTTCTCTGGGGTGGAAACATTTGGACTGCTGCTGGCGTCTTCGACACGGACGAACTTCTGCAACGTGTGGCAGTCGGGGCCAATCAGCCCGCGGCTGACGCCCGCCGTATAGACGACCTCGCTGACATAGAAATCGCCGCGGGAGTCGACCCAAATGTCGTGCGGCGCGAAGAAATCGCCCGCCGCGCAAGGGTTTTCGCCGCCGCCGAAGCGGGCCAACAGAGTCCCGTCGGGCGAAAAGACGCTGACGCGGCCGCCGGTCGCGTTGGCAGTCGGCGGCTCGTTGCCGGGGAACATGCCGGCGCGGTAACCCAGTTCGGCTGTAAAGATGCGCCCCTGGCGGTCGATGAATACTTCGCAAGGCCGAGCGACGTCGCGCCACTGGTCGATGAATTGGCCGCCGGGCGTGAAGCGTTGAATGCGGCTGTTCTCCCGATCCGCCACGTAAACGACGCCCTCGGCGTCGATGGCGATGCCGTGCGGCACGTGGAACTCTCCGGGGCCGTCGCCCGGCGAGCCAAACGAGTGCAGCAATTCGCCGGCCGGGGAAAAGACGTGAATTCGCGCGTTGCCGTAACCGTCGGCGACGAACAGTTCGCCGCGGGGCGCGACTGCCAGGTTCGTCGGAAAGTTGAACGGCCCGGCCGCCCGGCGGATGTGGCGATAATCGACGCTCGTCGCTCCCGTGTCGGAGAATCGCCCCGGCACGCCGAGCGTCATCAGCAGTCGGCCTTCGGGCGTAAACTTGCGCACGGTGTGATCGAAGTAGTCGGTGCAATACACGGCATCGTCGGGACCGATATGAATGCCGTGCGGGGCGGTGAACACGCCTTCGCCCCAACTGCGCAAAAACCGCCCCTCGGGCGCGAAGACCCTCACCGGCTGTTCCGAACGGTTGAAGACGTAAACCTGATCGTGCGAATCGGTCGCCGCGGCCACGGCCTCGCAACCGGCGGGCAACTCGCACCAACGCGATTGGGCCTGATAGCGGAAAGGCCCGGCGCCCGCCAAGGCGGAGACCGCCGCGGTATGGACAACGTGTGCGCTCATTGGCTAAATAGCGTTTCCGTCAGGGGAGCTTTAGGTTCCGGGGAGGGCGGCCGTTTCGGCGTCAAGACTCGCATAGGAAGGCTGCCCCTGAAAACCAAGTTTGCACGCCATTCCGACGGCCGTCCAGTCGAGAGAGGACGGAAGTCTGTCGAAATCGGCTCGGTATCCTCTCGAAGCCCTTGTGCGATGACCGGGCGGCGAGGTCGCTGGGCCGCCAGCGGGAAGTCTTTCTGAAAATATGGTAGCATAGCGGCCGTGGGCCGACGACGCCTTGCTTCCGATCCCGATGTCGAAGAAACCGCAGTCCGCCCGCCGTAACCCTCGCGACGCAAGTGCGGGCCAGTCGCGCGAAGACGCGATCACCGATCTCAGCTATTTGGCCTATTTGCGTGCGACGCCGCGCCCTTTTTTACAGTTCGTCTCCGGCCACTTCCCGCCCGGCACGGTGACGCAGGCGCATAGCCATCCGTGCATCGCCTTGCACGGCTGTCTGCAGGGTCCGCTGTCGCTTGTGCTGTCGCAAGAGGAAACGCCGCTTGACGCAGGCGCGTTCTATCTCTTGGCGCCCGGCGTGAGGCACTATTGGCGCAACGACGGTCGACAGACCGGGGCCACGCTCGGGGTGTTGATCGACGCGCAGCGGCCGGGCCGCTGGCCAAGCGGCGCGGGAGTCGAAGAATGTTGCGGCAAGCTCGCTCGCGCCGTGCAGGGAATCCACCGTTTCAACGCAGCGGGAGACGACGAACTGAGGCTGCTCTTTTGGCTGGCCGCCGATCATCTGACCGCTCTGGAACCGCGAGAAACGGCGGCGACTGTCGGCGCCTTGTGGGCGCTCGTCGCCCAATGCACGGCGCGGCTCGCGGCGGCGCCCGATTCCGCCGCTGAGCCCGATGACCTGGCGCAGCGCATCCGCCGCTTGTTGCTCTCCCGCGTCAACGATCGCTTGAGCATCAACGACGTGGCGCGGGAACTACAGGTTAGTCCTACGCGGGCCAAAGAGGCGTTTCGCAAGGCGTTCGACTGCGGAATCGCGGCCTACCACAACCAGCTCAAGATCTGGCAGGCCAAGCGGCTGTTGTGCAACCGAACGTTGACCGTCGAGCAAGTCAGCCGCAAGCTAAGCTTTTCTACGGCGTCGTACTTCAGCCAAGTGTTCTTGCAGCACACCGGGGAAACGCCTCGGGAATTTCGCCGCGGCGCCGGACTTACTTAAATAGCAGCCAGATGCTAAGTGCAACGGGAAAGCGCCGGCCCGTTCGACGATCGGAAGTCAGGGCGGGCAGACGACCGAGGGACGGGGCGGCCGATACAATTGAAAATTACTATAAAACGCGTAAAATATGATTGCAGCATGATCTTTTCCGCGGCGACGCCGCTTTCGTCGGCAACGTTTGGCAAGACGGCGGCGTAAATGATGGCTCGGTTCGTTCGGACTTATGGGTTGGCGCTGGCTAGCGTGGCGGCGGTCGCCGCCGCCCGCATTGCTCTGATCCCGATTCTCGGATATCGCCCGGCGGTGGGCGCCTTTCTGCTGAGCGTGTTTGTCAGTGGCCGATGGTTGGGATTCGGCCCTTCGCTGTTTGCATTGGCGGCCGGTGTCGTGCCGGGGGTTTGGCTGCAACTCCAGGCTCCGGTCTACGACCCCACCAATCCTTCGGTGGGGGCGACCGTGATCGTTTATTTATTCTTAGGATGCGTGATTGCGCTGCTCTGCAAATCGGAGCACGACGCCCGAAGCGAATTAAATCGCGAAATCGAGGAACGGCGAAACGTCGAAGCGGAGTTGCGAGAAAGCCAGCAGCGGCTGTTGATGGCGCTCGAAGCGGGCAAGCTCGGCGCCTGGGAGATGGATCTGCGGACGAATCGGGTCACATGGTCGGGCCTCATGGAGCCGATGCATGGATTCGCACCGGGGGAGTTCCGCGGCACGCTGGAAGATGCATTGTCGCACACCTACCCGGAAGACCAAACGCGTCTCAGGGAAGCTCTGGCTCTGACGCTCGTCGGCAAGGCGCCCGACTCGACGACCTACCGAGTGCGCCTGCCGGACGGCAAAACGCGGTGGATCGAAATCGCGGGCCAGACCTTTCCGGCCCTACCGGCCCCGGCCGTTCAGGTGCTTGGCATCTGCACCGACGTAACGGAGCGGCGCGAAGCCGAACTCGCGCTGCGCATGGCGGAAGAGCGATTTCGTACGCTGGCGGTCCACGCCCCGGTCATTATCTTTCAAACCGACTGCGAGGGACTCTGCACCTTCGTCAACCAGAAATGGTCGGAGGTCGCCGGCGAAAAGCCCGAAGACGCCTTGGGCCAGAGCTGGCAACGCTATCTGCACCCTGACGACCGCCAGCGGTATATCGACGAGTGGCGAGCATCGTTGCGGGCCGGACGTTCGTTTCTGTCCGAAGTGCGTTTCGTCCGCCCGGCGGGCGGCGTACGCTGGCTGATGAGTTCCGCCACGGCAATGCGCGATTCGACCGGCGCCGTGACGGGTTATATCGGGACCGCGGTGGACATCACCGAGCACAAACTCGCCTGCGAGGCCCTCGAATCGGAACAAGAATTGTTGCGGCATACGATCGAAATGCAAGATCGGGAGCGGCAGCTCATCTCCTACGAAATTCACGACGGCCTGGTGCAATACGTCACCGGCGCCTTGATGCAATTGCAAGCCTTGCACGGCAAAGCGGGCTCGCCCGAATTGGCCCGGCAGTTCGAGCCCGTGCTGAGCGTGCTGCAAAAGGCGGTGGCCGAAGGCCGGCGTCTGGTGAATGGAATACGCACCCCTGCACTCGACGAGGGGGGCATCGGCGCCGCCCTGGAATACCTGATCGATGAGGAAGACCGCGCGCACGTCCAAATCGAGTTCGTCAAGCCGGACGATTTGCCGAGGCTGGCGCCGCACGTCGAAGAGGCGCTGTTCCGCATCGCCCAAGAGGCCTTGACGAACGCGCGCAAGCACAGCCAAGCCGAAAAGCTGCGGGTGGAATTGAAGCGGCAGGGCGATCGCGTGCGGCTGGAAATCCGCGATTGGGGCGTCGGCTTCTCTCCTGCCGTTCAGAGTAAGGGAGTCCACGGCATCAAAGGCATGCACGAGCGCGCCCGGATTGCGGGCGGGCAGTGTACGATCGAAAGCGCCCCCGGCGCCGGGACGCTCGTGGCGGTCGATTTGCCTTACGCGCCCAGGCAATCCCACGATGGGGACGGCCGCCATCCCGGCGGTTGAATGCGGCCGTCAAACGCCGTATTTCGCCCCATTGGCCCGGTTTATGCTCGCTGAAGTGCTTGGAAAAAACGTTTTAAGCTGAAACGCACGTTCATCGCGGCAGCTATTCTAGCCCGGATTATTCATCAGCCCCGAGAATGCTCGACAAAGCGCTTCACACTAACCCGAAGCGCTAGCGAGGTAAGGCGATTGCTCCACCTCGCTTGCGCTTCGGGTTGGTATGGGCTGATGAATAATCCGGGCTAGCGACTTGCCGCGGGAGGAAGCCATTTTTCTCACACTTTTTGCCGCTTCTCGCGCCGCGAGCATGCCGCGGCGGGGACTCCTCGCCGCATGCCCGATTTGTCTCTTTGCGGCAATATTGCCGAGCAGCCTTGCCGCCGCGGCCGAGCAGCCGCGGCCCAACGTGGCCGCGCTGACGCCAGCGTTGCGCCAAAAGATCGACGAGCTCGCCGGGCGCAGCCCCGCGCCGAACCTGCACGAGCAAAGCGTCGATTTTTCCGGCAATGTCGTGGCTTGGCTGATCAGCCAGGCCGCGCTGTCGCCGGCCGAGGAACTGCGGGCGGCCGAGCAGAGCAATCAAGAACTGTTGCGCCGGTTTCGCACGGCGGCGACGCCGCCCGCGGCGCAGCAGGCGTTCGACAAGCTGCTCGGCGCCTTGCCGCCGCATCTCAAGCCCGCCGAATTTCGTTATCGCTTGACCGTGTTGGAGAGCGACGACCTCGACGCCCTGACGGTCGGCGGCGGCTACGTCTATGTGACGCGGGCGACGGTCGAAGCGCTGTTGGCCGACGACGGGCGCGGTCCGTCGGCGCTCGGGCTCGTGCTTGCCGGCGAACTGGGCCACATCGGTCTGGGGCACTGCCGTCGCGGATATCAATCGTTGAAGCTTGAAGACGACGTCAAGGCCGGCCTTGCTTCGGCGGTCGACGAAAAGCTGCTGCGACGCGCGTGGGAAACGGGCTTCGAGCGCACGGGCGGCCTGCTGCGCTTCCTCTACGCCCGCGACGAGGTCTACGAGGCCGATCTGTTCGCGCTGCACCTGTGCCGCAACGCCGGTTTCGACGAGGATGCGTCGCTCGATGCGCTGCGGTGGTTGATTTGGCTTCGCGAAGGCGACTCGCTCGATCGGCCGCGGGCGGCGGCGCGCGAAGGCGAGTCGACCTCGGCTGCGATCGACGCGCTAACCGTCGTCCCGACGCTGTCGCAACGACTAAAACGGCTGCTGATGGAACGAAACGGCCGAACGAACGACGAATCCGCTTTCGGCCTGTTCGTCGTGGACGCGGCCACGGGCAAGCTCACGAAAGCCCCTGCCAATGCTGCGCAGCCCGGGCAGCCGGCCATCGCGTTCGTTCACGGGTTCGCCGGCAAGGAAGCCACCTTCGAGAGCTTCTTTCGCGAGCTTGCCAAGCGGCCGGAGGCCGCAGCCTATAAGATTCTGTTTTTCCGCTATCCGAACAACGGCAGCCTTTCGGCGGCGGGCGAACTGCTGGCGCACGAGATGGCCCGAAGCGTCTCGACGCCCGAGCGGACCTTGTTCGTCGCGCACAGCGCGGGCGGACTTGTGTTTCGTTACTACGCGGAAAAGAAGCGAGGCGGCTTCGATCGAGCCGTGTTGCTGGGCACGCCGAATGGCGGCGTCGGATTGACGCAATTGAAATTCATCGTCGACGCCGGCACTTTTTTTCGAGACTTGAAATTCGGCTTGCCCGAGGCCGTCCAGCGAGCCGTACACGAAGGCTCGCGGCAACTGACGCACGATCTGCACGCCGACAGCCTGTTCTTGCGTTATCTCGGCTACGATGCGGCCTTGGCCCAGCGCTACGAAATCTATTGCGGGCGAAAGTTCAACGCGGTCGAAGCCCTGGGGTTGACCGCGGCGGTCGAGGTCGCCAGAAGGCTGTTGGCCCAGGAAGTCGTCGAGCGGATCGAACAGCCGCGTTGGAAGCAGCAGCTTGGCCGCCTCGTCGATCATTTACGCCTGCCCGAAGAAGTCGCGGACGGCGACTTGATCGTCTCGGTCGACAGCGCGACGCTGCCCGGTGCGGCGGCCGTGACCGTCACGCGGCTGAATCACTTGGAACTCAACAGCGATCCCGACTTGATCGCCACGGTGCTCGATTCGGTTTTTCGAACGCAGGGAGCCGACCGGAAGTAAAGTTCAATGCACTTCAACCCTCACCCGGCCGCTCCCAGAGGGAGAGGAGAGCTGGCAAGGCTCAGGAAAGAATCTCGCCGATCACATGCCCTTCCACCAGCGGCAGCGGGCGGCCGAGCGCGTCGTGAACGATCATTTTGTGATCGATGCCCAGCAAGTGGTACATGGTGGCCAGCAAATCCTTGGGACTGATCGGGCGGTGAGCCACGTCGCCGCCTTGCTTGTCGGAGGCGCCGACGACGTTGCCGCGCGTGACGCCTGCGCCGGCGGCCAGCGAGGAATAAACTCGCGACCAATGATCGCGCCCGCCGTTGCGGGCTTTGCTCAGCCGAGGCGTGCGCCCGTGTTCGCTGGTGCAAACCACCAGCACCTCGTCGAGCAGCCCGCGCTGGTCGAGATCGGCGATCAGCCCGTACCAACCCTGGTCGAAGCCGGGGCAAAGTTCTTTCCGCATTCGCGGGAAGTGGTCCCAGTGCGTATCCCAGCCGCTGCCGGCCAACCCGTATTCGTCCCAAAATACGCTGACCACGCGGCTGCCGGCCTCGACCAACCGCCGCGCGGCAAGGCAGCCCTGGCCGAACAGCGTATCGCCGTAAATGGCCCGCGTGGCGGCGGGCTCCAAACGCACGTCGAGAGCAGTGCGCAGTTGATCGGAGCCGAGCAAGTCGTAGGTCATGCCGCGGTAGCGGTCCATCTGTTTTCCGCTAGCGGTCGCGGCCAAATCGGCGCGGGCTTGATCTAATTGCTCGACCAGCGAACGCCGCCCGTTCAAACGATCGAGCGTGATTTCGTCTTGCAAGTTCGAAGCCGAGGGGACGACGAAATGACTATCGGGCGAGAGGCCAATATAGGGATCGTTATCCGTGTAGACCTTGCCGGCCAGCGTCTTTTCGTGCGACTTCGTGGCCTGGCCGATGAAGTCGGTCCATACCGGATTGTATTCGCCCCCTAAAAACGCCGCGTACGGACCGGCCCGAGGCACTTCGCCGACGCGACGGCTGCTGAATTGCCACGGCAAGGCGATATTCGCCGGCACCGTCCGCGCCGCCTGACGCTGCGGATCGTGAGCGTCGACGAAATCGACGACCGAGCCGAAATACGGCCAGTGCCGCGAGTCGCGGGGATTCAACTCCATCGGCACGTCGATCGCAGGCACGCCGGTCAGTGCAAAGGCGACGCCGTGCAAGGGATATTGATGGGTCATCGACCGCAGCACCGTGCAGCGATCCATCACCTTGGCCAGATTCGGCAGCAGTTCGCAGACGTCGAGCCCCGGCAGGCTCGACGGGATGTGCTTCAACTCGCCGCGGATTTCTTCCGGGGCGTTGGGCTTGGGATCGACCGTCTCGAGCTGGCTGGGCGAGCCATAAAGGTGGATCAGGATGACGCTTTTGGCTTTTCCGAACGAACGAGGACGGGCCTCAGCGGCGGCGGCCGAGGCGGCTTGCAAGCGAAACATCTGCGGCAACGAGATGCCCGCCAGCCCCAAACTGCCCACACGCAACCAGTCGCGGCGGCTCATTCCGCCGCAAAAAGTACGCGTCGACCCGAGAATATTCAGCATCGCTAACCTGCTGGCGCTCGCCCTGCGTGGTTGGTCGGGCCCCCCCGCCGCCGGACGTTCCCGACAGGCGTTCCCTAAATATCGGCAGCGACAGATATGTTAGCAGAATCGCGGACCGAAAATCCAGCCGGGCGCCGAATCAAAGCAATTCGAGTTGAAAGTCGTCGACTTCGAGCGAGACGCCTTGCTGAATGAGGCGGACGGCCACGACGACCCGCGTTCGGCGGCCTCGAGCGAGGACCGTTCCTTCAACGCCTGCGAACGAGCCGTTCTTGACCCGCACCTGGTCGCCCGCCTTGAGGCGGCCTTCGATGGTCAATGGCGCCTTGGCTTCGATCAAGCGAAAGATTTGCGACAGGTCTTCGAGCAGTTCGCGCTGGTCGGTAACTGGCAAAACCTGAGCCACGCGGTTTGTCGTCATGCTGTGGTAACGTTCTTGCTCGTCGCCAAACATGAACAGATAGCCGGAAAAGAGCGGCAGGAACGAAGTCCGGCGCCGCCCGCGAACCACGGAAGTCTTGTGGATTTGGGGCAGGTAGAAGGGAATTTCGCGTTGGAGAAGATCGCGAGCCAGGCTTTTTTCCTGGCGCGTCCGGGTGCGCACGACCCACCACTGGCGGTCCTGGCCGGCGGCATCGTCCGACTCCAAGAGATTGGCCGGATAGCACTGGATTTCCGCATCGAGAATAGGCATTTCAGTCACGTCCTTTTGCGATCGCCGGCGGTGAAAGTTGCACTGCCCCAACCGGTTCCGTTGTTCGCCCCGAATTGCCTTCCTGGCCAGTCCGGAAACTATAGCCCAAACCAGGACCGAGATACGGCGCCACCCATAAATGCTAATTGCCCGCGCCGGGCTGAGAAAGCCTCTAGAAAAAAAGTGGGCCAGGGCTCGTCGCTTCCCGCTCGCTGGCGGGCAAACGGCTAATAATCCGTGAAACCCGCTCAAGCGGTCGATTCCATTCTACAATCATGTCCGTGATTATACGGTAAAATTCTCTGCAAATTCGGCAAGTGACTGGGAATTGCGAGCGGAATTCTAATTTTTTTGCTTGCGGCGCCGGCGTCCCGCCTGCCCTACAACTTGCGATGCCGTAGATTCGGGCCCATCGCAGCCGGCAAAGGGGCGCCGGCGTTTGGAACGTCGCGAAGCGGAGTTCGACATTTTTGATGATCCAAAGCTATACTCGGCATTGAATCAGGATTGCGAACTCGCCTTGGGCCATCACATAAGTCGCCCGCCAGGAGCCCGGTCCGTGGAACTTGAAAACATCATTCGCGACAAAACGGCCCGCATCGGCGTGATTGGTTTGGGCTATGTGGGGCTGCCCTTGATCCGTGCGTTCGTCGCGGCCGGCTATCGAACGCTGGGCTTCGACGTCGATGCGGCCAAGGTCGATCGCCTGTCGAAGGGCGAAAGCTATATCGCCCACATTCCAGGGGAATGGATTGCTCGTTGCGTCGCCGAAGGCCAATTCACGCCCACGAGCGACATGCGGCGGTTGGCGGAAGCCGACTGCATCCTGATCTGCGTGCCAACGCCGCTTTCCGAAAGCCGCGACCCCGACCTGAGTTATGTCGAAGGCACGGCGCGGCAAATCGCCGCTGCGCTGCGGCCCGGGCAACTCATCGTACTGGAGAGCACCACCTATCCAGGCACGACGCGCGACGTGGTGCTACCGATACTCGAAGAACGAGGGCTCAAGGCGGGACGCGATTTCTATCTGGCTTACAGCCCCGAGCGCGAAGACCCGGGCAACGCCAAATTCGAAGCCAGCGTGATCCCGAAAGTCGTGGGCGGCCTCGATCCGACCAGCCTGAACCTGGCGACGCAGTTCTACTCGCAGGCCGTGGTCGAAGTCGTGCCGGTTTCGAGTTGCGAAGTGGCCGAAGCCTGCAAGATCTTGGAGAACACCTATCGCGCCGTGAACATCGCCTTGGTGAACGAGTTGAAGATGCTCTACGACCGGATGGGCATCGACGTTTGGGAGGTGATCGGCGCGGCGGCGACGAAACCGTTCGGCTTCCAGCCTTTCTATCCGGGGCCCGGCCTCGGCGGGCACTGCATTCCGATCGATCCATTCTATTTGAGTTGGGTCGCTCGCAAGCACGGGATGCCTACGCGGTTCATCGAGCTGGCGGGCGAGATCAACACGCAGATGCCGCAATACGTCGTCGACCGATTGACCGAGGCGCTCAACGACTGCGGCAAGCCCGTCAAAGGCAGCAAGATTTGTCTCTTGGGCGTCGCCTACAAGAAGGACGTCGACGATCCGCGAGAGAGCCCGTCGTTCGAGTTGATGGAATTGCTCGCCGGCCGCGGCGCCGCATTGAGCTACAACGATCCGCACGTGCCCAGCCTGCCGAAGATGCGGCGCCATCGCTTGCCCGAGATGACCAGCGAGCCGTTGACGGCCGAATTCCTCGCCAGCCAAGACTGCGTGCTGATCGCGACCGATCATTCGGCCTACGACTACGAGTTCATCGTCCGCCACGCGCCGTTGGTGATCGATACTCGCAACGCGACCAGGCAGGTCGCCCGCGGTCTGGGCAATGTCCGCAAAGCGTAAGCCGATCTCGGCGTGCAAGATTTGGCACGAGCTTCGCTAGCCCGGATTATTCACAGCCCGGCTATTACTTGAAAAAGCGCTCGATACCAACCCGAAGCGCCAGCGAGGTAAGTGCGTTGCTCCACCTCGCTTGCGCTTCGGGTTGGTGTGGGCTGATGAATAATCCGGGATAGGAAAGTCGTGACGCCGCTGCGCACAAGAAGACTGTGTAGATGGCCTGAGCAGGCGACGACTTAACTGGCGATACCTTAACTGGCCACGGCGGCCCACGGCATCGCCAGACCGGCAGCGGCGCCGAGTAACAACGTCGCCAGCACGTAGAAGCAGTAGTGGAAAAAGGCGTTGCCGAAATCCAGATCGAGCGTGGCGAAAGCTGCCCCGGCGCCCACCAAAAAGAACGGCGGGCCGACGAGGATCCAGCCCCAGGCTTCGGCGGTGGCTTCGCCGGGGACGAACCAAAACACGCCCCAGAGCGCCATATAAACCAGCCCGCAGAGACTCGCGCGGAGCCAAAGCGATCGCCCGCGATAGGGTTCCAATTCGTCGTCGCGCAAGAAGCTGTAGCCCGCCACGGCGATCGCCGGCGAAACCAGCAGCAGGCCCACGCCGCGCAGCCATAGGAGTTCTTTCAATTGTGCGCGCAAGATCCAACTCACGGCCAGCGTCACGAGCACGGCGCCGGAAATCATCAAGGCGGGAACCCATTGGAAACGGGTCTCGCGCCGCAAGATCGGCTTGGTCACCGAGCGCCCGCTGGCGCCTTTGGGCCCGCTGGACTCGGGCTCGTGAACGACGATTTCAGGCGCCGGAGCCGGCTGCGAGGCGGCGGCGGCCGCGCCCGCTTTGCCCGGCGAGGCACCCGGCTTGGCCGCCGGAACTTCGGCCGTGGCGGCCCCCGGCTCGGCCGGCTTCGGGATTGTGATCGTGGCCTTGCACTTGGGGCACGGCCCTTGCTTGCCGGCGAATTTGTCGCTGACCGAGAATTTCGCCTTGCAACTCGGGCAAGTAACCGCAATCGCCATGCGCTGGGGCTCGAAACGAGAAGGGAAGCTCTGATTCCGTCAGGCGGCTCGTAGTTGGATCTCGACGCCCATCCTGACCGCGATGGGGGCGCGCCGCCAAAAGTCTAGGCTACAGTTCCCTAGTGTTTGCACGCGACAAGAGTAAGTCAAGCGGTCGGGGCGTTTTACGGAAGATTGTTCCCGCTTGCGCGGCAAGCTAGGATGAGCGGAATGGCGATCACGTTCAGTTGTCCCAACGGGCACCGGCTTACCTGTCCCGACGCCCAGGCCGGAAAGCCGGGCAAATGCCCCAAGTGTGGCGCCGCGGTGCGAGTTCCCAGCGCCGTGACGCCGGCGCCCGGCCCTGCGGCCTTTACGGCCGATGAAGCCGACGAGACCCGTTTGCAAGAGTTCGGCGAAGACCAATCCGACGACGTCGCCGACGGCGAGATCGTCTTTCTCTGCCCCAACGGGCACCGCTTGCACGGACCTTCCGAGATGGTCGGCCGGCCGGGCCAATGTCCGCATTGCAAAGTGCGGTTTCTCATTCCCAGTCCCGAAGACGAGTCCGAGGACGAGGAGGCAGAGCCCGACGCCGCGCTGGGAGAATTCGTGATCCAGATCGATACCTCGCCGAAGGAAGGTTCTGCGTCGAGCAAATCGGGGCTCAAGCCGCCGTCATCGACGCCGGCTGCGCCCTCAGCGCCGTCGGTCGCTGCGAGCACAAGCGCGAGCGCCCATCCGTTCGCTGCGCTGCTGGCCCGGCTTTGGGCTTACAAGGAGCAAGGGGCTTCGCTCGAAATCCATTTGGGCGACGGTAAAGTAATGATTCCCGACCGCTACGCCGCCCCGGCGGCTCATCCCAACTACGGCGTATTTTCCGTGCGAGAGGCAAACGGCAGCCACACGCTCACCGCGGTCGCCTGGGACGCCATCCATCGCGTCGCCGTGCGCCAGTTGCAGCAGTTGCCTAAAGAGCTGTTCGGCTGACGGCGGCTCCGCGCGATGGGTCAGCACCCAGGATTGAATAACCTCCCAAATTCGACCGAAGGCGCCCCAAAATAGCCTGGCTATTTGGCGTCTCGCCGGTTGAGCAGGCGCGAAGTCATTCCTCGGCGCTTACGGGTTCCTCTTCTCTGTTCCGGTTTTTCGGCGTTTGTGAGCACGTGACTGTTCGCTCTCGGACGGCTCGCCCGAGGGTGACGTTTTTCCACGAGAACAGAGAAGAGGAACCCGTAACTGCCGGGCAGCGAGTCGTGTTGCCCGCGCGTCCAAAAAGCACGTCCGTGCTTCCGGCACTCGCTTCACGTATGAATAGCTCCGTGGATTGAATCGCCTCCCAAATTCGACTCCGATCATCCGCAATCGCTTTGCTATTGGGTTTCCGAGCCGCTGAGAATTGGGATGTTATTCTATTCTCCATGCCCGCAACGAGCCCCGGTCAAACGCCGTCGTCTTCCATCAAGTCGGCTTCGCTGATCATCGTGAAGCCCTTGCTGGCCAGGGTCTCGAGCCCCATCTCGATATTGTCGACCATCAGCGCCACGGCCGGCCGGCCGTGCGGCCGCAATAAGAGCGGATAGGCCTGGATGATGTTCACTTCGGCTTGCAGCAGCGCCGTGCAGACCTTCAAGAGCGGCTGCGGCCCTTCGCCCAGTTCCACGCCAATCAGATCGCTCTCGATCAGCGCCAGCCCCGCGCGTTCGAGGATCTCGCGGCCCTGCTCGGGATGACTGAGCAGGAAGCGGACGAACGCGCACTCCGCCGAGTCGACGATCGACAAGGCTACGATGCGGACCTTGCTGCCTTCGAACCGCCGGATCACTTCCAGCAATTGGCCGACGCGGTTCTCCAGGAACACGGTAAACTGTCGAATCGAAGGATAGTTTCGGCCTCGTGCCGTGCGAACTTCCGTGCCGACGCCTTCTCCAAAGCTCATGAGCATCCACTCGGTTCAAGATTTGTTCCGCGACGCGCCGAAACGACCTTCCCTTGACGCGGGTCCGAAGGCTATCGTGTCCGAAAGCTAGGGTGAAGGCCCGACTCGGAACCGTCCACCTGCGGAGCCAAGGCCCGGCGAACCCCTAACTATAAGACACGCATGCTCGCCGAACAAGACCTCGAAATCCGCGTCCGCTACCAGGAAACCGACGCGATGGGCGTGCTGCACCACGCCAACTACTTGACCTACTTCGAGATGGGGCGAACCGAATTGCTGCGCGGCACGGGCTGCGATTATCGAAGAATCGAAGAAAGCGGAATCTTCATGGTCATCGTCGAGATTGGCTGCCGCTATCGCCGTCCGGCCCGCTACGACGACGTGCTGCGGCTGCGCACCATGCTCAAGCGCGTCACGGCGGCCAAAATCCAGCACGAATACCAGCTTTTCCGCGGCGACGAACTGCTGGCCGAGGCGCACAGCACGCTGGCCTGCGTCGACCGCCAAGGCCAACTCCAGCGCGTTCCCGACTGGCTGCGGCCCAGCGATCGCTGAATTGGCCTCGCGGTCGCGGACCTCTAGCCTCCGTCTCCGCGAAGCTTATCCCCTGAGGCCGACCTCCTGCATTCTCCGATCGGTTTCGCGATACGCTTCGGCGACCCACTCGACGATTTTCTGCGGCTCGGGCGAGTACTCCAGTTCGATCGAGATCGCGCCGTCGATCTGGAGGTCTTTGATTTCGCGCAGGTAGGGCTCGAACGGCACGACGCCGCGGCCGGGCGGAAGATCGCCGTGGACCTTGCCGTCGCAGTCGGAAATGTGTACGTGGCCGGCGCGTCCTTTCAAGCGACGCAGTTCCGCCGGCGCCACGCCCGACAGCACCAGGTGCGAAATATCGATATTCGCCTTGACCGAGGGGAGATTCACGTCGTCGAGAAACTTGACCATCGTGTCGACGTCGTTGACCAGCGACATGGCGAACGGTTCGAGTTCCAATACGATCTCCATACCCAGCTCGCCGGCCCGCTCGCCCAAGTGGCGAACCGACTCGACGCCGTATCGCCACTGTTCGGCGGGCGGAATGACTTCTTTATTCCAGATATATTCGCCGATCACCAGCAGCACGTTCTTCGCTTCGTATTCGTAAGCCAGATCGAGATAAGCGTTCGCGCGGTCGAGGTGAAAGGCGCGCACGCTGGGATTGAAATCGATCAACCCGATGGCCACGCAGGCCAGCGAGACGATCGGCAGTTCGAGGCGGTCGCACTCGTTCTTGATCAACCGCCGCTCGCGAACGTCGATGTCGAGCGGATCGACGAAGATATCGACGGTGTCGAAGCCGATTTCCTTGGTCTTCTGCAATCCGAATGTGGTGGGCTGTTGGGCTTGGACCCAGGCCGAATTGATCAAACCCAGTTTCATGACGCTGCTCCGAGAGGCATGGGCGACGATTTCACCAAAACGCCCGATCATATCACCGGCGCCCGCCGCTTGGCCAACGCCGAACCGCGAATGGCCGGCTTCCGCCGTCCTTAGCGACTAGCCCGGATTATTCATCAGCCCCGAGAATGCTCGACAAAGCGCTTCACACTAACCCGAAGCGCTAGCGAGGTAAGACGATTGCTCCACCTCGCTTGCGCTTCGGGTTGGTATGGGCTGATGAATAATCCGGGCTAGGACGGCCTTGCCGGGCCGTTCGGGCAAAGCTTAACGATCGGCGAAACTTGCTCGGCGCCGCGTGCGCGTGCCGCTGGGTTCAACGGCCGCAGTTTGCTTCAACGACACGCGTAAGTCTGGACGATGGCGGTAGTAGCGGCGGATGCAAATGGCAGGAAAGCGATCGGGAACGAGGATCGAGGCGGGATGAGGCAACGCTGCGGGTATCGGCATGTTTCGAGCGGCGTACGCCGGCTGACGGCGCAACTGGCGGCTGCTTGCGTGCTGCTCGGATCAAGCTTGTGCCTGGCCGCCGACGAACCGTCGGCGGCGACGGAACGCATCGCGTTGTGCCAGGCTCTCGGCCCTGCGGCGCCTTACCCGATCGCAGGGCTCGATTGCGCCTCGGCTGAGTGCGGCGAATTGGGCTGGAATGCCGCCCGGCCGATCGATTGGCAGAAATACGCCCAAGGCGAGTACGTCGGCCACGAGCGCCTCGAGCACGTGCCGCAGTATCGACTCCGCGTGGGCGACGAGCTGGATTTGGTGTTCCGCATTTCACGCGACCCCCTGCCGCGGGCTTACCGCTTGAACGTTGGCGACCGGGTTCGCGTCGAGTCGATTGCCGATTCCACGCTCGATCGCGAACTGATCGTGCAGCCCGACGGCACGATCACCGTGCGACTGCTCAACCAGGTTTACGCAGCGCGGGCCACCGTGGCGCAGCTTCGCGACGAATTGGAGCGCCGTTACCAGAGATTCTACAAGCAGCCGGCGATCACCGTTACGCCGTTGAGAGTCAACACGCTGCTCGAAGACATGCGCTCGACGGTCGATTTGCGGTATGGATTCGGCGGTCAATCGCGGCGGGCCAAGGTGACGCCCGAAGGCACGATTCAACTGCCGCTCGCCGGCAATGTTCCGGTGCAAGGCATGACGCTGGGCGAAGTGCAAGGCGAACTCGAGCAGCGCTACGCCGCCGGGGGCGCCGCCCTCGACGTCACGCCGGTGCTGCTTTCGCGGGCCCCCCGCTACATCTACGTTCTCGGCGAAGTCGCCTCGCCCGGGCGTTACGAACTGACGGGCCCGACGACGGCGATGCAGGCCCTGAGCAAGGCCGGGGGCTGGAACCACGGCGGCAACGTTTGGAAGGCCGTCGTCTTTCGACGCGGCGACGATTGGAGGCTCTTGGCCACGCAGCTTGAATTGCGCGGCCCGCTCTACGGCAAGCGGCCCTGCCCGGCCGACGAAATCTGGCTCAACGATTCGGATATCGTGCTCGTGCCCAAGACCCGCATCCTCGTCGCCCAGAACGTGATCGACCTGGTGTTCAAGCAGGGCCTGTACAAGGTCGTGCCCCTCGCGGTGCGCCCCGGCTATTACCAGTTTAGGGTTCGAGAAGTTGGAACCTTCCCGTTCAATCCCTTGTTTCCCGTTCTAGCGATCCCCACGATCCCCATCCATCATGTGCCGATCGTTCCGACCCACCCGGGCGGCGGTTAACCGCCGTGTCTTCTTGCAACTCTCCTTCGACCTATACCGTGCGCGGTTAAGAATGAGACGTGCGTGGGTCGTGGGGCGGCCTTCCAGGCCGTCGGCCATTGACGGCCTGGAAGGCCGCCCCACATGCCGCCCAAGCGTCTCGTTGGCGCCCGCGTGCGGTATAAATCACCGCCCGCGATTTTGCGACAGCGCGAATCGCGGGCATCCAGGGTGGCATGCTATGCCGGCGGCACAAATCGGCCGCCGCTGAGATACCAGCCTTCGCCGCAAGGCCGGCGCCAGAGAATTTCCGTCGGAATGGAGCAACTTGGGCCTTGCGCGGGGTGGATCGTGACCAAATACCGGCCGGGTTCCAACGGCATATTGTGCAACAAGCCGACCCCGCTTGTGGACAACTCTCGGGTGAACGCCAGGTGCGGGTCCAACTCGGCTCGATGCGAGTGCAACGTTGCGGGACGGAAAAATGGATACCGTGCGGCGCCTCGCCGGTCCATCTGATCGTCGGCCCTGGCTTGGGCCATGAGTTCCTCGATCATTTGCTGGAACGAACAAGCGGCGTCCTCGCCGGTAGCAGCTAAGGGTCGTGCTGCGGCGGTCATTTCGGCACGCTTTCTCGAACGGGTGCGTCGTCAAGGATATGCGGCTGCGATCTTGATGGGTCATGTCAATCGCACCTGCCAAAATTCTAGCTTGCAATGCGAGCCCGGACGTTTGCGGTTGCCAAGTTCGCTGTTCGCCCGCTGGCGTCCTTGAGAGGACCGCTCTTGGCTTCCGCACAAAATCGTTACCTTCGTCAGTCTCGCGCCCCTTCGGCTCGAAGCGGGCCCGACCGGCGCCATTTTCTATTTCCCCGAGTGCCCCCGATCGGTCGCATTGCGTAGTAAGCTTGTGGGCAGTCTCCAACCCAACCGACGCGCAGCAGGGTGCTCAGCTATGAATCGCTTGCTTGGAATTTTGGCCGCGACTTCAGTCATGGCGCTTTCGAACGCGGCGCGCGCCGGAAGCGATCAGCCTTGGCTCCACGGTTCGCCGCCGACGGAAGCAACGGCCCATATCCACGCCCGATACATGCAGGCCGGCGCGCCGCAGCAAGCGGGCGGCCCCGGCCCGGGATTAGGGGGACCGCTTTTCGGGGGCCCGTGGTCGACCGGATACAACGCAGTCGGCTACAACCGCTTCTCGACAGGGTCTTACGGGAACTTGAATACTCCGGGCGTTCCCTCGAAGCAGCCTTATTACGGCTTCGGCAGCCTGAATTATGGTCCGTTTGGGACGGGAATGTACGGCAATAACCGGTCGAGCGGCGCCGGTAACGGCAACTCGAATTACCGTTCCGGGAATTCGGGCTACGGCAACCGACGCAACGGTTACGGCGGATATGGCGGCATGGGCGGCTATGGGGGCGGCGGGTTCGGGGGCGGCGGCTACGGGGGCGGTTATGGGCCGTATAGCGTGTATGGTTACAGTGCGAGCGGCGCGTTGGGATACGGCGATCCGCACTCGCGATATTATTTCGGCGCCTCGCCGTACAACTCGCCCTCCACTTATCGCTACGGCGGTCACTCCGCCATACCGCACGTGCCGCCCTTTCAGAACTTCGCTCAGCCCTCTGGCCTCGCTCCTTACTCGTACCTCTACGTCAATCCGCGGACGCCCCAAGGGCCCGACCATCCGGTGATGGTCGAGAATCCCTTCGCCAAACGAGAGACAAACGGCGCGGCCTCCGGGGCCGGCCAGGGCGAAGAGTCGCCCTCCAGATAGTCGCCCGGCGGCTACACGGCGGCGTCGAACAGCGGGGCGTAGGGCGACACGAACTGCAAATAGCCCAGCCCGCCTGGGGCGCCGTTCAGCCGAAACACGGTGACCAGCGGCGGCGCGCCTTCGACTCCTTGTACGAATCGAAGCAGATCCGAACGAGACGAGGAGTCGAGGCCGGCGATATCGATCAGCGTCGCAATCTGCTCCGCACGCACGTAGGCCGTCTTCGTCGAACTGCCGAACAGTTGCGAGAGCACGCCGTACGGAGGCGCATTCGTCGAATAGGCGCTGGTTCGCAGCATGATGTTTCGACAGTGCCGAGTTCCCGCGCAACCATCGCTTCGATGGCTGCCCCGCCCGGGCAACCGCCCAATCCGAATAGATAAGGAAGTGTCAATCAACGTTAGGTCGCCGCGAGCAAAAGGCAAGCCGCGGTCGGGCGGCGGTGATTTATATTTCGGCCGATTTATTTATATCGCCGCGAGCGTCGCGCGTTCGATTCGCCCCGCGTGGCGAAATTCTCCGAGAAAACACGCGTTTCCCGTCGCGCGCGGCCGCCCGGGCGGCGCCCAAAACCGGCATTTTATGTCCAACCGGCGCCCATTTGATGCCCGTTTCAACCCATATCGATAAATCACCGCCATCGGCGTTTTCGCCTGCGGGCCGAGGTTTTGGCCGTTCTCTCGCATTTCGGCCGTTTATCATTTCGTGAGGCGTATAAATCATGATTTTTCGCTTTCCAACCGCGGCTCTGCGGTCGCCAACGTGAGTTTTCGGCCGCTGCGCTCGGCGCGGCTGCGCGAAGTCGTCGAACGACTTGGCGTTCGCTATGGGCCGACCGGCAAACCGACCTTATCGCCCCGGCGGCTTGCTCGCGATCGTAAGCGATTCGGGCGGTTGGGCTCGTCTCGCGGGGCAAGCCGCTTAGCGGTTAACGTTGCCCCTCCGCCGAACGAAGCCAGGCCGCACGCCATGTCCCTCGGCCGCCAGCGGAAATTGCAGATCGAATAGTTTTGTAGAGCCGGCGCAACGGCGAATGGCTCGAAGCCATCCTTCGAACAGGAAAAACTTGCGATCGGGTCTTGCACGTTTTATGACAACTGTCATACAATGACGCGAATCTTACGACATACGTCATAAACAGGAACCGGCATGGCAAAATCAAGCCCGCGGCGCCGGCTCTCGGCGGCCGAGATGGAATTGCTCGAAATGCTCTGGCGGCACGGCGCCGTCACGCTCTCCGAGGCGCATCGCGCCTTGGCGCTGCCCATCGGCTATACGACGGTGCAGACGCGGCTCAACCGACTGGTGCGCAAAGGGCTGGCCCACCGCAGTCCCGACCGCCCGACGCGATACAGTGCGGCCATCGAACCGCAAGCCGTCACCGAGAACGACCTGAACTTGCTTCTCGAACGAGTGAGCGGCGGCAGCGTCGTGCCTTTGGTGGCCCATCTGGTCCGCGATCGCTCGCTGACGTCCGCGCAGATCGCCGAACTCAAGCAGCTCCTGGACGAAGCCGAACAGCGCATTCGCAGCAAAAAGCGGAGGCCCACGTCATGAACGCGCTCACGGTCGCCGCGCTCGTCGGCGCCCTGCTGCGGACGACGCTCGCGCTGGCGGCGAGCTACCTGGCTGCGACCGGGTTATTGCGATGGCGAAGAAGCTCTTCGCCTTTTTTGCATCGCGCCGCCTGCGTGCTGGCGCTCGCGCAAGGCTGGTGGTTCGTGCGGTTCGCGGTCGACGTGCCTTGGTACGAACCGGCAGCATCGCGGCCCGCGATTGCGGCGCCGGTTTTCGAAGCGGCCGGATTGCCGCCGCTGCCCGAAGCGTCGGCGCCGCCTGTGATGGCAATCTCGTCAAACAGGGAGTTGGCTGCCGCGGCATCGTCGCCGCGTTGGAATTGGCGGCATGGGCTGGTCGTGGTCTGGGTGACCGGGGCGCTGATGGCCGTCGCCCGAGAGGCGATTCGCTACCTGCGATTCGTGCGCGCGGCGCCGCTGGGAGAACCCGCGGACGCCGAAGACGACGCGGCCTGGCGGCAACTACTGGCCCTGCGCGGCGTGCGATATCCAATTCCGCTGAGAATGACGGCCCGCCTCGGCCCGGTGCTCTGTCGCCTGCCGGGCGGGTATCGCTTGTTGGCGCCGCGCGAGGCGTGGCGCGCGCTGTCGTCCGAAGCGCGCCTGGCCCTGTTGCGGCACGAATTGGCCCACTACGAGCGGCGCGACGTCTGGAAATCGTTGGCAGTGCGAATGCTCGTGCTGCCGCATTGGTTCAACCCGCTGGCCTGGCGCGCGGTGCGGCATTTCGACGAGGCCGCCGAATGGGCCTGCGACGCGGCGGCCTGCAAAACTTCGCCGGAAACGGCGCCGGCTTACGGTAAAGCCTTGTTGTCGCTGGCGGTCGGACGAGCGCCGCAAGCGATTTTGAACACTGCGGCCCAAGGCTGCGGGCTGGCCTTGCGGATCGAACGAATCTTGGCCCCAACTCTACCGGAGGACTCGACGATGAAGAAGACGCTCTGGATTTCGATCGCTGCCGTCATACTGTTGGCGGGCGGCCTTGAATTCAAACTCGTCGCCCGCGGTGAAGAAGATCGAGCCGACCGTGCGAGTTCGCCCGCGCACGACGCAGCCGTGCAAGCCATGCTGGAAGCCTCCAAGAAGACCTGGGAAGTGACGGCCATGGAGTTCGACAACGGCCGCGTCACGTTGTCAGACGTCTATGTGTGGTCGCGGCGGCTGCTTGAGACCGAACGGCTGGCCTCGAAGGACAAAGACGGCGAGTATGACGCGCTCTTGCAACACTGGCGACGCATGCGCGTGCTGCACAACAAGATCCAAGCGCTATTCGACGTTGCGGCGCGCGGCGGCGAAGCGCAGAAGCTGCACGCTACCTCGTTTTACGTGGCCGAGGCCGAACTCTGGCTCGTTGACGCCGGAGGCCAGGCGCCCGGCGACGAAGATTGACGGCGGCTGGTTTGCGGCGAGCTTACGCTTCGGGCGTGAAGCCGAGCACGATATCGAACTTCGCGGCCAATTCCCCGATCTTCGATGCCTCCAGCGGAGCGAAATCGACGATCACCGACTCGCGCGCCTGGGGATCGCGAATGTTGCGCAGGATGCCGTCGCGCTCGTTCGCCGGCTCGCCTTTCACGTAGCACTGGGTGGTGAACTCCTGCCGCCCTTTCATCTTCACGGCGAAGTGGATGTGCCGCGTGCGGCCCGGATAGACGGTCGGCTTGATCGTGCGGAAGTAGTATTCGCCGGTCGAACCGGTCAGGAAACGGCCGAAGCCCTGAAAGTTCTTGTCGAGCGTTTGCCGGTCGCCGCCGCGGCTGTGCAGATATATGCCGTGATTGTCGACCTGCCAGATTTCGACCAGCGCGTTGCGAATCGGCTCGCCGTGCGAGTCGAGGATGCGGCCGCCGAGATGCGTGATCTCGCCGACGGCCGGCGTGAGATCGTCGTTCACGACGATCAGGTCGTTATCGGTATCCAGCGGCAATTTGTCGGGATAGAACGGGCCTTCGGTCTGCCGGGGCGTGAGCATCAATTCCTCGGCGAACGCCCCACGCGTGCTGAAGTAGGCGGCGCCCAGCGCCATGCCGCCCAAAAAACCGCGTCGAGAATAGAAACCGGACATCGAGTCTTCTCCAAGAGAGGAACGAAGGGGTTGGTCGAAGGAAGGAAAACGATGCTTCCTACGCCGGGAGACTTACCTGTACGATGGCGAAAGATGTGACTTCGCGGCCCCCTCTGCCCACGGCACGGCCGCAATTCTATCGGTCTGCGATCGCTGGGACAAACCAACTTGATTTCGCGCGGCACGAAATGCCGGCCGCGACCTCGGCGCCCCGCCAATCGTCGGCGTTGGTGTAACGGCGCTCGCGGCGACCGCCACTTCCCCCCTGGGGAACGTGCTTTCGCCGCTCCTTCAAGACCGAATTCTCCTTGGCGGCAACCCCTTGCGCGCCATAATGATACGTTGTGCAAGCGTGTTTTCTTCGGGCTGCGAAGTCACATCGTTCGCCGTCGTGCAGGTAACTCTTTCAGCGTACAAAGCATCAACTCATGGTCGAACTGAAACCGGAATCGGAAGTGACCGTCGCCCTTTTGCACCGCGTCGAGGCCGGAGAGTCCGAGGCCTTCAACCAACTCTTCGCCCGGCATCGCGACTGGCTGAAGCGGTTGGTGGAAGTGCGCCGCGACGCTCGGCTCGCCGCCCGGGTCGATCCGTCCGACATGGTGCAAGACACGCAGTTGGAAACTTTCCGCAGGCTGTCCGACTTTCTTTCGCGGCGTCCGATGCCGTTTCGGCTCTGGCTGCGAAAGACGCTGGAAGAGCGATTGCTCATGGCGCAGCGGCAGCACGTTGAAGCCGGCAAGCGCAGCGTCGGCCGCGAGCAAGTTGTCGGCGGTTCGTCGGGTTCGCGGTTCGAACTGGCCGGACCGGGACCTTCGCCGAGCCAGCAAGTCGCCCAGTACGAACTGGCCGGCCGCGTCCGCGAGGCGATGCTCGAACTGCCCGAGGCCGATCGCGAGATCGTGCTGATGCGGACCTTCGAGGGCTTGTCGTATGACGAAGCGGCTTACGTATTGGAAATTGACGCCGCCGCCGCCCGCAAAAGGCACGGCCGGGCGCTGTTGCGGCTGCACAAGTTGCTCACCGCCGGCGGATTGACGGAGTCGCAAGTATGAACGACGCCCTGCGCACCGACGACGATCGCATCGAGGCCCTGGTGGCCGAAGCCGCCGACGCCTACCTGGAGTGCGTCGACCGCGGCGAACGGCCGGACGTAGTCGAGTTCGCCAGCCGCTATCCGGCCATCGCCCGCATCTTGCGCGATTTGCTGCCCGCCGTCTGCTCGATCCACGATTCCAGCGCGGGCGTCGCTCCTCCGGCGCCCGCGGCGTTGAGCAGTCCCGAAATCGACGGTCGACTGGGCGACTTCCGGCTGCAGCGCGAAGTGGGCCGCGGCGGCATGGGCGTCGTTTACGAGGCCGTGCAGATTTCGCTGGGCCGCCGCGTGGCATTGAAAGTCTTGCCGATGGCCGCGGCGCTCGACCCGCGGCAGTTGCAGCGGTTCCGGCTGGAGGCCCAGGCCGCCGCCCACCTGCACCATTCGCACATCGTGCCGATCTACTCGGTCGGCTGCGAGCGGGGCGTGTACTACTACGCCATGCAGTTCATCGAAGGGCGCACCTTGGCCGAGGTGATCGACCAGCGCCGGCGGCAATCGTCCAAGCTCGGCCGCGGGCGCCTCGACGATTGCTCGGCGACGACCGACATGCCCGGCGCCTGCGATTGGCCGGCGAACGCCCGAGCGGTTGAAACCTGTCCCAACGCCCGGGCGACCGCCGCCACGGTGTCGCTGGAGCCTGGGCCGCTGGAGCAAGATCGCACGCATCTACGATCCGCGGCCTTGTTGGGCATCCAGGCCGCCGCAGCGCTCGAACACGCTCACACGATGGGCGTGATCCATCGCGACATCAAGCCGGCGAATCTGCTGTTGGACGTCGAGAGCAATCTCTACGTCACCGACTTCGGCCTGGCCCGGCTGCAAGACTCGCCGGGCATTACGCTGACCGGCGACGTGGCCGGCACGCTCCGCTACATGAGCCCCGAGCAGGCGCTGGCGCAGCACGGCCTGGTCGACCATCGCACCGACATTTATTCCTTGGGCGTCACGCTCTACGAGCTGCTGACCTTGACGCCGGCCTTCGACGCGCCGAACCGGCACGCCATCTTGCGGCAAATCTCGCAAGACGAGCCGGTCGCCCCGCGAAAGCGAAACCCGGCGATTCCGCTCGACTTGGAAACGATCATCCTCAAGGCGATGGCCAAGGAGCCCGAGCGGCGCTACGCCACGGCCAAGGCGCTGGCCGACGACCTGCAGCGGTTCCTGGAGCACCGCCCGATTCAGGCCCGCCGCCCGACCTTGGTGGAAAGCGCTGCGAAATGGTCGCGGCGGCATCGGGGGCTGGTTGCCGCGGGCGTCGGAACGTTGCTCGTGGCGACGCTCGGCTTAGCCGTCAGCACGGCGCTGATCGCCCGCGAACAATGGAAGACTCAAACGGCGTACGACCAGCTTTCCGCCGAGCAACAGCGGACGCGCGCCGCCTTCGACGCCGAAGCGAAGCAGCGGGCCAACGCCGAGAAAAGCTTCCGCCAGGCGCGGCAAATCGTGGATTTCTTCATCGAAGTCGGCGAGCAGGAACTGGCCGACAAACCCGAGTTGCAAGATTTGCGGCGGGTGCTGCTGGCGTCGGCGCTCGATTATTACCAGGACTTCATCGAGCAAGCCCGCGACGATTCTTCGCTGCAATCGCAACTCAGCCAAACGCATCTGCACGTGGCCTCGATCCTGGAAGAGATCGGCACGCAGGCCGAAGCGCTGGCGGCGCTGGAACGGGCTAGGCAGTTGCAAGAGCGGTTGGTTCGCAGCCACCCCACGGCGCCGGAATTCCAACGCGGGTTACGAACCGTCTATCGGCGGTTTGGGGCGCTGCGCGGCGGCCGAGAGCTGTTTCTGCTGTCGAACGATTCGGTGCAGGCAGACTTGCAGCTTGCGTCCGAGCAAATCGAGGCCATCGCCCAACTGCAGCACAAACGCGACGCGTGCTTCGACGGCCACTGCGATCTGCATCCGGAGGAGTTCGAGGCGAAGTTCGACGAGCTGCGCATGCAAGAACAGGCCCTGGCCGATCTGCTGACCGTCGAGCAGCAGACTCGCTTGAAGCAGATCGGCTTGCAACAGCGCGGCCGCTTTCCGTTCACCGACCCGGAAATCGTCGGGGCGTTGGGGCTATCGCCCGAGCAGCAAGAAGCGATTCGCCAATTGAAGGAAGAAACCATTCGAACCAGCTATCGCTTGGGCGAGGAGGAACGGAAGCAAATCAAGCAGGCTTGGTCGAAGACCTGGCAGAACTTGCTGGGCGTGTTGAAAGACGAGCAAGCGGCGCGTTGGAAAGAACTGATCGGCGAGCCGTTTGACGGGGAATTGCGTCCGTCGCGCGGGGGACCGCCGGGGCGCGGCGGGCCGCATGGCGGTCCGCCTCCGCACGACGGGCCGCGGCCTGGACGCGGATGAAACGGATGGCGGACAATTCGGATGAGAGGCGCGCGATGGCGCAGAAGTGCTGCAGATAACAATGAAGAGTTTCGGTCGCTGGGGCTTGTCGGCGAGCGCGGCGGCAAGCGCGACCGAATTGGCGGCGTTGAGTTCTTGATCGTGAATTGAAGGAGTCGAAAGGATGAGAAAGTTGCTTGGTTGGAACGTGGCCTTCGCAGCGGCGGCGTTGATGCTGTCGAGTGCGTTGGCAAGGGCCGACGAGGCGGAAAGGGCGAACGACAGCGATCGCCCCGACGCGCCTCGCTCGGCCGAGCGCAGACGAGCGCAATTTGGCTTTCCCGGCTGGGGCGGTCCGGCCCGCAATGCGGGGCGTCCGCGGCGGCCCGCTGACGAGGGCGATCGGGCGGACGCGCCCCCAGACGCCGACCGGCCGCGGGAAGACGGCGATCGGCCGCGGGAAGATGGCGATCGCGGCGGCGAAGAAAGACGCGGCCCGGGGTTCGGCGGCGGCGGTTTTGGCGGGCGAGGTTTCGGCGGCGCAGGCTTCGGAGGTCCCGGTTTTCGCGGTGCAGCCTTTGGCGGGCGCGGCTTCGGGGGCCCGGGCATGGGCGGCCCCCAACGTCGCGGGTTCGCCTTTGCCTCCCAACAAGCGGAACGCCATCACGGACAGGAAGGCGGCGAAGAGCATCCCGAAGAGGCCGCCGGGCATTGGCCGCCTGAGGGTCAGCACGGACCGCACGAGATGACAGAGCATCGCGGTCCTCCGCACGCTCCGCCGTTTGCCCGCTTCGCAGGCCGGCAAATGCACGATTGGCGCGGCGGCCATGCAGGACATCGCGGTCCACGGTTCGCTCATGGCATGCTCGCTCATGGAGAACATCGCGGCGGTCCTCACGGTCCGCAGCATGCCTTTGCCGGGCATCGCGGCGGCCCGCACGAGCACATGGGGCATCATCCGCAGGGACCTGGCTGGCGCGGCGGTCAACATGCCTCGGGCCGTCATCACGGGCGGCCTCATCATCGGCCGGGTCGACATCACGCCGGCCCGCCGCACGGGCGCCGCGGCTGGGATCCATGCGGCCATGCGCATCCCGGACCGCGACATGGCGGGCATCATGCGCATGATGGCCATCGCGGACCGCAGGGCGGCTTCGGGCATCATCCGGGCGGACCTGGTTGGCGCGGCGGACATCACGGGCACGGTCCGCATCACGGCCACGGCGGCGGCATGCACGCTTTCGCAGGCCATCGCGGCGGTCCGTTCTCCGGGTTCCATCGGCTGCCAGGCGGCGATGAATGGCGCGGTCCGCATGGGCCTCGCCCCGGCTTCGGTTTTCCACACGCCGGGCCGGAACGTCGTCCGCCGATGCAGTTTGGCCAAGGCCCCGGGCCTCGCGGTCCGATGATGACGGCGGTTTCGCATCGCCGTCCGGCGCCGGCGCCCGAGCATTTCCAGCGCCACGACGATCGCTCGCACGACGCCGGGCGTTCGTCGCTCGAAGATCGGCTGGACCGGCTGGCCGGTGAATTAGAGGAGCTGCGCCGGGAAATCCGGCGCCAATAGGCATGCCGCGCCATGCCGAGGCGTCCGGTCCGCCGCCCTTGCGGGTCGGACGCCGTCTTTTTTTGCCCCTGTTACATTACGCCTCTTCGCTCTTGGGTATCACGAGTTGGTCCGTAGCATGACGTCGATTCACTTTTACAAGCTCGCACTGTTGTCGCTCGTCGTTGTCGCTTGCACTATTAACCTTGGGTCGGTCTCGCGGCTGCTCGGCCAGCAACCGGCGGCGCCGGCCCCCGAGCAGGTCGAACCATCGCAGGGTGATCCATCGCAGGCCGCCGCCGAACAGGCCGTCAAGGCCTTGATCGAAGCCCTCAAGGACGACGCGGCGGAAGTTCGCCAAACCTCCGCGATCTCGCTGGGCCGCATGGGCGACGCCGCGCGAAGCGCGGTGCCGGCGCTGGGCGAGGCGCTCAAAGACGCCGACGTCGACGTGCGCGGCGCCGCGGCAGTCACGCTCGGCTTGATCGGCGCATCGGCCGCGCCCGCCGTGCCCGCGTTGATCGAACTGCTCAAAGACGACGACCGCGACGTGCGCGGCGCGGCGGCCCTGGCCCTGGCGCGGATCGGCAAGCCCGCCCAGGGCGCCGTGGCGCCGCTCGACGAATTGGCCAAGGACGACGATCGCTTTCTGCAAATCTACGCCCGGTGTGCGCTGGCGGCGCTCAGCGACGACGCGGAACCGCACGTCGACGTGCTCCGCAGCCTGACGGGCGACGACGCCGCCGACGTGCGCAGCGCCGCCATCCAGGCTTTGGCCGAGTTGGGGCCGCGGGCCAAAGACGCCGTGCCGCAACTGGCCGCCGCACTCGACGACAAGCACGTCGAAATTCGCGAGGCCGCGCTGACGGCGCTCGCCGAGATCGGCTTGGCCTCCGAACAAGCTGTCGCCGCGGCGGCCGGGGCGCTCGAGGATCAGGACGCGGGCATCCGCTCGCTGGCCGCCATGGTGCTTGCCGAATTCGGCCCGGATGCCGCCGATGCCGTACCGGCGTTGATCGCCGCCAGCCAGGACGACGACGTTGAAGTTCGCGGCGCCGCCGTGTACGCGCTGGGAGAAGTCGGCGCGGCGGCCCGAGTTGCCGTTGGGCGATTGGCTCAAGCGCTCAAAGACTCCGACGCCGACGTGCGCCAAGCCGCCGCACTGGCCTTGGGAAAAATCGAGAGCGCCGACGCCGAGTAAACGGCGGCTCGATATACGCCGCTTTCAGCGAAACGCAGGCGCGACCATCTCTGCGCCGAGCTTTTGCCAGACGCCGAGAAGTTTCTGTCGTCGCTCAGGCTCGGCGTCGGCCAGGTTTCGCGTCTCGCCGACGTCGTGCGCGAGATCGTAGAGTTCCCAATCGCCGTCCGTCTTGCCGCGGCCGTGCCGCAGCAGCTTCCAGTCGCCCGAGCGCAAGGCCGTGTTTCGCCCCTGGCGCCAATAGAGCATCTCGTGCGGCCGGCCCGATGCCTTGCCCGTCAGATAAGGCATCAGGTTCACGCCGTCGAGCGTTCGACCTTGCCGCGGCTTGGCGCCGGCGACCGCGGCGGCCGTGGCAAAGATATCGGTCGAGGAAACGGGCTCGTCGTAAACCGCGGCCGCTGGCAAGCGGCCCGGCCAGCGGACCATGAACGGCACGCGGACGCCGCCTTCGTAGACGCTCCCTTTTTCGCCGCGCAGCGGTTTGTTGCTGCTGGTCAGTTCGCGCGTCGGCCCGCCATTGTCGCTCAAGAAGAACACCAGCGTGTCGTTTTCCAGGCCGGCGGATTCGAGCTTGGCCAGGATGGCGCCCACGCCGTCGTCGAGATTGGCCAGCATCGCCGCGAAGATGCGGCGGTGAACGTCGTCGATCGAGGCGAATTTCTTGAAATAGGCGTCGGCGCCTTGCAGCGGGCTGTGAACCGCATTGTAAGCCACGTAGAGAAAAAACGGCTTGTCGCGCTGGCGATCGATGAAGTCGACCGCTTCGCGCGTGAAGGCGTCGGTCAGGTAGGCCGCCTCGGCCTCCGGCTGGCCGTCGCGGACGAGAGGGTTGTTCGCGTCGTATTCCGGCTCGTTGCCGCCCATCTGCGTCGAGTAGGTCACGTCGCCGAAGGTGCGGCGCCCCAAGCCGCCGCCGGGCAGCGTGCGGCGGCGGAGCATCGTGGCGAGGCCCGACCACGGCGCCGGCGCGTAGAAGTGCCCCTCGTGCATGAAGCCGAAGAACGAATCGAAGCCGCGGCGCTGCGGATGATATTTCGCCGCGCCGCCCAGATGCCACTTGCCGATCGCGCCGGTCACGTAGCCCGCGTCGCGCAGCACGTCGGCCAGCGTCGTCTCGCCCAGCGGCAGGCCGTACTCCGGCTCTTCGTTCCTGGCGCCGATCGGATTGAACTCATGGCCGAAACGCGTGCCGTACCGCCCGGTGAGCAACCCGGCCCGCGAAGGGCTGCAATTCGGACCGGTCACGTAGCCCGCCGTGAATCGCACGCCGGCGGCGGCGATCGAATCGATATGAGGCGTGGGAATCTGCCGATTGCCCTGGCAGCCCAATTCGCCGTAGCCGAGATCGTCGGCAAGAATGACGACGACGTTCGGGCTCCGCGCAGAGTCGGCGCCAAACACGGCGTTTTCCATGGAAAGCGCCCAGCAACCTGCTGCTGAAACAACGAGGAGCGCAGCTACTCTGCGCAGGATCCCGGGTTGCGGAACCTGTGCATATCGCCTTCGTATCTTCATCCGATTCCTCGGCCGCTACGCGTAATCTTGGCTGGTCGGCTTGATGACCAACTCGGGGATGTGAGCCCGCGGCGGCAGCTTGGCGATCATCACCACGGCGGCGGCCACGTCTTCGGGCTGCAAGATGCGGGCCCGGTGCTCGGCGCTGACCGGCACGGGGCGGTGGTCCAGAATCGGCGTTTCCACTTCGCCCGGATAGATGTTCGTCACGCGGATGCCGTCTTCGGCCACTTCGCGAGCCGCCGTGACGCCCAGGGCCGTCATGGCGAACTTCGAGGCCGTGTAACCGATGCCGCCCAGCAGGCTCGAACGCTTGCCGGCGATCGACGAGATGTTGACGATCAGCCCGTCGCGACGCTCGCGCATCTCGGGCAGCACGGCCCGCAGGCAGTAGAAGGCGCCGCTCGCGTTGACGCGCAGCATGTATTCCCAGTCTTCCGGCGAGAGTTCCTTGAGCGTGCGGCGAACCACGTTCACGCCAGCGCTATTGACCAGAATGTCGAGCGGGCCCAATTCCGCCTTGCTCCAACGAAACAACTCCTCGACGCTTTTCGAATCGCCCACGTCGGCCGCGTGCGTCAACAGCGGCGGCTGCCCCTTGTAACGGGCGGCGGCTTCGCGCAACTTGTCCTCGCGGCGGCCGGCGATCGCCACGCGGCAGCCTTCTTCGGCCAGCGCGATCGCGATGCCCAAGCCAATCCCCGTGGCGCCGCCGGTGACCAGCGCCGTTTTTCCCTGCAATTTCATAGCGGCTTTCTTTCTCTCATGGAAATCAACCAACGCGACGAGAACGTCAGGCTACCAGTTATTCCAGTTTTCCGCGATGCCCAGCCGGCGGGGTAGTGATACCATTTGACCGAATGTAAAGGAGATTCTCTGTAGGGAACGCCCTCCGTGGCGTTCCGTGAGGTGGGATAGACGGTGAACGCTGGGTTCACGGAACGCCACGGAGGGCGTTCCCTACAGTTTCGGAGCGTTTATCCTTGACTCCGGTTCAAATGGTATCACCACCGCCGGCGGAGCGACGACAAAGGGTTCAACCGGATCCTGCGGACTCTTTCCGCAGATCATTGGCGTTACGGAGATTCAGGCTTGGATTTTTCGAGGCATGCTCCGATGTCCAAAGGGTCGGAAGAAAACGGCCTCCGGCGACGGCTGCCGACGGAGGCCTGAAGCGCCTTTTGGCGCATCGGAGGCCCGAATATCCCTTGCCTTGCTTGCGTCCCCGCAGAGCCTGACTGGAGTTTCTCCGGGCCGGGTCAGCCTACCACGCCTCGCAGAGCTGTTGCTACTAACTTTGGACATCGGAGCTATGCCTAGAAAATCCATCTCTGGCCCATCCGCAGCTTCCAGGTACGCAGTTGCCGGATGAACCCAAAACAGCCAACAAGCAAGGCGCCGCTGGGCAGGGCGATGTGAAGCCGCCGTTCATAGCGAGTTCAGCGAAAGATAGCGTGCCTTCTTGCAGCCTCACTTGCCGCCCGCCCGGTACGCCGGCTTCCAGACCCACGGCAAGATGTTTGCCCGTGCGGCCCAAGCCTCCCACTTGGCCGCCAGCTCCTGCACTTTCTCCGGGTGCTTCGCCAACAGGTCGTTCGATTCGCGCCGGCGGACGCGGCTGGCGCGCGAAAAAAGCCGTCCCAAACCAAGTTGGGCGGCGGATCCGCCCGGTGCGTCTCCAGGTCCGTGAACGCCCTGGCGGGCCACCGCAAAAGCTGCCTGCCCTCTCTCTCGCTTTGAAGTTCGCCGGCGTCAGCGTAGACTAATTGACGCGGAATATCCTTCGTGCTCGTCGCTTTACCTGCGTCGGCCGTCCAACTCCGGCGGAGTCCGCCGAGGAGCAAGGAAATGGTTTTATGTTCACCGGCATGGAATAGGGACGCGCTTCGATTGCCCCGATTGCATCCTTGGCTGCTAGCCTTGATCGCGGCTTGCGCGCTTGCCGCCCATGCCAATGGCCAAGAGCATGCCAACGATGTTGCGTCGGAACAACGAGCCGCCCAATACGACAGGGAGATCGCCGCCCTGACCGATGCCATCCGGCGCGACGACAAGAATGCCAGCTACTACTGGCAGCGCGCCCTGGTGCGGTGGCGGAAGGCGTACGAGTGCGGACAGCGGGCGGAATACAAGGCGGGCGTTGCGGATTGTGACCGGGCGATCGAGCTTGATCCTCGAAGCGCGCAGGCTTTCTATGTTCGCGGCAAATGCCGTCATACCGACTTCGTCGCGGCAATCAACGACTTTACCAAGGCAACCCAAGTCGATCCAAACTATGCCGAGGCTTATTCCGCGCGGGGGGCCGCCTTGCTCGAAAACGCCCGGCTTGCGTCCATTTTCTTCGGTAAAAAAGTCGCGGAGTTACAACGCGACCGAGCCATCGAAGATTTCAGCGCGGTCATCCGCCTCGCTCCCGACAACGCCGCCGCTTACTACGACCGAGGCGTCGTTTGGGACCTGAAGCTCGAGTACGAGAAAGCCATCGCCGACTATACGGACGCGATTCGCCTCGATGCGGGCAAGCAGCTCTATTATCGGCGCCGCGGGTCGGTATTGGAGCGTAAGGCCATGCGCGACGATGCGCCCGCGCAGGTGTTCGACCAGGCCATCGCGGACTTTACGACCGCGATCCGTTTGGCGCCTGACGACGCGGAGCTCTATCGGCTCCGCGGCGAAGTCTGGTCGAGCAAGGGGCTATGGGCCGACTCGCCCGCCGATGAAAGCCAGCACGCCATTGCCGATTTCACTGAAACACTCCGTCTGAACCCGAACGACGCTATCGCGCTCGAAGCGCGCGCGAAGGAGCGGCAAGCCGACAAACAACTCGATGATGCGCTGGCAGACTGCAACGCTTTGATCGCCGCTCGTCCGCGAATCGCGAGGCTTTACGTGCTTCGCGGCGGCGTTTGGCGGGAGAAAAGCGAGCCCGATAAGGCCATATCGGATTACAGCCAAGCGATCCGACTCGATCCTAAACTTGCCGAAGCCTACCTGCGGCGCGGGCAGACGCTTGCCGGGAAGACATCAACCTATGAAGCGATAATGGCGAGAGCCCGCGGCGTTTCCACCCCGGAAACCAAAAAACTTGAAGATGAAGCCATCGCCGACTACACGGAAGCCATCCGTCTCGAACCAGGCAATGCCGAAGCTTACTATTATCGCGGGAACGTTTGGAGCGACAAGGAACAGTTCGACAAAGCGATCGAGGATTTCACGGCAGTTGTCGGCATCAAGCCGGACTATTTCAGGGTGCATTCCTGCCGCGGCAACGCCTACAAGGCGAAAGGCGACTACGACGCAGCCATCGCTGATTTCGAAGAAGCCATGCGATTGGACGCGAATTCGCCCGCACTGGTCCGCTATTTCAAAATGTCGCGAGCGGAGTGTTGGTTGGCCAAGAAGGATTACGATCGAGCAATCGCCTACTTCACTGAGATCGGGGCCTTCAACAAGCGCCGTGCCGCTTGGCGCGCGATGGGCAAGTTTCAACAGGTGAGGGACGAACTCGAGGAAGAGATCCGCAAGAAGCCTGACGACGCCCGGCTGCACGAAGAATTAGCGAGGCTGTTGGCGACCTGCCCGGATGCCAGCTTCCGCGATGGACGAAAAGCCATCGAGCATGCGACAAAAGCCTCCGAGTTACATCCTGGATACGGCCTCACGACGCTCGCCGCGGCGTACGCGGAAGCCGGAGATTTCGAGGAAGCGGTGAAGTGGCAGAGGAAGGCGATCGAGCAGACGCGCTTCGAGAAATTTAAAGCACGTTATCGCAAGGTCTTGGAGCGGTACGAGCGCGGCGAGCCATACCGTGAACGACATGACGAGCCAAATGGCGCGCGTTAGACGCCCCGTCAACACATGTTCCGGATGATGCCGCCGACAAAGATGGCGCGCGTGGACTCGTTCGGGCTCGGTGCGATGGCAACCGCGCCGGCGCATTTGGGCGCCGCCGCGGCCTGAGCGACTTCCGGCCTGCGTCGCTTGCAGATCGATCGACCATTCAGCGTTTCGGCAACTCAAGGCTGCCGTTGCCGGCGGCCCGGTACGCCGGCTTCCAGACCCACGGCAAGACGTTTGCCCGTGCGGCCCAAGCCTCCCACTTGGCGACCAGCTCTTGCACTTTTTCGGGACGCTTCGCCGACAGATCATTCGATTCGGTGCGGTCTTTCGCGATATCGTACAGTTCCCACGGGCCGCCGGGGCCTTTGGCCACCAGCTTCCAATCGCCCGACCGCACGGCCCGATTGCCTTCGTGCTCCCAGAAGATCGCGTCGCGCTCGATCGGCCGATCGGCCAGCGCCGGCAGCAGGCTTTTGCCTTCCAGCGGCGTGAGCGAGTGATCGCCGAGCTTCTTGGGGTATTCGGCGCCGGCCACGTCGACGCAAGTAGCCATGATGTCGATCAAGTGCCCCGGCTGCCGGCGCAGTTCTCCCTTGGCCGCAATGCCCTGCGGCCAGTGGACGATCAGCGGCGTGCTGACGCCCCCTTCGTGAACCCAATGCTTGTATTCGCGAAACGGCGTGTTGGAAACATTGGCCCAACTCCGGCCGTAGGCAACATAGGTATCGGCCGGGCCGGGCGTGACGTTCGGCCCTTGGCGCACCGGATAGCCGTCGCGCGTTTGCGGCGGCACGAGGCCGCCCGGCAGTGCTTTGGCCGCCAGCGGCGGCAAGCTAGGCCGCTCGGGCCGGGGGCCGTCGAGGCGGTTTTTCGTCGGGCCGCGGCCCATCGCTTCGGCGCAGCCGCCGTTGTCCTGCAGGAAGAAAACCAGCGTGTCGTCGAGCCGCCCGGTCCGCTTCAATTCGGCCACGATCTTGCCGACGCCCTGATCCATGCGATCGACCATTGCGGCGTAAACTTCCATGCAGGCGGCTTCGCGAGCCTTGTTGGCGACCTCGTCCCACGATTCGGCCTGCGGCGAGAGCCCTTGCGCGTAGTCGATCAGCCCCAGCCGCGCAGCCTTGGCCAGCCGGGCCCGGCGGATTGGTTCGTAGCCCGCGTCGTACTTGCCGCGATACTTGGCGATGTCTTCAGGCAAGGCGTGCATCGGCCAGTGGGCCGCCGTGTAGGCCACGTACATGAAAAACGGCTGCCCGGCGTGCTGCCGCTGGTGTTCGCCGATGAACCGCACGGCGTGGTCGCTGATGGCGTCGGTGAAGTAATAGGTCTCGGGCTGATACTCGGGATCGGCGTAGGGCGAGATCAGCCGGTTGTCGCGGGTTAGCGTGTAAGGATCGTAAAAGCTGCCGGCGCCCGAGATCATGCCGTAAAAGCGGTCGAAGCCGCGAGCGAGCGGCCAGTTGTGTTTTGGTCCGTCGTCGGCGACGTGCCGCGTGACGTGCCATTTGCCGGCCATGTAGGCCCGGTATCCGGCGAGCTTTACGGCTTCGGCGATCGTCAGGCAGTTGCGGTTCAAGTCGCCGCGATAGCCGGGAAACTCGGCGCCGCGGTCCTCCATCATGTGCCCCACGCCCGCCTGGTGCGAATACAAGCCGGTCATCAAGGCCGCCCGCGTCGGGCAACAGCGGGCCGTGTTGTAGAACTCAGTGAACCGCAGCCCGCCGGCGGCCAGCGCGTCGAGGTTGGGCGTCTGGATTTCGCCGCCATAACAGCCCAGGTCGCTGTAGCCCATGTCGTCCGACATAATGAGGATGATGTTGGGGCGACTGCCAGATTGTGGCGAGGAGGCGCTGGCGGCGAGCTGCGAGCCAACGCATAAAGCAAACAAAAAAACAACGCTGACCGCGCAGCGCCTAAGAACTGCCGCTGCACGACGGTGTGTAGCTTCGGGCGCCCTCTCCCGAAGAACGCGCCGGGCGAGGGCGCCTGACCCGCCATGTTGAGCGCCCGGAGCTAGATCGTTGGTACGCCTGGCAGTGGAGTCGCGAATCATCAAATCTCCGCCTTACTTGGGCTTGGCGTGCGGCGCATCGTCGCGTAGATCGGCGAGCGCTTCGGGGGCCGTGCGGGTCTCGGCGTCGGAGTCTTCGGCAAAGATGCCCGTTTTGATGATCCGATCGGTGACTGCACTCAGGTAATGAAAAAGCGCCTGATTGAGTTGCGTGAACTCAGGCCAGAGCGTTTCGTCGACAAATCGCTGCGGAAGCCGGGCCATAACGGTCGTGTGCCGCTGGCCGGAGTAGCGGTACGGCTTGACGCCGTAACGCCTCAACAAGGCCATGAACAATTTGCGCGACCAGGCGTCGGGCATCGAGAAACGCATCTCGACCGGTTTATCGTCGGCTTGCAGCCGCCGCAGCCGCTCGCGAATCCGCTCGATGGCGCTCGCTGCTGCGTTGCGTTCGCCTGCGAAGCCGGTGTCGGCAAACAGCGCCTCGACCTTGGCCAGCGTTTCGAGCAGTTGTCGTTCTTCGTCCGTGTCGATGTTCTTCGGCATCGTGCGACCTCGTGTCTTGGCGGTGGCGCTCGACGCAAAGACGCGGCTGCCATGCCGAACGCCGCCGAACGCGCTGGCGACATTTTGCCAGATGAAACGGCCGCTGTCACGCCCGCAGCACGGCGCCGAACCGCTCGCCGCAGGCAGCGACGATGCGGTCGCGGATGGCGTCGGCTTCGGCGTTCGTGAGCGTGGCCTGGCGCGAGCGGAGGGTGAGCGAAAACAGCATGCTTTTGCGGCCGGCGGCCCGCAAGGCGTCGTTGCGGTAGATTTCCTTGAACTCCAGATGCTCCAGAGCTTCGCCCGATGTCTGGCGGACGACCGCCGCCACGTCGGCCCAACGCACGGCCTCGGGCAGTTCCAAGTTGATGTCGCGGCCGATCGCCGGGAACGCGGGCAATTCTCGATACTGCGCCGTCAGCCGCGCGGCCCGCACCAATTGCGACACGCGAATCTCGGCCACCGTCGTAGCGCCGCGCAGCTCGAATTGCTTCGAACCCTGCTCGCTGACTTCGCCCAGAAAACCCAGCGGCTCGCCGTTCAATTTCAATTCGCAAGCGCGGCCGGCGGCCAACAGATCGAGCGCCGCATCAACCACCTCCAACTCGGCGGCCGGATTGAGCCGGGCCAGGAGCGCTTCGAGCACGCCTTTGACCGCGAAGAAATCGCCGCCGCTGGTCAAGGCCAGCATCCGCTGTTCGTCGGGCAGCGAGCCGGGTTTAGACAGGTAGACTTTGGCGATTTCGAACAGCTCGATCACCGGGTTGGCCAAGGTCTCGTTCGTTCGTCGCGCGCCGAGCAAGCTCGGCACGAGGCTGCGGCGCAGCCGGTCGGCCCGCCGCAGGATCGGCGTGGGCGAAACCAACGGTGCGGCGTCGGTCCAGGGGCTGAAGGCTTTCGACCAGTCCTCTTCGACGGCGCTTAGGGTCAACGCCTCGTCATAGCCGGCGGCCGTAAGCACGTGGCGGATGGCCGACAGCACCCGGTCTTCGTCGCTACGGGCCGAAGGCGCCATCGGTACGCTGACGTCTTCGGGGATCGCCTCGTAGCCGTGGATGCGGGCGACCTCTTCGATCAGGTCGATCTCGCGCGAGAGGTCGCGGCGCCAACTCGGCGGAACGACTTCGATTCGCTGCGAGTCGGCCTTCACTTCGCGATTGCCGAGCGCTTGCAAGATGCGGCGGACTTCCTCGGCTTCGATGGCGATGCCCAGCACGCGCGGCAACTGCGACAGCCGCAGCACGATCGGCTCGCGCGCGGGCGGAGTGCGGCCGACGCTGATCGAGCCGGCCGCCAATTCGCCGCCCGCCAGGTCCAAAATCAGTTCGCAACAGCGGCGGCTGGCCCAATCGACTCCTTGGGGATCGAGCCCGCGTTCGAAACGATACGACGAGGGGCTGTGCAGGTTCAATCGCCGGGCCGTGGTGCGGATCGAGAGCGGGGCGAACTCGGCGCTTTCGATCAGCAAATCGCGAGTGGCTTCGGAGACTTCGCTCTCGGCGCCGCCCATCACGCCGCCGATGGCGACCGGCTGCCTGGCATCGGCGATCACGCACACGCCCGGACCGACGTCGTAGGTCTTGTGATCGATGGCCACCAGTTTTTCGCCCGGTCGGCCTTCGCGAACGACGATCTCTTTCCCCGCGAGCTTCGCCAGATCGAAGGCGTGCAGCGGCTGGCCGCACTCCATCAGCACGTAGTTGGTGATATCGACGACGTTGTTGATCGCCGAAATGCCAATCGTCGCCAAGCGGCGAACGAGCCACGTCGGGCTGGGGCCGATCTTCACGCCGCGAATCACGCGGGCCGTGTAGCGATAGCACAACTCGGGGCATTCGAGCATGACGCGCGTCAGGTCGCCGACCTTCGCGGCCCCTTCGCGCGGCGCGGCGGCCGGCAGTTTTAGCGAGCGCCCCCAAAGCACGGCGACTTCGCGAGCGATGCCTAAATGGCCCAGGCAGTCGGGCCGGTTGCTGGTCACTTCCAGATCGATCGCCAGATCGCCGCCGACTTCCGCGGTGCTTTCGTGGTTCAGCCCGGCCATCATCAGCCGGCGTTCCAATTCGGCGACCGGCATGTCGAGCAGCACGTATTCTTTGAGCCAGTTCCAGGAGACGATCATATCACGCGTAGGATAAGTGAAAGGTCGACGCGGGCGCCCGCGTTTTGGAGTCGGCGAGGTCTGTGGAAGCTCGCCGATATTTCGCCGAGGCCGGGGGTTTACGGGTTCCTCTTCTCTGTTCCGTCGGTTCCCGCGTTATACGGACTTCGGAGCGCTCGCCGATGGATTTCTCCTTTGCCTCTTTTGCGAATGGCGACGACAGACTTGAATCGAACATGCCGCAATGCACGAACAGAGAAGAGGAACCCGTACGCTTCATGCGTGCGGCTGAAAATGCCAATATTGGTCAGGTCATGGTTTAGAGCGCGACTAGAATTGCTCCAGGAACCGCACGTCGTTCTTGTAGAATTCGCGAATGTCGGTCACATGGTGCCGCCGGGCGCAAACCCGCTCGACCCCCAGGCCGAAGGCGAAGCCGGTCACTTCCTCGGGATCGTAGCCCACCGCTTTGAGCACGTTTGGGTCGACCATGCCGGCGCCGCCCATCTCGATCCAGCGGTCGTGCCAGCTCATGTCGACTTCGACGCTCGGCTCGGTGAACGGAAAGAACGACGGCCGGAAGCGAATGTGGACGTCGCCGCCAAAGAAGCTGCGGGCGAACAGCCGCAGCACGCTCTTCAAGTCGGCCATCGTTACCCGGCGATCGACGAGCAAGCCCTCGATCTGGTGGAACATCGGGCAGTGCGTGGCGTCGGCCGTGTCGGGCCGGTAAACGCGGCCGAGCGAGATGATCCGCACCGGCGGCGGCGTGTTTTCCATCACGCGAATCTGCACCGTGCTCGTCTGGCTGCGCAAGAGCAGCGGCGGCTCGCCGGTCGCGGCCGACGCCGGAGCGGTTGACTTCGCCAGCGCCTGGGCGGTCGACAGATAGAAATTTTCCAGCGGATCGCGAGCCGGATGTTCGGCCGGGATATTGAGCGCCTCGAAGTTATGCCACTCGTCTTCGATCTCGGGGCCTTCGGTCACGGTGAAGCCCAGCCGGCCCATGATTTCCTTGAGGTCCTCGATGGTTTGCGTGATCGGGTGCAAGTGGCCGAGACGCGGTCGCCGGCCAGGGAGCGTGGGGTCGAATTCCGGCGTTCCCGCCCGCAACGCGGGGCCCGCCTTCGCGCGGTTCTGCGCCGCTTCGAACGCCGCATCGATCGCCTGCTTGACCTCGTTGAATCGTTTACCGGCGGCGGGCTTGTCGTCCTTGCCGACGGCGCCGAGCCCTTTTTGCACCGACTTCAGGCGGCCGCTCTTGGCGCCGAGGAATTCAATTCTGGCTGCCTCCACAGCATCGGCATCGGCGGCTTGTTGAAAGGCGCTTTCCGCGTCGGCTTGGAGTCGATCGAGTTCGGCCAGGAAATCGGCGAGTGCCACGTGTGCCATCCATTTTGGATTTTTGATTTTGGATTTTGGATTTTCGATTAAATCCAAAATCTAAAATCGAAAATCCAAAACCTAAACAGGAGAGGCAGGTCCAGCGGAGACCCGCCTCTCCTGAGGCGTTTTCGTCATTGCCCGCGGGCTTGCGGCCCGAGTCGCTAGACCAGCGCCGCCTTCACCTGGGCCACGACCGCATCGAAACCGGCCGGATCGGCGATGGCCATCTCCGAGAGCGTTTTGCGGTCGAGCGTCAGCCCGGCCTTGGCGAGGCCGTGGATGAATTCGCTGTAGCGCAGCCCGCGCTCGCGGACGGCGGCGTTGATGCGGATGATCCACAAGCTGCGGAAATCTCGCTTGCGTGCGCGGCGATCGCGAAACGCGTAGACGCCGGCGCGAACCAGCGTTTCCTTGGCGGTGCGGTAGAGACCGCCGCGGCCTCCGCGATACCCCTTGACCTTGCGGAACAGACGCTTTTTGGCTTGCGTCCGCGCCGCACCCTTCATGGACCTCATGGCCGAATCAATCCTTCCTACGGAATCAAGGCCCCGGGCGGATCAATCGACCCGCCCGGCGTTGCGTTTTGCCCGTTCCGCTCTAAGTGATGTTGCCCGCTTATGCCGCCGGGCCGTGCTCAATACGGACAGGGCCTAATAGCTGTTGCCGCACAGCGAGAGGGCGACCCGCTTCGATTCCAAAGTCACGGTGGCCTTGGTTCCGCGCAGGTTGCGGCGGCGCTTTTTCGACATGCCCGCCGCCAGGTGGCTGGTGCCAGCCGAGCGGTGCATGGCCTTGCCCGTGGCCGACAGGCGGAAACGCTTCTTGGTTGCCTTGTGAGTCTTTTGCTTGGGCATGATTGGCGCCAATCCTTTAAGCCGACAGAAACTAAACGATTGAAAGTCCGTCATTATAAGATGTCGGCCGTTTTCTGGAAGAGGGACGAGCCGGAATCTGCGCCCGCGCCCGGCCATGCGGACGGGCGGCTCGGGCAAACCGCGGCGCGCCCCGAGCAAACCCATTTCGAGACGCGACGCAACGGCTTGACAAAAAACACGTTACGTCGAAAGTAACCGTCCGAACCGCTTCAGACCGTGTTCTTCGCGTAATACTCGTCCGAAGAAACGATGCCGGTAATTAGGTCCTCGTTGGTCACGCCGAGGGCGAACTGGGTCAGCCAGTAATTGAGCCCCTGCTGGTCGGGCTCGCGGCCGAGATAGTGGACGTAGTCGTAGGTGATCCGCTGCTGTTCGCGTTCCAGGCTGGCGGCAAAGCCGTAAGCGACTGAATAGCGGCTGACGCCGAGGGCCAGTTGTTGCACCCAGAAGGCTTCGCCCGCGGGATCGGCCGGCCGGCCGAGCAGGTCGACGTACATGGCGTCGACCCACAGCACGTTGGTTCCGCCCGCGCGTACGTAAAACTCGTCCGAAGCCACGAGATTCGCCTCGAACTGCTCGTCGCTCAGGCCGTGGAATTGCAACTGGTCGACCCAGAACGCAAGTCCCGCGGCGTCGGCCGGCCGGCCCAAGTAATTCAGGTAAGCGGGCTTGACGATGATGTTGGCATAGTACTCGGTGCTGTGATCGATGGAATTCACGATGGTCGAACGCGGCGTGCCGTTGTCCAACAGCAGGGCGAAGTAAAGCTGTGAAGACGAATCGACCGGGCGGCCGAGAATGTCCAAATAGGCGGCGGCCACGAAGTTCATGTTGGCCGTGTGTTCCGGAGTGTTGCTCGCCACAAGCCCTGGCACGAGCAGCGGGACGTAGGGCGTGCCGAGCCCGGTGGACGGGTCGTAGCCGGCAGTGGCCGGGTAAACCGGCGGACCGCCCGTCGTGATGTCGCGAATGAAGCTCGGCATGCTGTAGAGCGCGGGCAGCGTTTGCGTGGGGCCGTCGAGCGTGTTGAGCCCTTTTAGTGCGCGCCCCTCGTCGGCGACCGCCATCATGCCGGCGAAGATCGGCGCCGAGACGCTGGTTCCGCCCACCTGGATCCACGGAGCGCCGTCGGTCGCATACGAATCGTAAACGGCCACGCCGGTATTCGGATCGGCCACGAACGCCACGTCGGGGCTGACGCGCCACGCACTACTCTGCGTGACGCCGCTCTGGTAGCTCGGCTTCGATTCGACGGTGCTGATTCCCCCGCCGCTGCCGCTCCACGCCGATTCGGACAGGTAATTGCCGGCGGCATCGACATACAGCGACGTCCCGCCGAGGCCGACCACATTGGGCGACGAGGAGGGGTACATCGGGTTGGGATCGTAGAGTGAATAGTAACCGCCCGAAGAGCGGTCTCCCGATGAGGCGATAAAGGTTACGCCTTGATGCCCGGCCGGCGTTTGGAAGATGCTGTCGTAAGCGGTCTGGCCCGAGTATTCCGACCCGCCGAAGCTCATCGACACGGCCGACACGCCGGCCTGCTGGCTGGCCCACTGGGCTGCGGCGAACAAGTTCGCGTCGGAGTTGTCGAAGGCCTCGACGAGCAGGATGTTCGCCGCCGGCGCCATCGCATGCGACCACTCCACGTCGAGCGAAATCTCGAGCGCCCAGCCCGAGTCATCCGCTGGAGGCTGACCGCCGACGATTTGCCAATACTTGGCGAAGCTCGGCGGATCGGGCAGGCCGAGCGTAAGGTCGAAGGTTATGAGATCGCTGGCGATGTTCGGATCGTTGTAGGCGTCGATGATGGCAATCGTTTGATTGCGGCCGTCGCCCGCCACCGCCCCATAGAAGATCTGATCGAATCCGTAGGCATGGCGAACCACCGCCGGCGTGTAACCGACCGGTCCTTGGGACTGGCTGGCTACGAGGTACTGCGGATAAGACAGTTGGCTCATGTCGTTGCTGACCGGAACGTCGACGATTCCGGCGACGTCGCCTGCGACCGCGACGAGCAGCGCTCGTTCTTCAAGCCATTCCACGGTCGCGCGGCTGAAGCGGCGCGTTTTCAATCGGCGGCCCCGTATCCGCACGCGGCCGACTCGTCGCCGCAAGCCGAACCACTCAAGCCAACGCCCCATCGCCCCGCCTCCTCGCGCCCCTCAGTCCGTTCCGATCTTGCTCCGCCCCTTGGAGCAATGAGAAAGCAAGTCTGGCGCCAAAGGGGTCCGGGGCGCACGGCCGGGCGAGTTTCTTGCGGAATTGGACAGTCCGGCGGCGGAATTTCCGTTGATTTCGGCAATTCCGGCGGGAATCGCGGAGCCGACGCCGTGCCCTGCGGCGCGCGTCTGAGTTCGCGCCGCACGATTGTTCGTTGCCTTCTGGCTAGACGAACAGCTTGCTGACCGACTCGTTGCGATGGATGCGCTTGATGGCCTCGCCCAACAGCGGCGCGACGCTGAGCACCTGGATTTTGGCCAGCTTTTTCTCGGTCGGCAGCGGGATCGTGTCGGTGATCACGATGCTCTCGATGGGGGCGTTCTTCAAGTTCTCGATCGCCCTGCCGCAGAGCACGCCATGCGTGGCCGCGACGTGGACCTCGCGTGCGCCGGCTTCGTGAACTTTCTGGGCGGCCCCGCAAATCGAGCCTGCCGTGCTGATCATGTCGTCGAACATCAGCGCCACTTTGCCCTCGACCGAGGCGCCGATGATGTTCTCCTGGCGCGTCTTTTCGGCGCTCGAACGCCGCTTGTCGACGATCGCCAACCGCCCGCCCAGGCGCTTGGCGTGGCCCAAGGCCCGCTTCGTGCTGCCTTCGTCGGGGCTGACCACGACGATGTCTTCCTCGGGAAACTTCATGTTGGCGAAATGGTCGTTCAGCACGGGCGACGCGTAGAGGTGATCGACCGGCACGTCGAAAAAACCCTGGATCTGGGCGGCGTGCAGGTCCATCGTCAGCACCCGGTCGGCGCCGGCCCGCGTGATGAGGTTGGCCACCAGCTTGGCGGTGATCGGCACGCGACCCTCGTCCTTGCGGTCCTGCCGCGCATAGCCGTAATACGGCATCACCGCCGTCACGCGCTCGGCGCTGGCCCGCTTGCAGCTCTCGATCATGATCAAGAGTTCCATCAGGTTCTCGTTGACCGGCGGGCAGGTGGGCTGCACGAGAAACACGTCGCGGCCGCGGACGTCTTCGTCGATCTTGCAGGAAATCTCGCCGTCGGGGAAGTTGCCGATCGAGATCGCCCCCACCGGCAGGCCCAGATAGGTGCAGATGCGCACGGTCAACTCGCGATTGGCCCGGCCGCTGAAAATCTTCAAATCGTTCATCGACGCTCCCGCTTAATTCGCCTGCTTCGCCCCGGCTGCGCTGGGTGGTTCGCGAAGCGCCGCCTCGACCGCCGCCAGTTCCTCGCGGGTGTTGATGCTCAAGGCCTCGATCGGCTTGAGCACGGCTCGCGCCTCGACCTTTCGGCCGGCGGCCTTGAGGGCGCCGGGGCAATCGGTCAAGTAATATTCGGCCTGGGCGTTGGTCGGCCGCAGTCGATCGAGCGCGAACAGCAAGTCGGGGCAATTGAACGCGTAGCAGCTCATGTTGACTTCGGTGATCCGCTTCTGCTCCTCGGTCGCGTCGCGCTCTTCGACGATCCCCAAAAAATCTCCTTGGGCGTCGCGAACCACGCGGCCCAGGCCCTCTGGGTTCGGCTTATGGGTCGTTCCCAGCAGGCACGCCGGCCGCGAGCGGTCGAACTCCGCCAGCAGCGTGCGGAGCGAGTCGGCCTGCATCAGGGGCGAATCGCCCGCCACGATCAGCACCGGCCCGGCATGATCGGCGAGCGCCTCGCGGCAGACCATCACGGCGTGGCCCGTGCCGAGCTGTTCGGTCTGTTCGACGAACCGCAAACCCGGCCGGTCGCTCAAGGTCCGGCGAACGTCGTCGGCCCGGTAGCCGACCACGACCAGGATTTCATCGACGCCGGCCGCCTGGAGGGCGTCGAGCACGTAGAAGATCATCGGGCGGCCGCAGACTTCGACCAGCACCTTCGGCAAATCGGACTTCATCCGCGTCCCTTTGCCGGCGGCCAAGACGATCGCAAGTTTTCGGTTCATCAGCAGTTAGGAAAAGGCGGCGGCGAGAGGCGAAACGGCGATACCTCTATCTTGCCATGAACCGAGCCCCGATTCCAGGGGGCAGCGCGGTCATCTCCTATAAGCCTTCGAACATGCAGCCAACCGAAGAGCGCCTGTCAAATTGCCGGCAACTTGAGAATCCGGGCATTCGCCGCTATCGCGTCCAGAGAGCCGGGCTGGCTTGGCAAACAATGACAAGAGCTGGCCTTGGGTATAGTCTTGAAGAAGGGTGATGGAATTCGAAGACGAATTTGGCATCGCTGTCTCCGCCGATGAAGCAGCCCAAATCAAAACCGTCGGCGACGCGGTGGAGTTCATCGCCAGGCGAATGGGCGAGTCGTGACCTACCGAACCGAGAAGAAGCACAATGGCCAGAGCATTGAAGGTTTTACTCACTGACGAACTCCGCGCGTTCATCGAGCGGAACTGCGGCGACGGCACGCCTTATGCCACTCCGAGTGAATTCGTCCGCGAGTTGATTCGCCAAAAGAAGCTACAATCGGACGCCGCCGGCGCACGTGACGCCATTCTCACAGGATATGAAGACGCCCTGGCGGGGCGCATCACGGCCTTCGATGGCCGACTCCGTCTGCGCCTTGTTACGCCGGACTCGCCGGCGCCCGGCCGATGGAGTGATAAGTGAACCCGGCGGCCGCCATGTGCGAGGGCTCGTAGAGGTTGCGGCCGTCGAACACGGCGGGCGATTTCATGCGGCGGCGCATCTCGTCGAAATCCGGGTGTACGAACTGTTTCCATTCGGTCATGATCGCCAGCGCTTCGGCGCCGTTGAGCGCGTCGTACTTGCTCTCGGCGTAAACCAGCTTGTCGCCGTATTGCCGCTCGACGTGCTCCATCGCCTCGGGGTCGTGAACCTGCACGCGGGCGCCGTATTGCAGCAGTTCGTCGATCAGCTTCAAGGCGGGCGCCTCGCGAATGTCGTCGGTCCTCGGCTTGAAGGCCAGCCCCCAGACCGCGATCGCACGATCGGCCAACTGCCGCTCGAAATACCGCGAGAGCTTGGCGAACATGACCGTTTTCTGGTGCTCGTTGACCGCGTCAACCGCGCTCAACAGACGCGGTTCGACGCCATGCGCCCGCGCCATCGCCTGCAAGGCCCGTACGTCCTTCGGAAAGCAACTGCCGCCGTAGCCGACGCCGGGAAACAAAAACGCAAAGCCAATGCGGCTGTCGTGGCCGATGCCGCGGCGCACGTCGTTGATATCGGCCGCCATGCGTTCGCAAAGATTCGCCACTTCGTTGATGAAGCTGATCTTGGTCGAAAGCAGCGAGTTGGCCACGTACTTGGTCATTTCCGCGCTTTCGGGCGACATCGTCAAAAAGGGCTTTTCCGTCCGCAACAGCGGAGCATACAGTTCTTTGAGCACGGCGGCGACTTCGGGCCGGCGGACGCCGACCACCACGCGGTCGGGCTTCATGAAATCTTCGATCGCGGCGCCCTCTTTGAGGAACTCCGGGTTGCTCGCCACGTCGCACTCGCGGCCGGTCGCCTTGCGCAGTCGCTCGCAAATCGCCGCGTTCGTGCCGACCGGCACGGTGCTCTTGGTTACGACGATCGCATCGTCGGCCAGATGTGCGGCCAACGCGTCGACCACGGCCCAGAGGCTCGACAGATCGGCCGAGCCATCGTCGGCGCTGGGGGTGCCGACGGCGAGAAAGATCAACCGGGCCGGCTCGACGGCGGCGGCCAGATCGGTCGTGAAGTGCAAGCGGCCGTCGCCCGCGTTGCTCACGACCAGTTCAGTCAAACCCGGTTCGTAGATCGGAATCTGGCCTTGCCGCAGGCGCTCGATTTTGATGGCATCGACGTCGACGCACGTGACATCGTTGCCCGTTTCGGCGAAGCAAGTTCCCGTGACCAGGCCGACGTAGCCTGTTCCGATGACGGCGATTTTCATTATTTCAATCTCAAAGAAACGACCTGCGGCAACTTCTTTTTACCTTCTTATCCGTGCTATCCGTGTCATCCGTGGTTCGGATTAAACCACGGATGACCCAGCGCGGCCTTCGGCCGCAACCAATCGAGCCACGGATGGAACACGGATAAAACACGGATGAAATGCAGAATGGGGCTCTTCCGCAGGATCCATGGGCGGTTTTATCGCCCCTTAGCATGGTTGGGGTTGCGTTTTCCAAGGCATTGCCGGGCAAATAAACGTGGCGTTGGTAAGTGAGACGCCGCTGAGGAGCCGAATTGGAAAACACCATGTCCGATCCGTGTTCGATCCGTGTTTCATCCGTGGCTCGCCTCCGCCAAAAGCGCCGCATGAATCTTCGCGAGACGCGGAGAAACAGAACGTTTGTAGTACGGATAGTACGGATAGAATTTTCTCGGGGAACCGTATTGCACTAGCCTAACTCGGGTGCGCCGCGGCGTCGCCAAGATTGCAGCGTGTCGGCGAGCGTTTTTTCGAGCGGAATCTCGGGGCGCCAGCCGGTTTTGGCGGTTAAAAGGCCGATATCGGCGATCGGATCCCATTTTTCGCCGCCGGGCGAAAGCTCACTCATCTGGCGAGGAGAGCCGGCAAGTGCGACGAGCCGCTCGAAAATATCGCCGGTGCGGCGTGGCACGCCCGAACCGACATTATAGATGCCGCCCGATTCGCCCCGTTCGACCAACATCCGATAGGCCCGGACGACGTCGCGGACGTCGGTCAAGTCGATCCAGGTGTTCAAACTGCGGACGCGGATCGGGCCCGAGTCATCGCCGACCAACTGCTGACACCACTCGGGCAGCATCATCTCGGGCTCTTGCCGAGGGCCGGTGTGTTGAAAGGCCCGGGCCACGACGCAGTCGAGCCGCTCGTCGCGGCGGGCCGCGGCGATGCGTTCTTCCGCGGCCAGCTTCGTCTTGCCGTAGCCGCGCCGCGGGCCGAGCGGCGCGGCTTCGTTCAATTGGGCGCCCGCTCCGGCCGGCGCGTAGACGTGGCTCGTGCTGGTAAACAGCACCCGGGGGCACGGCGAAAGCGATGCCGCCAGTTCGAGCACGCGGCCCGTCCCTTCGAGGTTGACCGAGAGAGCTTGGGCCGTCGGCGCGTCGGCGCCGCAATAGCCCGGCACGCTGATCGCCGCCAGGTGATAGATGCAAGTCGGCGCGAACTCGGCGATCCGATCTCGAGTGCGCCGGTCGATGCCCGCCCGATCGCCGAGATCCCAACACGCGACTTCAATTCGCTCGCGCACGCCGGCCGCCGGCGATCGCCGCTCGGGATGTTCGCGCGGCCAGGCGCCTCGCGTCGAACAGCCGAGCACTTCGTCGCCGGCTGCGAGCAGATGTTCGGCCAAAAAGCCGCCCACGAAGCCGGTGATGCCGGTGATCAGGGCCTTCATGGCGCCGAGCCTCCGGCAGGATTCCCAGCGCGGCCTTCGGCCACAACCAAAGTAGCAGGCACGCTCCGCGTGCCGTCCGCGGACTTGAGTTGAAGGCCGATCCTGGGGCTGGCGACGGCATACGGAGTATGCCTGCTACTTTGGCGCAAGCGTTGGAAGCGACGCTGTGCAGTCTGAGCGCGACGGAAAAGCGTTTTAGGGGTATGCGGGGGTGCAGCCGAGAGCAGTGTGCCGGGGGGGATGCTACGGCTTCCTCTTCTCTGTTCGACCGTGCGAGCCGAGACGGGCGCGCAGTTGCAAACTGACGGCGAGCGGGAAATCGCAAGCGCCGTTGGAACAGAGAAGAGGAACCCGTAAGGCGAGCCGAGACGTCCGTTCATGCGACTCTGGCGCCGCGCACGCTCCATCGTCATTCTCCCTTCTCGTCGTCTTTCGCTCCGCGAAAGAACGTCTTTTCGCGGAGCGAAAAGCGACTTTCTTCGGCTGCCAGCTCGCGCTCGACGCGCGCCAGATCGACGTCGACCATCATTTCGATCAGCTCGCGGAAACTCACCTTCGGCCGCCAGCCAAGTTTTTCGCGAGCCTTACTGCTGTCGCCGCAAAGATGATTCACCTCGGCCGGACGCAACAGCGCCGGATCGGTGCGGACGCACTGCTCGGGATCGAGGCCGACGCGGGCGAAGGCGATTTCGACCAGTTCGCGCACCGAATGCTTGACGCCCGTGGCGATGACATAATCGTCGGGCTGGTCTTGTTGCAGCATCAGCCACATCGCTTCGACATAGTCGCCGGCAAAGCCCCAATCGCGCAGGGCGTCGAGATTGCCCAGCCGCAGTTCTTGCCGCACGCCCAACTTGATCCGGGCGGCGGCGTCGGTCACTTTGCGGCTGACGAATTCCTTGCCGCGCAGCGGCGATTCGTGGTTGAACAAAATGCCCGAGCAAGCGAACAGCCCGTAGCTTTCGCGGTAGTTGACCGTGATCCAATGCCCGTAGACCTTGGACACGCCGTAAGGGCTGCGCGGCCAGAAGGGCGTGCGCTCGTTCTGCGGCTCCTGCTGCACCTTGCCGAACATTTCGCTCGAGCTGGCCTGGTAGAAGCGAATCTTGGGATCGACCAGCCGGATCGCCTCCAGCACGCGCGTCACGCCCAGGGCGGTGAACTCGCCGGTCAACAGCGGTTGCAGCCAACTGGTCGGTACGAAGCTTTGCGCGGCCAGGTTGTACACCTCTTGCGGACGCACTTCGCGCAGCAGATTGACGATCGACAGTTGATCGAGCAAATCAGCCTGGTGCAGCGTGACGCGATCGGCCAGGTGGGCGATCCGCTCGAAGTTTTCGCTGCTCGAACGGCGGACCATGCCATGCACTTCGTAGCCCTTCGTCAGCAGGAATTCGGCCAGGTAAGCGCCATCCTGGCCAGTGATTCCGGTGATCAGAGCGGTGGACATGGGAGAGTCGGGTGTCAGGCTTCAGTTGTCGAGCGTGAGCGATCGGAGGTCATTTAGAGCTGAGGAATAAATAGCCCCCGACTTGAGCCGCGGATCGAACACGGATGAGCTGACATGCGTGGCCTTCGAACGCAATTCTTTCGTCCGTGTTCGATCCGTGTTTCATCCGTGGCTGGCGGCACTCCCCGCGTCGCCGGCTAAGTCGACGGCGTCTCGGGCGGCGCTTCTTCTGCCCCCTCTTCGCGCGGCACGCGGACGGCGGCGGCGAGCGCGTCGTCTTCGTCGAGCGTCATGATCTTGACGCCTTGCGTGTTGCGGCCGATGACGCTGATCTCGCCGGCCACGATCCGCTGGATCTTGCCGCGGGCCGTCATCATCAATAGCTCGTCGTCGTCGCGGACGCTGGCGATGCTGACCACCGGTCCGTTGCGCTCGGTCGTCTTGATGTCGCGCACGCCCTTGCCGCCGCGGCCCTGCGTGCGGTAGCGCTGCGACGAACTACCCCCTTCTTCTTCGCCTTCGGGCTCCTCGGCCAACGCTTCTTCAGTAGCAGTCTCGCGGGTTTCCTCTTCTTCCGCCTCCGCCACCTCTCCGCCGGCCAGCTCCGGACTATTCGGCCCGAAGAACGTTCGCTTGCCGTAGCCGTTCTGGCAGACGGTCAACAGCGTGGCGTCGGGATCGGCCACGACCATGCCCACCAACGCGTCGCCCGCCGAAAGCTTGATGCCTTTCACGCCGCTGGTGTTGCGGCCCATCGGCCGGGCGTTCGATTCGGGGAAGCGGATCGCCATGCCGCGAGCCGTCGAAAGCACGACTTCGTCGCCGGCCTTCGTGATCGCCACGTCGACCAGTTCGTCGTTTTCCTTGAGCTTGATGGCGATGATGCCGTTGCGCTGCGGACGGCTGTATTGGGCCAGGGGCGTCTTTTTCACCAGCCCGCGACGGGTGGCCATCATTAGGTAATGGTCGGGTTGCGAGAAATCGCGCACGGCCCGGCAGTCGGCGATGGTTTCGCCTTCGGCCAGACTGAGCAGGTTCACGATCGCGCGGCCGCGGCTTTCGCGGCTGAGCTGCGGCAGATCGTAAACTTTTTGCCAGTAGACCTTGCCGCGGTTGGTGAAAAACAGCAAGTAATCGTGCGTGCTGGCCGCGAACAGGTGGCTGATCGGGTCTTCTTCCTCGGTCTTGGCGCCCTTGAGCCCCTTGCCGCCGCGTCGCTGAGCGCGATACGTGCTGGCCGGGGTGCGTTTGATGTAGCCTTGATGGCTGATCGTGACCACCATGTTCTCTTCGGTGATCAAATCGCCCAGGTCGATCGTACCCAACTCTTCGCCGCTGATCTCGGTTCGCCGCTTGTCGGCGTGCTTGCGTTTGACCTCGACCAGGTCGTTGCGAATGATCGCCAGGATGTTCTTTTCGTCGGACAAAATCCGCAAGTACTCGGCGATCTCGTTGAGCAATTCTTGATATTCGCCGCCCAGCTTTTCTTGCTCGAGGTTGACCAACTGGCCGAGGGTCATCCGCAAGATGGCGTCGGCCTGCACGGCCGTCAGCGTGTAGCCTTCGCGGACGCCGCGCTCCTGCTGGAAATCGGCGAAGCCGACGTCGCCCAACGCACGGCGCATCAAGGCCGCCGGACATTCGATGCCCATCAAGCGGGCCTTGGCCTCGGCCTGCGTGGCCGAAGTGCGGATCGTGCGAATCACCTCGTCGATATTCGCGTGCGCCAGCAACAGGCCTTCGACCGTGTGCTTGCGCTGCCGGGCGCGGTTCAATAAGAACTGCGTGCGGCGGCGGATGACCGTCAGCCGGTGGCGGATGAATTCTTCCAGCAACTGCTTGATCGACAGCGTCCGCGGCTTGCCGTCGACCAAGGCCAGGAAGATCAGCGAATAGGTGTCTTGCAGCGGCGAGAACTGGTAAAGCTGATTGAGCACGATCTCGGCGTCGGCGTCGCGCTTGATCTCCAAGATCAAGCGCACCGGCTCTTTCAGGTCGCTCTCGTTGCGGATCGCCGAGATGCCCTTGATCTTGTCCTCGTTGACCAGTTCGGCGATCCGCTCTTCGATGCGGTCGCGCGCTTGCTGGTAGGGGATTTCGTTGACCACGATCCGCTGGCGGTTCTTGCCGAACTCTTCGATCGTACAGCGGGCGCGAACCACGATATTGGCCCGGCCGGTGTAGTAGCCTTTGCGGATGCCGCTGCGGCCGCAGACGATGCCGCCGGTGGGGAAGTCGGGCCCAGGCACGATCTCCATCAATTCGTCGATCGAAATCTCCGGGTTGTCGATGACGGCGATCGTCGCGTCGCAGACTTCGCCCAAGTTGTGCGGCGGAATCGAAGTGGCCATGCCCACGGCAATGCCGTTGGCGCCGTTGACCAGCAAGTTCGGAAACTTCGACGGCAGCACCGTCGGCTCGGTGCGGCGTTCGTCGTAGGTCGGCACGAAATCGACCGTGTCGAGCTTGATGTCCTCCATCATCAGCGCGGCGATCGCCGACATGCGGGCTTCGGTATATCGCATGGCGGCGGGAGGCAGGCCGGCGATCGAACCGAAGTTGCCCTGCTTGTCGACCAGCACGTGACGCATGTTCCATTCCTGGGCCATGCGCACCAGCGTCGGATAGATCACGCTTTCGCCGTGCGGGTGATAGTTGCCGCTCGTGTCGCCGGAGATCTTGGCGCACTTCACGCGGCCAGCGCCGGGCGTAAGGTTCAGATCGTTCATCGCGACCAGAATCCGCCGCTGCGAAGGCTTCAGCCCGTCGCGCACATCGGGCAGCGCGCGGCTGACGATCACGCTCATGGCGTAGGTCAGATAGCTGTCTTTCAGTTCGTCTTCGATCGCCAGATCGACCAGCTTGCCGACCGGCAGGGCCTCGCCGGCTTCGGGATTGGCCTCAGGGGAATCGTCGTTCGGATCGTCGGAATCGGTGGCCAAGACCACGCCTCCTGGGTTGGCAAACTAGAGCCCGCCGATGGCGAGAAACCGTCCCTGGTAGGGCTCTATAAGACAGTGCGAATCGCTCAAGTGCGACAAGCCCGAAGTGTAGCAGTTTTTGCCGAACCTCACAACTGCCCGCGGCGGAAGACCTGTGTTGCAAGCTATTGGCATGCAACCGCTTGCGGCGCGAAGCTTGGAGGCCGGCAAATCCTTGCCAGGGCCGCTCGACGCAACCGTTTCCCAAGCTTTCAGCCGATCCGCAAACCGGCGTTGCGACGCGGGCCTCCCGCCTGCCGCCGCTTTCAGATTTCGCAGCGGTGCTTCCGCGGGAGATTCTCCCCCATTCGAGCAGAGCGAGCGACGCGAAAGAAAGAAAGAAACTCGTCGCGCGCGCTTCGTCGTCGCTGGAGCGTTCCTAAGCGATAGAAGGAGCTTGCTGGCTGTTTTGAGAAAGGTGTTTCATGTCGTTTTTGTTGCGCCGATTGCGGAGTAAATCGCGAGGGCGTTCCAGCCGTCGTTTGTCGAGAACGTTCAAACCCAGAACGCCGATTGGCCGCACGTGGCTGCGGTTGGAAAACCTGGAGCAGCGAGCGTTGCTCGATGGCGGCGGCTTCTTACTGCCTGCGGCCGGCCCGGCCACGCATTTCGCCTTGTGGGCGCCGCCCAACGAGACGGTCGGCAGTCAGACGCCTCTGGAAGTCGTGGCGCTCGACGCCTCGAATCACGTGGCTCGCAATTACGCCGGCACGGTCTCGTTCGCAAGCACCGATTCGAACACCACGTTGCCTACCGACTATACCTTTGCCGCCAGCGACCACGGCCACCACCTGTTTCAGTTCACGCCGGGCGTCGAGGGCAGCGAGACGATCTCGGCAACCGACTCGGCCGACTCGACGATTAGCGGCAATATCACGGTGAACGTCGATCCGGCGCCGGTGGCTACGCACTTCCTGGTTTACGCCCCGGAGGATACGACGGTCGGCAGTTCGACGAATATCCTCGTGGTGGCCTTGGACGCCTCGAACCACCGCGTCGACGGCTACACGGGCACGGTCACGTTGACGACGGATGATCCAGGCGTGAGTGCGCCGCTGACCTACACCTTCACGTCCTCGGACCATGGATTCCACGTGTTCCAGGAGAAGTTCGCCACGGCGGGCACACGGACGGTGACGGCCACGGACGACTCGACTCCTCCTCTGACCGGCACGGCTTCGATCAACGTCAATCCGGCGCCGGTGGCGACGCACTTCCTGGTCTACGCCCCCGAAAACACGACCGTCGGCAAAGCGACGAACATCGTCGTGGTGGCCCTCGACGCTTCGAATCATCGCGTCGACGGCTACACAGGCACGGTCACATTGACGACCAGCGACACTGGAGCGACCGTTCCCGCCAGCTACACCTTCACCTCGTCTGACCACGGCATCCACGTGTTCCAAGTGACCTTCGCCAGCACCGGAACGCAGACCGTGAATGTCGCGGATGATTCGACGCCGCCTTTGACCGGCACGGCTTCGATCAACGTGAATCCGGCGCCGGTGGCCACGCATTTCGCGATCTTCGCGAAACGGCCGGTGGTCTCCGGTCAGCCGTTCACGCTGGAAGTCGTGGCGCTCGACGCCTCGAACCATCGCGTGCCCAACTATACCGGCACGGTTCGACTGACGAGCAGCGTCTCCGGCGAGACGCTGCCCGCCGCTTACACGTTCACGGCGGCCGACGAAGGCGAGCATGAGTTCCAGGTCACGCTGAACACGACGGGCGCCGACACGCTGACGGCCAGCGACGGCACGCTCTCGGGCGGCGTGACGGTCAACGTGCAGAGCGCGCCGAGCGGAACCAGCGGCGGGGCGCTTCGAGCGCCCCGCCGCAGCCCGTGCTTCGCTCACGCTTGCTCCGCCGCCCCGCCCGCGCTCAACGAAGTCATCGCCTCGCGCGTGAGACGCTGAGCGAGTTCGCGGAACTCCGCATTCTCGGCGCTGTCGGCCGGTTCGAAGCCTGACTTCTCGGCCACGAGCAGTTGCAACAGCGAGCCCAACAGGCCCTGAGCCGCAAAGCCGCCGTGGGAATGGGCGCCGTCGCCGCCGGCGGCCACGAACAGTTTCTCGGGCACCAGCGGTTGCTGGCTGTGGGCCAGATCTTCGGTCGCCAGGCTCAGCGCATAAAGCCGCGGGTCGCCGAACGAGCTGATCTTGCGCAGCAGCACCGAGGCCTCGGCCAGGCCGACTTGCAGCGCCCGCTGCGCCTCGCCGCGGCCGGCTAGAATCTGCTGGCGGCTATTCGCTTCGGCCGTGACCAGCGTTTGCTCGGCCTGCCGCCGCGAGCAGGCCAAATCGGCCTCGGCCACGACCACGGTCTGTTCGGCCTGTTTGCGAGCGCGGGCCAGTTCGGCTTCGCCCTGGTTTTCGGTGATCTGCACCTGCACGCGTGAGTTGGTCAACTCGGCCTGCTTGGCGGCCAGCGTCTGGGCCTCGTTCAGCGTCCGCTCTTTGTCGGCCGCCGCGCGCTGGTGTTCGAAGGTTTCGATCTGCTCGATCGAGAGCTGCCGTAAGCGCAACTGCTCGAGCAGCGTTTCGATCTTGCCGTCTTTGGCCTCGGTCGTCGGCTTGCCGATCAGCACGTCGACGCACTCGATGTCGAATTCGCGGAACTTGCGGCGCAGCTTGTCGCGGGCTTCGAGTTGAATCGCGTCGCGCTCGTGCAGCAGTTCCAGCATCGTCTTCTTGTGGGCGATATCGCGGAAGTAGGCGCTCAGCATCGGGTCGAGCGTCTGCGTAATCAGCTTTTTGACGTCGCCGAAGCGCTGGATCACGCTGGGCGCCTTCTGGTAATCGATGTGCACCACGACCGACAGCGGCAAGGCCGGCTCGTAGGCGTCGCGCGTGACCAGATCGATCGAACGCAGCGACTCGTCGTAGCGATGGTTCTCGCTCTTGCCGGTCACCCAGTGCAGCACGAAATTCGTCGTAGGCACGAGCAACACCACGCCCGCCGACGCGTTGAACGGATACTTGCCCGGTCCCAAGGGACGTTCCCAGACGCCGCGTTCGCCTTCGGCCACGCGCTCGCCGTGGCGGAACATGGCGCCCGACACGTCGCGGCCGATCTGCCCGTAATAACTGACGACCACGCCCACGTAGCCGATCGGCACGACCGTCTTGGGAATGATCTCCAACGTGGCGAACCAGCGGTTGATGAAATACGTGCCGTCGGTCAACGGCACGTACTGCCGGCCGCGGCGGCCGCCGGCCCGCAGGAAAGCTTCGGGGTCTTGATAGTTGTTGTGAAAGTTCGGATCGCCGCGATCGACGGCCACCGGCGGCGCGATGATCTCGCCCGGCGCCAGCGAAGGCCCGTCGTGAACGGTCACGATGCCGATGCTGTCGATCGCGACCGACTCGTCGGGATCGAGCGGGTCGACCGATTCAACCTTCGCCCCGATCACCACCGGGCTGAAGCCTTCGCACGCGCGCAACTCGTTCTGCCACGTTTTCAGCACGCTTGCTTCCTGCGGGCTGAGCAGCGCCGGCAAGCAGAACACCTGCTGCTCGGTGATGACGGTGAACAGCGACAGGTTGATCGCATACACGCCTTCGCGCAGCAGTGCGCGTTGCCGGCCGCGCTGCCCGCGGAGCGTCGTTTCGCCGTCGCGGACGCCAGTCAGAAACGCTTCGGCGTCTTGAAAGTTGTTGCACTCCACGACGCGGCCGAGCGTTTGGCTCGGTGTGAGCGGCTCGCCGTCTCGGGCGTAGAGGTAGCCGATTTTGCCTTGCGGCGCCGACACCAGCCGCACGCGGTGCAAGCGATACTGCCAACGCCACAATCCAAAGTGAAAGCCGCCGCGCAGCACTTCGGCTTCGTAGCCAGCCTCGCCCGCCCGAGCGATCATGCCGCCCTCGGGCACGCTTCCGGCGCTCGACCAGAGCTTTTCGACGATGCCCACTTGATGGTTGGCGATATAGCGCAGCCCGAGCAACTCGCCCAACGCCACGAGCAGACCGATCAGCCCGGCCAGCGCCAAGGCGCCGGTTAAAGGCAAACCCAATTGATTCAGATCGGTCCACGACGCGAACAGGGCCCCGCCAAAGATGGCTTCCATGGGGGAAGTCTCCGCAAGAATGGCGGCCTGCAAAACCGCTTTTCTCGGCGGGCCGCCTTACCGAGCCCCAGCCACTGCCTGGGGTGAGACATAAAGTGCTTTCGCACTTCGCCGGCCGATATTGGGCGCAATCGATGTTCGCGCCCGGGCGCCTCGTCGAGAAACTTCGAGAAGCCTTAAGTCCCTTGCTGCCAGTCCGTTATCATTGCGGCAGTCGGATGCAGCAGTCTTTAGCTTTCGCTCAGTACGAGCGCGATGGCCTCCTCCAACTGCTGGTCCCCTTCGCGATTGTTGGTCAGGCTCACTGGGCGATTCTCGGCGCGCAGCAGCCGCAGTACTTCGCGATAGCGGGCTCGCTCGGCGGCATGGTCGCCGCGAGAGTGGGCCCGCTGTGCATCGCGCAACAGCAGTTGATACGGTTCCAGCGCCGCCCCGGCTTCCTGGTAGAAGCGGGCGATCTGCGTCCGCGCTTGCTGCCGGGCGTCGAGACCGGAATCGCTGGGCGAAAGATCGGCCAACGACAGAAAGACCGACGACACCAGGCTGATCCCCAGGATCAGCGTGAGCGCGAAGGGCCGCGATTTTTTCTCGCTCGCCGGTGCGGCCTTCGTGCGGTTCATGGCTTCGGCCAGCGTCAGTTCCGGCAGCTTGCCGTCGGCGGCCAGCGTCACGATCGCCGTCGTGGGATCGGCCGGCTTGAACTTGGGAACGGCGGCCTTCACCGGGCCGGGCGATGGCGGCGCCGCGTCGTTCAACTTGAAGCCCGCCGGCGCCGCGCCTGCGTCGCCGCGCCAACGCGGGGCAGCGCCGGCCGAAGGCGAAGGGGAAGGGGAAGGAGGAGGGAATGAAGAAGGCGCCGGGGCCGAGGATGTCTGGGCCCCCGGCGGCGGACCAGCCGGAGGGGGAGCGGCGACCTGAAACTGGCTGTGGCAGTGCGGACAGCCGAGCACCTGTCCGATCAATTCGGGCGCCACGGCCAATTGCATCGCACATCCGGGACAAGCCACCGTCATCGCCATCGCCGCGCCCGCTCCTTGAAGAACCGTCGTAGGTCAGGCTTTCCAGCCTGACGAACGTCTCTCGCCGTTGAACCTCGAAACCGTCAGGCTGGAAAGCCAGCCCTACTTATAACGAAAACCCCGAATACAGGTAGTTCATGATGAACGGCCCCAAGATAATCAGCGCGGTCGAGGCCATCACCAGGATGCCGGGCAGCAGCATCTTGACGCCCGCCTCGCCGGCGATGGCTTCGGCCCGTTGCGTGCGCTTGATGCGCAGCACGTCGGCCTGCATGCGAAACACTCGGGCCAGCGGCGTGCCCAGTTCTTCGCCCTGGATGATCGAGCCGACGACGCTCGACACGTCGTCGTCGTTGAGCCGCTGCCGCAGGCTTTCCAGCGCCTCGGTCCGCGTTTTGCCCATGTTCATGTCGGCCAGCACGCGGCCGAATTCCACCGCCACGGCGTGCCCTTCGAGTTCATGCGCCGATTGTTCCAAGGCTTGCAAGAAGGTGGCGCCCGCCTCGATCAAGAGCGTGAGCAGATCGAGCAGGTAGGGCATGCGCCGCTTGATCAGCACCAGGCGGTAGCGGGCCTGGCTTGCCAGTCGGCGCCGCAACGCGTAGACCGTCAAAACCACGGCAGCGACGGTCAGCACGGCGCCGTCCGGGCCGAACCAGCCAATGAACAGGTAGAGATACAGCGGAGTCAGTAGCAGGGCGATCGTTTCGGCGCGGGCCAGATACTCTTCGGCCAGCCAGAACCGCGGCAGCCCGGCGGCGAAGATTTCTCTTTGCATCTCTGGCAGTTGCTCGCGGAAGGCGCCGCGGTTGAAGCGGGCGAACAGTTCGACCAGCGGCTGCATCAAACGATAGACGACGTCGATCTTCCGCAATTCGTTGATGCGGCTCACGTCGTAACGCCATTCCTGGCCTTGTTGCAGATCTTCGGCGGCCAGAGAGACGAGCACCCAGCGCACGGCGATCGCCGCCGCGGCGCCCGCCACGAGGCTGGCGACCAGGGCCGGTGCAAGTCCTACGGCTGACAAGAGCGTAAACATGGCCTAGATATCCGGATTCAAAATCGCCCGCGCCCACAGATAGGAAGCCAGGTTCAGCACCATGGCGAACGACAGCATCAACTGGCCGGGCAGCGTATTGAACAGCCGCACGGTGTTGTCGGGATCGATGAAAAAATATGCGATCAGCACGAACAACGGCGTCAGCGCCATATACACGGCCGACTTGCGGGCCTGGGCCGTTTCGCTGAGCAGTTTTCGCTCCAATCGCTGCAACTCCAAGACCGAGTGGGCGATGCGGTCAACCGTCTCGTTCAAACGGCCGCCGCTGTCGTGGCTGGCCAGCATGGCCGCGGCGAACAGCGAGAAGTTCTCGCTGCGCAAGCGGGTCTTGGCCTCGGTGAGCGTCTGCTCCAGCGGCTTGCCGAGATTGTATTCGCCGACCATCTGGCGGAACTCCTCGGAAATCGGCCGCGGGCACTGGTCGGCCAGAATCTCCAGCGACTGCGCCAGCGACAGCCCGGCCTTGATCGCGCCGCTCAAGGAAACCATCGCGTCGGCCAACTGATCTTCGAGCTTCTGCTTCCGCGCTTCGGCCAGCCGGTGCAGCAGGTACCAGGGAAACGCCACCAATAACATGCCGGCCAGGACGGCGAACACCGGGCTGTCGAAGAAGACGACCAGCGCCGCGAACACCGCGCCGATCAGCGCCGCCCAGCCGTTGAGCCAGCGTCTTAAACCGGCAGTCGAGCGCCGCAGCACGCGCAGCTTGTCGCCGAAATCGCGTTCGAGATAGTCGAGCGCCTGCGCGTAGTAATCGCGCCCCGCGTAGGCGCCCAAGCCCGCGCAGGCCCCCATCAGCAAATTCGCCGGCCAGATGTCGAGGTTTTCCATGCGAGGCGTTCGAGTTTGAGAGTCAGGCTTTGTGGGAAGAGGGTTTAGCCACAGAGAGACGGAGATCACGGAGGAGAAAGGAAAAGGAATGAGTCATACGCCATCGACAACGCCGGGACAAAGTAGCAGGCACACTCCGTGTGCCGTCGCCAATACTACTATGGCGCTCAACCGCGACGCCGGTCACGGCACACGGAGCGGGCCTATTGCTTTGCTTGCAGCTTCGCCGGGACATGTTTTCTTTAGGCGTTCTCTATTTGAACTCTCCTCTCCGTGTTCTCCGTCCCTCTGTGGCTCAATTCTTCCGCGATTAACTTTTCCTACCGGCTATCCTCAGCCCTTCGGCGACAAGCCGGATTCGCGGCTAGGGAGCCAGTCGCCGTGGGCGCCGCGGCGAACCATGTCGTCGGGCTTGATGTTGCCGTCGCGAACCATGCGGCGGACATCGCGGGCTTTCAACGGACCGAGTTCGCTGCCGGAAATCAGGCAATACCACTCGTCGCTCGAGTCCGCAGAAGATGGCGGCGCCTTGTCGCCGTTCTTGTTTTCAGCGGGCGTCGAAGCGTGCGATCGCGGGGGCGGCGGGTGAGGGATATTGAACGATGGTGACGCAACTGGCGCCGGGATGGCCGGTATGCCGAGGCTCGCCGCCGGCTGGCTCGCCGGCGCGTAGCCGAGCCGGGCGGCGCTCGGCGGCGCCATATCGCCGTACAAAAAGCGCGATTCCAGCAGCCGCTTTTCGATCAGCGAGTCGATGAACGTGGGCAAATAGCCGGTCGGCTGCAAGCTGACGCCGTTGCGATAATTGAAGATGTCGGTGACGATGACTTCCTTCGTCTCGGGGTGGATGCCCGTCAGCTCGGAAATCTGCGTCACTCGCCGGCGGCCGTTGGGAAACCGCGTGATCTGCACGATCAGGTCGATGGCCGAGGCGATCTGGCGGTGGATCGAAATGATCGGCAATTCGGCCCCCATCAGCATCAGCACTTCCAGCCGCTCGATGACTTCGGCCGAGCTGTTGGCGTGGACGGTGGTCATCGAGCCGGAGTGGCCGGTGTTCATGGCCTGGATCATGTCGAGCGCCTCGGCGCCGCGGCACTCGCCGACGATGATCCGGTCGGGCCGCATGCGAAGCGCGTTGCGGACCAGATCGCGAATCGTATAGGCGCCGGCGCCTTCGGCGTTGGGCAGTTTCGATTCGAGCGTCACGACGTGCTCCTGGTGCAGCCGCAGTTCGGAGGTGTCTTCGATCGTGACGATCCGCTCTTTGTAGGGAATGAAGCTGCTGACGACGTTCAACAGCGTCGTTTTGCCCGTGCCCGTGCCGCCGCTCACGAGCGTGCTGCGATGGTCGATCACGCAAGCCCGCAAGAAGGTCGCCGCGGCCGTGGTGATCGAGCCGATGTCGACCAGATCGTCCATCGTGAATCGTTGGGCGGGGAACTTGCGGATCGTGAGGCAGGGCCCGCTGACGGCCAGCGGCGGAATGATGGCGTTGACTCGCGAGCCGTCGGGCAGTCGGGCGTCGACCAGCGGCTGACTCTTGTCGATCCGCCGGCCGACCTGGGCCACGATCCGTTCGATGATCGACTCGGTCACTTTGTCGGAGATGAACCGCCGGCCCGAGCGTTCGATCACGCCTTCGCGCTCGACGTAGATCTGGTCGCTGTCGACGACCATGATTTCGGTGATCGTCGGCGCCCGCAGCAGGTCTTGCAGCGGGCCGAAGCCGAACACGGTGTCTTTGAGGTCCTTCTTCAACGTGCGCAGCACGACGTACTTGCGCAACTGTTCGTGCAAGTGAGGCCGCAGCAGGTGGAACACGTCGGCGAACTTCTCCTCGACGATTAGGATGCGGTTGCTGGCGTCACGCTCGTCGGCCAACTGCAAGCGTTCGCGGGCGAAGTGCAGCAGGCTGTACAACTCGGTCTCGCGCTCCGGGACAAGCGTCGCCGGCACGTCGAACTCGTTCGACATCAGCGAGGCGGCGTCGAAGTAATTGTCCGGCCCGGTCTCCATTACCAACTGGTTGATTAAGAGATCCATCAGCACCAGCCCGCTGATCTCCTCCAGCAGGGCCTGGTTCTCGGGGCCGAACACGTTCAGTTCGCGGCAGACGTCCTCGATGTTGTTTTCCAGCAGCAGAATGGTGGCGGGGTCGCCCGCGCGGTTACGCTCCATCTCGAACAGGTCGAGCCGTTCGAGCAGCTTCTTGTGAATTCGCAGTTCGAGATCGGCCATGATCGAGCGCAGGTGGGCTTCCAGCTCCTTGCGATCGAAGACCGGCGCCGCTTCCGACTCGAAATTGAGCGTGTAGGGCCAGATGCGGACCTTGACGCCGGGGGCGAACGTCACGGTCTCGCCGCCGGCCACCTCGCGGTCGCCGACCACGCAACTGTTCAGGCCGACGTTCTGCAATTCCAGCTCTTCGCCGATCAGCCGCACCAAGGCGTGCCGCCGCGAAACCAGCGGGCTGGCCAACACGACCTGGTTCGTCGGATCGCGGCCGATCGAAACCTCGTCGGTCGTCGCCTCGACCAGCGTGCGGCGGCTTTCGTGGACCTGGTTGAACCAAATCTTCATCGAGCTTCAACCGTCTACTGCGGGGCTTTTTTGCGCGGCCGCAGCAGCACGCCGACCTCGCGATAGTTCGTGGCTTGCATCGCGTCGAGCAGGCGTTCGGCGTCCTCGTCGAGATAGGCGCCGCTCATTTTGACGCGGACCGTGATGATGTTCTCTTGCAACTGCGGCACGCGCGCGGCGTTCAGCACGTTCGTCTTGCCGAGCCGGTTGCCGATCGAGAGCACCTTGAACGGGCCGATGATCTGGGTGCGGCCGCCGGGCGAGGCGCCTGCCGGATTCGCGGGCGTCGGCGTTTGCGGGGCGCCAGGGTTCGTAGCGATCGTCGCTCGTCGCGGCATGAGAAAATCGACCTCGTCGCCCGGAATCACCAGCGAGGCGACAAAGTTCTTCTGATCGACCGGAATCCACAGCGCCCGTTCGTCTTCGGCCAGTTCCAACTCGGCGGGCGGAGTCTCCAGGTCCTTGCGCAACAGCAACTCGTCGCCGCTGAACTCGCGCACGGCGTTCATGCCGACCACCGTGTCGAGATCTTTCCAGAGCACGGCGACCCCTTCCAGCTTGCGGGCCGCCACTTCCGGAACCGGCATTTCGGCGAAGTGCGAGCGGTCGAAGGTTTCGCCGGGATGCACGAGCGTGTCGGGCGCGATCGATACGAAACTGACTTTTTCGAATTCCCGAGCTTTGCGGTCGAGATAAAACCAGTTCAATCCGGCGGCCAGCAGGCCCAGGATCAACGCCGAGGCCAGCCCGGGCATACCTTTCATGGAGCGCTCCTCAAGGAGAGACGAAAACCAAGCCCGTGCAGCCGGCGAACTGTCGAGGGACGAGATGAATTGCCAGCGATTTGACGGCGCCGTCGGCTGCGGCGGAGTCGCCGCGGGCGATCGTTGCCTGCCAACCGCCGCCCGGCGCGGGCCGCCAATCGGCGACGGCTTGGGGCCAATGTTCGGCCTGCCACGCCTGGTAAAATCGCCGGTATTCGTCGCATCCGCCTGTCCCTTGAAAAGCCACCGTGCCCGCGCCCGCCGAATTGCTGAAAGCCATCAACCGCCGGCAGCCCGGCGGCAGCGGCGGCCTGGCATCGCCGCCAGCGCCCGGCTGACGGACGCGAAACAGGTACAAGGTCCACGCGTTTTCGCCGGCTGGGGCCGCCAAGCCCCATAGTACCACGCGGTCTGGCGGCGAGGTAGCATCTTGCGAACCGCCTTCGCTGGCGTCTGCAAACCGCCGCACGCCGATCGCCAGCGGCATGCCGGGAACAGGTTCGTAGAGCCGGGCTTCCGCCTGCGAGAGTTGCTCGGCGGGCTCAAGCTGGGCCAGCCGCGTCAACAGGTTCTGCTCCTCGGCGTCGGCCGAGGGCGACCAAGGGGCCGCCGTTGCGAGGGCCTGGCGGCAAGCCGCCCGCAGCGATTTTGTCGCCTCCGCCTGATCGCCCGCGATCATCTGCCGGCCGAACCGCAGATTCGAATTGCCTGCGGCGATTTCCACGGGCCCGGCGCCGGCGGCCAGGTCGAACGCGGGCGCGGCCGGTCCTGCAACGGCGGGCGCCGATTCGTCATCGCCCCACCAACGAATGACTTGCTTGCCGAACCCCAACCCGCCAACGAGCACCAGCGCCGAGAACAGCCCCTTGGTCGTCCAATCGGCCATCCGTCGCGCCAAGCCGCCAAAATCCTTGGGCTCAGCGGGCCCGTCTCGCGGTTTCGGGTCTTGCGGACTGTTCATATTGCGTCGTCATGTTTCGTTAAAACAAAAGTACGCCTTTTCGTCGCATCGAATGGCCGCCTACTCGGGCAACTGGTTTAGATAACCTTCGAGCAGATCGATCTTGGCTTGGAATTCGGCGGCCGCAGCCTCGAGTGCGGGGATCGAGCCTGTCGCTTCGCCCGCCTCGATCTTCATGATAAGACGCAACAGTCGATCGCGCTGAACGCGATACATTGAAATCCAAAAGCTTGTCATTGTGCCCGGCAGCCCCCGCCGCGGTTTCGGCGTCACGTCGCCCTGGATGCGGCGGATGAGCGCCTTTAACTGCCGTTTCGCCACGCGCTCCACGTCGGCATCGCAGAAAGCAGCGACCCTTGGGTGGAAATCATGGTACCTGCCCCTATAGGCGCGGACTTCTTCGTCTCGATCGAGCACGGCCAGCGCCGGCTGACAAGGCGCCGATTGGATCTCACGTACCGCATTCTCGTAGGCGACTTTCAGCGAGGCGTCCGTTTGGGGCAACTGATAGATATAGGGAATGCGCCGCACGAAAGTCGAAGGAAGGTGCATCTCCCAATACTGCCATGTGCCGACGATGAGCGGGTGCCGCTGGTTCATGGCCTCGGCGCCTAGTTTGGGCAATAGTGGCGGCCGCCATGTGCGACCAGAGCGGCCGATCCATGCTCCGAGCGTCTGGTCGAGCAGTTCGCCGTTGACGCGGAAACTTCCCAGGGTCGGCCCGCGCACGACGGGATGGTTCAGTTCCGTTTTTTCTAAAACTCCGTTCGGCCCGGCGCCCCCCGCACTCATCGTCGCCGGTGGCGGCCAGTGAATGTGATTCGGCAACGGGACCTGATTCCGGCCGACGAGGAACTGTAGGTCGCGGCTGCGCCAGGCGGCGTCTCGCGCAGCCACCACGCCGCGCAGCTTCCAGCACGATTTGCTGCCCGCGTCGACGATCAAGGCCAACACGAACAGCAGCACCGGCAGGCACATCACGAATTCCAGCGGCGCCAGGCCGCGGCGATTTTGCGGACGGGGAAACCGGCCCGCCCGATTGTCGCTTTTCGCTCCGCGAAAAGACGTCTTTTCGCAGAGCGAAAAGCGACGATGACACGCGTCTTTTATCCCCGTCATCCGTCCGCCCTCACCCTTTCCCATCAGTGCATGTTAACGCGCTGCAAGTCTTGAGGCGCGAACTGTTGCAAGCTCGGCACGCGCACGTTGCCCAGCCCCGGCGGCTGCGTGCTGAGCAAAGCGCCGAGACTGGCGGTCGTGGCCGGGACAAGTTGCACTGTCCAGCTCTGATTGAGCAGATTCCACTCCCGGGAGTTGCCCTGCCAGCGAACCCACCAAATCTGCCGGTTTTCGCCCAACGAAGTCGACGCCTTGCCAGGCGTGGGGGTCGGACCAATATCACCCGGCACGCCGCCGTACACCCCTCCGGGTGGCGGCATTTGAGGCAAGTAATTCACCAGCCGCAGCCGGGGAATGAACATCGCAATCTGTGCGTAGGCCTGGTCGTCGGCGGTCATCGGATTGCGGTACAAGCCCGGCAGCGTCTGCCGCAGGTGCGAACGATAGGCGACGCCCAGCCAGTGGAACTCGCGCTCCAGCATGCCTTGGCGGTCGACGATGTGGTCGCGCGGCGTGCGAATCACGAACAGCAAGTTGCGGTCGGGGTATTCGTTGTTGAGCAACTGGTCGAGCTTGCCGCAGGTAAAGCCTCGCCAAAAATTGGAAAACTGACTCATTTTCGCATCGGTGTCGAAGGCGTGCAACGTGACATCATTCCAGTCGTTCAGGTACCGATGCGACAAGTCGTGCCGCTGCCGAACGGCGATTCCAACATAATCGATGGCGCTTTGCGGCAGATCGCCGACCGGGTCGACCACCGGCAGCGTGCGCGTCATCCACGCGCCTGGCCCTTCGTCAGTGAAACCGACCGGCTGTTGCGTGGTGCGCCAGAGCATCGCTTGCAGACCGCCCCGGCCGCCGTCGAGCAGACCGTGCTGGCGGGCGATTTCGCGCGTCGCCATCTGCGCCACCTGCGGCATCGTCATCACCACGGCTCGCTGGTACTGAGGAATCAGCTCCCTGGCGAGAATTTCCTCGAGCGTCGGCAAGATCAACTTGCTGCTGGCGGCCGACCACTCGCTGAACGCGCGAACCATCTCCATTTCCAGCGGGATTTTCGGCGGAATGGCCTGCCCTAGCTCGGCAAACTTGGGAAACGGCGACGACGCGAACCACGGCGCCATGTTCCCCCAAGCCGTCAGTACTGCGGGCGTGAAGCTTTCCGCGTCGCGGTCGCGAGCTTCGCGCATGTAAGCGGTCAGGGCGAACACGTCGCAGAGCAAGTGATTGGTAAAGGCCAGCGAGTTCATGCCGCGGGCGAGCATCACTCCGCCCGAGTAGGTCGCGGCGTCGGCCGCATTTTGCATCCGCACCTTGCGGTCGACCTGCCGGCCGACGTTCATCACCATGCCCAGCAGCATGGTCAGAAGCAGCAGAGAGAATACCGACAGCAGGCTGATCGCTCCGCGCTCGTCGCGGTGCAAGGCGAGGGCGGTGCGGCCGAGCCGCTGTAGGGAACGCCCTCTGTGGCGTTCCGCGAACCTCGCAAACTGTAGGGAACGCCCTCCGTGGCGTTCCGCGAACCTCGCAAACTGTAGGGAACGCCCTCCGTGGCGTTCCGCGAACCTCGCAAACTGTAGGGAACGCCCTCCGTGGCGTTCCG
>Ga0307372_10000288_pt1 | contig 90172 bp, 76 predicted proteins | sample OX1MG_FD_202533 | JGI IMG/M metagenome (GOLD analysis project Ga0307372, IMG submission 202533) | Soil microbial communities from Risofladan, Vaasa, Finland - OX-1 | ecosystem: Environmental > Terrestrial > Soil > Coastal area > Acid sulfate soil | place: Finland: Risofladan, Vaasa | collected... | reverse complement strand
TGCGAATCGAGCCGCCGCCGTCGTTGGCGTGAGCGACCGCGACCATACGCGACGCCACCGCGGCCGCGGAGCCGCCGCTGGAACCTCCGGTCGATCGAGCCGGATTCCATGGATTGCGTGAAGGACCGAACGCCTCGGGCTCGGTCGTACCATTGAGCCCTAATTCGGGAGTGTTGGTTTTTCCGAGGCAGATGAATCCGGCGGCCCGGAATTTTGTCGCCAGATAAGTATCGTACGGCGCCACGAAGCGGGCATCGCGCAACAATCGCATACCGTCGTAGATCGGATCCCCTCCGGTCGCACAGACCAGGTCCTTCAGCAGGAATGGGACTCCCCGGAAGGGCCCGTCGGGAAGCGAACCGCCACGCGCCTCCTGCGCCTGCGCACGCGCTTTGTCAAAGAGTGGCGTGATGACGGCGTTGAGTTGCGGATTGATCTTTTCGATACGGGTGATCGCCGCGTCGACCAGTTCGAGCGGCGACACCTCCTTGCGGCGGACGAGTTCGGCCTGTTCGGTGGCATCGAGATTCGCGAGTTCGCCCTTCATGTTCGCCTCCTGTGCGACAGATTGTTGCGGGCCGTCACGTTCTCTGGCCGAAGGCTTGCACACTCCTGTCACGCGCCGCAAACGCCGGTCGCGGTGTATCCGAATATGGATTGCGCTTAGTTGAATTCAGTACGTGTCAGGAGTGTACTCCATCCATCTGTCGGATAAGTTAAAATAAAGTTTCGCGCCGGCCCCCGCGGCTCGTTCTCACACCTATAAGGTCGATATTCATGTCTTTAATCGCGAACCGCAAGACCCGCACTGGTGGCCGCGCACGGCGGCGCGGCTCTCGTTACATATTGGCCATCGCAATCATCGTCGGATGCGCTGCGCTCGTCCCGGCCTCGTGGGCAGCCCGGGAAACAAAGGGCGCAAACCTGACTTCATTCTTTCTCGTCGCGCTCCCCGACCTTGCCGACCCCATGTTCCAGCAGACCGTCATCTTGATGCTGCCGCCCACACAGCTTCCTCTTGTCGCAGGCGTCGTCATCAACAAACCGACCACCATCCCGTTGCCGAAGCTGTTCCCCCACGCCCTCGCGCTCAAGAATGAGGTGAATGCGTACTTCGGTGGTCCGGTGGAGATCACCGAACCCTCTTTGGTCCTGCGCGCTTCCGAGCCAACCGCTAACGTCACTCGGCTGTTCGACGACGTCTATGTGAGCACCGACCCCGGTTCCATCGCGAAGCTCCTCAAGGACGAGCCGCAGCCGGCTAAAAACCTGCGCGTCTTCTTTGGACGCGCTCAATGGACGCTGGACCAGCTTCACGCCGAGATCCTCGCGGGCGCGTGGTATCTCGTACCGGCCAAGGCCGATATGGTATTCAGTTCCGACCCGGGGCGCGTGTGGAGCCTCCTCGTCGAGCGCGCCCAGCTTCATGCGGTCCGCGCGCAAGAGTCAAACGGCGGGGTACTGTCTTACCGCGAAGGCCGGTCAGCAGCGGCGTGGCCATCGTACTCAGTCCTGCCAACTTCCCAATTCGGGAGAGACCGCTACTAAAAATACCATCGGAACCGCAATCTCAGCCGGGGCGAGCACCGCACACGCTAATGGCTTGTTGCGGAGTGCGCGATCCAGGCTTCGAGCGCGGCAGCTCGTTCGGGAGGTGGCGCCGCGTTGGGCGGATTCATTCTGCGCAGCGTCCTCCGATGCGCCGGCTCGCTCCGCCGATGCCGCGAACACCAGGTCTGGGATTCCATCGCTGTCGACATCCAGGCCGGCAACCGGTTTCTAGTCGCGAGATCGACGTTGGTCCCGCCGCTGAAAGAGCCGGCGACCTCCATAAAAGAGTTCGGCAATCCCGCGGGACCATTGAGAGGGGCTATAAAAAGGCTAACCGTGATCAATAGGTGAAAGGCATTTTGGAGGAACATTCATTCAAGCTCGCGCCCGGTCGCGAATCCAACGAATTCAGCCTGTTCTGGCGATTGGTGGTTAAACGTTCGCGGCCCGGCTCTCCCCGCGGACTGCTCGTCGCATGGTGGCTTTGCGAGCAATTGCAAAAGCGATTTCAGCCCGCGCGAAGTGTGGCGGGTTCGAAGCACAGGCTATTGCAATTGAGAGTGGTCCAATACGCAGGGCCGCCGGTTGTCCTTCGTGATTCCACTCGAGTGACACGTGGCGCGTGGCTTGGCGAGGTTCACATGGACAATCTCAGGATGATGGCGGTGCAACGCTCTGGCTCCGGCCTTCTCAGAGCTACACGCGACGATCTCACGGCCATCGCGCGTTGGCTCGACTATTCTCAAAGCCCGATCGTCGCGTTGTATGGCGAAACACTAATTGGAGCGGCGGCGGAACGCATCGGTTTCGAGTGCCGGGCGCGGCCGATGACGTTCAAGGCCCGGTTCGATCGCGGCTACTTCAACGGCCTGCTGGCGCTGTATAATCCCGACGGCCTCGAGCGCCTCAAGCGCGGTCGTACGCTTCGCGCGCCATTGCAGTACGTGTGGATGTCTCGGCGCGAACTGGACAAGCATTATAGGCGACGACTGGATGAAGACTGTGTTAAGGCACAGGAACGGCCGCGGCCGTGAACGGAACTGGGCGAAATTCTTTCGCAATACCTGCGCGGCGCAAGCATAGCTGCCGAGGAACGGGTCGGAATCATGTAACTGGCGCAGGCGTTTCTCGACTCCCTGAAAACCTCCAGGCAGCGCCACCAGTCGCAGGCCTTCAGATCGAGGCGATCGCGTTGCTCCGTCTTTGAGCGCGTGACATGCCCAGCGTCCTCACTGATTGTTGGCGCCGCGATTGTCGGGAAGCTGTGCGTTGATCGCGTAGAGCCCATCACCGAAGACCGGCAGGAGCACCCATCTAAGCCCGGAGATATTGACGCCTCCTTGCTCCGTTCCGGATGCGTTGTTTTCAAGGGTGGCGCTGCGCACCATCCTCGCCTCCATCCCCATCAGATGCGCCTGCTTGATCGCGTCGGCGAGGCCGACGAAGTGCGTCGGCAAAGGAAGCTTGTCGCCCCAATCAACGTAACCAAAGGAAAAAAAGTCACCGTCGGTCTGGCCGGGGTTGTTCGGCGCGTTAGGTGTGATCATGATCGCCTGCTGCTTCATGGCGGAATAGAAACTCAACTTCACCATGATGAGGCCGGCGCTGGTCTGGACGTAGAAGGGATACGAAACTGCGGGCTGTTGCTGCTGCAGCTCGACGCTAATCTCGACTAGTTGTGCGTCGGGCGACCATTGCTGCGCCCGCACCAGTGCCTTCTGCGCCATCACGTCCACATCGGGCAGCGGCCAGCTGTCCTTTAACGGTGCGATCTCGCCCGAGTGGGAAGCCGTGATCGATGCCCAGGGATTGGCAGGATTGAAATTGGCCAAAGGATTGAATGGCTGGGCGGCAGCCGCGCTGGTTTGTGCATTGGGTTTATTGTTCGGGTACGGCTGAGACTCGGATTGTGGCTTGCGATGGAAGATCAGGAAGCCACTCAGAAACGCGAGCACGATGACGCCGAAGCCTGCCGCCCACGGTGGCATCGTCTTAACGACTTCCAGCAGACCCGGCCCCGGCTTCGGACGCGGCGGCGGCACGGGCTGGCCGGTCTGCGGGATGCCGATGGCGGCCTGAAAATCCTGGATCGTTGGATAGCGCTGAGCGGCCTTGACCGAAAGCGCCGTCATCAGGGCCTGCTCGGCAGCGGGCGGAATATCGGCGCCAAGCGTGCTCGGCAACTGAATCGTGTCCTCGGCCAGGCGGTCGATCGACGGCGGCGGAATCGAGCCGGTGAGAAGATGATAAAAGGTCGCGCCCACCGCATAGACGTCGGTCCACGGCCCCTGCTTGCCTGTGCTGCGGTATTGCTCCTCCGGCGCGTAGCCCACCTTCAGAATCACCGACAGCCGCTGACTTCGATCGCGCAGCGCCTGGCGCGCCGCCCCGAAGTCGAGCAGCTTAACCAGCCCCGCCGTAGTGACGTAGATATTGTCGGGGCTGATATCGCGATGGAGCACGTTGACGCGATGCACCTCGCGCAGCGCGTCCATCACCGGCGTCATCAGGTCGAGCGCTTCGTTGAAGCCCAGACGCCCGCCATGATCTCTCAGATAGTCCTTTAACGTTGTGCCCTCGAGATATTCCATCACCAGGTAGGCCGTGCCGTGGGCCGGGAAGAAGTTGGTGACCGCAATTATCCCGGGATGGCCTTCGAACTGCGCAACCATCCGCGCCTCGTCGAGGAAGCGTTCGAGACCATAGTTGAAATCCTCCTTTGACGGGCCGCTATGCGGCACCACCTCGCTGGTATCGCCCGAGCGGCTGGCCATCCCGCTCGGCATGTACTCCTTGATCGCGATGCGGCGCGCGAGGCGGATATCCCAGCCGAGGTATGTGATCGCGAATCCGCCGGCCCCCAATGCGCGCCCCACCAGATACTGATCGTTGAGCAGCGAGCGCGGAGCGAGCTGGAACGCCACCGAAGGCGGACTGCTTTCGTCGTAGCCGCACGTGGGGCAGATCGCGGCCGCGCCACGATCGTTCATGCATCCCATGCAAAGCCGCGCCGTCTCGTCCGCGACCATCCTACTTCGCTTCCTTCTCCGTAACCCTGACATCGGCCAGGATCGCGAGCATTTCGCTATGCGCCATTAGGGCCGTATCGCGAGGATCGGAGAACCCGAACGAGAGTCCCGCTGATCCTCGCGCTTGCCTACATCTGGTGTTGCCAGGCGCGTAGACGAATCCGTCAGTCTCAATGAAATTCGTCGTCACAGAGCGCCAGCACATGGATTCTCGCTAATCATCTGTCGAATACACACGATGATAAGTCACCGGCGCACCGAACGTCGTGGTGAAGGTCACTTGGCTGGGGCCGTGGAAACTATATTTGCCATGGTCGGCCACGCCATTCTGCCCGAGGCGGGACCACACGCCATGCGTCGCTTGGAAAGTGCCGATGTCATCGGGCATCAGTGTCGCCCCCAACCTCAGAGCCGTCCGATAAGTGCCATTGTCGCTCGGAACGAAGCGCAGATAGAGCGGACCTTTCGGCGTTGGCACCGTCGCAACCCAGGTTCCGATCAATCGACTATCCACCAACTCGGGAGCGACCGCGGGACCAGGCGTTGCAGAGGAATTCTCAGGATTGGAGCTGGCCAAAGCATTGGATGGCTGAGCGGTCGGTTGAGCCGCGACCGCGCTCGCTTGTGCTGCAGCCGCGCTGGTTTGTGCTGCAGCCGCGCTCGCCTGCGCGTTAGGTTGACTGTAAGTGTTCGGTTGCCCGGGCTTGCGATGAAAGATCAAGAACCCACCCAGGATCGCCAGTATGATGACCCCAGCGCCTGCCGCGGGCATCGCCCACGGTGGCATCGTCTTAACGAATCCAAGCAGACCCGGCGTCGGCTTCGGACGCGGCGGCGGCACGGGCTGGCCGGTCTGCGGGATGCCGATGGCGGCCTGAAAATCCTGGATCGTTGGATAGCGCTGAGCGGCCTTGACCGAAAGCGCCGTCATCAGGGCCTGTTCGGCAGCGGGCGGAATGTCGGCGCCAAGCGCGCTCGGCAACTGAATCGTGTCCTCGGCCAGGCGGTCGATCGACGGCGGCGGAATCGAGCCGGTGAGAAGATGATAGAAGGTCGCGCCCACCGCATAGACGTCGGTCCACGGCCCCTGCTTGCCTGTGCTGCGGTATTGCTCCTCCGGCGCGTAGCCCACCTTCAGAATCACCGACAGCCGCTGACTTCGATCGCGCAGCGCCTGGCGCGCCGCCCCGAAGTCGAGCAGCTTAACCAGCCCCGCCGTAGTGACGTAGATATTGTCGGGGCTGATATCGCGATGGAGCACGTTGACGCGATGCACCTCGCGCAGCGCGTCCATCACCGGCGTCATCAGGTCGAGCGCTTCGTTGAAGCCCAGGCGCCCACCATGATCTTTCAGATAATCCTTTAACGTTGTGCCCTCGAGATATTCCATCACCAGGTAGGCCGTGCCGTGGGCCGGGAAGAAGTTGGTGACCGCAATTATCCCCGGATGCCCTTCGAACTGCGCCACCATCCGCGCCTCGTCGAGAAAGCGTTCGAGACCATAGTTGAAATCCTCCTTTGACGGGCCGCTATGAGGCACCACCTCGCTGGTATCGCCCGAGCGGCTGGCCATCCCGCTCGGCATGTACTCTTTGATCGCGATGCGGCGGGCGAGGCGGATATCCCAGCCGAGGTATGTGATCGCGAATCCGCCGGCCCCCAGTGCGCGCCCCACCAGATACTGATCGTTGAGCAGCGAGCGCGGAGCGAGCTGGAACGGCACGGAAGGCGGACTGGTCTCGTCGTAGCCGCACGTGGGGCAGATCGCGGCCGCGCCGCGATCGTTCATGCATCCCATGCAAAGCCGCGCGGTCTCGTCCAGGGCCATCCTACTTCGCTGCCTTCTCCGTAACCCTGACGCACAGCACAGTTACGTTATCCTGATGGGGAAGTTCGCGTGCAAGAGCGTTGGCAATCAGCGTGTCCGCTGCCTCCTGCGCGTCGGCGGCGCTGGCCGCGATGCGTGAAATCTCTTCGTGGCTGAGCGCGCGATAGAGTCCGTCGCTGCACAGAATGATCGTGTCGCCGGGGGCGACCTCGACACCTTCGCTGGGCGAATCAATCTCGGCGATGGCCCCGGCGCCGATATAACTCGTGAGCGCGTCGCGATCGGGATCGATCGCAGCGTCCTCGGGCGACATGGCGCCGCGTTTAACCAGCTCGGCCAGGCGCGCGCCAAGGGTATGCGGATGGTTGAGCTGCGTCAGGCTTCCTTCGCGGCATAAGTAGAGCGCACTGTCGCCGACCGACATCCAGTACAATCCGGACGGGGTGAACGCCGCGGCCACCAGCGTCGATCCGACGTCGCGTGCGAGGCCTACCGACGTCGCGAAATCGAATACCGAGCGATCGGCAGCTTGGACGGCGCGGCCCAACGCCTGGGTGATCGGTTCGCCGGGCTGCTTGCTCGCGTAGTGCTCGAGAAAGGCGTGCACCGCGAGTTGGCTCGCTTCGGCGCCATGCGCCATCCCGCCCATGCCATCGGCTACGATCGCGAGCATTCCGCCATGCGCCATGAACGTGGTGTCGCGAGGATCGGAGAACCCGAACGAGTCCTGCTGATCCTCGCGCCTGCCCACGGCCTGGGCGTTGCCGGGCGCGTAGACGAATCCGTCAGTCCCAATGAAATTTGTCGTCACAGAGAGGCCAGAACATCAGCTTGCTTTTGCCGACTTCGACGATATCCCGCGAGGTCAGTTTCATCGGCGTGTTGACCATTTGCTCGTTGAGATAAACGAGGCCCGCGGCCTCGCCCGGCAGGACCCAGAAAGCGCGTTGCTTGGGATCGTAAGCGACCGAGGCGTGCTTGTCCCGCGAGACGCTGTCGTCACCGGTGAGCGCGATGTCCATCGAGGGGCTGCGGCCGATGAAATTTTTCTCGCCGTGGATTCTGAAATCGCGGCCCTTGTCGGGACCCTCGACGCACACCAGCCATCCAACCACGGGACTTATGCCCGTCGATGTATCGCGATAGACCGCGCGAGTCACGCCAGGGTCAGCGGACGCCGCTGACCCTGGCGATGGAGCCGCTGCGACCGGCGTGGCCGCGCCCACGTGATCGGGCACGCGACGCGTTTTACCTTCGACGGCCTCGGCGCCCACGCCGCAATACGGACACGCCGTGTGTTTAGCGGCGTCGAAGAAGTGACCGTGACTGCATCTGGTCATCGCCATCGTAAAATCACCTTCAATCGAAAAGGCTGGCGGAGAAGTCGCCGCCTTCGACGTTGAAATCGAATTGAACATCCTGCGTTTGCTTGATGACAACCCGTTGCGAACGCTGGATGGCGTTCACCGTTGAAATCTCGACGGTGCAGGCACCCGCTGCGGTTAGAGTAGCGCTCGCCGCGAAGTGATATGGCCCGGTGCGGATAGCAAACAGGTAGATGCCGTAGGCGGTTCCGTCGGGCTGCACGCTCGTGGGGCGGTAGCCGACCGGCGGCGCTCCGGGGGGTTGGGTGGCCGACTTGAGAACGAAAGTCGCACAGCCCACGTTCTGGTCGTTGCTCGAACCAAGCGACAGCAACGCAAAGGGCGGCATCTGATTGCCGGCGGCTTTCTCAGCGGCGAGTTGCGCTTTGAGACTTTCGTTCCTGGCTTTTAGGTCGGTGTTTTTGGCCTTGACGCCCGAGCTTGCCAACGAAACCTTCTGGGCCTTGAAGTAGTATGGGAACAGCGCGAGCGTAAGAAAGCAGAACGCGCCGAGCGCGCCGGTCAGCAGGTCGAGCACCGACATGTTGAAGATGCTGACCTCGCGATTGCGGGGTTTCATCGTGCGCCCCGCTGAGATCGGATGTAAGCTTTCGCTCGACTGGTCATGCTGCGCGCGTACTCACTGTTTGAAAACCTGCGCGAACTGCAGATCATCGGTCTGCACGTTGAATTTCAAAGTGTAAGACGCGGTCCCGGTCTGGAAATCCGCCTTCACCTCTTGAGTACCGCTCGCGCCGAACTCGTCCAGGACGAACGTGCACGGCATGGTCTGCGCGTAAGCCTGGAGCGAGAGTTCGTAGGCGCCCGGCGCCAGCAGGAACATGTTCAGGTTAACGTCATAGCCGCCTTTAACACCATTGGGCAGCAGTTTGACTACGGTTTCGCCGCCTGGGCCGACCGCGTTGGTGACCTGGAAGCCACCGCAGAATTCGTCGTGCGGGCCCGACATCGTCAAGAACGCCATCGCAAACGGCGGCATCCCAAGCTGGCCAGCCTTGGCGTTCGCCAGTTCGCTTTGCAGTTTGACGTGCATCGCCTTGAGCGCTTCTGCGGCCTTCGTTTCCTGGGCTTTGCCCGCGGCCGAGGCGGCGGTGACTTTGAAGTACGACGGAAACAGCGCGAGGGTCAGAAAGCAGAACGCGCCGAGCGCGCCCGTCAACAAGTCGAGCACCGACATGTTGAAGATATTGACCTCGCGATTGCGCGGCTTCATCGCGGGCCCTCGTACAGCCGATTGATCAGGTTGCGCAGCGTGTAAGTGCCCGCGAGATTGATCCCCGTCTCTTCCTTCTCCTGCGCGAGGTAGAGCACGAAGACCAGGATTGCGCTTTCCATCAGCGCGACCATCGTGCAGTTGAAACCGAGCGACAGAGCCTGCGCGATTTCATAGATCGAGATGTTGCCGTTTTCAGGCACCAGCGCGAGCGACCCCCCGAGGCCGACTACGGTTCCGATAAAGCCCACGGTCGGGATGAGCCAGGCGATGTAACGGATGAGGCCATAGCGAAGATCGACGCGATGCTCGATCAACTCGAGGCTCGAATTCATCACGCCCACGACCTGCTCGACCGAGCGGCCCGACTGGAATTGCAGGATGGACACGTCGATAAGATAGGGCAGGAATCCGTGCTCGCGGCCGAACAAGTGCGCAACGCGTCGGCGGATTGGAGCCAGGTCGGCCTGCTGCAGCACCGTTTCCTGATCCTCGGGCAACAGATGCATTTCCGCGTAGGCGTGTTCGTTGGTCGCGCTCCGCCAGCGCACGAACAGTTCGCCGAGTCCGATGAAAAACAGCAGGTGCTCGAGATTCTGAATCGTGAATGGGTAAGGGAAGTGCGAGTACTTGCTGTGGTCGGTCAGAATTTCAGCGCCGTGGCTATCTTTCGGAAAGATGATCGTCAGCAGGATGATGAACACGACCGCCGAACCCAGCGACAGGAGCATCACCGTGCGCCGATCCGGCGCTGTCCAGAGTTGAGCGCGCCGGCCGCCTCCTGGCGATGCCGCCGGCGTCCCGGGCTCCATCGGCACTTGCGGCTGAGCGGGACGGACTGGCGCTGCTTGCGGTGGTTGACTCATCGAACATAACTCCTTTCCTCAGCTTGCGTCATTCACCGCATACCGGGCAGCGCTGGCCGCGCGGTTTGATCGCTCCGCAATCACATCGCACCAGCGCCGAACCTCCGCTGGGCCTCTGCGCGGGTGCCTGCCGTGCGACGGCGGGTGCGGGCGCCGGTTCTTCAACCGAATTTGACAAGGCCTCGAAGACTTCACGCGCGAGCAGCGTCACTTCGCCGAAGCGCAACGTGTCGGTCAGAAAGATCGTTTCCTCGCCCAGCCGGAACTCGCGGCCCTGGCGAAGCAGCACGGTGCCGTTTTGGCTGCCGAGATCGCGCACCAGCATGCGATCGCGGCCAACAATCAGAATCTCGGCGTGAACCCGACTGACCGAGTCATCCGCGATAGGGATATCGCAAGTCGGAGCGCGTCCAAGAGTAAATCGGCGTGAGCTCATAGCTGAGAGTTCCGCTCGGCGCTCGAAAGTGATGTATGGTTTCCCGCGCGCCCTGTTTGGCGGAGGGCGCTTACGGAGGTGAAAAGCGCGGCGGCCCTGGTCCTCCCGGTCCTGCGCGATTCGCTGACTGACGCCATCGCGCACCAGTATAGCGGCACTTGGCTGACTGTTCCAACGCATGAGCTAACGATGTCAGCCACACTGCCAATAGACCAAAGATCGTATGGCTGACCGCGTGGCACGGTCCTGATGCATAGATTGAGCGACAGTCACAAGCCCTTCGCGCGCTTGAACGAGCCGAAGTCGCCGACGATCTATCGGGCGGCCTAAGGCAGACGGGGACCGCATGTCACAACGGATGTTCAGTCCGCTGAGGTGGCTAACCATAGATTACTCGCCGCATCCGGAGGAACGCTCGTTCCTGGAGCGGGCACAAAACCGCCGGGAGGGTGAGGTCGAAGTCATCGTTGCGGTGCCGAGCGACCGGGAGAGCGAACGGATATTCGGGGTCCGGCTGGCGCGCCACGGGTTACAGGCGGTCTGGTTGGAGGTAGTGAACGGCGGCGCGGAACCGTTATGGCTGGATCGGGTCCAACTCGATCCCGACTACTACACCGCGCTAGAGACCGCTCACCTCGTGCACCTTGCGATGGGCAAGCGGTTGGTGGCCTTCGGGTTGCTCGGATGGCTGTTCCTTCCGCTCCTACCGCTCGTGCCCCTTAAGCTCCTGGGCGCGCGCGCCGCGAACCAACACATGGACAAACTTTTCCGCACAGCCGGTTTCCCTACCGGGGTCATCCCGGCCGGAAAAAAGGTCAGTGGTTTCCTGTTCACCCCTTTGGACGAAGCGGTGAAACACATTGACGTACGACTGCTGGGCCGCAGCCATTCCCTGGACTTTCCGTTTACGGTCGAGGTGCCCGGGCTGGTGCTGCCGCATCCGCCGCAGAAAGCGCAAGCAGCCGGCGAAGCCGAAGCACTTGACGAGGCGGCGCTCCAGGCTTGGCTGGAACGACAGCCGCGCTGCACCAGCAACGCGCGGGGGACCGTCGAGGGTGACCCGCTCAATCTGGTTATTGTGGGCGACCGCGCCAGCATCCAGGAGTGCCTGGGCGCCTGGGACGAGACCGAGTCGCTCACACTCGGCACCGCCTGGAAGACCGCCAGGGCCTTCCTGCTGGAGTCGCAATACCGTTACTCTCCGGTAAGTCCGCTATACCTCGGCGGACGCCAGCAGGATCTCGCGCTGCAACGAGCCCGCATGAGCCTCAACCAGCGTCTCCATCTGCGGTTGTGGGCGACCAACGTTCTCTTCGATGGCCAGCCGGTGTGGATCGGCCAAGTCAGCCGCGATATCGGCGTACGCTTCACGCTAAGAACCTGGAACCTGACAACCCACCTGATTGATCCCGACGTTGATGAAGCGCGGGACTATGTACTGGATGGTCTGCGAGTCGCCGGTCGTGTCGCCCGCCTGGGTTATGTCTCCGGCGTGGAGTCCGCAGCCGCCGCTGCGCCGCGCCGCAACCTCACGGGCGATCAGTACTTTACCGACGGCCTGCGAGCGGTCGCGGTGCTCTCCCGCACACGCACGGTCCCTTCGCTCCTATCCTGGTCAGCAGCCGGTTAGGCTGAGCCTTGGTGCTGGTCATATATACGCGAACCGGTTGTCTTACCTGGCGGAACATCGCTCGAAGTCTCGGCTCGACGAAGTCATCAGCTCCACTTCGGCGTCCTCGCCAGCTATGGGTCCAACTGGAGCTCGAATTCTCCCCGAATTGTATCGTTAACGCCCCGGCTGTCTCCGTTGGATTCATCCATTAGCGGGAGCATAGAGGCTCCTCGCTGAAGGTTATCATCGAAGCTGGTCTCTGCACGCGCGCGAGCTTGGACTGGTACGATGATTGCGCCACAAAGGGCAGAGCGCGAAGCTGTGGAAGAATCGGCGTTTATTTGAGATGGCCATACACGGGGGCAAACGGAGCGGATTTGCAGGTGCCGGACTGATCGCCGCTGTGGCGATAATCGGTGCCTTCCTGCTTCTGCACGCTCGCCGGGGCGCGGACAATCTGCTGACCCTCTACGGCAATGTGGACATCCGCGAGGTGCAGGTCGCGTTCAACGACTCGGACCGCATCGCGCGGATGTTCGTGCAGGAGGGCGACTTTGTCAGACCCGGTGAGCTTCTGGCCGAACTCGACTCGCGCCGCTATACCGCTAGCGCCGATCAGGCTCGCCGCAATGTCGAGGCCCAGCAGCAGGTGCTCACCCGGATGCAGAACGGCTCACGCCCCGAAGAGATCGTGCAAGCGCGCTCCACGATGGAAGCTCTGCAAGCGACGATGCGCGATACCGAAGTGACCTATCGCCGGAACCTCGAGCTCGAGCGCAGACAGGTCATACCGCGGCAGACGCTCGACGACTCGGAATCGCAATACAAGGCGGCGGTCGGCAACTACAACGCCGCGCGGCAGGCCTGGATTCTCGCGGTCAAGGGCCCCCGCATCGAGGACATCGAGAATGCCCGCGCGGCGCTCAAGGCCGACGAGGCCGCGTTAGCCTTCGCTGAGCGCGAACTGGCCGACACCAAGCTTTACGCCCATTCCAACGGAGTAATCGAGGACCGCATCCTGGAGCCCGGTGACATGGCTTCGCCGGGGGTGCCTGCCTTCACGATGGCGCTCACGAATCCGCTGTGGGTGCGCGCATACGTGCCGGAGACGTACCTGGGCAGAATCTACCTCGGCATGAAAGCCTCGATTGCAACCGACAGCTTTCCCGGCAAGGCCTTTCAGGGCTGGATCGGTTACATTTCGCCAACCGCGGAGTTCACGCCCAAAAATGTCGAGACACCGGAACTGCGGACGCGGCTCGTGTACCAGGTGCGCGTGTACGCCTGCAATCCGCAAAATGAGTTGCGGCTCGGGATGCCGGCCACGGTAGCGATCGCACTCGATCAGCCACTCGCCAGCGCAGGTCAGGTCAACGGTCTTGGATGCGGAGAGCAAAATCAGGCCGGTAAACAGCCCGAACTCCACTGACGCCGCGCTGCAACTCGAATCGGTCAGCAAGAGCTTCCATACCGGAGGCCGCAGCGTCCGGGCGCTCGATCACGTAAGCATCACGGCGAAGCGCGGAATCGTGACCGGGCTAATCGGTCCTGATGCCTCCGGCAAGACTACGCTGATGCGCCTGGTCGCGGGCTTGCTCGCCCCGGACCAGGGACAAATCCACGTGCTTGGGGTCGATGCGCTGGCGGATCCGCAGGGCGTCCAGTCGATCATCGGCTACATGCCGCAAAGGTTCGGCCTGTATGAGGACCTCAGCGTGCAGGAGAACCTCGATCTCTATGCGGACTTGCATGCGGTGGCGCAGTCGGATCGCTCCGCTCGCTACTCCGAGCTGATGCGGATGACGGGGCTTGCGCCGTTCACCAAGAGACTGGCCGGCCGGTTGTCCGGCGGGATGAAGCAGAAGCTGGGGCTGGCGTGTTCGCTGGTCGGCTCGCCGCCGTTGTTGCTGCTGGATGAGCCAACCGTGGGGGTCGATCCGGTGTCGCGCCGCGAACTCTGGGAGATCATCCATCGCCTGGTCCAGGAGCGCGGCGCGACCGTGCTGCTCAGCACCGCCTATCTGGACGAGGCCGAGCGTTGTACCGAAGTAATCTTGATGCATGACGGCAAACTGCTCGGCCAGGACGATCCGGCGGCTTTTACGCGTCGGCTCGCGGGACGGACCTTTCAGGTCTTCGCGCCCGCAATCTCGAAACGTGCGCTCCAGGAGCGGGTGAGCGGAGCGCCCGGCGTGCTTGACGCGATCATCCAGGGATCGCGCGTACGCGTCGTCACCGAGCAACCGGTGGCGCCAACCGCTGCCCAACTGGTCGAGGGTGAATACGACGTGGAAATCACGCCTGTCGCGCCGCGGTTCGAGGACAGCTTCGTAAGCCTGCTCAAAAGTTCAGCACCATCACCGCAAGCCTCCCCGGCTCGCACACTCGGCAAATCCTCGAATATGAGCGTGACGAGCGACTCCGACGTGATCGTGGTGCGCAACCTGAGCCGGCGATTCGGCGAGTTCTACGCCGTGCGCGACGTGAGTTTCACGGTCAGGCGGGGCGAGGTTTTTGGTCTGCTGGGCGCCAACGGCGCCGGCAAATCGACAACCTTCCGAATGCTATGCGGCCTGCTGCCCGCCTCGGAGGGCACGCTCCGCGTCGCGGGAGTGGATCTCCGCCGCGCGGCGGCGCAGGCGCGCGGGCGCGTCGGCTACATGGCGCAAAAATTTTCTCTCTACGGCGATCTCTCGGTGTTCGAGAACCTGCGCTTCTTCAGCGCCGCGTATGGGCTCAAAGGCGCGCAGCAACGCGAGCGTCTCGACTGGGCGCTTAAGGAATTCGAGCTTGACCCGTTCGCGGATGCCACCAGTCGCGACCTGCCATTGGGCTTCAAGCAGCGCCTCGCACTCGCGGTCGCCCTGATGCACGAACCGGACATCCTGTTCCTCGACGAGCCGACGTCGGGGGTGGATCCGCTCGGGCGGCGGGACTTCTGGCGCCGGATCAACGCCCTGGCGGAGAGCGGCATCACGATCATGGTCACGACCCATTTCATGGAAGAAGCGGAATACTGCGATCGGCTGGTGATAATGGCGCAGGGCCGGATTCTCGCCGAGGGAACCTCCGAAGAAATGAGGACGCGCTTTCGCTCCGACGCTCTGCCGAATCCGACCATGGAAGACGCCTTCGTCGCGCTTATCGCCACCGCCGGAACCCATGCGACAGGCGCCGCCGCATGAACAGCGCGCGAATCATGAGATTGCGCGGGCTGCTGCGCAAGGAGGCGCTGCAGATACTGCGCGATCCCTCGAGCATCGCGATCGCCTTCGTGATGCCGGTGGTGCTGCTGCTGATCTTTGGCTACGGCGTGTCGCTCGATGCCAAACGGGTGCCGCTCGCACTGGTCGTCGAGCGACCCAACCGCGACACCGCGAGCTTCACCGCCGGCTTCTTTCAGTCGCCATACTTCGTGCCAGTCCGCTTCTCAACCGTCCAAGAAGCCGACGCGGCAATGCAGGCGCGGAGGGTTGACGGTATCGTGTGGCTGCGCAGCGACTTCAGCCGCCGGATGCTGAGCGAGGGCGACGCGCCGATTGGCCTTATCGTCAACGGCGTCGACGCCAACAACGCCCGCATCATCGAAGGCTATCTCCAGCAGGTCTGGGCGGGATGGCTGGCGAAGTTCGCGGCCACCCAGGGTCTGCCGCTCAGAACCCCGGTTCAGGTGGACGTGCGCGTCTGGTTCAATCCGGCGGTCACCAGTACGGACTTCCTGGTACCCGGACTTATCGCCGTCATCATGACGCTGACCGGTGCGCTGTTGACCGCGATGGTGGTCGCACGCGAATGGGAGCGCGGCACGATGGAAGCGCTGCTGGTCACGCCCGCCAGCATCCACGAGATCATCCTGAGCAAACTGCTGCCGTACTTCGTGTTGGGCATGGGGGGGATGGGCTTGTCGGTCGCGATGGCGGTGTGGCTATTCGAGGTCCCACTGCGCGGATCGTTGTGGCTGTTGCTGGCTTCATCTTCGGCTTTTCTGCTGTGCGCGCTCGGCATGGGACTGCTCATTTCCACGGTGAGCAAAAACCAGTTCGTCGCCGGGCAGATTGCGATTATCGTCACCTTTCTGCCGGCGTTCATACTTTCCGGTTTCGTGTTCGACATCCGCAGCATGCCGGCGGCCATCCAGCTAATCACGCATATCGTCGCCGCGCGCTACTTCGTCACCATCCTGCAGAGCCTCTTTCTCGCCGGCAACGTATGGCCGGTGGTCCTGCCGAATATCTTCGCGCTGGGGGTGATGGCGGCGATATTTCTCGGCCTCGCGCGCCACTCGGCACGCAAGCGCCTGGAGTGAGGACTAACTAATCGATGCTACATCGAGTGTTCGCACTGGTCGTCAAGGAACTGCTCGCGGTGCTCAAGGACGCCAAGAGCCGCCTGGTCCTTATCGGCCCGCCGATCATCCAGCTCGTCGTGTTCGGATACGCGGCGACTTACGATCTCAACCACGTGCCGTTCGCGGTCTATAATGAGGACCCGAGCCAACCGTCGCGCGAACTGGTGGCGCGATTCGATGGGGCGCCGGCCTTCCAGGAAGTCGCACGCATCCACAGCGACGCCGAAGTTCGCCGGCTCATCGACCGTCGCGAGGCGCTGATGGTGCTGCATATCGATCGCCGCTTCAGCCGCGACCTGCTGCGCGGCAGTGCGGGACACGTCCAGTTCATCCTCGACGGGCGCAACTCCAACACCGCGCTGCTGGTGATGGGTTACGCCAACACTATTCTTACCGACTTCGACACCTGGTGGGCGTCGCGCCATGGAGGGGTCAAGCCGCCGGCCACTCTCGATATCCGCGCGCGCTTCAATGAGAACCTCGAATCGCGGTGGTTCATTGTTCCGGGGATCGTGGCGCTTCTCACTCAGGTTGTGACCCTGCTCGTGACGGCGCTATCCGTCGCACGCGAGCGCGAAGCGGGCACCTTCGATCAACTGCTGGTGACCCCGATGCGCCCGGTCGACATCCTGCTCGGCAAAAGCCTCCCGGGCTTGCTGATCGGGAGCATCGAAGCGACGTTCATCATTACCGTTGGAGTGCTGTGGTTTGGCGTGCCGCTGCGGGGCGGATTCGTTCCCCTGTACCTTGGTTTGTTCATGTTTCTGCTCTCCGTGATCGGAATCGGTCTGATGATCTCGTCGCTTTCGGCCACGCAACAGCAGGCGTTGCTCGGCACGTTCATGTTCATGGTGCCCGCGATCATTCTGTCCGGATTCGCCACGCCGATCGCCAACATGCCACCATTGGTGCAGTGCCTGACCTACATCAACCCGATGCGTTACTTCCTGATCGTGGTGCGCGGCGTGTTTCTCGAGGGAGCGTCGACTTTATCGCTCACGCCTCAATACTGGCCGATGATGATCATTGGACTGACGACACTCGCGCTGGCGGGATGGCTGTTCCGTCGCCGCCTTTATTAGCGTGCGCGAGCGGGAGGATTACATTTGAATCAGCTCAGATTCGCGGGATCGCACAACCGGAGCACACCATGAGCGCGACTATGACGATATCCCATACTCCCATCACGCGGAGGCTGTCGTTTCTCGACCGCTATCTGACGCTATGGATTTTTCTCGCGATGGCGGTCGGCGTCGCCCTGGGAAACACCTTGCCTGGAGTGAAGACAGCCTTTGATCGATTGAGTATCGGGACGACCTCCGTTCCGATCGCGATCGGGCTGATTTTGATGATGTATCCGCCGCTCGCCAAGGTGAACTACGACGAACTGGGCGACGTGTTCCGCGACTGGAAGATTCTCGGCCTGTCGCTGCTGCAGAACTGGATAATCGGCCCCCTCCTGATGTTCGCGCTGGCGATCATCTTTCTGCGCGATCGCCCCGAGTACATGATCGGTCTCATCATGATCGGCATCGCCCGCTGTATCGCGATGGTAATCGTCTGGAACGACCTCGCTGATGGGGACGCCGAATATTGCGCCGGCTTGGTTGCGTTCAACTCGATCTTTCAAGTGCTCTTTTACTCGGTTTATGCTTTCGTCTTCATAACCGTTGTGCCGCACTGGTTCGGTCTCGCCGGATCCGTCGTGCACATCACCATTGGCGACATCGCCGAGAGCGTTGGCATCTATCTCGGCATACCGTTCGTCGCCGGATTCGCGACCTGGAAAACGCTCACCGCGCTCAAGGGCAAGGCCTGGTATCGAGAGCATTTCGTGCCGAAGATCGGCCCGCTCACCTTGATCTTCCTGCTGTTCACGATCGTCGTGATGTTTTCGATCAAGGGCGGAGCAATCGTCCACCTGCCGCTCGACGTAATACGCATCGCGATACCGCTGCTGCTCTATTTCGCGATCATGTTTGGCCTTTCTTTCATCCTGAGCATGAAGGCGGGCGCCACCTATCCGCAAACGGCCACGCTTTCTTTCACCGCCGCGTCAAACAATTTTGAACTTGCGATCGCGGTCGCGGTTGCGACGTTTGGGATCGACAGCGGTGCGGCCTTCGCCGCGGTCATCGGGCCGCTCATCGAAGTCCCGGTCATGATCGGCTTGGTCGACGTCGCCTTGTGGGCGCGGCGCAGGTACTTTCCCGATTCGACGGCGACCATTGCCGCGGTGGAGTGCTGCAATGCCGTGCTCGACGGTTCGCGATTCGACCGCCAGGCGTGAACCTCGGCGCCCGGCCTTCGTCGCCAACGACCGACCGTCAAGGGAGCGCTGGAACCGCTGCTGCTGGAACACCGCTCGCGAGTTTTTCGCGAGCGCTTTTGCAATCCGATGGAGATGTAGCCGGCACGCGAAGGCGGAGTCCCGCGCGGTTCCCACTATCGCGCGGCGAGACTATATTGAGCGCACGAGGTTCCCCATGGCTGACGCATCTGGCTCGCACCAGCGTTACCTGACCGACGAACAGATCGACGCGTACCGGCGCAACGGCTACGTGGCGCTAACCGGCGTCATCGACGCCCGGCGTATCGAAGAGCTTCGCGCGGTGACCGAACGGTTCGTCGATCGCTCACGCGCGATCAGCGCAAGCGACGGTCTGTTCGATCTCGATCCGCTGCATTCCGCGCAAACCCCTACGCTGCGGCGAATCAAAAATCCCGCCGACAACGATCCCTTGTACCGCTGGGTTGCCTTCGAGTCGCCGATTCCCGATATCGTGGCCGAGTTGCTGGGCCCCGACGTCAAGTTCCACCACAGCAAGCTCAACCTCAAGGGCGGCCGGGTCGGAGCGCCGGTTGAATGGCATCAGGACGCCGCTTTCTACCCGCACTCCAACGACGACGTGCTCGCGGTGGGCCTGCTGCTCGACGACGCGACCGCCGAGAACGGATGCCTCGTGGTGCTGCCGGGAAGCCATCGCGAAAAGGTCCACGAACATTACGACGACGGCGGGCGCTTCATCGGACGCATGCGCGATGAGGACATCGGTCGCTTCGACGGCGGCAAGGGCCAACTGCTCGAACTGCCAGCCGGCAGCATCCACATCCATCACTACCGGCTGATCCACTGGTCGGCGCCCAACACCTCGCCGGACGATCGCCGGCTGTTGATCAACGCGTACAGCGCGGCGGACGCGATGCCGCTCAGTGCCGACCCGACCCGGACGCGATTCTTTGGCGCGATAGTTCGAGGCCGCGCGGCGCTTACCGCCCGGCGCACGGCGGGCGATATCCGCCTGCCTCCCGACTTCAGCAAGGGTTACAGCTCCATCTACGAGCTTCAGACGCAGGCGAACAGCTAGCCGAAAAGGCCGCGCGCGGCGCGCCGCTCGCGCAGGTTTACTTGGCCTTGGGCAAGTTGACGAACACCGCGGCCGCCACAACCGAAGTCCACAGCCCCTCGCGATCGCCGATCGCCGATTGCGTGACGTTGCGCGTCGTGACGATCTTGTCCGACACTTTCCAGATGTCCTTGCGCTCGTCGTAACTCGCGTTGGGATCGAAGTCGACGCCCAGAATGGTGGCCAGCATCGTGGCCGCGAGGTCTTCGGCGTAGTCGCCCGCCTTCTGGTCGGTCTCGCCGAAGCTCTTGTGCTCCGAGAGGTAGCCGTACTGATCCTTGTCGGCCGGAATCGCGAGACCGACGGACGACGCCACCAGGCGATGCGGCTCGTTGGTGGCGTTGTCGTACATCACGGCGTAAACGATCTGGCCGGGTTTCAGATGCTTGAGCCCCTCCTGGACCGGAATCACTTTACATCCGGGAGGAAAAATCGAACTCACCCGCACCAGGTTGAACTCCGCGATGCGGGCGTCGCGCAACGCAAGCTCGAAGGAGGTGAGCTTCTCGCTGTGCCGTCCCACGCCTTTGGTCAGAAAAATCGCGTCTCCGATCGGCCCCATCTAGTTCTCCTCGATTCCGCTGCTCCGCTTCACCGGCTTCATCCCGTTGGCGGCTGCGCCGCGGACCCAGGATATCCGCCGCCGATCGCCGCCACAGCAACGTTGCCGCAAAATTACTCTTCCATTTCGCCTACGTGATCAACTCCGGGCGCCGCTGCGCGCAGCACTCATTAAAGCAATGCTCGTGCGGCCGCTCAATTGGACAACTTCGAATTTGCCGCCGCGAACTGAAATGTGCTACGCGGCTCTATCTCGACGGCAACTTTGGAAACCGGGACAGGTCGACCGCGCAGACGGGCCAGTCAAATCCCGCCAATGGAGGACCGGCGCATGATTTCGCTCAACGACTATGCCTCGCACGACGGACTCGGACTGGCCGAACTGGTCGCCCGCAAGGAAGTTACACCCGACGAACTCGTCGCCGCCGCGTTCGAGGCGGTGGCAAAGATAAATCCCCGGATCAACGCCGTGTTGCAGACGCTTGTCAAGGAAGCCGCCGCGGAGGTTCGCGCCGGCCTTCCTCAGGGCCCGTTCACCGGCGTCCCGTTCATGATCAAGGAACTCGTGCTGCACGCCAAGGGCGTGCGCTCCGACAGCGGTTCGAAGTTCGCGCAGGGCTTCGTTCCGCCCGCGGACACCGAGTTGATGGCGCGCTTTCGCCGCGCCGGCCTGGTGCTGGCTGGCACCACGCAGACGCCCGAGTTCGGCTACAACCCGACCACCGAGACTAGCGCGTTCGGCCCCGTGCATAATCCGTGGGATCTCGGGCGCAGCGCCGGCGGCTCCAGTGGCGGCTCGGGCGCCGCGGTCGCGGCGCGCATCGTGCCCCTCGCACACGCTAACGATGGCGGCGGCTCGATTCGGATCCCGGCCTCGTGCAACGGCCTGGTTGGGCTCAAGCCCTCGCGCGACCGAATCCCGTCGGGCCCCGACTATGGCGATCTACTTTGCGGTCTGGCCTGCGAGTTCGTGTTAACCCGCAGCGTGCGTGACGCGGCCGCGATGCTCGACGCCGTGGCCGGCCCCGACGCTGGAGCGCCCGGCCATCCCGTGCCTCCCGCCCGCCCCTACCGCGAGCAAATCGCCACTGCGCCGAGCCGCTTACGTATCGCGTGGACTACGACGCCCGCTTCAGGAGCCAAGATCGACGCCGAATGCGAAACCGCGGTGCACGAGACGGTACGCCTGCTCGAAAGTCTTGGCCACACCCTTGTCGAGGATCGCCCGCGTTACGACTGGAACGCCTTTCTCGAAAACGTGCACGTCATCTGGACCGCCTTCACCGTCACTTCGATCGACGGCGCGGCGGCGACGCTTCAGCGCAAGCCGGGGCCCGACAACCTCGAAGCGGTGACGCTCGCCTGCTACGAGGACGGCAAGCGCTACTCGGCCGCTGATTTGGTCAACGCGATGGCGCACGGCAACCTGGTGTCGCGACAGGTCGGCGCGTTCTTCGAGAAGGTGGACCTGCTCGTGACACCCACGATTGCGCGCCTACCCGCGCCGCTGGGCGAACTCAACCAGGATCGCAAGGGCATGACCGCGATGGAGTGGACGCAACAGGTCTTCTCCTACGTGCCCTTCACGCCGCTGTTCAACACCACCGGACAACCGGCGATCTCGCTCCCGCTGCACTGGAGCGCGGGCGGGCTCCCCGTGGGAGTTCAGATAGCCGGGCGCTTTGGCGACGAAGCGACGATGCTCCGCCTGGCCGCCCAACTCGAGCAAGCGCGTCCGTGGGCCGCAAAGCGCCCGCCCCTGCCCTAATGCGAGATTGAGTGCGCGTCTAAGGTGCCGTCGCCAACCTGCGGCGGCGCCTTCCAAAGATCGTCAGCTAAGGCGCGCGATTCGCGCAACCACGCGGTCGACGAAAGCGCCCGCCGATCCCAGGTGCGCCGCCGGATCGGTCAGGCGATCGATCTGCTCGTCGCTCAGATGCCGGCGCGTCTCGGCGTCCTCGCGCAGCGCCTGTCCCAGCGCTTTGCCTTCGGCGATCGCGCGATTCGAAACGCGCTGGAGCGCATGATGCGCCGCCGCACGGCCCATCATCGGCACAAGCCCGGTCGCCACCGCCTCGGCCATAATCAAACCACCACCAAGCTCCAGGTTGCGGCGCATCCGCGCCGCGTCGATCGTCATCCCTTCGGCGATCGCGAGCGCATGCGCCATCGCGCCCGCGCAAAGCACAAAACCCTGCGGCAGCGCGAGCGCCTCGCTCTGCCACGGGCCTGTTGCACGCTCGTGATCCTGCGCCATCGCGGTCAACATCAGAGGCGCCAACGCATGCACGCCGCGCGCGGCGGCAATGATGTACTCGGCGGCGACCGGATTGCGCTTTTGCGGCATCGTGCTCGAACCGCCGCGGCCCGCCGCATGCGGCTCGAAAACCTCAGCCACCTCGGTCTGCATTAGCAGCGACACGTCGAGCGCGAACTTCGACAGGCTACCGCATACCAGTCCCAACAGCGCAACGATTTCGGCAACGGTGTCGCGGGCGGCATGCCAGGGCAAATCCGGCACACCCAGACCAAGCTCGTGTGCCAGCGCCTCGGCCACCGCCACTCCGTTCGCGCCAAGCGAAGCGAGCGTTCCCGCGGCGCCGCCGAATTGCACCACCAGGACGCGGCGCGCCGCCTCGTCGAGCCGTTCGACGTGAGCCGCGAGCGGTGACGCCCATACCGCACACTTGAGCCCGAAGGTTATCGGCACCGCCTGCTGCAGATGCGTACGCCCGGCCATCGGCGTGTCGCGATATTCGCTCGCGCGCTTCGCCAGCGTGCGGGCAAGCGCGACCAGGTCGCGCCGCAGATGCGTGAGCGCCCGGCGCACCTGGAGCACCAGCGCGGTGTCGAGAATGTCCTGCGTGGTCGCTCCCAGATGGATGTAGCGCGCGGCCTCTTCGCCCGCAGCGCGGCCAAGTTCGCTCACCAGCGCAGGGACCGGCACGCCGGCCTCGCGCGTGCCCTCGGCGATACGCTCAATCCGCAGGTTCTCGACCCGCGCCGCCTTCGCGATCGCCTCGGCGGCCTGCGGCGGGATGACGCCGAGCCGAGCCTCGGCCCGCGCCAGCGCGGCTTCGACGTCGAGCATCAACTGCAGATGCGTCGCGTCGCAAAACAGCGCGCGCATCTCGGCCGTGCTCCATAGCGCGCCGAAGATTTCCGAGTCCGCCGGATGAACGCTCATCGCCTCTGCCCGCCGAACCGCAAGCGCGTCGTCTCACACGTCCAGAAACACAGTCTCGTTGTCGCCCTGCAGCACGATGTCGAAGTGCAGGAAGCGCTCGGCCGCATCGCCGTCCGCGACGCGCGCGACTAGCGTGGCCCGGCGGTCGGCGGGCAGCGCGCTCAGCAGCGGATCGGCCTCGTTGAGCGGCTCGCCGGGAAAATAGATCCGCGTGACCAGCCGCTTCAGGAGCCCGCGCGCGAAAATGGACACGTTGATATGCGGCGCCTGCGACGCGTCACCACCGCCCGGCACCGGTCCCGGCTTGACCGTGCGCAGGCGGAAGCGACCGTCCGGGCCGGTGGCCGTACGGCCGAAGCCGTGGAAGTTGGGATCGAGCGGCCTCTTGTGGCGATCTTCTTCCTGTCGATCCTCGGGATGGTCGTAACGGCCGGCGGCGTTGGCCTGCCATACTTCGATCATCGCGTCGCTGACCGGGGCGCCGTCACCGTCGAGCACGCGCCCCTCGATCGCGACGCGTTCGCCAGCCGTGCCGCGCACGGCGAGATCGTTCCATCCTTCGTGCAGCAGCGCGCGATGAAAAAACGGACCGATGGTTTGCGACGGCGTGACGGTGCGGCTCATCTCACGCCTCCGTCACTGTCGCGTTCGTGCGGGGTCGCATTACGACCGCGCAGCACGATGTCGAAGCGATAGCCCAGCGCGCGCTCGGGTATGGTCGCCTCGATATCGAACGCGCAGACGAGCCGCTCGCGCGCCGCCGGCTCGGGCACGCTCTGGTAGATCGGATCGAGCTCGAGCAGCGGATCGCCGGGGAAATACATCTGTGTGATGAGCCGGGTCGCGAAACTGGGGCCGAAGAGGCTGAAATGGATGTGCTGCGGGCGCCACGCGTTGTAGTGATTTTTCCACGGATAGGCGGCCGGCTTGATAGTGGCGAAGCGATAGACGCCGTCGGCGCCGGTCGCCACGCGGCCGACTCCGGAAAAATGCGGGTCAAGCGGCGCGTCGTGCTGATCGACGTCGTGCGCGTAGCGGCCGGCCGAGTTCGCCTGCCAGATCTCGACCAGCGTGTTGGAGACGGGGCGGCCGTCCTCGTCGAGCACACGGCCGGTCACGACGATGCGCTCGCCCAACGCCTCGCCGCCGGCAAAGCGCGTGAGGTCGGCGTCGCCCTCGCCCACCAGTTCCGCGCCGAGGCGCGGCCCCGTGATCTCGGAAAGCGTATGCGTGATCCGAATCAGCGGACGCTTGGGCACCCGCTTGTGCGTGCTCGCATATGCGCCATGGTCGTAAGGCGGATCGATCCCCTGCGCCATGCGCCGGTAACCCAGGAGCGTGCTCATCTCGGCTCCTCCTGCGTCGTCTCCATCGCGGCCATCAACTCACAGCGGACGGCAGATGATGTTGAGCACGGCCTGACGGCGTTCCTCGCGCACCGCGCGGAGCGCGCGTTCCAGCGCGGCGGGCAGTTCCTTCGGATCGCTCACCGCCTCACCGTGACCGCCGTAGGCTTGTGCGAACATCTCGTACGCCGGCTGCATCCCGAAGCGCACGAACGGCATCTCCCCGGTGCGCATCGACCATCCTTCGGGATGCACGCCCTGGACGGCGCGATGCACCGCGCCCCATCCCCCGTTATTCGCGATGATCGTCAGTGTCGGCAAGCCCAGCGCCGCCGAGGCCAGGTGGCAGGCGCTCGGCACGCTGAAGATGTAGCTGCCGTCGCCGACTATCGCGACCACCGTCTTGTCCGGCGCGCCCAGCTTGACACCCAGCGCCGCTCCGACGCCCCATCCGAGATAACCCGCTGTGGAATGGCCGAACTGCGTGCCTGGGCGGTCGAGTGTGATATGGCGGAGGCTCAGATCGTACTCGTTGATGAAAACCATCCGCTCGTCGCGCACGCGGTCCAGACAGTGGGCGAGCCATTCGAGCGTGACGTGCTGATGACCGGCGGCGGCCTCGATCTCCGCCTGTGCCGCCGCGAGCAGGCGGCGATGCTGCTCGGCGATCCGCGCCGCGCGGCGCTCGATCGCGCCCTGATGAGTGGCGCGCATCGCGGCCAGCGCCTCGGTCAGCATCGGCAGCGCAATCGCGGAATCCGCCTGCACCGCCAAATCGGACCGGAATCCCCAGATTGGGTAGCGGTCGTAAATCGGATTGACGCCGAGATGAATGACCTTCGCCCCGGCGCCGGGACTGTGCAGATGCGGAATCCACGGAACGTCGGTATCGATCACGATGATGAGATCGGCGTCGTCCAGGTAGGGCGCGGGATCGTAGCCGAGATGAAGCGGATGGTTGTTGGGAAAGTTGACGTATGCGGGATTGGGATGCTCGACCACCGGCAGCGCGAACGACTCGGCCAGCGCGACAAGACTCGCGACCGCCGCGGGATTGCGCCCCAGCGTGCGCGTGATGACGAGCGGCCGCTCGGCGGCGGCGATCATCCGCGCCATCGCCGCCAACGCCTGCGGCGACGGCGCCGGCGGCATCACCGGCGGCTCCAGCCCATTGGACGAGTAGCTGAATTCGCTGTGTGCCTCGGCCAGCACCTCGCGCGGCAGGCTCAGATAGACCGGGCCGCGCGGCTCCGCCATCGCGACCGCGAACGCGCGGCGCATCACGGCCTCGAGCTGCGCGAAGTTGCGCAATTCGTAATCCCATTTGACGAATTCGCGCACGATCGAGCCCTGGTCGAACGACTCCTGGCCCCAATGGATCAGCGTGTCGCGGGCGCCGGGCATCCCCGTTTCGCCAAGCGGCGTACGGCCCGCGCACAGTACCAGCGGCACGTTGGAGCGAAACGCGTTCATGAGCGCGCCGAGCGCGTTGGCAGTGCCGGGCGTGGTATGAACCATCGCCACCGCCGGCTCGCCGGTGACCAGGTAATAGCCGTGCGCCATGCTGACGGCACAGCATTCGTGCGCGACCATCATCGCCCGCGGCGCGGACTTGCCATCGACGGCCCGCCTGGAAAACGCGTCGATGATCGAGGCGAAATCCGTGCCCGCGTTGCCGATCAGATGCCGCACGCCCAGCGCTTCGAGCATTTCGAGAAAGGCTTGTGCGGTGTTCTCGGTCGCGACCGTCTTGCGTGTGCTCATCGTGATCGCCTGCGCCTCTAAGTATTCGATAGCGTGTTTCGCGCCGCAAAGCATACCCCGGCGCAAGCGCTCGTGCGACCCATTGGCGGCGCGTGGCGTTCGATGGAAGACTGCGATATGACGCGCCGCATCACCCTACCGCGCGACTCTCGCGATACGCGCGTCTTCGTGCGCGCAATTCCGGCGGCGCTCGTTCTCGCAATGGCTTGCGCGGCCGGTACCGCGTCTCTGGCCCTCGCCGCTCCCGCCTCGTCCGGCTGGCGAACGATCGTGCTCAAGGGCGCCGCGATGCCGCAGCTTGTGGGCAGCGCCGAGAGCCATCTCGAGGTGCTCGCGCTGCACGACGGACGTCCGGCGCCGATTCCTTTCCAAGTCGATGAAGTCCTGCCCGACGGCCGCTACGCGCTGCCCGATGGACCCGCGCCGCTGGCCGACGACAGCCCCGGAATTCTCGACCGCGACGACGAAATCGCGATGATGCTCTCCGATCTTGGCGATCGCGCATCGCAGGCGGCGCGCGAACTTCCGCCGGGCGCACTCGAGATCGAAACGCTCGGCGGCGCAAGCGGCGCCCATCGCTACGCCTATATCGCGGCCGTGCCGTCGCCGCATCTCAGCCCCGTTTCCTATGTCAGCTACAATTCGGCCCACAGCAGTATCGCGGGCGGCAGTTATCGGATGACCTTTCGCGGCGATTTTCCGATCGGGCTGGCGCTCAGAGACGCCTGCGGCAACCTCTCGCCGAGCCTCATCGACGGTTCGCAGGTGCGGGTGACGGCGCTGGTGCTGATGCTGTTCAGGCTGCGGCTCGACGCCAACGGCGTGGCCAACAACGTGCTGGCGTGGCACGACGGTCCGATCCGGCTCATCCGGCGTGTGAGCCATTCGGTGAAGCTGGTCTTCGGTATCGAATCGCCGCGCGTGCTCAGCGAAGAGAGCTTCTACCGCGAGTATGCGGAGGACTCGTTCGTCGCGCGGGTGCTATGGGTGCCGCGCCTGTTTTTCGGCGACGTACGCGTGCGCACGTGGCTCGATTTCACCGCACTGAATGGCTTTACGCTGTTGTGGTCGGGGATGGAGCGGCAGCCGTTCGAGCCAGGCGCTACCAGCGCCGCGGCGGCGGCGGAAATTCAGCGCGATCCGCCAGACGTGAAATGGCTCGCGCTCAAGGGCGGCGGCAAGATCGTGATGCAGACCTTCACGCCCTCACCCGATCTCGCGACCCTTCGACGCCAGCTTTACTATTGCGATGGAACCGCGGCTCCGAATACATCCCGGCGGACATACTCGGATGACGCGGGCTCGGACAGCTCGGATTGCACCGGCGCCGCGCTTCAAATCGGATATTCAATAACCGGATGGGAAAATCTCACGGCCGGAACTCATCGCATCGACTCGGTATTGATGGTTCTTCCTGACAATGCCGACGCTGACGCCGTCGCGCGTGAGTTTGCGACGCGGCCGGTCGTGAGCGTCCGTCCGCTGCGGCGCTAGCCGGCCGCGCTCAGCGGATCGTGCCGAGTTGGCGCAGCAGCGGCATAATCTCGCGCTCGAAGCGCAGCGTGTCTTCGTAGTACGAGAGAAACACCATCAGCAGGCCCTCCATGCCCGAGCGGTATAGCCGATCGAGACTTTCGGCAACCTGCTCGCGGGTGCCAAAGATCGGCAATCCGCCACCGCCCAGCGCGAACATCTCGAGCGTGAAATTGTCGAACGAGCCACTTTGCGGAAGCAGGCCGCGCGCCCAGTTCTCGGCCGCCTCGCGATCCATCTGTTCCAGGATGCGGCGGCGCTCTTCGTTGGCCTCGCGCTCGGTCTCACGCCAGACCACCAGCGGAAAGCAGCAGCACTTGACGCTGCGGCCGTGGCGCGCGGCGCGCACTTGAAAATCGGCGGTCAGGCCGGCGCTCGCTTCCAACGATGGCGGAGCGATAAAAGCCCAATCGCAAAGCCGTGCGACCAACTCGCGCGCCTCCTCCGACACGCCCGCATTGGCGATTGGCGGATGCGGCTTGCGGGTCGGCTGCGGCATCACCCATCCGTCGCGAATCCGATACCACTTCGATTCGTGGTTGAAGGTGCCGGGTTCGCAAGTCCATAAACCCCTGATAATTTCGATATAGGCCGCGGTGCGCTCGTAGCGTTCGGTGTGCGGCAGGACCTCGATTCCCATCATCCCGAACTCGCGCTCGCTCCATCCGCTGACCACGTTGAGGCCCCATCGCCCCTTGCCGATATGGTCGAGGGTCGCGCCCATCTTCGCCGCTACCAGCGGATGGAAGATCGGCACGTGCACGGTCGAGAAAACCTGGATGCGCTCGGTTGTCGCGAGCAATGCGCCGGCCCAGGTCATGGTCTCGAGCGAGATGCCGAGAAAGTCGGTCTTGCCGCCGTAGCCTTTCCACTTGGCGACCGGAAAAAGAAAATCGAAGCCGGCGGTTTCCGCGGCGCGCGCGATCCGCGCGTTCGATTCGTAGGTCCAGTCGTCGGGCACCGGTTTGTAGGTGCTGATCGAGTACGCGTTGCTGCAATTGGGCATGAAGAGCCCCAAGCCCAAGGGTCCGCGCTGCTCTCCGGCCGCGGCTGAACCAACCTGACTCATCGCCAACTCACGCTCCCGCGCTAACCGACCTTGGCGAGCAGATTGGCCATGTCGTCGGCGTGCTGCTCTTCCATCTTGAGGATGTCCTCCACGATGCGGCGCGTGGTCGTATCGTCGTTGCCGAGCCATCGCACGATCTCGGAATAGGATTCGATCGCGACGCGCTCGGCCACCAGGTCCTCCTCGATCATCGTGATCAGGTTGGTGTGCCGTCCGTACTCGGAATGGCTGCGCTCCGGGAGCCCCTTGGGATCGAAATTGGGCTCGCCGCCGAGCTGCGTGATCCGCTCGGCGACCCAATCCGCATGCTGCTGTTCCTCGCTCGCGTGCTGAAGGAACTCGGCCCGCGCCGGCTCCGCGTCGAGCCCTTTGGAAAAATAGAAATGTGACTTGTAGCGCAGGACGCAGACGATCTCGGTTGCGAGCACTTCGTTGAGCACCTTGATAACCTGCGCGCGGTCTGCGCGATAGCTCTCGGTGACGGCGCCGGACTGCATGTGCCTGCGCGCGCGCTCGCGCATCTTCTTAACGTCGGCGACGAAACGTCCCGCCGGCGCCTTGGTCGATTTTGTTCGTACTGCCATCCCGATCTCCAAGCGAAAGTTCTCTCGGCGTACCGCCCTTCTCTTTTTAGCGCGTCCCGGACGGTCGGAAAAGATTGAACGGGCAGCAGGCCCGGCGCGCTAGACGGTGGCCAGACCCTCTACCGCGCGCAGGATCCGGGCGCGGCGCTCTTTGGGGTCGGGCGCGAACGATTCCGGCTGCAGCGCCGTCGCGGTCACGCCCGCCTTGGCGTATTCGGCAAGCCGCGCGCGGCAATGGTCGAGGCTGCCGAAGACGTAAATCTCCTCCAACATCCGGTCCGGCACGGCGGCCAGCGCGGCCTTGCGATCGCCCGCGTTCCAGGCCTCGGCGGCAGTCGTGGCCTCGCGCTCGAAGCCGATCTCGCGGAAAAAATTGTTGTACTGCGGCACGGTCATGTAGGCGGTCAGATGGCGGCGCAAGTCGGCGCGCAACGCGTCGCTGTCGTCGTCGACCCCGACGAAGATGCGGCAGACGACGTCGAGCGGCGCGCTGGTATCCTTGCCGACGGCGCGCTGGCCCTCGCGCACGTGCGCGATCATCGCGGGCAGAGTCGCCGGGGTAATGAAATTGGTGATCAGCCCGTCGGCGATCTCGCCCACCAGGCGGAGCATCTTCTCACCCTGCGCGCCCAGGTAGATCGGCGGCGGCTTATCCACCGTGATGTTCATGCGAAAGCCGTTGACCTGCACGGTCTTGCCCTTGAGCGTGACCTTCTGGCCGTTGAACGCGCTGCGGATTGCGGCAACGGTTTCGCGCACCCTGGTGAGCGGGTGCTCGAACGGCACGCCCATCCACTGCTGGACGATCACCGGCGTCGAGGTTCCCAGGCCCAGGATGAGCCGGCCGCCGGAAAGCTGCTGCACCGTCGCCGCCGACATCGCGATCAAACCCGGCGGGCGAGTGAAGACCGGAACGATCGCGGTGCCCAGGCGCATCTTGGGCGCGAGCATCGCCGCCGCCGCGAGCGGGGCGAAGGCTTCGGTCGCATAAGATTCGAATGACCAGGCATCGACATAGCCGCAGCGCTCGGCCGTGCGCACCAGGTCGACGAAATGTTGGTTCTGGAAGGCTTCGAGCGGAATCGTGATTCCCTGTCGCATCGTTCGTGTCGATCTCCATTGCGCGACTTCAAATAAAGGCCGGAGCTTCGCGCGTCACGTCTTTATTACATGGCGAGGCGCCTTGAGGCCAAGCATCGGCGCGGACTGGAGATGGACGCATTTCACCGAACTCGACCTCTCGGGGTTGTACGTCGGGCCGGATGCGGTCATCACCAGGCGCAGCGGTTTGCCGCCCGAACGCGGCATGAATAGGATGCGGCACCTGCGGCGCTCTCCCATCGGCGCCCCGACGTATAACGATGCGCGCGAGAGTCGACACCCACGAAGCACGCCCGCCGGCCGGGGCTTCCGGCCTGCGCGGCCGAATGTTTTCGGTCGATCGCGTATTTCCGTTTGATCGCATCTTGCCGTCCGAGCCGGATTCGCCGCGGGCCTGGGTGATCGCGTTCGCCGCTTTTGTTTCGACGTTCACGATGTTCGGGGTGGCCTACAGCTTCGGCGCCTTCGTCACGCCGATGACCGCCGAGTTTCATTCCAGCCGCGCCGCGATTTCGGCGGTCTTCTCGATAACCGCGTTCATCTATTTTATTTTCGGCGCCGCGGCAGGCCATATTTCGGACCGTATCGGACCGCGCCCGGTGATGGTCGCGAGCGCGCTCTGCATGGGAGCCGGCCTGGTACTGACCTCCCGGATCGATCACCTGTGGCTGAGTTATCTCACCTACGGCGTTGGCGTCGGAATGGGGGTCGCCTGCGGATATGCGCCGATGGTGGCGGTGGTCAGCGGATGGTTCGTGCGCCGGCGCAACACGGCGCTCGGAATCGCGGTCTCAGGCATCGGCTTCGGCACTATCGTGGGCGCGCCGCTGGCTGCGAAGTGCATCCCGCTCTACGGATGGCGCACCACCTACGAACTGTTCGGCGCGCTGAGCGCATCGCTGCTCCTGCTCTCGGCCGCGCTGGCGAAGCGGCCGCCGATCGCGCGCGGCAACAGCGGACCCAGCACCGGCGAGGCACTGCGGACGCCCGCCTTCATGTTCCTTTACGCGTCGTCGTTTCTATGCTCGGTGCCGCTCTTCGTGCCGTTTGTATTTCTACCCGCGTTCGCGCGCGGCCTCGGGGTTAGCGCGGTCTCGAGCGCCGCGTTGATCGGCGTCATCGGCATTGGAAGCGTATGCGGACGACTGGGTCTCGGCGTGCTGGCCGACCGGCTGGGCCTGATCGGCCTCTATCTTCTGTGTTTTCTGCTGCAGGCACTGAGCTACGCCATCTGGCTTGGCGCGCACTCCTACCTGACGCTGGTGATCTTCGCACTGGTGATCGGCACCGGCTACGGCGGTTACTCCGCGCTGGCGCCCACGGTGCTGGCGCTGTTCTTCGGCACCCGCAATCTCGGCGCGCTGGTGGGTTCGCTGTACACCAGCAACGCGTTCGGCACGCTTATCGGACCGCCGCTCGCCGGCTTCATTATCGACCAGACGGGAGGCTACCGATGGGCGGTGGCCGCCGCGCTCGCGATGGCGACCGCGGCGTTCCTCGTTCTGCTGCCGCTACCGCGATGCGAGATTCCCGACCCCACACTTCAGAAGAGCGGGTGATTCTGTATCGACTTGTATTTCGGATAGCCGGGCGAAACCCCGTACTCCATCACGCCGTAGCCGACCGAGTTCCCGTCGCGCACTTCGATCACGTGATCGCTGAGCGTGCGCACCAGACGGCGAATCTCAGGATCGCGCAAGTCCCAGCGGTCGTGCTCGACGTGGAGCGGCCCTTTGTCGTCGCCCTGCGCCCATCCGCGCAGCCCGCCATACATCCCAGCCTTCAGATAATAGCGTCCGGGCAGCATCTTGATCTGCACGCGCCGTTTGTTGCCGCCCGCGAATGTCATCTCGAACTCGGCGCGGTCGATGGTCTGGCCAAGCGGATCGTCGGCCCAGGTTATTTCATGCGCGACCTCGGTGATACGGCGGCGGCGGTCGGCGGGTTGTCCCAACGCCAGGACTTCTTCGCCGGTGATATAGATGAACTCGCCGGGCGCGCGCTCGTTGAAGTACCACTGCAAGCCGTGATCGGCGAACTGGATGGTCGACCAACTGAAAAGCAGCGGCGGAAAGTAGGAAAGCGGCGGCTTGGTTTCGTCGGTGTGCAACTCGGCGCGGATGCCCCAGGAGCGGTCGCGCTGTCCCCACCAGGTCTCGGGCTTGAGCTCGTAGCGCTTGCCGCCCGCCTTGATCCAGCCCGTGTAACGCCCGACCTGCTGCGCGCGCGCGATCTGCTCGGCAACCCGGCCGTGGCGGCGACGGAAATGCGGCTCCTCCTCGTGCGGGTTCAGCGTGGCATTGAACTCGATATCGAAGCTCATCCCGGAATCGTTCTCCGCCAGCGCGATTCGATGGCGGCGCAGCCCCTCGAGTACGTGAATCTGCAGCGGCCCGACGCGGGTCAGGAGCGGGTCGGGGCGCAGCCGGCGCGACATCCGGATATTGTGCTGCACGTTGTCGATAGTCACGCCCGCAAACGCGTCCATCACGTTCTTGTTGGGGTAGTAGCCCAGGCCGATGTCGAAGATGATGTCGCCGGCGGGAACCGGATGTCCCGTGTACCACATCCGCTCCATCCAGGCCGGGTCGCTGGTGCCGACGTGATCGAAAGTGGTGGGAAGCTGATGACCGATGAAATCGTCCTGCGCGGTAAGCATGTTTTACGACCTGCCCTTGTGTCCCTAAGCGTTCGCTCCGCGCGAGATTTCCGCGAAGAGCGGATTCGCGGTCAGCGCCAGTTCGCGCTTGACCGCCTCGCGCATGTAGTTCGTCAGTGTGTCCTCGACCGATTTCGCGACCGCGGCGTCGAGCGCCGTGCGATGCTCCGTCAGCCATTTGAGCACGCCGCATACTTCGGCTTCCAGCCGGTCGCGGCGCGCCTCCAACTCTTTCGTGTCAAGTGTGATGGAAGGCGCGGCGGGCGGCTGGTAGGCCGGCGGACGTTCGACCTGTCCGCGGCACAGATCGTCCACCCGCTTAAGCGCCGCCTCCTGCAGGCCGACCTGCGTGAGCGTAACCTCGCGTGACCATTCCAGGCGCGGGCGCATATTGCGCAGCAGATCCATCACCGCGAAGGCCTGGCCGCGAGCGTAAGCGTCGCCGACTCGTGGAATGATCTCGCGCTCGAGCGCGATGACGATCCCGTCGATCAGCCGGTTGAGCGAATTGTTCATGGTGTCTCGCCCGACAATAGTCTTTCCAACTGCGCCAGCAGGCGCCATAGCTGCGCGCCCATCGCGGCCATCCGCAGGTCGTCGAAGTTTCCGCTCTCGAAACAGTTTGCCGCCCCGACGTGCATCACAGCCAGCGTGAAAGTGCCGAATATTTCGTAGAAGGTGACCGCGCTCGGGTCGACCGCGATTCCGCTCAGCTCCTGGTAGCGCCGGTAAAGCTCGTCGCGCGCGACCAGATGACACATCAGCGGCGAGCGGCCGCGAAACGCCCGCATACACATCCAGCCGAGGTCCTGGTGCGGATCGCCGAGATGAACCAGCTCCCAATCCAGCATCGCGCTGATGCGCCCGTCGAGCACCAGGAAGTTGCCGATCCGGTAATCGCCGTGGATTATACTGATGCGCGGCGCGCGCGGGCTGTTGGCGCGCAGCCACAACAGCCCCCACTCCAGAATCGGGTACGGCCGCCGCTCGTGCCGCCTGAGGTATCGCTCCCAAAAATCGATCTGCGCGGCCGCCGCCTGGGCTACGTCCCGGGCGCCATCGAGCTTCTCGGCCGGCGTGCCGCGCCACTGAAAACTATGCAAGCGCGCGAGCCCGGCGACGAATTGCTCGCCGAGCGCCGCACGCGTGGCGTCGTCAAAGGCGGCTCCGCCGCCCGGCACCCACGGCAGCGGCGCCTCCCCCTCGACCTTCTCCATCAGGAAAAACGGCGCACCAAGGACCTCGTGCGAATCGGTGTACCAATAGACGCGCGGCACCGGGACGCCGCTGTGCTCGAGCGCCTTGAGCGCGACGAATTGCGGAACCGCGCTGTAGGGCCCGAAAACCCCGTCGGGCGGCCCGATGCGGGCAATCAGCTTGTGAGGCCGACGCTTGCCGTCCTCCTCCCACGTCGCCTCGAAGCCATAGGTCAGCCACGAGAACCCGACGGAATAGCGGGTCAGCTGGCCAACCGTGACCGGCCCGCCGGTCTGCTTCTCGATGAAGCCGGTTAAGCGCGCGCGCAACTCTGTCTCGACCGGTTGATACATAAACGATGCTTTTCGGAATTTGCTCTTTTCCGAGGCCCGCGCGCACTGCCCGGCGCCTCCTGGCCGCGCGGCGAAAATTAGCAGACCATTCCTGCCTTGGAAAGCACAACTCCCGATCTTGAAAAACGGCGTCAGTGCGCATGGCCGCGGAGCGATAAAAAATCAAAGGAGCGACCGGATGTCCTCACGAATTGCGCGTGAGCGTCGCCGGAAACATTGCGAAGTGCAGTTTTCACATCTGTGCAAACTGCAACGCTGCGCTCGATTGCCTTATGAAATTGCTGGTTTTCTCGCGATCTTCGCTCTGGCATGTCTCGTGCGTCATGCGAGGGCATGTGGGACCTGATTTTCATCCTAGCTACAGTCGCCTTCTTCATCGTCAGCCTCGCCTACGTGCAGGGGTGTCAGCGGTTATGAGCACTTGGGAATTGATCCTGGGGTCTGCCGGCGCGGCACTTCTGACCGCGTATCTTGTCTACGCATTGTTACGCCCCGAGCGATTCTAGGGGCCCGTTCTCATCGAGGGATCTCAGATGTTCTGGAACGCGGTTTTCCAGGTAGGAATTTTTCTGGTCATCGTCACCGCGCTGAGCGTGCCGTTGGGGCTTTACATGGCGCGCGTCTTCGCGCACGAGCCGACTTTCCTCGACCCGGTGCTGGCGCCGATCGAGCGGCTCACCTATCGCGTCTGCCGGGTGCGCCCGGGCAGCGAGATGACGTGGGGCGAATACGCGGTCGCGATGCTGCTCTTCAGCATGGTCGGGATGCTGGTGCTGTATGCGATGCAGCGGTTGCAGGCGTTTCTGCCCCTCAATCCGCAGAAGTTCGCCGGCGTGGCGCCTGACCTCGCCTTCAACACGGCGGCGAGCTTCACCACCAACACCAACTGGCAAGCCTATGGCGGCGAGTCGACCATGAGTTACCTGACTCAGATGACCGGGCTCGCCTTTCATAATTTCGTCTCGGCCGCGGCCGGCATCGCGATTGCGATCGCGGTGATTCGCGGCTTCGTGCGCCGCAGCGCCAGGACCCTGGGGAATTTCTGGGTCGACCTGACACGCGCGACGCTGTGGGTGCTGCTGCCGATCTCGGTGGTCTTCGCGCTGGTGCTGGTCTGGCAGGGCGTCCCGCAGAACTTCAGCCCCTACGTCCACGCCAAGACCGTGGAAGGCGCCGCGCAAGTGGTGGCCGAAGGCCCGGTCGCCTCGCAGGAGATCATCAAGGAACTCGGCACCAATGGCGGCGGCTTTTTCAACGCCAATTCCGCCCATCCGTATGAAAATCCGACGCCCCTGACGGACCTGCTGGAGCTGGTTGCCATCTTCTCGATTGGTGCGGGCCTGACCCATACGTTCGGCCAGATGGCGGGCGATCGGCGCCAGGGATGGGCGTTGTTCGGCGTGATGGCGATCATGTTTCTGATGGGCGTCACGCCGGCGATCTGGGCCGAGCAGCGCGGCAATCCGCAGTTCGCCGCGCTGGGTCTCCATCAACACGCGACCGCGAGCCAGTCCGGCGGCAACATGGAGGGCAAGGAGACCCGCTTCGGCACCATCGATTCGGCGCTGTGGGCGACCGTCACCACCGACACCTCGTGCGGCGCGGTGAACTCGATGCACGACAGCTTCACCCCGCTGGGCGGCCTGGTTCCGCTGGTTAACATACAGATCGGCGAGATCATTTTCGGCGGCGTCGGCTCGGGGCTCTACGGGATGCTGGTGATGGCGGTGCTGTCGGTGTTCATCGCGGGGCTGATGGTCGGGCGGACACCGGAATACCTGGGCAAGAAGATCGAGGGCCGCGAGATGAAGCTCGCGATGCTTTTCATTCTGATCTTTCCCGCGGTGATCCTGCTGCCGGCCGCGATCGCGGTCGCGACCCAAGCGGGACTGGCGGGCATCAGTAATCCCGGGCCACACGGCTTCTCACAAATTCTGTACGCCTATTCGGAAGCCTCGGCCAATAACGGATCGGCCTTCGGCGGATTGAACGCGAACAGCTTTTTCTACAACACGACGCTCGCCTTCGTGATGCTGTTCGGCCGCTTCCTGATGAAGATCCCGGTGCTCGCGCTGGCCGGTTCGCTGGCGGGCAAGCGGGTGGCGCCGCCGAGCGCCGGAACTTTTCCGACCAATGGCGCGATTTTCGTGGTGCTTCTGATCGGCGTGATCCTGATCGTCGCGGCGCTGACGTTCTTCCCGGCCGACGCGTTGGGCCCGATCGTCGAGCACCTCGCGATGATGCAGGGCAAGCTCTACTAGGAGAGGAGTGGATTTCGATGACCGAGCGTAAAGCGGCGGCGCTGTGGGACGGCCACATCGTCAAGGGCGCACTGGTTGATTCGCTGCGCAAGTTTGACCCGCGTATCCAGGCGCGCAACCCGGTCATGTTCGTGGTCGAAGTGACCGCGCTCGCGGTGACCGTGATCCTGTGCCGCGATTTCTTCCTTGGCCGCGGCGCGCCCGCCGCCTTCGAGTTTCAAATCGCGCTGTGGCTGTGGTTCACGGTGCTGTTCGCCAACTTCGCCGAGGCGATGGCCGAGGGACGCGGCAAAGCCCAGGCCGACAACCTGCGCAAGACCCGCACTGAAACCCAGGCCAAGCTGGTCACCGCCGGCGGCAGCATCGAGATGGTCGCCGCGACCAAGCTCAAACGCGGCGACGTGGTGCTGGTCGAGGCCGGCGACATCATTCCCGGCGACGGCGAAGTGATCGAGGGCATCGCGGCGGTCAACGAGGCCGCGATAACCGGGGAGTCCGCGCCAGTCATTCGCGAAAGCGGTGGCGACCGCAGCGCCGTTACCGGCGGCACCACGGTCATCTCCGACCACCTCAAGGTGCGTATCACCGCCAACCCGGGCGAGACTTTTCTCGACCGCATGATCGCGCTGGTCGAGGGCGCGCAGCGCCAGAAGACGCCCAACGAAATCGCGCTCAGCATCCTGCTCGCCGGCTTGACGATCATTTTCATGCTGGTGTGCGTCAGCCTTTACCCATACGCGCGCTATGGCGGCACCTCGCTCTCGCTGCCGGTGCTGGTGGCGTTGCTGGTGTGCCTCATTCCGACCACTATCGGCGGATTGCTTTCGGCCATCGGTATCGCCGGGATGGATCGCCTGGTCCAGCACAACGTGCTCGCGATGTCGGGGCGCGCGGTCGAGGCCGCCGGCGACGTCGATACGCTGCTGCTCGACAAGACCGGCACCATCACCCTGGGCAACCGGATGGCGACCGAATTCATCCCGGTCCTCGACGTGCGAGTGGAAGCGCTGGCCGACGCGGCGCAACTGGCGTCGCTCGCCGATGAGACGCCCGAGGGCCGTTCGATCGTGGTGCTGGCCAAGCGCGAATACAATCTGCGCGGTCGCGAGCTGGCGGAGAAGGACGCGCAGTTCATCCCTTTCTCGGCACAGACCCGGATGAGCGGCGTCGATCTTAACGGGCGGCGGATCCGCAAGGGCGCCGGCGACCAGATTGTCAAGTTCGTGCGGGAGAGCGGCGGCCAGGCGCCGGCCGAACTGGCCGGCATCGTCGAGCGCATCGCGCGCAGCGGCGGAACGCCGCTGGTGGTCGCCGACAATGCGCGGATCCTCGGCGTGATCCATCTCAAGGACATCATCAAGGAAGGCATCCGCGAGCGTTTCGCGCGGTTGCGCGCGATGGGCCTGCGCACGGTGATGATCACCGGCGACAATCCACTGACCGCCGCGGCGATCGCGCACGAGGCCGGCGTCGACGACTTTCGCGCCGAGGCCACCCCGGAAACCAAGCTCGCGCTGATTCGCGAGGAGCAGGCGCAGGGCAAGCTGGTGGCGATGATCGGCGACGGCACCAACGACGCGCCGGCGCTGGCCCAGGCCGACGTCGGGATCGCGATGAACGCCGGCACCCAGGCCGCGCGCGAGGCCGGCAACATGGTGGACCTCGACTCGAATCCGACCAAGATCATGGAGGTGGTCGAGATTGGCAAGCAACTGCTGATCACTCGCGGCGCGCTGACCACTTTTTCGATCGCCAACGACGTCGCCAAGTACTTTGCGATCATCCCGGCGATGTTCGTGATCGGCTACCCCGAGCTGCAGCAGCTCAACGTGATGCATCTGGCGACTCCCGAGAGCGCGATCCTCTCGGCCGTCATCTTCAACGCGCTCATCATCGTCGCCCTGATTCCGCTCGCCCTGCGCGGCGTCGCTTACCGGCCGGTCGGCGCTGCCGCGATCCTGACCCGCAACCTGCTCATCTATGGCCTCGGTGGCGTGATCGTGCCGTTCATCGGAATCAAGGTCATCGATCTCTTTGTGGCCGCGTTCCATCTCGCGTGAGGAAGTGAAACCAATGCGCACGCTCATAACCGCAATCGCGATGACTATCGCGCTGACTATGCTGACCGGAATCGTCTATCCGCTGGTGGTGTGGGGAATCGCGCAGGTGCTTTTCCCCTGGCAGGCGAACGGCAGCCTGGTGGTGCGCGACGGACAGGTCGTCGGCTCCGAAATCATCGGACAGAATTTCGCCGCAGCGCGATATTTCCATCCCCGTCCTTCCGCCGCCGGCGACAAGGGCTACGACGCGAGCAACTCGAGCGGCTCCAACCTCGGTCCTACCAATCGCAAGCTGATCGATGCGACCAAGGCCGCGCTGCACAGGGTGCTCGAGGAAAACCCCGGAACTTCGCCCGCGCAGGTGCCGATGGACATGGTAACCGCGTCGGGCAGCGGACTGGACCCGGAAATCTCGCCGGCGGCGGCGGGACTCCAGGTGACGCGGGTTGCAAAGGCGCGCGGGCTCAGCGAGAGCGCGGTGCGCGGCGCGGTGCGCGACAACACGCGGCCGCGCTTTGCCGGAATCCTGGGCGAACCGGGCGTCAATGTGCTCGAGCTGAACCTGACCCTGGACCGGATGGGCGCGGCGGCGCGCTGAGACCGGGCGACGGCGGGCGTATATACTTTTGCCGATATGGCTGAGGAGCGCCCCGCACCCGAATCCTTTCTCGACCTGGTCGCTGAACAGCGCAAGGGCCGGCTCAAGATCTACGTCGGCGCGGCGGCTGGAGTAGGCAAAACCTGGCGGATGCTGGAAGAGGCGCATGAGCTTCGCGACAAGGGCGTAGACGTCGTGCTGGGCTTCATCGAAACCCATCGGCGCGCCGACACGGTGGCCAAGGTGGGAGACCTGGAAGTAGTGCCGCGGCGCAAGCTCGACTACCGCGGCGTGCCGCTGGAGGAGATGGACGTCGACGCGATCCTGGCGCGCAAGCCGGAGGTCGCGGTGGTCGACGAACTCGCACATACCAACGTCGCCGGCTCCAAGCATGAAAAGCGCTACCAGGACATCGAGGAACTGCTCGCGGTGGGAGTCAACGTGATCACCGCGATGAATATCCAGCACGTCGAAAGCCTCAATCCGATGATGAAGCGGCTGACCGGGGTGGACGTGCGCGAGACGGTGCCGGACTCCTTTCTGGCGCGCGCCGACCAGATCGTCAACGTCGACGTCACCGTCGAAGCGCTGCGCGAGCGGCTGCGCGAGGGCAAAATCTATCCGCCGGCGCAAATCGAGCATGCGCTGAAAAACTTTTTCAAGCCGGCCAACCTCGCATCGCTGCGTGAAGTGGCGCTGCGCGAGGTGGCGCGCGGACTCAGCCGCCAGCGCGAGGACCGCGAGGCGCTCCAGCGCGAGGGCGGGCGGCGCACGCTGCCGACCGAGCGCGTGATGGTGGGGCTGTCCTCCAACGCGCGCGACAGCGGAAAGCTCCTGCGCAAGGCCTGCCGCATCGCCACGCAGCTCGGCGCCGACTGGTACGCGGTGCACGTCGAGACGCCGTCCGAAGCGGTCAGCCGGATCAACACCCACGACTTCGTCAAGCTGCTCGACAATATCAACCTGGCGGGCGACCTCGGCGCCGAAACCGTGTGGCTCAAATCCGAGGACGTGGCGAAAACGATGCTGGAATTCGCACGCGAGCACGGGGTCACCAAGATCGTGCTGGGCCGCACGCACAAGCCGTTGTGGCGCCGCCTGCTCAGGGGCGACGTGACCAAGCGGCTGCTCGGCGCCGCGACCGACTTCGACGTCGAGGTGGTCGGTGGCGAGGCCGAAGAGCCGGATAAAGAGCCATGAGCACTCCGTCGCTGCGCACGCGCATCCGCAACGTCAGCCTGGTGCTGGTCATCCTCGTGATCGGGCTCGGCCTGTACGCCCTGCCCCGCGTTTACCGGCTCGGCACCTCGATTCGCGAGACGCTCCATCGCAACTACATCAGCATCGAAGCCGCGCAGCACATGCACGACACGCTACGGGCCCTGGAACTGGCCGAGCGCGACGGCCATGCGCGCGACGCGGTCGCCAACTCCCGCACCACCTTCATGCACTGGATGGATATCGAGAACCACGACTTCACCGAGCTGGGAGAGCCCGAGCTGGCGCACGATATCGAAAGTCGCGGACGGCGGTTGTTCGATGAAATCACCGCCGCGCCGCCGGGCGCGCGCCACGACCAGGAGTTCGGTGAGCTGCACGCGCGCCTGAACGATCTGATCGCGATGAACCAGGCCGCGATGTGGCGCGCGAACAGCCGTGCGGTGGGTCTGGGCAGGCGGCTCACCTACGAATTCGCCGCCGGCCTTCTGATCCTGTTGGTGACGGGCGTCGCGTTCTCGTGGGCCATTGGATGGGCTTTGGCACGGCCGCTCACGGAGTTGGCCGAGCGGCTGCGCGGGCTCAGCCAGAGGCGCGCCCAGGTGCGGCTGGGGCCGCAGCCGCTGGCCGAACTCGAGGCGGTGGCGCGCGAATTCAACCAGATGGCCGAGCAGCTCGAGCAATACGAGAAACTTAACGTCGAGCGCCTGCTGTACGAGAAGCACAAGACCGAGGCGATCATCGAAAGCCTCGAGGATGGGGTGGTGCTGATCGACTCGGCGGGAATCGTCACCCATATCAACGAGATCGCCGCGCTGATCATGGACATCGAGCCCGCCGAGGCGCTCGGGAGCCCGTTCGACGACCTCAGCAGCAACTCGCCGCACTACCGCCGCGTGCGCGACGCGCTGCGCGGACTGCGGCGCGCCGCGCCCGACGGACCGCGCACCGAGGTGCAACTCCACGTGCGCGGGCGCGACCATTCCTACGTGCTGAAGCCGATCGCGCTCCATCGCGTCGAGGGCGTCGCGCTCGGCACCTTGCTCATCTTGCAGGACGTCACCTACCTGCGTGACCAGGACCGCGCACGCGGCAACCTGGTCGAAACATTGTCGCACGAGTTGCGCACCCCGCTGACCTCGCTCGCGCTCTCCGCGCAACTGCTGCAGCGTGAAGAGGCAAGTCTGGACCCTAGACAGCGCGAGTTTTTGCGCACGATTCTCGAGGAGTGCGCGCGGATGAAGCAGCTCACCGACAACCTGCTCAACCTCGCCCGCGGCGAGCTGGCCTCGATCTCGCTCAAGCGCGAGCGCCTCGATCTCGCGCGCGTGGCCACGGAGGTCGCGGGCCGCTTTCGTCTCCAGGCCGAGGAGAAGCAGGTCGCGCTCGAGCGCCATATCGCGGAAGTCCCGCCGGTCAGCGGCGATCCGGTCAAGCTTTCGTGGGTGGTCTCGAACCTGATTGGCAACGCGTTGCGCTATACTCCGCAAGGTGGACGAATCGAAGTCATCACCGGATGGGCGGATGACACGGTGCGCCTGGAGGTCGCCGACTCCGGCCCGGGCATCGCGCCCGAGTTGCGCGACTACGTCTTCGAGCGCTTCGCCCAGTATGGCGACGGCGCCGAGAAAGGATCGGCGGGGCTGGGACTGGCGATCGTCAAGGACATCGTGGTGGCGCATGGCGGGCGGATCTTCGTGACCGGCAACGTTCCGGTGGGCAGCCGTTTCGTGGTCCAGCTACCGGCGTCGCGGGAGGCCTGATGGCCCGGCTGCTGATCGTCGACGACGAGAAGAATATCCGCGCCAACCTGGCGTCTTTCTTCGAATCGATCGGTCACGCGGCCGAGACCGCCGAAAACGGCCGCCAGGCGCGCGCGATGATCGAAGCCGCGCCGTTCGACCTGGTGCTGACGGATTTCCGGATGGCCGAGATGAACGGGCTCGAGCTGCTGACCGAGATCAAGCAGCGCCGCCCCGAGTGCCTGGTGATCCTGATGACGGCCTACGCCACGGTCGAAAACGCGGTCGCCGCGATGAAGGCCGGAGCCTTCGACTACGTGACCAAGCCTTTCTCGCTCGAACAGATCCAGCATCTGACCGAACGCGCGCTGCAGCTCCAGGGATTGCGGGCCGAGAATCGCGCGCTGCGCAGCGCGATCGACGAGACCCCGCTCCTGGAGTCGAGCAGCGCCGCGATGGTCCGGTTGATGGAGACCGCGCGCCAGGCCGCGGCGAGCGAGGCGACCGTGCTGCTCAGCGGCGAGAGCGGCACCGGCAAAAACGTGCTGGCCCGCCAGATCCATCGATGGAGTCCACGCCACGAGCGGCCGTTCGTGGTCGTCAACTGCACCACGCTCTCCGAGGAACTGCTCGAGAGCGAGCTGTTCGGCCACGTCCGCGGCGCGTTTACCGGCGCGATCAAGGACAAGCCCGGGCGGCTGGAAGCGGCCGACGGCGGCACGGTCTTCCTCGACGAGATCGCCGACCTCTCGGCCACGCTGCAAACCAAGTTCCTGCGCTTCGTGCAGGAGCAGAGCTTCGAGCGTGTGGGCGGCGACCGCACCATCCGCGTCGACATCCGCATCATCGCGGCTTCCAACCGCGACCTGCGCGCGGAAGTCGCCGCGCGCCGCTTCCGCGAGGACCTGTTCTACCGGCTCAACGTCATCACGCTCTCGGTGCCGCCGCTGCGCGAGCGCCGCGAGGACATCGGGCCGCTCGCGCAGTGGCTGCTAACCGCGGCCAGCGTGCGCAACCGGCGCGCGCCGATGCGGCTTGCGCCAGAGGCGGCCGCCGCGCTCAAGAGCTACCGCTGGCCGGGCAACGTGCGCGAGCTGCGCAACGCCCTCGAGCGCGCCGCCGTGCTATGCCGCAGCGAGGTCATCGCGCTCGAGGACCTGCCCGATTCGGTCTTCCGCGACGTGCCGGACAGCGGCCCGCGCGAAGCGGGGCAGGCCGCAAGTCTCGAAAAGATCGAGCGCGAGCACATCATGCGCGTGCTCGCCCAGAGCGCGACGCTGGATGAAGCCGCGGCCACGCTCGGCATCAACGTGACCACGCTCTGGCGCAAGCGCAAACGCTACGGGACTGACTGAACGCGCCGGCGCCCTCCGCGCCGCGCCTAGCGAAATGCCGGAATGACCATCTCCGCCATGTCGCGGAACACTTTGCGCTGGTAATCCGCCGGCGGCAGCATCGTGACTTCCTTGATGCCGGCCTTCTCCAGCGCGCGTATGCGATGGACGATCTCCTCGGGCGTGCCCACGATGCACACTCCGGCGATAGCCTCCGGCGTGATGAAGCGCCGCTCTTCGGGCACCAGGAACGTGCAGTGGCCTTCGTGGACCTGGCGGAAGCGCGCATTCTCGGGCAGGCTGTAATTCTTCACCCGCTTCAGGTAGTCGTCCCAGATGTTGGCGAAGAACGGCGGGATCAGTTCATCCTTCTCGCCGCGCTGTTTCCAGATTTCATAGGCGAAATGGATCGTGCACGCGACCTGCGAGCCAGTCTCGTTGATGACCCGCTCGTCGCTGAGTTTTTCGCCGGGCCGCAGCACGCATGCGGTGGTCAGGCAGCTCGTGTAAAAATCCGGGCCGATTTTTCGCCCGGCCTCCTTCGCGCCGGCCTCGACCAGTTGCATCGAACGGTGGAAATCCTCGGGACTGCCGGTCACCGTGATCCAGCCGTCGCCGTATTCGCCGGTCGCGCGCAACGCCTTGGGTCCGTTGGCTGCGACGTAGATCGGGATCGGCTGGTCGAGATTGATGAAGTAGCGGTCACGATGCAGAAACTTAATCTCGCGCGTCTTGCCGGCGTAGGTGTAGTCGACTTCCTTGCCCTCGAGCAGCGTGCGCACCACGCGCAGATATTCGCGGAACTCGCGCGGCGGCATCGGGTCCTGCCCCATCACGCGCATCGCGGTATGGCCGGTGCCGATGCCGAGGAAGACCCGGCCCGGCGCAAGTTGAGCGATACTGGCGATGGAATGAGCGGTGACTGGAGCGATTCGCGTACCAGGAATTGCGACTCCGGTGCCAATCCTGATGCGCTTGGTGTTGACCGCCGCCAACGCCAGCGTGGCGTAGCAATCCGACCAGATCATCTGCGAATCGGGAACCCAGCCGGTGTCGTAGCCAAGCTCTTCCGCGTAGCGTATCAGCTCCCACTTATCGATGTGGGTGTCGAACATGATTCCGAATTTCATCGACGCGCCTCCTTCTCGTTGTGCGACCGGCTCTCCCCCGAGCCGATCGAGATGCAGCCTTATTTACAATGTTTCCGCGCGAGCGCATACCCTGCGCCGCTTCGGCGATGCGCCTTGTGACCGGACTCGGATGCGCCTTATGACCGGACTCGGTTGATGACCGGACTCGTCAGTGCGCGATCGACAATCCGGCTTCGGCGAGCCGCTGTTCGAGCACCGGCAGCCGATCGTGGCCCCAAAACGGCTCGCGCTCGAAAAAGAACAGAGGCACCCCGAACACGTTGTCGGCCGCGGCCTCTTCCTGCGCACGCGCGTAGGCCCGCGCGCCTTCGCCGCCTGAGTATTCGCGGTACTCGGTCGCCGAAAGCCCGAGGCTCGCGAGCAGCGCGGCAACCGCCCCCGGATCGTCAGCCTCGAAGTCGCGGCGGAAAAACAATTCGTAGGTCTTGCGGCTATATTCGAGCAGCAGGCCTTTTGATTCGGCGAACAGGCCGCCGATAAGCGCGGGCGCCGTATCGTAGACCTTCCGCGGCGCGCGAATTAGAATGCCGCGCGGCTTGGCCCAGCGGCGCACGTCGAGGTAGGAGTACTTCGCCTTGTAGTCGGAATAGGCGCTGCGCTGGCCGCGGTCTTTGATCCTGAGCTGGAACGGAATCCATCGCACGCGCACGGCAAAGCGCTCCTGGAGCGCGAATGCCGGATCAAAGGCGAGGTACGCGAAGGGACTCTTGTAGTCCGAGTACATCTTCACTTCCTTGCGTTCCATCACAACTCTCCGGTTTCGTTTTTCACTGCCGCTTGCGGTTTCAGATTGAGCAACTGCGCGAGATGGAGCGGCCGCCGCTCGGAGCAGAAATGGCGAATCTGGGTGCGGCAGGCAAACCCGTCGGCGACGATCATCGTGTCGGGCGCACTTTGGCGGACTGCGGGAATCAGCACCCGCTCCGCGATCGCGCGCGAAACCTCGAAGCGGTCGGCGCCGTAACCGAACGGCCCGGCCATCCCGCAGCATCCCGCATCCGGCGCCTCGACTTTGAGCCCGCCGATCGCGCCGAGGATAGCCATCTCGCCCTTCATCCCGGCCAGCGACTTCTGATGACAGTGCCCGTGTACCAGCGCGTGTCCCGCTAGCGCCGGCGCGGCGAAGTCCGGCGCCTCGCGCGAGAGAAACTCGTCGAGCAGCATCGCCCGCGCCGAGAGCGCCCGGGCTCGCGGGTCGCCGGGAAAGAGGCTCGGCAATTCGTCGCGAAACGTGAGCAGGCAGCTCGGCTCCAGCCCGACCACCGCCGCTCCGCGTTCGACCATCGGCGCCAGCGCGTCCATCGCCTGTTCCAGGCGCCATCGCGCGCGATCGAACATCCCGGCGTCGTACAACGGTCGCCCGCAGCACAGATCGCCCGGCGGAATCGTGACCCTGAAACCCGCGCGCTCCAGCACCTCGGTTGCCGCGATCGCGACCTCGGGCTCGAAAAAATTGTTGAAGGTGTCGGGAAAGAGCACGACCTCGCGCGCGGTCGTATCGATAGCACCGCCGCGAGCACCGTCGCGCCCATCGAACCACGAACGAAACGTCCGCGCCGCGAAGCGCGGCAATTCGCGAGCGGGATGGACATTCAGGATGCGCCGCGCGATCGCGCCCAGCCCTCGCCCACCCGACAGCGCGTTGACCAACCCGGGCGCGACGGCGCCGAGGCGGGCGAGCTCGTGGATGCGCGCGAACAGGCGCACGTCGAGCGGACGGCGCTTGCGCCGATAGTACTGCGCGAAAAATTCCGCTTTGTAAGCCGCCATATCGATCGCGGCTGGACACTCGGTCTTGCAAGCCTTGCACGAAAGACAAAGTTCAAGTGCTTCTTTAAGTGCGGGATCGGCGAGCCCGCCCGCGAGCAGACCGTTGCCGCTCAACGCCTCCCACAGCAGATGCGCGCGGCCGCGCGTCGAATGCATCTCCTCGCGCGTCGCCATGTACGACGGGCACATCGTGCCGGCGTCGCTCTTGCGGCACTTGCCAATCCCTACGCATTTGAGCGCGGCGCCCGCGAGCCCTCCCTCGGCGGCGAAGTCGAAATGCGTCTCGGCCGGCGCCGGACGATACGACGGCGTCACCCGCAGATGGGAATCGAGCGGATGGGGCGCAACGATCACGCCGGGATTCATCATCGAGTCCGGGTCGAAGATGCGCTTGAAGTCGGCGAATGCGCCGATCAGTTGCGCGCCGAACATCCTGGGCAACAGTTCCGAGCGCGCGAGCCCGTCGCCATGCTCGCCCGAGAGCGAGCCGCCGAACTCGGTCACCAGGTCGCCGATCTCGAGCATCGCGGCGCGAAACGTCGCGACCCCTTTGGCGGTGGTGAAATCGAAATTTACCCGGCAGTGGACGCAGCCCTCGCCGAAGTGGCCGTAGTAAGTCGCCGCCGCCAGGTTGTGTCCGTCGAGCAGCCGCACGAAGCGGCGCAGATAGTCGCCCAGACGCGCCGGCGGCACGGCGGTGTCCTCGGCGCCCGGCCAGGTGCGCGGATGGCCCGGGATGAGCGCGCCGGCGCCGAGTCCCGACTCGCGCAGGCTCCAGACCGCACGCTGCGCGGCGGCGTCGAAGAGCGGCGCCACTCCGGCGCAGGCGCGTACGCGCCGGGCCTGGGCCGTGAGCCGCTCGGCCGCCGCGCGCGCGTCGTCGTCGGTATCGGCGCCAAGCTCGACGATCAGGAACGCACGGCCGCCGGGCAACAGCCGCACCGCGTCGAGCCCCTTGGCGCGCGCGAAGTCGGGCAGATGATGATCGAAGCCCTCGAGCGCCTGCGGGCGATGCTCCAAAATCCACGGCACCTGGTCGGCGGCGAGGTAGACGTCGTCGAAGCCGAGCACCACCAGCGCAAGCCGGCGCGGGCGCGCGACCAGCCTGAGCGTCGCGGCGAGCGTCACCGCGAGCGTGCCCTCCGAGCCGACCAGCGCGCGCGCGAGGTTGTGCCCGCGCTCGGGCAGAAGCTCGTCGAGGTTGTAGCCGGAGACGCGGCGCGGAATTTTCGGATAGCGCCGCCGAATCTCGTCGGCCGAGCGCTCTGCGAGCGCGCGCGCCGCGGCATAAATCTCGCTCTCGCGCCCGCCGCGCGCGGCGGCAGCCAGAGTCTCGCCCTCCCCGCCTGCTCCGGGCGCGAGCCGGGTGCCGTCATAGAGCGCGACTTCCAGCGCTTCGACGTTGTCGACGGTCTTGCCGTGGGCGGCGGAGTGCGCACCGCAGGAGTTGTTGCCGATCATTCCGCCGATCGTACAGCGGTCCTTGGTGGAGGGGTCGGGGGCGAAGAACAGGCCCTGCGGCGCAACCGCCGCGTTGAGTTGCGCCTGCACCACGCCGGGTTCGACTACCGCAAGGCCGCGCTCGGCATCGACGCGGCGAATCGAATTCATATACTTGGAAAAATCGAGCACGATGGCCGCGTTGCAGGTCTGGCCGGCGAGCGCGGTGCCGCCGCCGCGCGAAAGAATCGGGAGGCGATTCTCGCGCGCCAGCGCGAGCGTGCGCATCACGTCGCCTTCGTGGCGTGGAATCACGACGCCCAGCGGGACCTGCCGGTAGACCGAGGCGTCGGCGGCGTAGAGCGCGAGCGCGGCGTTGTCGGCGCGCACCTCGCCGTCGATGGAGCGGCGGAGTTTGTCCCATAGCGTGCGCGGCACTGTCATCGGAGCGAGCGCTGAGCCCGTGGCCCGCGCCGGCGCAATTGTAGTTGATCGCACCGCTAGGCCGGTAGCGCGCCGTGCGGGCCGGATCGAGAAAAACAAGTGGCCGCGAGCGTCCGTTGACGCTCGCGGCCACTTGAAATGAATCTTGGCTCTCGGATCGTCGCGCGGGCTGAACCCTCACGCCCGGTCCGCGACACCGTTTTTTCCCTATTCGGGCAACATCACGATCTTGCCGGCGACCGCGTTCGTCTCCATCAAATCCTGCGCCCGGCCAAGTTCCTTAAGCGGCATCGTGCGGTCGATGACCGGCTTGACGAGGCCGCGCTCGACAAAGCGCATCGCGTCGATCAGCTCGCCCTTGTTGCCGAGATGCGAGCCGAGGTAGTTCTGCTGCTTGTTCCACAAGAGCCGAATGTCCATGTGCGCGTCGAACCCGGAAGTGGCGCCGCAGGTGACAATGGTGCCGCCCCACTTCAGACACTGCATCGAAATGGGCCAGGTGTCCGCCCCGGTATGCTCGAACACGATATCGGCGCGACGGCCGTCGGTGAGGCGGCGAACCTCGGCAAAGATGTCGTCGCGGGTGCGGTTGAGGACGAACTCGGCGCCCAGCTTGCGCGCCAGTTCGAGTTTCTCGTCGCTGGAGGCGACCGCGATCGGCCGCGCGTTGAACAGTTTGGCGATCTGGATCGCCATCACGCCCAACCCGCCGCTGGCACCCCACACCAGTACGAAATCTCCCGCCTGGACTCGCGCACGCGACACCAGCATCCGCCACACCGTGACCAGCACCAGCGGCATCGAGGCCGCCTCCTCCCACGTCAGGTTTTTGGGCTTGGCCAGCACGTTGACCGCCGGCACCTTGCAATACTCGCCATGTGCGCCGTCGAGCGGGCCGGTCTGAAAGCCCCAAATCTTGAAGTCGTGGCAGAAGAATTCTTCGCCGCGGGTGCAGTAGTAGCAGTGACGGCAGGCGATGCCGCAATGGACCACTACTTCGTCGCCGATCGCGACATCGTGCACCTCGCTCCCGCGCTCGACCACCACGCCGGCCGCATCCGAGCCCGAGATGTGCGGCAGCAGAATCTTCATCCCGGGCAAGCCGCGGCGGGCCCAGATGTCGTTGAAATTGCACGCCGAAGCCTTGACCTTCAGGACGACCTCGTTGGGGCCGGGCTTGGGTTCGGCAATGTCCTTATACTGTAAGACCTCCGGGCCTCCGTTGCGCTCGAAAACAATGGCTTTCATTGGACAATCCGTGTTTCTTGTGGCGTCCCGCGCGTGTGCGGGCGTGCGCAACTAGGTATATGTTTAGAGCAAGCGAGGCAACGGGGGGCGCGCCTGGACATTTTCGCGACCCCTTCCGGGTCCGGTTGACGAGCGTTTATCAATCCCGTAGAAACCATCCCCGTAGAACCCATCCGCGAATCGGCCGCATTGTGCCGGTTTGCGTGCGAAGGCTGCCTGCTCTTGCAGCAAGGCTTGTCCCGGCTGGTCAATCGCTTACACATTTCGCCCTCTGGCAAGTGGAACAGCAATTGCGATGCCAAGCGGGAGGTAGCGTGTTAGCGCGGTCGGAGAATTTGCCGGTGCAGCTTCTGTGCCGATAGGGACGTACGCTTTACGGTAAAATAATAAAATGACTGTCACTGGAGAGAACTGACCATGTACGTACTCGACAACGGCACCCGTTTTGTCATCCCGCGCACGGAGATGACCTATCCCGGCCACAGTATGAAGCTCCATCAGACCGCCGCCGACGCCGTAAAAGCGCCGGTTGACCATGTAATGGCGGATTTCGAGGACGCCTGTCCTTACGAGTTCAAGGGTCCCAAAAGCCACAAGGTGATGGTCGAGGCGCTCAACACGCTCGACTTCGGCCGCAAGGTGGTCACGGTGCGTCCCAACAATATCCATTCACCGTTCTTCAAGGGCGACATGGAGGCGATCGTGTTGGGCGCGCCCAATCGCTTCCACGGCATCATGCTGCCCAAGACGCGGGGCCCCGAGGAAATCCGCGAGGTCGCGCGCCTGCTCGACGACCTCGAACAGCGGGGCGGATGGAAGTACAAGATCCAGATCGAGTCGCTGGTCGAGACGCCGCAGGCACTGGTCAAGGCCTTCGACATCGCGACCGCCTCCGATCGCATGTGCGGGCTGGTCTTCGGCATCGCCGACTTTGCCGCCAACCTCGGGGTGCGCGAGATCGTCGAGAACCAGAACCAGAACTTCCACTACGCCAAGCAATCGATGGTGGTCGCGGCCAAGGCTGCCGGACTGCACGCGATCGACAACGTCTATCTCAGGCTGTGGCGCAAAGACGATTCGCCCGCGAAGATCGCCGAATTGCAGCGCGGCCTGCGCGAGAAAAACGTCGGCGCCGCCAACCTCGGGATGGACGGCACCTGGGTCATCCATCCGCAGCAGGCCGAAATCGCCAATGCCTGCTACACGCCAAGCCCCGAGCAGGTCGAAGACGCGCGCCGCGTGGTGACGCTGTACCATGAGAAGGGCGGCGGCTCGATGGCGGATCCCAAGAGCGGCGAGATGATCGACGAAGCGACGATCAAGATTGCGCTGATGGATTTGGCCAAGGGCGCGCAGGCCGGAATCGTCAGCGAAAAAGAGCTCAAGGAATGGTCCGAGAAAAGCCGCTCGATCACCGGCTACGACATCCTGGAGTTCATGCGCCGCGTGGTGTAGACCGCCGCGCGAGCGCGTGAGCGTTTCCCGGTGGCGCGCGAGTGTTCGTTAGTGACGATCGACGGCGCGATAGCGCGCCGCCACCACGTCCCAGTCGATCTGCTCGACGAACCGCTCGACGTATTTCGATCGCTCGGGATAGTTGAGCAGGTAGGCGTGCGAAGCCACGTCGCATACGACCAGCGGATTGCCGCCCGCCCATCCACCGGCGTCCTCTTCGCCCGCCGGCAGGTTGTGCCATCGATCGTCGTAGGGATCGTATTCGAGGATCGCCCAGGCCGGCGCAATCCGCGCGCACTCGATAAAGTCCGCCCGCCAGCTCGCGAACGAACCCATATGCTCGTTGAGGTTGTCGAGCACGTAGCCCGACGGCTTCATCGGTTTGACCGCGAGGTTGCGGAAATATAGCTCGTGCAGCAGCACCGAGTTCGCCGCTTCGATCTGCTGGCGGCGAATCAACCCGTAGTCATTGCCATGAGCGGCGTCGCGCGGCATCGTGGCAAGCACCCGCTCGGCCACCACCAGGCGCTCGAAGTCGTGACGGTACGCCTGGTAGTTTGCCGCTAGCTGATCGTGCGAGAGGAAGCCTAAAATTTCCGCGTGTGGCAGCTTCATCGGCGCGCGCGGCTGAAATCCGGCCTCGCCCTTCAGCAGCCCTTCGTAGCTGAGCCCGCTCTCCGGCGGGGGCGCCGGCAACGCGGCGGCGGCGCGTGCGATCCCACGCGTCGCGGCGGCCGCGCCCAGCGTTAGCGCGGCGCCCAAAAGCTCGCGCCGCCCGACGCGGCGATCTCCACCAAGCTTTGTAGTGTAGCCGGCGCCGCCCTTTTTCACGGAACGGGCGCCACGCCCAACAGCCCCGCCGCTTCGTCGTGCCCCAGCATCAGGTTGAGATCCTGTACCGCCTGGCCCGCCGCGCCCTTGCCGAGGTTGTCGATCGCGGTCAGCACGCACAGCGTCTGCGAGCGGCGTTCGAGCACGAAGCCGAGTTCGCAGAAATTGGTGGCGCGGACGTTTTTCAACTCGGGCAGCTCGCCGGGCTTGAGCAACCGCACGAAGCGCGACTTGGCGAAGGCCGCCTCAAACGCGGCCCGCACGTCTTCCTCGGTCGTGCCGGCGCGCGGGCGCATGAAGATCGAGCTTAAAATGCCGCGCGTGACCGGCAGCAGATGCGGCACGAACATCACCGCGACCTCGCGCCCCAGCGCGAGGCCAATCTCCTGCTCCATTTCGGGCACGTGGCGATGGTTGCCGACCTTGTAGGCGCGAAAGTTCTCGTTGACCTCGGCGAAGAGCTGTTCGATTTGCGCCGCGCGCCGCGCCCCGGTGGTGCCCGACTTGGAGTCGATCACGATCGACGCCGGGTCGACCAGGTCGCGCCGGATTAGCGGCAGCACGCCCAGCAGAGCGCCGGTCGGAAAGCATCCCGGCACCGCCACCAGCCGCGCCTCGCGCAGCTCATGGCGATGGAACTCGGCGAGGCCGTACACCGCCTCCTTGAGCAGCGCGGGCGCCGGATGCTCGGCGCCGTAGGTCTGCCGGTACTGGGCGGGATCCTTCAATCGGAAGTCGGCCGAGAGGTCGAGGATCTTGACCCCGGCCGTGGCCAACTCGGCCAGCAGCGCCGCGCCGACCCGCTCGGGCAGACACGACATTACGACTTCGGCGCGCCCAACGATAAGATCGGCGCGCAGTTCTTCGAACGGGGGCAGATCGATCCCGGCCAGATGGCGGTAGACGTCGGTCACCTCGCGGCCGGCGTAGTGCTCGGAGGTGAGCACGCTCAGCTCGACGAACGGATGCCCGGCCAGGATGCGCACGGCCTCGATGCCCGAATAGCCTGACGCTCCCAGCACCGCTACCTTGACCTTGTTGCGCGACGCCATCGGAACTCCCTCACCCCTTTGTCGTCTGTGGATAACGCCCGGCCAATCCTAACCAGCGACTGCCTATCGACCTAGCACTAATGCGCACCGCGAGCCAGTTCCGGACGCGCGCACGCGGCCGAAGGCGGCCTTGCGCACGGCCCGGAAAACCGTATCCGGCGTGAGCGCGCCGGCGCGCGCGTTAGCGCTTGGAGTATTGCGGACGCTTGCGAGCTTTGTGGCGGCCGTACTTTTTGCGCTCGACCTCGCGCGGGTCGCGTGTCAGCATCCCGCCCTTGCGCAGCGCCGGGCGCAGCGCCTCGGAGGCGACGACCAGCGCGCGCGAGATTCCGTGGCGCACGGCCTCGGCCTGCGCCGCGATGCCGCCGCCGCGGACGCTGACGATCACGTCGTAATGGCCCTTGGTTTCGGTGAGTTCGAAGGGTTCGAGGATCTTCATGCGCGAGGTGTCACGCGGAAAATAGACCTCGAGCGCGCGCTCGTTGACACTGATCGAGCCGGTGCCGGGCGCGAGCCGCACCTGCGCGATCGCGCTCTTGCGTTTGCCGACTGTCCAGATTTCCGCCTTCTTGTCTGCCATCTCGCCTTCGTTTCCTCCAGGAGTTTGCCGGTTCGGCGCCCTGCCCGCCGGTTCAGAGCTCGACCTGCTGAGGCTGCTGGGCCGCGTGCGGATGATCCGCCCCGCGATAAATCTTGAGCTTGGTGAAGAGCCGCCGTCCAAGCCGATTCTTGGGCAGCATCCCGCGCACCGCCGCCTCCAGCAGCCGCTCGGGCCGCGTCTCCATCAGGCGCGCCGCGGTGGTCGTGCGCACCCCACCGGGAAAGCCGGTGTGACGGCTGTAGACCTTGCCCTCGAGCTTGGCTCCGGTAAGCCGCACCTTGCCGGCGTTGATGATGATGACGAAATCACCGGCGTCCTGATGTGGCGTGAAGTCGGGGCGATGCTTGCCGCGGAGCACGCTGGCCGCGCGCGTCGCGACCCGGCCCAGCGGCCGTTCGCTCGCGTCGATCAGCACCCAGCGCCGATCGCGCAACGCGTTCTCGTGCGAAACGCTTCTGGTCTGTTCGCTCAGTTTCAACTCTTCAACCCTCGTGCCCGGCGGCCACAGCCCATCAGGGCCGGCGGCCGGCGCAACAGATTTTGGCGGGGCCGATGGGATTTGAACCCACGACTTCCGACGTGACAGGCCGGCGTTCTAACCGGGCTGAACTACGACCCCGCCCGAACCATCTTTTTTGACACTTTCCGGCCCCCGGAGCAACCAAGCCCTCGCGGCGGGAGTCTTAATTGTAGCGGGCCGGAGCGCCACAACGCCATCGCCGGGTTGAAAAAGCATCGGCGCCTTGCACAAGAATCGGCCGCTGGCGTGCGCCGCGGAGCAAGGAGCACTTGCCAGCCTGCCACGCTGTCCCTTATTCTTATTAGCGACGTTAAGCTGGAAACGCCCACCTGGGGCGTTGCCTTGAAACCGTCCGACGGGATCGTTCGTACTCACCTTTTGCCGCTATGTGGATTGTTCGTCTTGCCCTACGCCGACCTCTTTCGGTAGCGGTGATGGCGCTTCTGATGCTCGTGCTCGGCACGCTGTCGTTCGAGTTGATGAACGTCGACATTTTTCCCGCCATCAATCTGCCGGTCGTGATGGTGGTCTGGAGTTACCCGGGCTTGTCGGCCTTCGACGTCGAGCGGCGGATGGTGTTTATCAGCGAGCGCGCTTATTCGACCACCGTCAACGGCATCGAACACATCGAGTCGGAATCGATCAACGGGCTGGGGATTCTCAAGGTCTATTTCCAGCCCGGCAGCGATCTCGGCGCGGCGATCGCGCAGATCGACTCGGTCTCCGAGAGTATCCTGTCCAACCTGCCGCGCGGCACCGAACCGCCGGGAATCATTTCCTACAACGCAAGCAACGTTGCGGTCGCGCAGTTGAACATCTACAGCGACACGCTCTCGACCAGCCGGCTGTTCGACTACGGACTCAACTTCATCCGGATTCAGCTCTTCACCATTCCCGGCTTCTCCTCGCCCGCGCCGCTGGGCGGCGTGCAGCGCGCGGTGATGGTGAATCTCGATCCGACCGCGCTCTACGCCAACGGGATGTCCGCGTACGACCTCGGCAACGCACTCGGCGCGACCAACGTGGTGATCCCGTCGGGCACCGAAAAGATCGGCAACTACGAGTACAACGTCGATCTCAACATGAGCGTCCCCAGGGTCAAGGATTTCGACCGCTTGCCGATCAAGTACGTCAATGGCTCCCCGATCTTCCTGGGCGATATCGCGCCGGTGACCGACACCCATCAGCCGCAAACCAACGTGGTGCGCGTCGATGGCCAGCAGGCGACTTACTTGATGGTCATCAAGCACGCCGACGCCTCGACGCTGACCGTGGTCGACGCGGTCAAGGCCAAAATCCCGCTCATCCGCGCCACCGCGCCCAAGGGGCTGAATATCTCGCTCAGCTTCGATCAATCGAAGTTCGTGCGCGCCGCCTTGTGGGACGTCGTGCAGGAGGCAGCTATCGCCGCCGCGCTGGTCGCGCTGATGGTCCTGCTGTTTCTCGGCTCGCCGCGCAGCATGCTGATCGTCATCACCTCGATACCGCTGTCGATTCTGACCGCGATCGTCGCGCTCAAGCTGACCGGTCAGACGATCAACACGATGACGCTGGGCGGCATCGCGCTCGCGGTCGGGATGCTGGTCGATGACGCCACGGTGGAGATCGAAAATATCCATCGCAACCACGCGATGCACAAGCCGCTGCTGGTGGCGATTCTCGACGGCGCCTCGCAGATCGCGACGCCGACCTTCGTCGGCACGCTCTCGATCTGCATCGTGTTTTTTCCGGTCGTGCTGCTGACCGGCGTGGCGAAGTTTCTGTTCACTCCGCTCGCGCTGGCGGTGGTTTTCGCGATGCTGACGTCGTACCTGTTGTCGCGGACCCTGGTGCCCTCGATGGCTCGTTACCTGCTCCCCGACGATCACGAGGAGCATCTCGGGCATGGCCGATGGGCCAAAGTCGTGCGCGGGTTCGATCGCTCGTTCGAGCGCCTGAAGGAGCGCTACCGGGTTGCGCTGGCGACTTTCATCGGGCGGCGCGGCCTGGCGCTGGTCTGCGTCGCGATACTGATCCTGCTTTCGCTCGGCCTGTTGCCGATCGTCGGCGAGGATTTCTTTCCGGTCGTCGATGCGGGCATGATGCGGCTGCATGTGCGCGCCCCCACCGGCAGCCGTATCGAGCACACCGAATACCTGGTCGATCAAGTCGACCGGACCATTCGCACGATCGTTCCGAGCGCCGAACTCGAGAGCATCAGCGATAATATCGGGCTGCCTATCTACTACGACCTGGCCTTCTATCAGACCGACACTATTGGCCCGCAGGACGCCGACGTGCTCATCCAGCTCAAGCCCAGCCATCAGCCGACCGCGATGTACGAACAGCGAATTCGCGCCGCGCTGGCGGCCAAGTATCCGGAGGTGACCACCTATTTCCAGGCCGCCGACATCGTCAGCCAGGTCCTGAACTTCGGTCTGCCCGCCGCGATCGACGCGCAGATAAACGGCAACAGTCTCCAGAGCGATTACGATATCGCGTTGCGCCTCAAGGAGCGGATGGCGCGGATTCCGGGGATCGTGGACATGCGCATCGCCGAGCCGCTCGACTACCCCAGCCTCAAGGTCGAGGTCGATCGCACCAAGGCGCTCCAGTTCGGCATCACCCAGCAGGAGGTCACCTCCAGCGTGCTCTCCTCGCTCTCCGGCGCGCAGCTCCTGCAGCCGAACTTCTGGCTCGATCCGGTATCCGGGGTCAACTACTTCGTCATCGAGCAGGCGCGCCAGCATCTGTTCGACTCGATCGGGGCGCTCCAGAATATCCCGCTCAGCACGACCGCAACTTCGTCGAGCAACACGACCGCTGAATCGATGACCACGAGCGCGGCCGCAACCCCCTCGCAGCCGCAGTTGCTCGGCAACCTCGCGACCGTCAGCCACACCTGGGATCCGGCGGTAGTCGCGCACTATACCGTGCAGCGCGTGGTGGACGTGGATTGCGCCGTATCGGGACGCGACCTCGGCGCGGTCACTTCCGCGGTGCAAAGGGAAATCGGCCATCTGGGCAAGCTTCCCGCGGGCACCCAGGTGGTGATTCGCGGCCAGAGCCAGGCGATGAGCGCTTCGTTCGTCACCCTCGGCGAAGGCCTGGTGCTCGCGATCATCCTCGTCTATTTGCTGATGGTCGCGAACTTCCAGTCGTGGCTCGAGCCGTTCATCATCATGATGGCGGTGCCGGGCGCGCTCGCGGGCGTGATCTGGATGCTGGTGCTGACGGGCACCACGATCAACGTCGAGTCGATGATGGGGGCGATTATGGCGGTCGGCGTGGGTGTGGCCAACAGCAACCTGCTCATCACCTTCGCCAACGAACTGCGCGAGGACGGCTACAGCCCGGTCGCCGCGGCGATCGAGGCCGGGCGCATCCGCTTCCGCCCGATCATCATGACCGCGCTCGCGATGATCCTGGGTATGCTGCCGATGGCGCTGAGTCTCGGTTCGGGCTCCGAGCAGAACGCTCCGCTGGGACGCGCGGTGATCGGGGGGCTTTTCCTGGCGACGGTATCCACCCTCTTCGTGGTGCCGGCGGTCTATTCGATATTCAGCCGCAACATGATCGGCAAACATCAACGAGACGCGGAGATTGAAGAGCTCACGCGGCCCGGCGCGTGAGCGATATTTCGCAGATGGAAGACGACCCCAGGCAGTACACGGCCAAACCGTCCGGAAAGCTCTTCGTAGCCGGATGGATCGTCGCGATCGCGATCATCGTGATCGCCACCGCCGGGCTGGTGCTGGCACGCGGACTGTGGATCGGCCGCCAGACCAGCGATCTGGCGCAGCAGGCCGCGGCCGGGCCGCACGTGCTGGTCGCGCAGGTTGGCCGCACGCCCGCCACGCGCGACGTAACGCTACCCGCGACCACGCGCGGCCTGGATGAAACCGAAATCTACGCCAAGGTTCCCGGCTACATTAAATCGCTCCGGGTCGATAAGGGCGATCGCATTCACGCCGGCGAACTGCTCGCGATCATCGAGTCGCCGGAGACCGACCAGCAGGTCCACAACGCGCGGGCCGCCTATGTGATCGCGAAGCTCACCGACGACCGCAACCGGTTGCTGGTCAGCCAGGACGTGATTCCGCAACAGACCGCCGACGAATCGCGCTCCGCGATGTTGCAGGCGAAGGCGGTCCTCGCGCAGTCGATCGCACTGCAGGCGTATGAGCGCGTGACCGCACCTTTCGACGGTATCGTGACCGAGCGCGACGTCGATCCCGGCCATCTGATTCCCGAGGCGACCAACTCGACCAGCCTGGCCGACGCGATCTTGCGCGTGGCGCGGATGAAACCGCTGCGCGTATACACCTACGTGCCGCAGAACATCGCGCTCTTCATCCGCAACGGCGACCGCGCCGCGATTTCGGTCAACGAATTTCCCGAGCGCAAGTTCACCGGCACCATCACCCGCCATCCCGAGGCGCTCTCGCCGGATTCGCGCACGATGCTGGTCGAAGTCGACTTGCCCAACACCGACGAGGCGCTCTTTCCGGGAATGTACGGCTCCGCGGAGTTCGTCGTGTCGATTCCGGCCGGCGCTCCGCTGGTCCCCGATGAAGCGCTGATCTTCCGCGACGGCAAGGTGTTCGTGCCGGTCGTGAAAGACAACGTGCTCCATCTGACCCAGGTGAAGCTCGGCTATGACAACGGCGTCGCGGTCGAAGTCGCCACCGGCATCGACGCCGGCGCGCTGGTGGCGCTGAACGTCGGACAGTCCGCTCACGACGGCGAAACCGTGCAGCCGGTGCATCAAGCCGCCAACTAGACGCGGGCGCCGCGCGGCCTGTCAACCTTACGCTGGGCGCAATCGCCACCGCCGTGGGAATCGGCGCGGCTCTCAGTCAGACGATCGCGGGAGCGATCGTGCACCACTTCAGTGATCGAGCCGGATTCCTGTTTCTGGCTGCCGTAGCCGCGACGGCTTTCGCGATCTTGTGGCTCTTCATGCCCGAAACCGTCGAATGGAAAAGCGCCCGCGTCAACCCTTAGGCTCGCTCTCCTTCCATCGTTTCATCAGCGTGTTCGAGGGCCGCGTCTCGTCGACGAGCTTCTCCGCGGTCTCGCGGCCGGCCGTGGGCAGGTCTTTCGGATCGAGCAGGCCGAGCTGGACCAGCGCGGTCGCCTGGTCCCAGTGAATATGTTCGTGCACAAGCCTGCCGCCGCGAAACTGCACTATCGCCACGGTCGGAATCTCGACGTACTTGCCGGTGGGCGCAATGCCGGGGAGGAGGAAGTCGATCTCGACGTCGTGGGTGAAGCAGAGCAGGAATTCGTCGACCACGCGGTCGGACCCGACCGTGCGCGAGACCGGAACGAACTTGAGGTCTCCAGGCAGCTTGGGGATGAAGTGATTTTTGTAAAAGCGGTAGAGCTCCTGTTGCCCGAGGCCGCCGGTCATGGTCGGCACGTGATTGACGTAAGGCCGATCGACCATCGTAGCCATCGTGCCCGCGGCGTCGTGATATTTGAATTCGAGATCGGCGTGCCGCTCCCAGAGCGCGCTCAGGTCGAAGCGCGGTCCGATAGCCTGACGCAACGTCCCGATCGTGCGCGAGTGCGCGAGCGAAGCGGCGAAGCGATCGTAGCTCGGGCGCATCGGATTGTTGAAGCCGTGCCCCGCCCCCGCATACAGGTAAATCTCGGCGTCGTCACGCCCTTTGAAGGCCGCGGTGATCGCGTCACGCGCGCCGGCCGGCACTCGTTCGTCCGACTCTCCAAAGTGCAGCACCATCGGACAGCGCACCGCGCCCGTCTCGTTGAGCCGCGTCTCGATCCCAACGCCGTAGTAAGATACCGCCACGTCGATGTTGCATCGCGCGGCCGTCAGGTACGCGAGCATCCCGCCCAGGCAAAAGCCGAGCGCGCCGACCTTGCCCTTGCACTCGGGCATCGCGCGCAGCGCGCGCAGCGTATCGCCGACGTCTTTGATCGCCTGGTCCGGATCGAAGCGGCCGCGAAGATCGAAAGCCGTCTTGATTTCGGCCTCTGAGTAGCCCAGCTCGATGCCCGGCTGAATCCGCCAATAAAGGTCGGGCGCGATCGTGACGTAGCCCTCTTCGGCATAGCGGTCGGCGATATCGCGGATGTAGCGGTTCACCCCGAAAATTTCCTGGAGCAACACCAGGCCCGGCCCGCTGCCGCCCTCGGGTAGCGCCAGGTAGGCGTTGAAGACGCCGCCGTCGGCGGCGGTGACACTTACGGTCTTCGACGTGATGGTCATGATAGTCGAACCTCTTTGTGGCTCGCCGATCTATGCCACAGTGGCAGGAACGAACCCAAGCCTGCGGAGTCGGCTTGCGCGAGGCGGCGAACGGCTAGGGATGCGCCGGCAAGAGCCCGAAGACGTCGAGTTCGGTCTGCGTCCCGACATAGACCTTGCCGTTAGCCACCGTGGGAACGGTGAACTTGACCGCTGGCCCCGCGGTGTCGCGCGCGCCCGGCGCTTTGGTGCTGTGGTAGGTTTCCGTCAGATTGAATGCCCAATAGGCATGCAGCACCGCCGGCGCGCTGGTGGCGTAGCCGCTCACATCGAGCGCCCAGACGATCCCGTGTAGCCCGTGGTCGCTGGAGATCGCAGGGCTGGTGCCCGGATAGCCGAAGGCGTTTGGACTGCGCGCGACCACGGCCGCCGGCATTCGTCCGTTGATGATCTGCCAAGCCTTGAGCCGGGCGCCGACCTCGCCAATATAGACCAGCCCCGAGGCGTAAGCCGGCGCGTCGAACAATGGGAAGCCGGTATCGAAGTAGCCGATCGCCTGCGAGTCGTTGCAGATCTTGCAGAACCGCCCCATCGATCCGCGATTGAGCAGATAGAACCTGCCCGACTTGATTCCGCCCATCAGCTCCAGGTTCGCCGGCCCCAACGGCTGGTCGGGTAACAGGACGGCGCCGGTGATGCCGGCGTCGTCGTCCCCGGCGCTGAGCTGAGCCTGGGCCGACGGCGCGAAGTAATCCATCACGCGCAGCAGAGGATCGAGCTTCACGAAGCTTTCGCCGTAGTCGGTCGGATTTGGTTTATTGCCGTTGAAGGTGCCGTTGCCGATCCCGACGAAGACGTTGCCGTACTGGCTCGCCGAAGGGCCGTTGCCGCTCTGCCAGATCCCGCCCTCGCTGCCGTTGGGCGTGGTGTTGAAAGCCGCCGTCTGCTCCAGCGTGAGCGCGTCGTAGGCCAGCAGCCATCCATGATACTTCCCCCGGTCGCAGTTCGAGGCGAAGCCGATGTAGACCATGCCGTTTGCGAGCAGCAACGCAGGACGCTGATTTGCGAGCATGGGGACGAACGACACATGGCCGTTACCGTCGTTGCCGGCGCCGTTGCCGCTGACGGTCGCGCTGATCGGGACCGGGCCGCCGAACTTCTCGGCGCCGGTCGCGAGGTCGAGCGCGTGCAACTCCACCAGATAGGTGTCGGTGTTCTGATCCTTGGCCTCGGAGACCACGTACAGCGCCTGGTTGTCGAGGCTGATGACCGGCGTCCCGGTGATGCCGATTTCGGGCACCAGGTTGTTACATTGGACGTCGTTCAGCGAGTCAACCGTGGTGATTCCGTTGGCCGGATCGATGAAGCTCTTCTGCCACAGTGGAGTGGTTGCGAGCCCGTCGGCATCGAAGGCATAGACACTGTCGTGCTCGGTCGCGACGAAGATCATGTTATGCGTCGCCAGACCAAGTATCGCGGGCCGCGAGACGTAGAGCGGCTCGGCGTAGAGGTAGCCGTCGACCGGATAGGAAAAAAGCTTACCGAAGGTCTTCGACTTGACGTTGGACGGTTTCAGGAAGGTCTCGTGCAGGTTATGGCCGCTACGAAGATTATCGTTGTGGAAGGTGAGTACGTTGACCGGGACGGGCGCCGGCGCTGAGGCCGCCGGGGCCGCCGTCGCGGCCGTCCACGCAATCGCCGCCAGTGAAACGATTAAACCCAGGCGCGCGTTCATCGTTGTCGCCGAACGCTCCTTGACCAACGTCTGCGCAAAGAGTCAGCCGCTCGAAGCCCAAATTTTTTCACAACGATTGTCAGAGCGCAAATTTCCACACTGCAACTCGCAATGTGTGGAAATTTGGGCCTATAACGCGCCAAGGTCCGCACGGAAGTGCCCCACCACGCGGAACTGCGCGCCAATTGTGCGCTTCGTACGGAAATAAATAGGCGCGCGCGGCTTCTCTCTCATCGGAGAGCGTGCGGCGTGCGCCGTTTGCGATTCGCCTAACTCAGGCGCGTATCGTCAGGGCATCGACCCACGCATCGAGCCCATCAACGAGTTCATGATAGCTCCCATCGAGCCCGTCGCCGCAGGAGCACCGTTCGGAGAGCCGGCTGCTGAGTTTGGATAGCCTGCCGCCGACGGCGCTGACCCCGCGCCAAGCAACGGACCGAGCAGCGAGCTCAAACCGCTCGTCGAGCCGCTCGCCGCGGGAACGCCGTATGGAGAAGCGGCCGCTGCGCCGGCATAGCCGGCTGATGGATAGCCCGCTGATGGATAGCCGGCTGATGGATAGCCAGCCGGCGGAGCGCTTGCGTACCCATAGGGCGGCGTTGTGGGCGCATATGGCTGAGCGTACGCCGGACCCGAAGGCGGTCCATATTCCTGCATCGGCTGCGCGTAGGCCGAAGCCGGCCGCGTGTAGAGCGGTTGCTGAGGCGGCAGGTAGGCCGGCGCTCCGTAGCCGGGGCCTGGTCCGTGCCCTTCTCCGGAAAGCTCGCGTCGCAGATGCTTGATATCCTTCCTCCAGTACTTCGCGGCTTGCCGGTTGCCCGCCTGGCGCGCCTGATTGTACTGGCCCTCGGCATAGTTGAGTTGCGCCACCAATTGATTGCGCCGCGCATAGGAACCGGACGGTGCGGGATACTGCGGAGGCGCAGACATCGGCTGACCGTACTGCGCCGACTGATAGGCCGCAATGTCGTTCGGCGGATAGTAAGGCTCACCAGCGGCGGCGGACATCGAGGTCGCCATCAAGGCCAGTCCAGCCAGGCCAGAAAGGATGTTCCGGCGCGAGAGGAATTTTCGGGCGGAGCAGACGTTCATGGGAAGAACCTCTGCCTCAACTACGTATCGGGCGAGCCCAGGTTTCCACCTTTCGGCGGGCGATACCGAAGCGGCAGCGGCAGCGCCAATATAATGCGGCCACGGAGCTTCCGCCGTGGGAGCGGCGAGTTCTCGTGGACGGCCTCAAAGACGAAGACCCGCCCTCGTGTCCGTGACTATGCGACGCGCTCGTGGAGAACGAGAGCGCCAAAGGAACGGGCGCCAAGGCCCGTTCGAATTGGCTCTCTTAATCCGACCGTCAGATTCCGAAAGTCAGACTCGCGAGCGAAGAGGCTGCTCGCCAAGGTAAGCTGCGCACCGAAATAAAGTTCTCCCCGGCGTCAGGCTCGCGCCTTGCGCAGCTTGGCCCGCCGATCCGCCGGGGCGCCCTTGCGATGCAGTGCGTGATTCGCACCGAGACTCGGCTTGACGACCGCCGGCTTGGCGATCAGCGGTTTCGCGACCACAGGCTTGGCGACCTCTTCCTTGACCAGGGGGATGGCCGGCTCCTCTGCGACCGGCTGTGCGGCAGCCAACGCCTCTTGCTCGATTCGCGCGCTACGCGCCCGTTCGATCGCCTCCAGTTTGCGCACCTTCCAGTCGCGCAATCCGCGGCGCAGATACTCGGGATTGACATCCAACATCTCGCAGACATTGTCGAAGGAAAAGACCCACTTCTTGTCTTCGAGGGTGATCCACTCCTCCGCGTCGCGGAACAGGCGTTGACCCTTGTTGGTGGACGAGTCGATGCACTTCATGAAGCACTCGACCGCATCCTCGAGAACGCTCAGAACCAGGCGCTTTTCACCCTCAAGCAGATGCTTGCGGCGCATCGCCTCAAAGTATTGGATCGGCAAAAGCGTGTCAGGTTCAAACAACCCCGGCAGTTTTTCGTCCAATGTTTCCTTCTCTTGCATCTTCGCTCCTTGCTGCTGCCTCACCAGATCTTGTGCTCCCACCCCACCGACCTCCTTTGATGGACGCCATCATAGGACGTCCTATTCATCACATTCGTTTCGGATTCGTTTCGGATTCGTTTCAGAATCCTCGTCGTTTCAGCACTCACGTGTTGCGGCAGTCATTCGTCTTCGTTGTTTTCTTCGTAGATTTCATTCCAGGCCATCTGGATCGCCTCCAGCTTGGATTCGCTGGATCCGGCCAAATCGTCGTCAAATTCATCCAAATCTGCCACCCACTGTCGCAAATCGGTAAATCGCACCTGAAGTGGGTTAATGCCAGGATGGTTTTCCGTCAGTACTTCGGCTATCTCCTGCGCCTGGTCCCATTTCAAACCCATTTGCCCTTTCTCCTCACTGAAAGCCGGTTGATAACCGGCTGAAAAATGCTGCAAGTGCCTGTCAATTATGGCACTCGATGCCTACGACAGCTCTTCGATTGACTTCTTTTCGAGCGCCCGGCCTATCGCATAGTCCATGATTCTCTCGGCAAATGGCGTCGTGAGCTGATTTAGCTCCTCGACCAAGGTTGAAAGGTAAGCACGATCTATGCCATTTCTAGCAGCTTCCAGCTTCGACGCGCATTTTTCCACTTCCGCCCGCTCATCCCCTTCAATCAGAAACCCGTACTCTTCAAGCTGCTTAGTCAATGCGCCTAACAGTTGAGCAGCATCGTTGCGCGCCACAATCAGCATCCGCTGCTCGAGATCCTGCTCGCCGAGATCTATCGATTCTTCAAGCATCCGTTCAATTTCTTCGTCGGTCAGCCCATAACTCGGCTTGATGTCGACCGAATGCTCCCGCCCAGTGCGCTGATCACGCGCCGTGACGTTGAGTATCCCGTTGGCGTCGATTAGGAAGGTGACCTCGATACGCGGCAGACCGGCCGGTTGCGATTCGATCGGCCCCAGCTTGAAGCGCGCCAGCGAGCGGCAATCCGCAGCCAGCTCGCGCTCGCCCTGGACCACGTGGATATCGACGTGGGTCTGATTGTCCACCGCGGTCGTGAAGCCCTCGGCCACGCTGGTCGGGATGGTGGTGTTGCGATGGATGAGACGTTCCATCACCCCGCCCATCGTTTCGATTCCCAGCGAGAGGGGCACGACGTCCAGCAGCAGCATGTCGCCCTGCGAGCCCATCAGGACGCCCGCCTGCACCGCTGCGCCCAGCGCCACCACATGGTCCGGATCGAGCGAGCAAAGCGGCTCACGCCCAAACAGTTCCGCCACCCGCCGGCGCACCAGCGGGATCCGCGTCGAGCCGCCCACCAGCACCACCGCGTCAACCTCGGCGGCCTCGAGCTTGGCGTCGGCGAGCGCCATCCGGCATCGCTCCAGCGAGCGGCCGACCAGCGCGCCGGCCATCCGCTCGAACTCGGCTCGACTGATAGTTTTGCGCACCTCGCGGTCGGGTAGCGCGAGCCGCATCTCGGCTTCGTCGTGATCGCTCAGATGCTTCTTGGCCGCCTCGGCGGCGAGCCGCGCGCTGTTCCAAACGTGGCGATCGAATCGCTGCTCCGGCGGAAGATCCGCAAGCAACAGATCGACCAGCAAGCGGTCGAAGTCATCACCGCCCAGATGCGTGTCGCCGTTGGTCGCCAGCACTTCGAAAATTCCGCCCTTGATATTGAGGATCGAAATATCGAACGTGCCGCCGCCAAGGTCGTAGACTGCGACCCGCCCCTCGGCCATCTGATGCAGCCCGTAGGCGAGCGAGGCGGCGGTTGGCTCGTTAACCAGGCGCACCACGTCGAGCCCGGCGAGCCGCCCCGCGTCCTTGGTGGCCTGGCGCTGCCCATCGTTGAAGTAGGCGGGGACCGTGACCACCACGCGCTCGACCTTCTCGCCGAGCGCGGCTTCGGCGCGGGCCTTGAGCGCGCGCAGAATCTCGGCGGAAATCTGCGCCGGCGTGAACGTGCGCTTGCCGATCGCGAAACGCACCACCGGTCCCGTGAAGTCGGCGAAGCTGTAGCGATGGCGGTCGCCGGCGGCAACCTCGTCGCCGCCAAGCCCCATGTAGCGCTTGACCGAGCGCACCACGGCGCCCGCCTCGCCGCCCTCGAAACCGGCGGCGTGGATGCGGCCGTCGCGTTCAACCGTAAGATGCGGCTCCATCGCGATCGCCCGTTCGCCCACGAAGACCTCGCCCTGAGGCGCTAGCGCGACGACCGAAGGCAGCAACGGATCGCCGGTGGCGGAGTCGGCGACGATTCGCGGACGCGCGCCCTCCATAACCGCGATCAGGCTGTTGGTGGTTCCGAGATCGATGCCGAATATACGAGACATGGGTAATGCTGCGCCGGCGGCCGCACGCGCGGTCCGGGACGCGGTTTGAGCTATTTCCTCAATTGATCTTTATCTCGGCCGCGGCGCTCTCGAGCGCGCGGTCGACGTCGCGGGTGAGCGTCCGCAAATAGGCGATTTTGGAAAGTGCGGACTTCAATTCGTTGACCAGTTCCTGACGCTCCCCCGCGCCACCGTCCCAGCGCGCGAAATTGCGCTCCAGCTCCTCGTGCGCCATGGTTGCCAATCGCTCGAGCTCCGCGCGCCGCTCCTGCATCGCGGCGCCCAGCGCGTGAGCGCTGCCGTTGTGCGTCTCCCGCAGCTCCCCGAGCTGGTCCTGAACCTCGAATACCAGCTCCGCCAGCTCGGGCGGCACCCGCTGGTTGTTCTCGGCGAGCTTCTCGTCCATCAGCTCCAGCCAGTAACGCCCCCGGCTTACCGGGTCGCGCAAGGTGCGATAGCTGCGGGTCAGAAGCGCCGTGCTCTTGAGGCTCGCCTGCATCACCGCGGGAGTCGCCGCGGCAAAGCGGTCAGGATGAATCCGGCGGCCGGCCTCATGATAGATGCGTTCGAGTTCACGCGGATCGAGGGCGAGCTTGCGCGGCAGACCGAGCGCGGCGAAGAGATCGAGCTCAACGCCGAGCGGCGCCCCGCAGGCGGGGCAGGTCAAACGCGGCGCGCTTTGCCGCGCGCATGAGGGGCATTGCACCATCGCTACGCCTTGATCCCCGCGTCGTCATACGACGAACGACTCTCCACATCCGCACGTCCGCTTGGCGTTGGGGTTGACCACCTTGAAGCCCGAGGCCATCAATTCCTCGGAGTAGTCGAGTTCCGAGCCGTTGAGGTAGAGGAAACTCTTCTTATCGACGATCAGTTGTGCGCCGTCGCGCTCGAAAATCTTGTCGCGCTCCTTGGCCTCGTCGAGCTCCATCCGATACTGCAAGCCCGAGCATCCCCCGCCGACCACCTTCACCCGCAGGCCCTGGCCGGGCTTCTCGGATGAGAGCTGCTTGATCTTGGAGACCGCATTTTCAGACAGCGAAATCATTTTGCTTACCGACTTATCTACCGCGCCCTATCGTCCGATCGTTCCGCTCAGCCCTGCCGCCCAGCCCTGCCGCTCAGCCTCGCCGCGCTCAGCCGCGCGAGGATTTGCCCTGGACGGACTCGTGCTCCGCTGCGCCGTTTCCGTTGGCCTCGCCCGCCGCGGTTGCGCCCTTGCGGCTGCGCCAGTCGGTGATCGCCGCCTTTATAGCATCCTCGGCCAGCACCGAGCAGTGAATTTTCACCGGCGGAAGATTCAATTCCTTCACGATCACGGTGTTCTTGATCGTCATCGCTTCGTCGATATGCTTGCCCTTGACCAGCTCGGTGACATAGCTGGACGACGCGATCGCGCTGCCGCAGCCGAAGGTCTTGAAGCGCGCGTCCTCGATTACGCCGTTGTCGCTTATCCGGAGCTGAAGTTTCATCACGTCGCCGCACTCGGGCGCGCCGACCACGCCGGTGCCGACACCGGGATCGTCCTTGGCGAAGCTGCCGACGTTGCGCGGATTGTTATAGTGCTCGAGAACCTTGTCAGAATAAGCCATGACGCCTCCGGTCGTTGAGCCCCTGGTTACGCCCGCCAGTTGACGGATTTAAGATCGATTCCCTCGCGCGCCATCTCGTACAGCGGCGACATCTCGCGCAGCCGCTTAACCTCGCGCGACACTCGCTCGGTCACGAAGTCGACCTCTTCCTCGGTATTGAAGCGCCCCACTCCGAAACGGATCGAGCTATGCGCCAATTCCTCGTTGGTGCCGAGCGCGCGAATCACGTACGACGGCTCCAGCGTGGCCGAGGTGCAAGCCGAGCCTGAGCTCACCGCCACGTCGTTGACGCCCATCAGCAGCGACTCGCCCTCGACGTAGGCGAAGCTGACGTTGAGATTGCCGGGCAGGCGCTCGGTCGGATGGCCGTTGAGATAGACCTCATCGAGGCGCTCGAACAGCCCCGCCTGCAACTTGTCGCGGAGCGACCGCATCCGCGCGCCCTCGCTCTGCATCTCCTGGCCCGCAATTTCGCACGCCGCGCCGAAGCCCACGATTCCCGGCACGTTGAGCGTGCCCGAGCGCATCCCGCGCTCGTGGCCGCCGCCGTCGATAATCGGCGTCAGGCGCACGCGCGGCCCCTTGGCTCGCACATACAGCGCGCCCACGCCCTTGGGCCCGTAAAGCTTGTGTCCCGACATCGCCATCAGGTCGATTCCATCGCGCTCGACGTCGACCGGAATCTTGCCCACCGCCTGCACCGCGTCGCAGTGGAAGATGATGCCGCGTTCCTTGGCGATGCGCCCGATCTCGCGAATCGGATGGATCGTCCCGACCTCGTTGTTGGCGTACATGATCGAGATCAGCACGGTCTTGTCGGTGATCGCCTTGCGCACCGCGTCGGGATCGACCATCCCGTACTTGTCCACCGTAAGGTAGGTCACGGTCGCCTTGCCCGCGCGCTCCAGCGCCCGGCAACTGTCGAGCACCGCCTTGTGCTCGGTGACGCAGGTGATGACGTGGTTGCCCTTGTCCTTGTAGAACTCGACAACCCCCTTGATCGCCTCGTTGTCGGACTCGGTCGCGCCGCTGGTGAAGATGATCTCCTTGGACTTGGCGTTGACCAGCGCGGCGATCTGATGGCGCGCCTTGTCGACCGCCTCCTCAGCCTCCCACCCGAAGCTATGGTTACGGCTGGCGGCGTTGCCGAACTTTTGCGTGAAGTACGGCAGCATCGCCTCGAGCACCCGCGGATCGACCGGCGTCGTCGCGTGATTATCCATGTATATCGGCAGCTTGACCATCGATTCCGAACCCTCTCGAGCGCGCTCACCCGCCTCTCAAATAGCACCGCACAATGCGGCTGTCAAATTAGTGGACCTACAAGGTCGAGTATACGGTCTAACCCGTTCAGGTGTCAAACGACCTATAAGCCCGGCACCAGTCCGAGACGGAGCATTATAAGCGTTTAGCTTAAGCAGACGAATGGCTTACCGAGAGGTCAGGAAAAGACGCAAGTGCGCTTAGTCCTCGAAACTTCGGCTGAGGACCTCGGCCAGCTTCTCCGGCACCACGATGATCCGCCGCCGTTCCTGGATCAGCATCCCCTCGGTCGCGAACCGCTTGAGACATACGCTGACCTTGGGACGCGATCCGCTCACCAGCTCCGCGATGCTGCGATGGCCGAAGCGAATGTTGATGATCGTGCCGCGCGCATCCGGCAGGCCAAACTTGTTGGCAAGGTCGAGCAGCGCCACCGCGATTCGCTCCTCGAGCGTCTGATTCACGAAATGGGATTGACGCACCAGCAACGCCCACCAGCGGCCCATCGTGAGCCTCAGCGCGAGCAGGAACCGGTGGTACTCCAGACCGGCGGTTTCGACCAGCGCCTGGGCGCTGAGCACGCCTATCTGGCACTCGGTGAAGGCCTCACATTCCAGACTGTGACGCAGGTCGGGCAGCAGCGTGGGAATACACACTACGTCGCCGGGGCCGAGGACCTCGAGCAGGACGCGCTCGTTTCTGCGGTTGATGGAGGTCATCCGGGCGACGCCCGAGAGCATGATGTAGATGGTATCGCCCGCTTGCTTCGCACTGTAGACGATCGCCCGCTTCTTAAAATGGCGAATTCCAAGTTGGCCGCCCAGTACACCGAGCTGCTCGGAGGAAAGTCCGGCGAGGCCTTTCACCAAGGCTAGATTATGCCGCAACCTTCTGGCCTCGCCCGCGCTGCGATGCTCAGCGAGTTCGGTGGTGACCGCCTTGCGCGCGGGTTTGCTCGATCTGGTTTGTTTCATCCGCTCCTCCCAAGGAGACTCCCACAATGTAACGAAGGTTACCATCTGTCGCCAGCACCTGATTCGACTCGCGAGCGCGCAATCCGCCAGCCCCGGGATCGCGCGAAGAGCTTCACGACCCGAAACATCTCGTTCGCTTTATGAATCGCCCGGTAAAAGAACACCTGAGTAACCCGGGTTACCGGCTGCGGATGCTTTTTTTCGATCGTCGTAGAGATTTGGGTTCCGTGCTTTGCTACATTTTGGCGGTCTTTCGATTGGCTATCGCGTCACTGAGCGATGATGACAGTTGAAAATATGCGACGGGTGATTGAGAAAATGCCTCTAGGCCGCTCCTTCGTCCGGAATTACATCTACCCTTACAACGCCCATTCGGGCTCGTGTCTTGGCTGGAGGCTGAGCGATGCGAGCTGCGCGTCCTGAAACGCTTTCGGACCTCGAGTTGCTGGGACGGCTCAAGGGCCTGTCCTGGCTTTCAGCCGCTCAACTGAAAGCACTGAACGATTCGATGTCGGTCAGGAGCGTCAAACGCAACGGCGTCATCTTTCAGGAACTCGGCAAACCCTCGGCTGAGGTGCACATCCTGCTTTCGGGCGCCGCGCAACTAAGCCACCTCAACGGCGATGGTCCGCGCGTGGTGGCGATGATGATGCCCGGGGTGATCTTCAGGCTGCCCCAGATGCCCCCGGAGGTTGGCCATAACTTCGAGTGGGTGGCGCTTAGCGATTGCCGGGTCGCGCGACTGCCCATCGAACGCTACGTCGCGATCACCCTGGGCGTCGACTACAGCGCCTACGCGCGCGTCTCCGAGCCGGCCGAAAACCGGATCGGCCGCATCCTCGCCCGCTACCCCAGCTTCATCGGATTCGCCCTGCTGCAGCGGGTGGCGGTGGCGTTGATCGAGCTGGCGGTCGAGTTCGGCGTGCAGAACCATCGCGGCGTGGTGCTCGGGATCGTACCGACGCACAAACAGCTTGCCGATCTGGTCGGCGCTTCGCGGCCCAAGGTCAGCGAGGTGATGAACGATCTGCGCCGGCGCAAAGCGCTCTCGCGCGAGGGCCGCAAGCTCACGGTCGCGATGAAGCGGCTGGAGGCGATCATCGCAAACGGCGCGAATGCCTGAGCGCTACTTCGCCCGCGGCTTGAGCTCCAGGCGCCGCTCGTGGGTCCAGTCCTCGTAGCCGAGCTTGTACCACGCCGACGATCCGGGCCAGTTGCGATGCAACACCAGCAGCGTCACCACCGTCACATCCTTGGATAGAAACCATTCGTAGGCCGCTTCCAGCATCGGCTTCATCAGTCCTCGGCCGCGCCAGTTCTCCTCCAGGTAGGCATGGTTGACATAGCCACGCAGCCGCGGCAGATAGCCCTGATGGTCGCGCAGCAGGCGCACCCACAGGTAGCCCACCAGATGGCCCTCGCCCGCGTCGGCGACCCACAGTGCGTGATGGTCGCGGGCGAGCACCGTCTTGAGCCAGGCCGGCGCCTGGCGAATCTCCGCCCAGTCAAACCGCGCCCGCTCATCGATGGATTCGTGGTAAGCCGCAATCGCCGCCACCAGCCGCGCGATTTCGGCGACGTCGGCCTCGCGTGCCGGCCTCGTTTCAACTGCCATCGCTTAGTCCTCTTCAAATAGTCCTCTTCAAAATTTGAATATCAGTAATTATAATATTGCAATCGAGTCGTATTTAGACGTTTAATCTTGCGCAATTATTGAGCACGCGAGTAAATCAAACCAGGAATCGCCAAATCTGAAGTCACTGCGATGACAAACTCAGCCGCGAAGAAGAACGCTACCGCAAACCGTTTTCTGTCGGAATGGGTGGCCGAGGCGGTCCGCCTGACCAAGCCGGATCGAGTCGAATGGTGCGACGGCAGCGAAGAGGAACGCCGGCGCCTGTCCCAGCAAGCGGTCGCGGCAGGCGTGCTGATTCCGCTCGACCCGGGCAAGCGGCCCGGCTGTTACCTGCATCGGTCCAATCCCAACGACGTCGCACGCTCCGAGGACCTTACCTTCATCTGCACGCCGAACAAGGACGATGCGGGGCCCACCAACAACTGGATGGCGCCCGACGAAACTTACGCGCGGATGCGCGGATGGTTCGACGGTTCGATGCGCGGCCGCACGATGTACGTCGTTCCGTACATCATGGGTCCGCTCGATTCCCCGTTTTCAAAAGTCGGCGTCGAGCTGACGGATAGCATCTATGTCGCGCTCAACATGGGACTGATGACCCGGATGGGCGCCGTGGCCCTCGCTGCGCTGGGACCGTCCGGCGACTTCAATCGCGGACTCCATTCCACCCTGGATTGCGACCGGCAACGCCGCCTCATATGCCATTTCCCGCAGGACAACACGGTCTGGTCGGCCGGCAGCGGTTACGGCGGCAACGCGCTGCTGAGCAAGAAATGTTTCGCGTTGCGCATCGCGAGCTGGCTCGGCAACCAGGAAGGCTGGCTGGCGGAGCACATGCTGATCCTGGGCCTCGAAAGTCCCGCAGGCGAAACCGCCTACGTCGCGGCGGCATTTCCAAGCGCGTGCGGCAAAACCAATCTTGCGATGCTCACGCCGCCGCCGGCTTTTCGCGGCTGGCGCGTAACCACCGTGGGTGACGACATCGCGTGGATGCGCGTCGGGGCCGATGGCCGCCTGTGGGCGGTCAATCCGGAAGCCGGATATTTCGGTGTCGCGCCGGGAACCAGTGCGCGTTCGAACCCGAACGCCATGAAAATGGTCGAGCGCGATACCATCTTCACCAACGTCGCCACGACCGCGGACGGCGACGTCTGGTGGGAGGGCATGGGTGTCGATCCTCCCGAGGGCCTCATCGACTGGCAAGGGCGGCCGTGGCGCAGGGATGCGGGCCAGCCGGCGGCGCATCCCAACAGCCGTTTCACCACCCCGATGCGCAACAATCCCGCGCTTTCTCCGAATGCGGATTCCCCGCAAGGCGTGCCAATCTCCGCGATAATTTTCGGCGGCCGCCGCGCCTCGACGGTGCCGCTGGTGCTCGAATCCTTGGATCGGGCCCACGGCGTTTACCTGGGCGCAACCATGGGCTCCGAGACCACGGCCGCCGCCACCGGCAAGGTCGGTGTCGTGCGCCGCGATCCGATGGCGATGCTGCCGTTTTGCGGATACAACATGGGCAACTATTTTGCCCACTGGCTGGGGATGCAGGAGAAGCTGAAAAATCCGCCCAAAGTTTTCATGGTCAACTGGTTCAGGAAGGATCGTGAGGGCCGTTTTTTGTGGCCCGGCTACGGCGAGAACATCCGCGTCCTCAAATGGATCGTGGACCGGGTGCACGGCCATGCCGCGGCCGAGCACTCGGCGGTGGGCCTGCGGCCGGCGGAAGGCGCGCTCGATCTCACGGGCCTCGAGATTGCCAACGATTCCTTGAAAGAGGCGATGTCCGTGAAGCCGCGGGAGTGGGCGGTCGAACTCGATTCGCAGGCTGAGTTCTTCAAAAAGATAGGCGCTAGCGTGCCCGCGAAGATGGAGGAGCAGCGCGAAGCCTTGCGCGCGGGTTTGAAAATTCAGTAATTCGTCCGCCGGTCACAACAAGGCGCGCTGCGGCAACCAGCCTTCCGATTCAGGCCGATCGGTTTATCATCGATCGGTTTTCGATCGGCCCTCCCAATCGACTTTCCGTCAGCGGTCGAAGGGGCCCGGATGCTCGCGGTCGAAACGCACCGTCAGCGGCTTGTGCTCGCTGCGCAGCGACTTGAGCGCCGCTTCGCGCGTCTGCTCGAACTCGCGCTCGAACCACGGGGCCAGCCGCGAGAGCATCGCGTCGGGGTCGGGCTCGTCCGGCGCCGCGGCAATCGCGCGCGCGATCGTGCACAGAAAGCCGACTCGCTCCAGGCCGTCGGCGCGCGCGAAACTGAGCGTGAGGTTTATGTCCTCCGCCGTGATCGTGGGCGGCGCGGCGAGGCTCAACCGGTAAAGCCCTCGCCCGGTGTTTATGACGTGCTGATTCACAGTGCCGCGGCGCGGTCGGTCATCGTTAGCCAGTCTCTGGGCGTTCGTTAGCCCCTTTCCGTCATCCTGAGCCGGTGAGCGATTGCGGCCGGAGTCGAAAGACCCCGAGTTTTTACGGGATCCTTCGACTCGCGCAGCGCTCGCTCAGGATGCCCCCAACCGCTAACGATCGGAGAAACCACAAACTCTCAGGATGACAAACTCTTTATCAATGAAGCGTAGACCTAGGCCGCGCGCGTGACCGCGCTACGACCCCTGCCGCCACTCTTGCCCTCCCAGAACAACACCACCGGGCCCGCGATATAGATCGACGAGTAGGTCCCGGTGATGAAGCCGACCAGCAGGGTGAAGGCCGACGGGCGCAGGATCGGACCGCCCAGCGTGAGCAGTGCGATCAGCACCGCGATCGCGGTGCCCGAGGTCAGGATGGTGCGGGCGAGCGTCTCGTTGATCGCGCGGTTCATGATCGCCGCGATCGGGTCGCGCCGGCGCTTGGCCGCATCCTCGCGTATCCGGTCCGACACGATGATGGTGTCGTGCACCGAGTAGCCGATGACCGTCAGCAGCGCGGCCAGCGTCGTGAGATCGAACTCCAGGCGCGAGATGACCAGCGCGCCGACCACCACCAGCACGTCATGCGTCAGCGCGATCACCGCGCCCGCGCCAAAGCTCCAGCTCACGCCGCGGAACTGCCAGGCGATGAAAATGCCCATGAAGATGGTCGCGAAAATAACCGCCATGAAGCCGTTGCGGCGCAGGTCGTGACCGACTTTGGCGCCCACCGTCTCGACCCGCAGCACTTGCGCGGCGTCCGGCCCGTAGACTTTATCGAGCTGCGCTTCGAGTTTCTTGCCCAGGCTGCCGACGCTCTTCACCTTCTCGAAACGGACCAGGTACTGATGGCGGTCGGCGGAGCCGAAGTCCTGCACCGTCACTTCGCCCAAGCCCAGCGGCTCGAGTGCGCTGCGGATGTGCCCGCCGTCGGTGGCGCTCTTGAATTGCAGTTGCACCACGCTGCCGCCGACGAAGTCGACGCCATAGTTGAGCCCGACCGTTATCAGCAGGACTATTGCCGCGAGGTTGATGAGGCTCGAGAGCGCGACGAAGAAGTAGCGCTTGCCGACGAAATCGAGATCGATATCGGGGGGAATTATCTGAAAGGACATCGGTCCTGTATGGCTCCTCCGCCGTCTGCTGTCGCGCGCGCCCGGCGCCGCGATTGGCCGCGCCGGCCGTTCTCAGTGGGAGTCCGAGAGAACTCTCCACCGCCGCGCACCAGGCATCGTCATGACAATTAGCGGTTTGATCCGGTTAATAAAAGCACAGCCGCGCCCGCCACGCCATCGCGTGACGGCGCCTCGCCGCGCCTTGCGGCGGCGTCCCCGCATCGGTCGCGGCTCGCGGCGCTCAGGCGGCGGCAGTGCGGGCCTTGCCGCACTTGCCGCACTGGTTGTTCTGGTTGTTGGGGTCCTCGGTCAGGCCATCGTCGAGCGAGTGGCAGACCTTGAGACATTTGGCGCAGATGAAGTAGATGCCGTCGATGGTCTTGTTGATGCGCTCGCGGTTGAGGATGCGGCCCTTGAGCTTCTCGATCCGGATGCCCAGCAGTTCCTGGTACTGGCGCTTGATCTTGCGGCGGCCGGCTTCGTCCTTGGGCAGGTCGGCATCTTCGTCCGTCTCGTCGGGCGCGTCGGCGAAACTGGGATACAGGTCGCGCTTGGCGGTCTTGCTCTTGCGAGTCCTGGCCATCGCTTCTATTCCTCTTCCCTCAGCGCGTGCGTGCGACGTAGCCGCAGTTTTTCTCGCAGACCAGGAAGAAGCCACGCCGGCCGTAGCCGGCGAACATCGTGACCTTGCTCTCCGCACCGCAACTCGGGCAGAGGTGCTTGTAGCTCACATCGCGGCTCTTTTCCGCAGTCTTCGCTTTTTTCTCAGCCATGACCGATGACGCTCTCTCTCTTTGGATTTTTGGTTGTGGTTGTGATTCGGGAACGGGCCCGCGCGGCGGCTACGCGCTCGGGCGCGGCTTTGGTGCCCTCGAGATCAACGCGGATACGGATTCGGCCACCGGCTCGCCCATGACGCTTCGACAACGTTCCAACCAAAGCAGTATACCACAACCCGGACGCCCCAAACCTATTCGCAAAACCATTTGATCGATAGGTTCCGCGGCCGTCCGTCGCTCGCCCTCTTTGCCGGGCCCCCGGTTGCGCGCGCCGCGCCGAGCGTCTAAGCGTTAAGCGCTTGGAAGCAAAACTCAAATCCAACGACGCCGTCCTGTTCATCGATCGCAAGGGCCGCCGCTATCTGAAAATGCTGCGCCCCGGCACGCGCATCCTCATCCGCGGCGAGATTGCCGCCGACGAGCTGATCGGGACCGAGGAGGGCTCGCGCGTCAAGCTCAGCACTGGCGAGACATTCCTGGTCCTGCGGCCCACCTACGCCGACCTGATTCCGCATCTGCCGCGCCAGGCCCAGGTAATCTATCCCAAGGATACCGGGCCGCTGCTGATTTGGGGCGACGTCTTCCCGGGCGCCACGGTTATCGAGGGCGGCGTCGGGGCGGGCGCGCTGACCATCGCACTTCTGCGGGCGGTCGGACCGGCCGGCCGCGTCATCTCGTACGAGCTGCGCGAGGACTTCGCCGCGGCCGCGCGGCGCAACGTCGCCGCGTTTTTCGGCGAGGCGCCCAACTGGACGCTCAAGCTCGGCGACCTCTACGCCGGCTTCGCGGAGACCGGCGTCGACCGCCTTTTCCTCGATCTCGCCGAGCCGGGCCGCGCACTGGGCGTGGCGGCGCGTGCGCTGCGCGCGGGCGGCGTGCTGGTCTGCTACGTGCCGACCGCGATCCAACTGGGCGACACGGTCACGGCGCTCGAGCGCGACGGCGGCTTCGGCGAAGTCGAATCGTTCGAGACCCTGCTGCGCAACTGGCACGTCAAGGGACTGAGCGTGCGCCCCGTGCATCGGATGGTCGCGCACTCGGGCTTCATCATCGTGTCGCGACGGCTGGCCTCGCCCTCGCAGGCTGCGATGGCGCCGCTCCCGGCGCCATCCGAGTCGCCCGCGCCCGACGATAGCGCCGCTACCGACGCATCCGATTCATACGACGACACGAGCGATTCCGACGACGACCAGCGCTGAGCGGGGCGGACCCGAACGAAAGCACCCGCGGTTCCGACGACCACGATCAGCTCGCGGACTCAGATCGCGGCAAACCGCCAACCTTTTATTCCCTCCCCCCAAATTGTCTTGGGGGAGGGCTCGGAGGCCCGCGCTCGCTGATTCCAGCGAGATTCAGATAACCCGCCGCGCACGCTGCGTCTCAATGCCTGAAGAGCGAGCCGAGCAGATTTCCCAGTGCGCCGAAAAGCCCGTTGGTCGCCGGCGCCGGAGCCGTGCCAGGAGCCGTCGCGGCGCCCGGCGGGAGCGGCGCCCCCACGCCCCGACCCGCAACCAAAGTCGGCGCGGGCGCGAGGCCGCCGTGCAGCGGACAGATCTGCGTCGGCGCGGTACCGTTCAGAAACGGAACGGTGGCGGTGCGCGGACAAGCGCTCGTAGCGAGACCACCGCTTTGCGGATCGATCGTCGCCATCGTGATCCCCGGCGGCACCGTGAATGACGCGGAGGTGCGCGGCGTGACGTCGAGCATGAAGCTCACCCATGCCGGCAGCGCGGCCGTCGCGCCGGAGGCGCCAAGACTCTGCGGACGATCGAACCCCACCCACACGCCGCACACGACCCGCGGTGTGTAACCGACGAAGTAGGCGTCATGGTAGTCCTGGGTGGTGCCGGTTTTTCCAGCGGCCGGAAAGTCCAGCCCCATCTTTACCGCCCCGGCCCCGGTGCCCCACTTGATCACCTGCTCCAGCGCGCCGGTGATCAGGTAGGCGACCGGCGCACCGACGAGCTTGAGCGCACGCGGAGCATGCAGGTAAATCAGATGGTCGTGCGCGTCGTAGACCGCCTCCAGCGCGTAGGGCGGCCGTGACACGCCGGCGGCGGCGAACACCTGGTAGGCGCCGGTCAATTCGAGCAGCGTGGTCTCGGCGGCGCCGATCGAAATCGGCAGCACCGCGGGAATGTCCTCGTCGATACCCATCTCGTGAGCCATGCCAACGATCATGGACGGGCCCAGCAGGCTGCCCAGATAGGCGGTCGGCACGTTGAGCGACTCGGCCAGCGCCTCGACCACCGTCACCGTGCCCTGGTAAGTGCGCTCGTAGTTGACCGGGGTCCATCCGTTGAACGACATCGGACGGTCGGGCAGCAACGAGGCCAGCGTGACCGGCCGGCCGATCGGCGAGCGCGACGGATCGAGCGCGCTCAGGTAGACGATCGGCTTGAAGGCCGAGCCGGGCTGGCGCTCGGCCTGCGTCACGCGGTTGAACTGGCTGGTCGAATAGTCGCGCCCGCCGACCATCGCGAGAATCGCGCCGGTGCGCACGTCGAGCGCGAGCAGCGAGCCCTCCAGCGCCGCGTCGCGCGCCGCGCGGCGCAACTGCGGACGCTGTTTCTCCAGCCGGTTGAGATTCGACGCGACGCTCGTTTGCGCCGCCTGCTCCATCTCCGAATCCAGCGTGGTGTAGACCTTAAGCCCGGCCAAGTTGCCGTCGAAGCCCGGAATCCGCTGGACCTGCGCGATCACGTAGTCGGTGAAATAGGGCGCGCGGCGCAGACCCGGCAGCTTGGCGATCGCGATCGGCGCAGCCACGGCTTGCGCATACTGGGCAGGGTCGATCACGCCGTCGCGGCGCATCACGCCCAGCACCGTGTCGCGGCGCGCGCGGCTGGCCTCGGAGTGGCGCCGCGGATCGTACAGCGTCGGCGCCTGGATCATCCCGATGAGAGTCGCCGCCTCCGCCGCGGTAACCTCGTGCAGGTCCTTGTTGAAAAAATAGCGCGCCGCCTGCGGCATCCCGATGATCGGCGCGCCGTCGTACGCGCCCATCGGCACGTCGTTGATATAACGCTCGAGGATCTGATTTTTGCCAAGGCGTATCTCGATCACCAGCGCCACGGCCAGCTCACGCCCCTTGCGGGTAAACGTGCGTTCGTGGCGATCGATGAAGGTGCGCGCGAGCTGCTGGGTCAGCGTGCTCGCGCCCTGGCCCAGGTGATGCGATCGCAGGTCGGCGATCGCCGCCTCGATCATCCGCACCGGGTCGAATCCCGGATGATAGTAGAAGTAACGGTCCTCGGTCGCGAGCAATCCGCGCACCAGGTAGGGCGGAAGATCGCTTAGCTGGACTTCGACCCGCTCGGGCGGCGCTCCGGGCAGCAGGCGGCCGATCACCTCGGGTTCGATCGTGGCCGTCGGCAGCGCCGCGCCGAACGAGTCAGCCACGCCCTCGACCGTGGTACCGGCGAGCGTCAGATGAACCAGCACGGCCGGGCGCTCGCTCATCCCTTCGCGAAAGCCGCGCAGGTACAGCGTGATGCGGCCGGGCATCAGCGCGTATTCGCCGGGATGCACCGGCTCGGTGACACGGGTGTAGCTGAGGCGCTCGAGGCGGTCGAGCAGATGGAGCCGGGCGAGATCGTCACCGCGCTCGATCTTGAGCGGCGCGGAGTAGATGGCCGAGGTCAGCGCGGCTTCACGCTGTTCGATCAGCGCGGAGGTTTCGCCGTAGAGCTGTGCCAGGTAAAAGCCGCAGCCGAAAACGAACAGCAGAAAGACGCCCGCGGCCGCGCGCCGCGGACCGAGCCGCTTAAGCGCGCGGCGCAATCGTCCAGCCGCCGCCGATCCCCTCCGCCGCCTGCTTGCGCTAGCCATCGCGCGTAGTCCTCTTCGCCGAGCGCCGGTCCCGGCCCGGACGCGGCGCACGACTCATACTATATCGCGCGCCGCCGGACGGACGCGAGTTGCGCTAGGCGGATGGCGGCTGCGCGCGGGCTTCGCCCGCGCGCAGCGCCGCGAGCTGGCGCGCCAGCTCGCGGATCAGCGCGAGCCCTGCCACGCCGTGGCACTCGGCGAGCTCGATTACCGGCGCGTCGAGGCGCCGGCGCACGAGCTCGAGCGCGCGGCGCTCGCCCGCCGCGCGCCGCAGCTCGGCGTGCGCCAGCGCGGCGAGGCCGTCGAGATGGGGCGCGGCGGCGCGCAGCGCAGGGCGCCGCGCCAGCCGCGCGACGGCGTGCGCGTCGAAGCGCGGCGCGCGCGCGCGGTTGAACACCACCGCGGCGACTTCGAGGCCGAATCCGCGCAGCGCCGCGTAGGTCTCCAGCGTCTCGCTCACCGCGAACGGCTCGGGCGAGGTGACGAGCACGACGCCGCAGCGCGCGGCGTCGCGCAGCAGTTCCGCCACGTTCGCGGCCGTGCGGCCGACGATCCCCATGCCGAAAGCCTCCCGCGCCGCCAGCGGCATCCGCAGCACGCTCAGCGCCTGGCCGCTTGCGGGAGCGTCGAGCACCACCAGGTCCCACGGCGGCGAGGGCGGCCGATACTCGAGCTCGTGGTATATTTTCCCGATCATGATCAACTCGCGCAGACCCGGCGCCGCGTCGACGAAATAGCGGTAGGCGCCACTGTTGACCACCGCCGTGAGCAGCGCGCGGCTGGGCACCACGGTGGAAAGATACTCTTCGAGCTGATGCGCACCGTCGAGGACCACTGTCCATAGACCCGGTGCGGCTTCGGCCGGATCGAAGCCGGGTTTGCGCCCCAACGCGCTGGTTAACGCGCCGAGCCGGTCGTATTCCATCGCGAGCACGCGGGCCGGGTCGCTCGCGCGCAGCATCGCGAGCGCGCCGCTAACGCTGGAGCGCCCGACACCGCCCTTGCCGACGACGATCAGCGCGCGGCGTCTCAGCAGGTCGTCGATCATCCGCCGATCATCCGCGCGAGCGGCTCCGGGAATGCTCGCCGGCGCCGGAAACGTGCGTAGCGTGGATGGCGGACGCACACGGATTCACACAATGCGCGCCGCCGACGGCTCGCCTAAAGAAAGCGGCGGCCCTGACGCTCGTCGGGCAGGTCCAGCCCCAGCGCGACGAGCTTGCGATCGACATAGTCTTTGTAGGCGGCGCGAATCTCGGAATTGCCGACGCCCTTGAGGCCCCATTGGATGAAGCGCGGCGTGTTGGGCGAATCGGAGCGGCCGAACATGTCGAGCGCCGCCGCGTACCATTTCGGCAGCAGCGCCTGGGCGAGCGCCAGGCCGCGGCGCTCCGCGCAAATCGCGCTCAGAAAATGGTAGCCCATCTCGGAGTGGCCGAACTCGTCGCGCTCGACCGTGCGCGAAATCTTGCGCAGCGGCGCGTAGCTCGATTCGCGCCAGTCGCGGGCATGAAACGCGCCGTTGAGATCGACCAGGAAGTGAAAGAACGCGTCGTCGGCCCAGGTGTCCTTGGGCAGATGGAACGCGTAGTGCGCGTACGGCACGTCGCGCAGCGCGAAATCCGGGTCCAGGCCGACCGCGATCCGATGGAACATGATCGCGTGTTTGAGTTCCTCGGCCAGGTACTCCGACTTGACCAGCCGCGCCGCGGCGTCGGGCGCCAGCGTCTCGGCGACCTCGATACACGTTCCCATCAGGCCAAGGAAACTCTTGTTGCCGGCGCGCTCGCCCTCGTGGCGCAGCATCTTCATCAGCAACGCGCGGTAGTCTTCGGGCAACTCGTCGCCCTCGTCGAAGTCGTGCTCGGGACGGTCGACCTTGCAGGAGAGATCGGGCAGCGGATCCCCCTGGGCATAGATCTGCGTCCAGAACGGCCACAGCCCGCCGCCGCGCACGCGCTCGCCATGCTCGGAGACGTCGCTCGGCTCATCGTGGATCATGTCGAGGCCGATCTTGTCCGAGGTTAAATTGCTCAGCGCCATATTGGCATTCCTCTCTTGGTGGCCGCTTGCTCGAATCTAGCGCGCCGCACCCCGCTCACGCAAAACGGGCTTTAGCGGCGGTGGCGCGCGCGGGATCGATCGAGCCGGCGCGTTCGGCCTGGAAGCCGCAAGCGCATCCGGCCAGGCCCGCCGCGTAAAGGTCCATTTCGCCGTCGACCAGCTCGCGCGCCATCCCGGGCAGCAGCTTATCGCCGACGCATCCCAACGCCGCGCCGCATCGCGCGCAGCGCAACCGATAGTACGTGCCATAGGTGGCGACGCCCTCGACCGCCACGCCGAGCGGTTCATAGGCGGCGGTGATTTCATCAAGTATCGCGCTCATCAATTTACCTTTGGCGTACGGTTTACTGCCGTCTTAGGGCTTGGCCCCGCTTGCGGGCTTTTTCGCGCCGGTCTCGCGCGCCAGCTTGGCCACGATGTCCGCGCGCAAGTCCTTCTTCGAAATCTTGCCCACGGCGGTCATCGGAAAACGCTCGACGATTTCCAGCCGCTCGGGGATTTTGAAGCGCGCGATGCGCCGCCCTTCCAGATGGCGCGCCAGCTCGGCGAAGGTCAGGCCGGCGCCCGCGCGCAGCACCACGTACGCGCAGGCGCGCTCGCCCAATACCTCGTCGGGCATCGCGACGATCGCCGCATTGAGCACCGCCGGATGCGACAGCACCAGGTCTTCCATTTCCTCGGCGCTGATCTTCTCGCCGCCGCGGTTGATCACGTCCTTGCGCCGTCCCTCGACGACCAGGTTGCCGCTCGGATGCCTCATCACCAGATCGCCGGTGCGATAGAAGCCGTCGGGCGTGAACGATCCTCGATTGTGTTCCTCGGCGCGGTAGTAGCCGCGAGGCGTGTAGGGCCCGCGGCAGAGCAGCTCGCCGACCTCGCCCGGCGCGGCCTCGCGCCCGTCGTCGCCGACCACGCGCAGCTCGTCGTGCTCGCAAATCGGGCGGCCCTGCGTGTTGACGATGACCTCTTCGGGATCGCCGCGACGCGTCGAACAGCACAGTCCCTCGGCCATCCCGTACACCTGCGTCACGACCGGGCCGAGTTCGCTCAGCAGGCGGCGCGCGGGTTCGGGATTGAGGCGCTGGCCGCCCACCGCCAGCGAGCGCAGCGAGGAAAAATCGGTCCGCGCAAAGCGCGGATCGTTCAGCCAGCTCACCGCCATCGCGGGCACCGCGCAGATCCAGGTCACGCGCTCGCGCTCGATCAGCGGGAAGACCGTTTCGGCCTCGGGCGTCGGCGCCAGCACGATTCGCGCGCCGAGCAGAATCCCCGATTGCACCGCGCCCAGCAGCGGGAAGTTGTGCATCATCGGAATTGCGATCAACGCGACGCCGTCGCGATCGAAGCCCGAGCATTCCGCCAGGCGCAGGGAATTGTAGAGATAGTCGTCGTGCGTGCGCGGGATTACTTTCGGCAGCCCCGTGCTGCCGCCCGAGAGCTGGAAGACCGCAACCTGGTCGGCGCGCGGAGAAAGCCGCGCCAGCGTGGACGGCGCGACGCGCTCTTCGATCGGATCATCGAGCAGCTCCGGTAGCAGCGTCATCCCGGCGCCGGCGCGCGCGCCCATCACGAACACCTCACGCATCGACGGCAGCGCGTCGCGCAACTCAGTCGCCATCGCGACGTAATCGAAGCGCCGATACTCGGCCGGGATGAGCCAGGCGTAGGCGTCGGTGAAGCGCGCGAGATGGGTTATCTCGGTGTGGCGATGCGCCGGCAGGGTCGCGACCGGAATCGCGCCGGTCTTGAGACAGGCGAAGTACGCGGCCACGCATTCCAAACCGTTGGGTAGCTGGAAGATGACGCGCCGGCCCGACGCGACGCCGCGCTCCGCGAAATGGAGCGCGAGCCGCTCGACCATCGCACCCAACTCGCGGTAAGTGACGCGCCGCTCGCCGTCGACCACGGCGAGGCGAGCCGCGCTGTCCGCAACCGAACGATCGAAGCGCTCGCCGATCGGCTCGCCGCGCCAGTAACCCAGTTTTCTGTAAAGCTCCGCGACCGGTTCCGGCCACGGCACCACACCTTCGAGCATCAAGGGCTGCGCCGCCTTCTCAGATGATCCGTCCGCTTAACTATCTTTCGGGGCAAACGTCAACTTAAAGTATCACTTCATAGTAGCAATCGAGCCGTTTTTTCGCGACTCATGCGAGTTCGCGCACACGCGGATAGACGTCGCGCGCGAAGCGATCGATCCCGACGACGGTCTCGCGATGGTCGAGAAATCCCGCCTGCCCCATCAGCAGCAGATGGCCGTAGCCGCCGACGTGCTGGTAATGCGCCTTGATCTGTTTGAACACGGAATCCGGGTTGCCGGCGAACACGATGCCCTGCGCCATCGCCTGCTCCAACGTGAGGCGGCTGAAGTCGTAGAGCGAGCCCTTGCGCATCGCGTGCGCCTCGGCTTCGACCGGCACGTAGCCGGGCGGCATCACGAACTGCGGCGGCACCTTGTTGGCGTGCATATACCACATCAGCTTGCGCGCGCCGGCCCGACCTTCCTCGTCAGTGTCGCCGGTATAGACGAGCGCGGCGTAGGCGAGGCGGTCCGACGTCGTCTGGCGGCCCAGGCGCGCCGCGGCTTCGCGGTAGGAGTCGAAAATTCTTTTCGCGATCTCGAACCCGGTGAGAAAGGTCGCAACCACGTAGCCCTTTTCCGCCACCGCCGGCACGCTGCTGGGGCTGAGCGCGGTGATCCAGACCGGAGGATGCGGCTGCTGGTAGGGGCGCGGCCAGATGTTGACCTGGCGATGATGAAAGAAGCGGCCTTCCCAGCTAAACGGCCCGTCGTGCGTGGTCCAGGCCTTGAGGATCAGGTCGTGCGCCTCCCAGAAGCGCTCGCTCATCCGAAGCGGGCTCGCGTTGGCCGCCGAAATCTCGTACGGCACGCCGCGCACGAAGCCGACCTCGATGCGTCCGCGAGCCAGGTTATCGACCATCGCCATCTCCTCGGCAACGCGCACGGGCTGGCGGCGATTGGCGATCGGATTGCCGAGCAGCAGCAGTCGCGCCCGGCTGGTCTGGCGCGCCAGCACGCCGAGCATGATCGGCGCGGCGGGGTCGAGGCAGGTCGCGGTCTGATGATGCTCGTTGAGCATGAGGTCGAGGCCCATCGCCTCGGCGTGCAGCCATTCGTCGAGATAGCGATGGTACAGTTCGGCGCCGATATGCGGATCGTAATGACGATTGGGCAGCGTCACCCGAATCGAGTCGTACTCGTCGGGCAGGTACGGCCACGCGGTCTCGGTGAAAAACCAGGTTCTCATGGCCGGCCATGCCTGGCGGCGCGCCCGGCGCCTGGTTCGCGCGTGAACGCGAGCATCCGCTCCACGAGCGCGCGCGGCTGCTCGATTTGCGGTGCGTGTCCGGCGTGCGCGATCACTTCCATCCGCGCGCCGGGGATCGCCGCACGGTATGCTTCGAGATATTGCTCGCTCACCAGGCCGTCGCTCGCCCCGCGGATCAGCAGGACCGGCAATTTGAGCCTGCCGAGCCGATAGCGCAGCTTGGGGTTGTGCATGTAAGGCTCCCAGGTATACAGCGCGAGCGATTGGCGGTTGCGCGCGATTATCCTGAGTTGCTCGTCGGACATCGCGGCGTAATCGACCGCAGCTTTTCGCGGATCGTGGTAGACGAGCCGCGTCACCTCGTCAGGCGGCAGCGCGAAGATGTCCGGGATGTCGCGCGTCTCGCGGTCGCCGGCCTTGATTCCAACCGGGCCGGCCAGGATGAGCCGCGAGAGGCGATGGGCGCAGCGCACGGCGATCTCGGCGGCGATCCATCCGCCCAATGAAAAGCCCGCGAGAGTTACGTCGCGCAGATCGAACTGCTCGAGCAGATCGAGATAGACGTAGGCGAGGTCGTCGACGCTATCGAAGAGATCGGGCAGCGGCGAGTTGCCGAAGCCCGGATGCGAGGGGGCCACGACCTCGAAATGGCGCGCGAGTAGATCGAGAAACTCGGCGCGCGGATCGATTCCGCCGGCTCCGTGCAGCAGCAGGAGCAGCGGTCCGGCGCCGCGATGCGCGACCTCCAGCTCCAGGCCGCGAACCGTGATTTTTCCGTCGGCGATCTCAAGCGGCGCCATCGCGACCTTCCGCGCTCACTTCTAGCGCACCGCCATGTCCGCGCGAAAGCGCCGGCGGACGCGCGATTGAACGCGCGGCGATTTGCCCTGATAATCGAGGGGACAAGGAGCTTCATCCGTATGCGACATCCACATCATCCGATCGTTGCAATGGTACTCGCCGGGGCATTGTGCGCCGCCGGCCAGGCGGCCGTTCACGCCCAGGAGGTGCCGCTGGCCAGCTCGCTGCAGCTCGAAAGCGTGATGCTGGTCGGCGGATGGCCGTCGGCCGGACCGCTCATCCCGGTGATCGGCGACGGCACGGCGCATCTCGCCTACGAGTTTTATCTCACCAACTACGGCAGAAAACCGGCGCGCATCGTGTCGCTCCGCATGCGCGGCGTCGGCGGCGCCAAATTCGCGGCGACTATCGAGGGCGATGCTCTGAAGTCCTCGTTCAGGCCGGCGGCGCCGCAAAGTCATCTGGCGGCTTACGATCCGGTCCTGCCGCCGGGCGCGAGCGGAGTGCTCTTCGTCTTCCTCAACTTTGCCGGACGCGAAACGCCGCGGCAGCTCGAGAACTCGCTGGTGGTCGAGGCCGACGGCGACCCGAACAATGCGCAGCGGATTCCGCTGGATAAGCTGACGATAAGAAAGACCGGCGCCGCCCCGATCGACGAACCGTTCACGGGCGATCGCTGGCTTGCCGCAAACGGACCGTCCAACGCTTCAATCCATCGGCGCGCGGTCATCGTGCTCAACGGCACGCCGCGGGTGCCGGAGCGCTACGCGATCGATTTCATAAAGCTCGGCGATGACGGCAGCAGCTATTCCGGCGACCAGTCCAAAAATTCGAGCTATCACGCCTACGGCGTTCCGATCCTCGCGGTCGCCGACGGAAAAATCGTCAGCCTCAAAGACGGACTCCCCGAGAATGTTCCTCAGGCCAAGCAAATGGCGGTGACGATGAACCTCGTCAACATCGCGGGCAATCATCTCGTCGAGGACATCGGCGGCGGCCGCTACGTCGGCTATGCGCATCTGATTCCCGGCAGCATCACCGTGAAACTCGGCGAGCAGGTTCATCGCGGACGGGTCCTCGGCCGTCTCGGCAACTCCGGCAACTCGACCGAGCCGCATCTGCATATCCAGGTCTGCAATGGGCCGTCGTTCCTGATCTGCGAGGGTGTCCCGATGGAGTTCCGCCGGATGAGCCTCACCAAGTACCGGATTCAGAAGCACGGCGAGACGCCGGTAAAGCTCGCCGTCGAGGGCACGCGCGACGTCTCCGGAGAAGAGCCGATGGAAGACGAACTGGCGAATTTTCCGGCGGCGAATCCGCCCGCGAAGTAACGGTCGGACGCGTCCGCGTCGCGAGCGGCGCCCTACCAGCGCACCAGGTTGGCGCCCCAGGTCAGGCCGCCGCCGCAGGCGTTGAGCATCACCAGGTCGTTGTCGTGGATGCGGTTGGCTTCGACCGCCTCGTCCAACGCGATCGGCACCGAGGCGGCCGAGGTGTTGCCGTAGCGGTCGATATTGGTGAAAACCTTGTTCTGCGAGACGCCCAGACGATCGGCGACCGCGTTGAGGATGCGGATGTTGGCTTGGTGCGGCACGATCAACGCGACGTCGTCCATGCACACGCCGGCGCGCTCGGCCACCTTGAGCGTGACGTCGGCCATCGAGCGCACCGCCAGCTTGAACAGCTCCGGCCCTTTCATCTTGATCGCGTCGTCGGGCGAGCGCCGCACTTCGGAGTCGAGCGTCGCGCGCACCCCGGTCGATCGCACCGAGAGCAGGTGCCAGTATTCGCCCGAGGCGCGCAGCAGGCTGGCGAGCACGCCGCGCGGCCCCGGCTCGGAAACCATCACCGCCGCTCCGGCCCCGTCGCCGAACAGCACGGAGACCGCGCGATCGTTCCAGTCCACCATGGTTGAAAGCGCGTCGGTGCCGACCAGCAGCACGCGCGAGTAATCGCCGGCGCGCATCGCGTTGTCGGCCACGCTGAGCGCGTAGACGAAGCCCGAGCAGGCCGCGGCGACGTCGTAGGCCGGGATCGAATCGAGGCCCAGGCGATGCTGAAGCTGGCAGGCGAACGACGGAAAGCCGTATTCGGAGGAGACCGTGCCGACGATTATCGCGTCGAGCTCGGCGGGCCGTATCCCGGCGCGCTCGAGCGCGATGGTGCTCGCGGCGGCGGCGATATCGACCAGCGATTCGCCGCTGGACATCACGTAGCGAGTTCCGATTCCGGTGCGCGTGCGCACCCACTCGTCGGAGGTGTCCACGACTCGCGCGAGTTCATGATTGGTAACCGCGGTGCGCGGCAGCGCGCGCCCGGTCGCAACGATTCGCGATCCCATCTTGTTACTTCCCGCTCAGCTCGATCGCGGGCCGGAAGGCCAGCGTGGTGTTGGTGCCTCCGAACCCGAACGAATTGTTCAGCGCGACGCGAATCTTCGCGGGCCGCGGGCGGTTCGGCACGTAGTCCAGGTCGCATGCCGGATCGGGATGCTCATAGTTGATCGTCGGCGGCACCATCCCGCGCTGGATCGCCAGCACCGTGTAGACCGACTCGATCGCGCCGGCCGCGCCCAAGGTGTGCCCGGTCATCGACTTGGTCGAACTCACGGCGATTTTGGCCGCGCGTTCGCCGAACACGTGCTTGATCGCCTGCGTCTCGGCGGTGTCGCCCTGCGGCGTCGAGGTTCCGTGCGCGTTGATGTAGTCGACCTCGTTGGGATCGAGTTCGCCGTCCTGCAGACACAGCATCATGCAGCGCCCGGCGCCCTGCCCCTCCGGCGACGGCGAGGTCATGTGATAGGCGTCGCCATTGGCCGCGTAGCCGGCGATTTCGGCCACGATGTTGGCGCCGCGCTTGAGCGCCGCCTCGCGTTCCTCGAGGATCAGCGCCGCGGCGCCCTCGGACATCACGAAGCCGTCGCGTTCGGCGTCGAACGGGCGGCTGGCGGCCTCGGGCGCGTCGTTGCGCGTCGACAGCGCGCGCATCGCGATGAACCCGCCGATGCCGAGCGAGGTCAGCGCCGCTTCCGCGCCCCCGGTGATCGCCGCGTCGAGGTAGCCGTCGCGGATCATCCGGTAGGCCTCGCCCACCGCGTGGCTGCCGGAGGCGCAGGCGCTGGTGGTGGCCAGGTTGATGCCGCGCGCGCCGTAGCGGATCGCGATCTGGCCCGGGGCCAGGTTGCTGATCAGTTTGGGGATGAAAAACGGCGTGATGCGCTTTAGGCGGGTGTCGAGAAAAAGCAGATGGTTTTCCTCGATCGTGAGAAGGCCGCCGATGCCGACTCCGACCAGCACGCCGACGCGGTCGGCGTTGCTCTCGTCGATCTTGAGCGCCGACTGGCGCATCGCCTGCTCGGCCGCGCCCACCGCGTACTGGATGAAGAGGTCCATCTTTTTGACGTCCTTCTTCT
>Ga0307372_10000287_pt1 | contig 90173 bp, 71 predicted proteins | sample OX1MG_FD_202533 | JGI IMG/M metagenome (GOLD analysis project Ga0307372, IMG submission 202533) | Soil microbial communities from Risofladan, Vaasa, Finland - OX-1 | ecosystem: Environmental > Terrestrial > Soil > Coastal area > Acid sulfate soil | place: Finland: Risofladan, Vaasa | collected... | reverse complement strand
TCTTTGGACCTTCAATTCTGCCCCTGGAAAACAAGCCCACCCTGCTCATCGTCGTCCCACAGCGCGAATACCTGGCCTGCATAGGCTGAATGCTGACCTCGCCACCCCCAAGTTCCGAAACGGCTGCGGCGGGAGACTTGCCCTTGACCGGCACTCGACGAACGGACAAGCTGTTCTCTCAAGGGAGTGGTCGTATGCGGATTTTTATGAGTTACAGCCAAGCCGACGAGGAATTTGCTAAGCAGTTGGCCACTCACCTTTCCCGCCGGGGGTGCAAAGTCTGGGATCCAAGCGATCAGCTATTCCCTGGCGACAATTGGTCGCTCAAAATAGGCGAAGCCCTCAAACATTCGAGAGCGATGGTCGTGCTGCTCTCTCCGGACTCAATAAAATCCGAATGGGTACACCGGGAAATTAAATATGCTATTGGCGACCGAAAGTACGAAGGGAGGGTGTTCCCTGTCCTTGTTCGGCCGACCGAGGAAATCCCCTGGATTCTGCGCCGCTTCGAAATCCTCCGCGCAAATAGAAATCCCGCAGAAGTCAGCAAGAGAATCGAGAGTGCTTTGAAACGGGTGGCATGAATTCTACGCCAGTGACCCGGAAACGGAGCCCTCTCATACGGGAAGTCTTCCTATCGCATTCCTCGAAAGACCAACGTTTTGCAGAGCGGCTCGCACGTTCGCCCCAACAAGGCTTCGCCAGTGCGGATTGCTCCGACCCGCGCTTGCCGGGCCCCTTTTTGAACAGGCAATCTACAAGGTGAACGCCTTTCAGTTCACAGGATCGACCAGGCTTGTCCTGGCACTCCCGAGTTTGAAATGCGCCGACTCTCCGCCCCGCCCGCCGTGGCGGGGTTTTCTAATTGTTGGATGGCGCAGGCCGCCGATGATCTTGATCTGCGCCATCCGATTTCACTTTACGGCTTTGCTGTTTCATCCGTTTCTGCCGGGCAGCACCGGTACTCTTGCGATTTATCGAGCAGATCGATTTGCTTCTTGAGGAGTTGGTTCTCGAGATCTTTGCGTGTGGCCTCGAGATCCATCAGTGTCTTTAATTCGGGCTCGCAGATGTCGCAATCATCCAGGCAGCCCTTGACGAGCACTCCGGGCGTCGGGATAGACATGGTTTTCTCCCAACCGAGTGCTTTCTGCGCAGCCGGGGAGACTTGGCCGCCCACCTTGTCGAGCAACCCTTCCTTCACAAGGTCCTGGTCAACCTGTTGCAAGGCAGCCTGCCGGGCGTTCACAGGGATGGGCCCCTGCTGCGCGAAGTTCGTAAGCGACCTTGCGAGCAAGGTTCCTGTTGCGGTAGTGCCTCCTTGTTCCACGGCGACGCTCTGCAGTGCCCGTGTCGCCACGTCCAGGCGGCTCGAGCTTGTCGCAAGCACGCGGCTGGAGAGCACGCCCACTCCCGTCAAAGGTTTTGGAGGATTGAGCACCACGCCCGTCGGCGCCACGGGGTCGTCCACGCGCCGGTCGATGCTTACCAGCTCAAATTTTACCGTCTGGCATTTGTTGATGCGATAGAAAAGGAACGTGACGGCGTGGCAGTGGTTGGGGTTGGTGAAGGAGCGGGAAGACGACTCATACTGGTCTTCGGATTCGCCCTGCTGGTGAGTGCGTGTGGCGACCTCGCCGATCGAGGTTGAGGCGGCTGCCCGGGTGCTCACCTCCATGTGCTGCTGAAGTGATTCTGAGTGCTGGCTCAGCGAGTGTGCGAGAGTGCTCGCCGAGTTCGCGTCATAGGAACCGGCGGCAGCGGAGCCGCCGATACTGAAGAAACCAAGGTCGATGCCCGCGCCTCCGCCTCCGCTGACCGACGAAGAGCTGAATGAAGAACTGGCATTGGTGGTGTCGAGCAGGCTGAGGTTACTCATCCCATAAGCCATGCCCGCCGCGTAGTAAGACTCTTCCGAGGTTGTCTCGGTGTGGTAGGAAAGCTTCGACTCGCTGTCGAAACTGAACCGCGTGTGGCGGTCGCTCGAGTAGAGCTGCACTTTTTCGCCGGGCAAAAGCGTGGTGGTGTACATCAGATCGCCCAGTGAGAGCGGTCCCGCGCAGCGCGTCAACCGGTAGTGCAGCGTGACCTCAACCGGGACCACCTGCCGTTGGTCGCCCGCCGCAACGACAGGGCGGAACGGAAGCCGGTAGGTAAGGTTGAGGACGTCGCAAACCTCGCAAGGTTCAAGCTGTGGGCAACACCCAACGGTTGCCGTGGTGTCTGGTGTGCTGGTGGTGGTCATTTGTTCCTTTGGCATGTTGAATCTTCTCCTTTTGAACTGTGTACCATGACGGTACTTTCAAATCCGGGTTCTACCTGGCTCCTGAGTTATGAGCCGCTGGTTAGTAGTGAAACTAGAACCAGAACCGTTTCACCCTGCGGGTCGAAAAGGAACACTCGTTCCCACTCGTTTGCCAGGCACGAAACCCCGCCCCGGACGTGCCGAATGGACCGCTCCCGTTAGGCCGGTTATGTCAATGGAAATTGGATAAGGCTGCCGATTCGCAACTGCGGGTGAATACGGTTCACTTAACTATGAGTCTGCACTTTGCGATTTCAATACGGGGGTTACTCAGCGCAGGGCGCGGAGGCAATTGTGCAGAGGATGCCACCATTGAGTTTGCACGCAGAACGCGCGATACTAGGAAAGTCTTATGGCATCACTGGATTGGTCACAATGCGCGGCGGTGGAGAGCGTCCCCGGAAAGGTGACTCGATCACCCTGCAAGTCCGCCTCGAAATCTTCCCACCACCTCTCGCCTCGATCGTCCGGAGCGGCGAGCCATGAATCCAGCCATTGAAGCAGCTTCTTGTTCTGCGGACGCAGGCGTCTTTCTACCCGGGCTGATCCCAGCGCCGTAGCTTTCGGCTTGCGTTTTCGTAATGTCGATAGGCTTGCCATGGTGTTTCGTCAGACCAACTTGATCTCGCGGTCTTAATTGATACCATACCACAAACCCGCGATCCAAGGCGGTCTCGAGAGTCCTCTGGCGGGTGGCGAATCGGTTCGTTTGATCGCTACTCCCAGCCCCCCCGGCTCGCAGAGCTATTCTCCGCACCCGCTCACCCGCTTGTTCAGGTTTCTATTTTGCAGGCGGACTGACCTCATTCGGAGATTCCGAGCAATGATCGTAGTCTTACACGCAATCGCGTGACAATTGTGAATGAGTCGGACGCCTCCTCGAAGTTCGCCGATTCGCCCGGGTAGCGAAACTCCACGCCAGCCCGAGTGAGGAACCGGAGTTCCTGCGCCGGCCACGACCACTCCGGACAAGCCGGCCCGAGCAATTGGCTGAGGGATGTCAGATCGTGGGTTCGAGACGGTATGACACCGGCCTGAATGAGCAACGCCTTCATCAGCTTTTCCACGCACTGCTGAGCATAAAAGCAGACCGCGTCGTAGTTGGGCGTCTCAGTAGCTCGAAGCTCACGCGCCGCCGTGGCATCATCGCCCTCCGCCTTCGAGACCCACTCCTTAAGGGTGGCGTTCATAGAGTACTTTTCCGTGGTCGATGGCCTCGCGGATCAGAGGGTCACCCTCACTGTAACGCCGTGCCGTGTCGTCCGGTCGTCGCGCCAGCAGATCAACGGAGAACTCCGGCGCCATCCGATTCAGAATCTCCAGCGACTTTCGAAAGCTCCTGCCCTCGAAGGGCAGGAGCACCAGCAAGTCCACGTCGGAATCGGGGCTCGGCCGGCCGGAGGCGTAAGAACCGAACAGGATGATTCTCTCGGGCTGAAAGGCCTCTGCGATCTGCTCACAGAGGTCAGCAATGCGCTTCTGATCTACCATGTCTTGTCACATTCGAACGGGCCAGGCATCCTGCCACTTTCGGCCCCTTCACTGGCCGACGCCGGTGCATGCAAGCAGTTTAGCTCCGTTGGTTGATGGCCGCATACATAAAAAGCGAGGTGGGCGCCAGCCGGACTGTGGCTCGGCTCTCCTTTGATCCCTCCTCCCAGCTCGCAGAGCTACGCTCTGGGCCAGCCGGCGTGTTTTACCTAACAAACGACTTCTTTGCAGCGACTCACCATTGCCCATGTCGCCCGTCGCCGGGAATCGTGCCGGGTGCCGGAGACTCGCTTGCGGACCGGATCACAGATGTCCGAAGGAGTGAACGCCAATTTCCGATTTCGATGAACTCCGTGGCGTTTACCTGTTCCAAGCCACAAGCCGCAGACTTCCTGAAGGACGGAAGTCCGCGCTACCTGCTCTCGGTCTCGCAGCTCGCAGAGCTACGCTCTGCGCCCGCCTGCGGGAATATCCGTCGACAGGCCCCGATCTGTGGTCGTCAGGGTCGCCTACATCATGAAACGAGCGGGACGTAAGCCCTACCCGCGCAGTCGGGTGTGTCGACGATGGACGGGCCTTCACTTGAGCTTCATCGCGTAGCGGTACTGTTCTAACGCTGTCTTGCTCCCCACCTTCGACAGGTTGATTGCAAGACCGCCGTTCTCAAGCGTCGTTGTCGGAATTTGCCAATACGATCTGTCGCCCCTGTCCGTCATGCTCAAGTTCTTCTTGTTTTTCTGAAGCCAGGAATACGGCACGGCAAAGGCTTCCTCCCGATCCATGCACGAGATGATGAAGAAGCTCTCCTTACCGTCGGCCAAGAACTCGTCCCACTTCGGATGGTACGCATACCAGTAAGGCTGATAATCTCCTTCGTACCGCTTTGATACTACACAGCACACACGCAACTCCTTGTCGGGAGTCCAGAACAATGTCTTGCTGCGTCTCACGAGTTCTTGTCCCTTCAGAAGCGCAAACGCATCCACCGCTTGTTGTCGTTTGGTGTTCAGCAGTTCCGGGTCTGTCCGAACATGCCCATGCTTTTCTTGTTCCTCATCGCCACCCTCTGGTGCGGGTGCTTCCTGTTCGATCTCTTGCTGGTTTTCGACGTTGACCGCTGTTGTGAAGATTACGTCGATGATTTTGTCAATCTTCGTGTACTCGAAGGGCTGTAACAACTGGCGGATTTGATTCAACGTACTTGCATCGTCGGACTTGTCTTTGATCTGTACCAGCTTGGTGAGGCGCTCGATGCTTATCAGGCGCATGTCCCATGCGTATCGGGAACCGCGAACCTGCGCTTCCAAAGCTCCGGTATCCTCCCGGCCGACCACGATCAGAATGGACGTATTCCTTTTGACCCTGCCGTCAGCCAATAACGTCTCTCTGTATTTGGCCAACTTCTCCAAAGAAACGGTCACGTAGTCGGTGGTCTTCACTTCGATGATAAGGTCCGGTTCACCCTTGGCGCGCCAGATTCCGTCGAACCCAACGGCGTTGCGCTTTCCTTGGTATAGGCCGTTCTCAACCTCGAAATCGAGTCGCCGCCCGAATTCGTTCACGATGTCTTGCAGGACAAGGCCGCTCTTGTTGAACGAACTCTCGAGGCAATGACGAGCGTAGTCGAAGAGGCGCTCGATCGGAGCGACGTTGAGAAACTGACGAAACTCCTCAGAGCACAGCGCGCTGTCACGCAGATTGCCGTCACCTGCGTTCGAGACCACCTGCTCAATGGTCAATTCGAGAACTTCGTCTTTGGCTCTCTTCCAAAAGCTCAGAAGTGGCACGTGTGCACTCGTGCACAGCCAACCTGATTGCGTTGGTCTGCTAGATTCAAATTGTAGCGCTGGCCGCGTGGCCCACGCGGCCTATGCCTCTCTTGCGACCTTAGCCCTGCCGCAAGCCGTGCAAAGGCTCTTCAGGCGGAGTCCCGGCGGCTTTGCCATGGGCCCAAGCGACTCTCGAAAATATTCAGCGCCCTTTTCAATCCCTGTGCCGCAGATGTCGCAGGTTCCAGGCAGTCGGGCCCGCGTCACCTTGAGCGTCTTGGCCGCCTCGTATTTGTTCATCTCAGCCGGAATTAGTCTTGACTTTGTGGCTAGTCGATAATGTACGCCTGACGGCCTCCCTGTGCAATGCATCAAGCCCAGTTTTCCTCGGTACCCAAACGACGACCGATCGGCGGCGCCGGGGTTATCGGCGGCAATGTAACGCCAAATAACCCGGTAGTCCTGCTCCGCCAGCGCCGAGCGGCGAACCACCGCCATCAATCGCGTTCTCTTCCGCCAGCCAGCCGCGGGCGTTCTTCGGCGATGATCTTTTCGGCATCGAAGGCGGCGGACTGGCCTGCATCCAACTGTTCGATCCCCCGTCGCACTTCCCGTCGCAGGGTGGCCTCGTGCTCAGGCGTGAACTCCTCCTGCTCCTTGAGCACCTCCAGCGCTTCGTTCACGATGTCGCTGGGGTCGGCATATTGCCCGGTCTTGACCCTTTCGGCTACGAATCTCTCCAGTTCCGGTTTTAGCTGGACGTTCATCGGAACACCTCCATTACCAATCAGTCCGGCTGGCAGGGGCAGACCGCAAATCTGCGCTTCAGCAACGCCGTGCAAGGCCCCATACTAGCAGAATGCCTGCCCCCAGGCGCCATATTGAGCCCGGGCAATTGCAGTTTATCACCACCAGCACGGATCGCCAGGCAAAAGAGTCTGCGGGTACTGGTTCATTGCAAATAGAAATCGCAGCCGGGCGGAACTCACCACCTTCTTATAACTCCTTCGCTATTTACTGTTGAAGAATGGACGTTTTCGGCTATCATATTGCCCGGAGATTAATACGCCGTTCGACTGCCGGAGCGAATGAGACCGCTTCTGAAAACTTGTGCCCTCTGGGCTCTCCTCCCCATCCTTCTGCCTTTTCCGGCCTTGATTTCTGCCCAAAGCTCTTCAGCCGGCGCGGCGGGGCCTTCGGCCAACACGGAAGCGCAGCGGCTGCTCGAGCTGAAACGCATTGAACTTTCCTTGAATGAGGCGCGGGCCAAGCGAGACCGCCAGAAAACCCTCTTCGATGGGGGGGTTGGGGCGCGAGCCGATTACGAATCTGCGGAGATTGCTTACCGGCAGGCCCAAGTGGACTTCCAACAGGCTTTCCTGCGCCTTTTTTCGCAAGTTCCCCGGCTCGACATTGTTTCCGCCATCAAGTACCAACGGCCGGATGGTTCAAAATACGTGCGGGTGACGGTGAGGAACAATTCCGGAGCGGTGCTGGATTACAAGCAATTCGGCATCTTGGCAGCGGACGTGCAGCTTCCCAGCCAGCTCCAGATGCGGGAGCTGACGGATATCCGTGTCTCCTTGAAGGAAGCGCCGGAGATTTCCCCGGCGGCGTCTGCCGGCTCGCCGCCCGTCGCCCAGGTGCCCCGCGCGGTGATTTCCGATCCCTACTCGGCGTATATTTCGAAACTCGAAGTGGGCGAGCAGACAACGCTCAATTTCGAGCTGCTCAAGGACGTGGACGCTCTCACCGTGGGGCTATACTACAACGGCCGTGAAGCGGACCAGGAAGTTTATCTGGAGAAGGATCCCTCCGCCAACATCATCAGCATAAGTTCGGAAGAGGTTTCGCTCGAAGCGGACCTCGGCGCCAGCGCCAGTTACAATCTACACCTCGAGCAGTTCACAAAATCCTCCCAGCCGTTTAGTCTGCTGACGCTCAACCTGCCCCCCGAGATCAATACGGAGTTCCTTGAGCCATCTTCGGGAGCGCACCTTTCCCAAGTCCGCTTCCCGGAAGGAGTCACCAGCCAGAACATCCAGTTGAAGATTTACTTGCCGGACAAAGTGGATGATCGCGTGCGGCTGGACCAGCCGCTGAACTTCTGGGTGCTGGTGATGGACCCGGCGCAGGCGGGACACATCGATCCGTCGAAGACGTACAGCGAAAGCCAGATTGCGGCGCTGAAGTGCGGCAAAGTGCGGTTGCAACTGATCCCGCGCGGCATCGGCCGGATTGAAGTGACTGCGCCCAGCCTCTACCAGGAGATTGCGGCCGGAAAAGACGTGATCCTGAACTTGACGGTGAAAAACATTGGCACGCGCGTGGTCCGCAACATTCACCTCTCGACTGAAACCCCCTTGAATTGGCGGACAGTGGTGGCGCCGGACACTTTGGATAAACTGGATCCCAACGAAGAGTCGATTGTGAAGCTCCAGGTTCTGCCGCCGGCGGGGGTGGGATTGGGCGACTACGAAGTGCGCATTAAAACTGATGCCACCTCCAACAGCCGCAAGCTCCAGATGCCGGATCAGTCCGACCGCATCCACATCATCACTCCACCCAATCTTGCCGCCACCGGGCTGCTCGTGGCTTTTCTCGTTCTTGTGATCGGTGGAATCGTGTGGTTTGGTGTGCGCATGGCGCGGCGATAGAGTCTGTGTGACAACTGTAATTGTAGCGGCGATCTCTGATCGCCGGTCGTGACTTTTCAAGGGTTTCGGCGATCAGAGATCGCCGCTACAACGAAGAAAAGCAAGTTGTCACACCGGCTCGATAGGCGGTGCTCGCAGTTTACCCGGCAGGGCGGAGGCGCCGAATTTAATGTGAACTGGCTGGAACGGAAGGGCGGAGCTTCAGCCTCGCCGTAAGGCCCCCTCACCCGGCCTTCAGCCACCCTCTCCTCCGCACGTGTGGGGGAGAGGACCGGGGTGAGGGGGTGAAGCGGAGGGTAAATCAGCATGAACATTCGACCCATGTTGCAAGCCATTAACCTGACCAAGCGCTATAACGGCCACACGCTGGCGCTGGACAAGGTGAACTTTGAGATTTATCCGGGCGAGGTTTTCTGCCTGCTGGGCGCGAACGGGGCTGGCAAGACCACCACCATCAACCTATTCCTCGACTTTATTCCACCTTCGGAAGGCGAAGCGCGCATCAACGGCATCAACAGCCATCAGAATCCGCTTGAGGCGAAGAAGTATGCCGCTTATGTTTCGGAGAACGTCATGCTGTACGGCAACTTCACGGCGCGGCAGAATCTGGACTATTTTGCGAAGCTGGGAGGCAAGCCCCATTTGACCAGGGAAGAATACGACCGGGTGATGGGTGAGGTGGGGTTGAGCTCGAATGCTTTCGACCGCCGCGTCAAGGAATTTTCAAAAGGGATGCGGCAAAAGGTGGGATTGGCCATCGCCCGCATAAAAGACTCACCTGCCATTCTCCTGGATGAGCCCACTTCCGGCCTCGACCCGAAAGCCGGAGCCGAATTCATGGAATTACTCTCCAAGCTGAAGGCGGACGGGAAGGCCATCCTGATGTCCACGCATGACATCTTCCGCTCCAAGGACATTGCCGACCGGATGGGCATCATGAACGAAGGCAGAATGGTGATGCAAAAAACACGCGAGGAACTGGCCCACGAAGACCTGGAAAAGCTCTATCTGTCTTACATGGAACACGGGCCATTACCTGGAGCGTAGTTCACGATTTCGTAAGTGCGGACACGTATTTTACCCTCACCCGGCGCACAGGGGAGCGTTGCTTCCCCGCGCCACTCTCTCCCGATGGCAATGGGTTGTGAATCAATAGCGCCGCCGTCCCGTCGCCATTTGCCGCCGAGATGCCCGGCGGCGCTTTGCACCATAACCACGCAACCGCAATCCCCGCCTCCAAGAATTCCGCTATTTGCCAGCCGCTTGTTTTCCTATAAACTTCAGGAGCTTGAGAAAGAGGCCGCGGCGTCTTCCTGCGAAGGAGCGTGCGGCAGCGCTCCAACGAAAAGGACAATCCATGTCTCTGGCTGATGTCATTCTGGGCAGGCCGCTGAGCTCCGCTGAGGAAAGAGGGGAAAAGCTGGGATGGCGCGCCGGAATTCCGGTGTTTGGGTTGGATGCACTCAGCTCCGCCGCCTACGGGCCGGAAGCGGCGTTAACTTTGCTCATCCCTCTGGGCGTGGCAGGAATTTTCTATATCATCCCCATCACTGCCGCCATCATCGTTCTTCTCACCATCGTCTACTTTTCTTACCGGCAGACCATTGAGGCTTACCCCACGGGCGGGGGTTCCTACACGGTCGCGAGGGAGAATCTGGGCAATTTCGCGGGATTGACGGCTGCCGCGGCTCTGATGATTGATTACATCCTCACCGCCGCTGTTGGCATTTCCGCCGGCGTGGGGGCTCTGGTGTCGGCCGTACCTTCACTTCACCCCCACACGCTGGAAATCTGCCTGGCCATCCTTGCTTTCGTCACCGTGGTGAATCTGCGTGGAGTGCGTGAGGCCGGCGTGGCCTTCCTTGCGCCCACCTATTTGTTCATCGCTACTATGCTTATTACGCTGGGCTGGGGCTTGATCAAGACGCTCCTGGCAGATGGCCATCCCAGGCCTGTGGTTGCGCCGGCACACCTACCTGCGGTAACGACGGCGGTGGGCGCCTGGGTGCTCCTTAAAGCTTTCTCGAGCGGCTGTACGGCCATGACCGGCGTGGAAGCGGTCAGCAACGGCGTAAAGGCGTTCCGCGATCCGGTGGTAAAAACGGCTCAGCGCACTCTCACCACCATCATCGCCCTATTGATCGTGTTGCTGGGGGGCATTGCCTACCTTGCCCACGCCTACAATATCGCCGCCACGGACCCTTCAAAACCTGGCTATCAGAGCCTCCTCTCGCTACTGATCGCCGCCGTTGCCGGCCGTGGCGTTTTCTACTACATCACCATCGCCGGTATCCTGATGGTGTTGGCCCTCTCCGCCAACACCGCTTTTGCTGATTTCCCGCGCCTTTGCCGCATGGTTGCGGAGGATAGGTTTCTGCCCATCCCATTCGTCCAGCGGGGCCGGCGACTGGTTTACTCGCAGGGAATTTATGTCCTGGCAATTGTCTGCGCCATTCTATTGGTCCTCTTCGGCGGCGTCACCGACCGCTTAATCCCCCTGTATGCGGTTGGTGCCTTTCTGGCTTTCACCCTCTCCCAAGCGGGCATGGTGGCGCACTGGCTCCGCAAGGGCCGTGGCGGCAGGGCGCGGCGCAATATTTACATAAACGGGCTGGGCGCTCTCGCCACGTCCACCACCGTCATCGTGGTAACGGTTTCCAAGTTTACTGAGGGCGCGTGGATCACCACGTTGATCATTCCCTGCATTATCATCCTGATGTACTCCATCCGCAGGCATTACGACCAGGTCATTCTGCAGACAGCGTCCCGCAACCCTCTAAACCTGAAGGATTTACAGAAGCTTCTGGTGGTTGTGCCCATCTTGAGTTGGAACAAGGTTGCGGAGAAGGGATTGCGGTTTGCCTCGACGATTTCGTCGGAAATTCAGGCCGTCCATGTGGAAACAGGGGAACAAGGGGAACTCGAAGATGAAATTGCATCGGATTGGAGCAAGTTCGTTCAAGTGCCGGCAAAGGAAGCGGGTTTACCGGCCCCAAAGCTCGCCATCGTGAAGTCCCCTTATCGTTTTGTGGTGAACCCGATTGTGGACTATGTCGTCGAGCTTGAGAAGAAGAATCCGGACCGGATCATTGCCGTCATCATTCCTGAGTTGGTGGAACACCATTGGTATCAGATCGTGCTCCACAGCCAGCGGCCAAAGTGGCTGAAGGCGCTGCTGTTAATGAAAGATTGCTCGCGCATCGTGTTGATCACCGTCCCTTGGCAATTGGGGCCGTGAACAGCGGGCGAGGGCGTCGGAAGCGCCTGCCGGCAAATTCCGTATGCGGAGGAGTTGACTGTTTGCCTGGATTAGGCATACTGGAGAAGGCCGGTCCGCGCCTGTGGGAAACTCCGAAGGGCTTTTATTCTATTAAAGTTAGGGCGAAACAGGTAAGATAAGAACTGAATTCGCCAGTTACCAGCTTTTCCATGTCAGTCGAAGACTCCTTGCGAGGCTTTGCCCTAATCCGGTGAGGCTTCGGTTGGGCCGTTTGGAAGCACGTCAGGACCTTCGGACTGGTGCGATTTCTTGGGCTTCTCGATCGCTAGAGCAGTTGTGTTTGGCCGGGAGGGTCGAACCATCGGACTCATTCAAGTCAAGGATTTTGACCAAACTGGTTGGCTGGATCCGGCGAACGCTCCGGAGAGGTCGCAGAGGTATTGCCAATGCCTGGAGGAAGGCGAAATCCTCTTCTTTCCTCAAACCCCGTTTGTCCTTCCCGATGAAGACTGCGATTATTTGCGGCGCGCGCGCCAGACGCGGTCCTCGCACTACAAGAACATATCCTACCGCCCGGAAGAATCGCGGGTTAAGGGCTTTGATAGGAAGACGGCGGACCATGAGGATCTTTTCAGGATTTTCCGGTCTTATTCTATCCGGGTCAGGGAATTTGTAGCCAGTTTCCTGACGCCTTACCGGCACCAAATGGCCATTGATTATGCGAGCTTCCGCGCCATTGAAGAGGATGGCCGCCCGCTTCCCAGCCGCCTGCGCAACGATCTGCTTCACGTCGATTCATTTCCCACGCGCCCCTCCATGGGCAACCGGATTTTGCGGGTTTTCACCAATATCAATCCCGTCCGTCCACGCGTGTGGTTGACGGGTGAAGGGTTTGACCAAATCGCGCAAAAATACGCGAAGGCTGCGGGCTTGCTGGAACTGCTGCGTGCAGCCCAATCCCCCCTTGGCCGCCTCCGTAACTTTTCAGCGCAGATGGCCCATAGCCTGCGCCTGCCGGTGGTGGCGCGGTCACCTTACGATCAGTTCATGCACCGCTTTCACCACTACTTGAAAGCCAATGACGAATTCCAGGATTCTTGTCCGAAGTCCCGCTGGGAGTTTCCGCCGCTTTCGACCTGGCTGGTTTACACGGACTATGTGCCGCACGCTGTCATCTCCGGCCAATACGCGCTCGAGCAGACGTTCATCGTACCCCGCCGCGCCCTGGTGCTGCCCGCCAAATCTCCGATCAGCGTCCTCGAGCAAATCTGCGGAGTGCCTCTCGCCCGTTGAATTCTGGCCGGCCTTGCCAGGAGAATGGCGGAAACCTGGGACCGAGAACCAAGCTTCCGATTGGACTTGATTGGCATCTAAGAAATATGGCCGGGTTCGCGGGCGCCTTGCGGTTATGGTGCTTACTCATCATGATCCGGAGTTGAGTTTTAGCCCGGCTCGTCCGTCCTGGGCAGTGATACAAGCGGCTCCGAGCTTTGCACAAAGGGGAATCAACGCCCCCAACTTGCTGCTGGCGGGTTGCGTACTTTGAAAGGAATGTTATTGGACCATGATTCGATGGCTACGGTACATTGCTGTGATCGCTCTGGTTCTTTTCCCGGCGCTGGCATGGCCGGCTCAAAATCTGCGCCTTAAATCCCGGTTGAATTACGCCCACAACAAGCATCAGGGCCCTTTGATTACCGGCGACAACATGCTCCAGGGCGCCGTCCCCGGCATGCCCAATTACGTCATATTCTACGAAGAGTTCTGCTATAACGCGAAACGCATGGCCCAGCGCACGGTTGACCTTTATAACAAGTACAAGGGCCGGGTGAATTTTGTAGTCATCGACTTTCAGTACGGCTGGTCGGATGACCAGAACAAGCTGGTCGAAAAGTATTTCCACCGCAACATCCCTCAGGTCACCATCCTGGACAGCAACCTGAAGCCGGTATTTGATTACACTGGCGAAGCTCCCGAAGACACCCTCGATGGTTGGATACAATACGCGCTGCGCGTCTCCAACCCAAAACCAGGCCCCCAGGTTTACCAAGCCTCCAGCCGTCCTGCGTCGCCGCCATCCCAAAAGAGGCCGGACCGCTGATCCCGTCTTGCCGGCGGTTGCCTGCATCAAGTGCCTGAAATTTGCTGTAGTGGGTCAGTTTGGATGTACAGGCGGCTTCATGCCGCCAATTGGCGAAATAAACTCGCCGCACCAAGAGCTAAACTGACCCACTACTAAATTTGCTCCGGGCTTGTCATGCCGCGCGGGAGGAGTTCCGGTGGAGGGACGCTCAGGCCACCTGGGGCAGGGGGCCGTCCACAAAATCTGCGAGCTTTCTTTTGAAGTCTCCCACTTTTTCCGGCAACCGTGAGACGTCCTGGCCCGCGCAGCAGCGGATTTCCTCAAGCTGGTTCACCAAACCGCTGACGCATTCAAGCGCGTCATCTATGGGGTAGTCAATGCCGATGAGCGGAGCCGGGTTGAACCGCACTTCCGTGGAGAGTGCCCGCTCAATCTTGTTAACCGTGGAAACCACCTCCCGGTGTTTTTCCATGAATACGGCCAGCGAGGTGGCCATCGAGCGCCGCCGGATGTATTGCTCTTCGTAAGCGAGCCTTTCGAGATCTTGAGCCAGTTGAACCAGCGTTCCGGCGGCCATTTTCACCCTCCTCTCCGATAGATGTTCGAGAGGTGGCAAAGGATGCCGTTCTCCCCGGCCCATGAAGAAAATGTTTCTTTATGATCGTCATTCGATGGGGCAACCTTTTTCGATTTCGGTTAACATCGTTCTCGAGGTGAAGCATGGAATACCGGACGTTGAATCATACGGACCTGCGGGTCTCGCGTCTGTCCTTCGGCACCATGCCTTTTGGCTCGCAAGCGGATCAGGCGGCAGCGGACCGCATGACCGCGCAGTGCCTGGATGCGGGAATCAATTTTTTCGACACCGCCAACATGTACAACCACGGCCGCGCCGAGGAGGTGCTGGGCAAGGCACTCGGTTCGCACCGCTCGAAGGTGGTGTTGGCTTCCAAGGTCCGCAACAAGATGGGTGAAGCGCCGGACGAAAGCGGCCTTTCGCGAGCCGCCATTCTGAAAGCAATTGACGCCAGCCTGTCGCGCTTGGGCACGGATTACGTGGATGTCTACTACCTTCACTGGCCGGATTACGCCGTCCCCCTGGAGGAAACGCTGGGCGCGATGGAGGAGTTGGTTCGCGCCGGCAAGGTGCGCTATCCAGCCGTCTCCAATTACGCAGCATGGCAAATCTGCCAGATTCATTGGATCGCGGAGAATCACGGCTTCACTCCGCCACTTATTTCCCAACCCATGTATAACCTTCTGGCCCGCGCCATTGAAGACGAATACTTGCCATTTTGCAAGCAGTTCGGCGTGGCCGTGATGCCTTACAATCCACTGGCCGGGGGGTTGCTCACGGGCAAGCATTCGGCACTGAGCACGCCCAGCCCCGGCTCCCGCTTTGATAAGAATTCTCTCTACTTGAACCGCTACTGGCACGATGATTACTTCGCCGCGGTCGAAGAACTGAAAAGCATCGCCAGCCGGGCCGGCAAGACCTTGGTTGAGCTTTCCCTGCAATGGCTCCTAAGCCAACCGCAGGTGGACTCGGTGATCCTGGGCGCTTCAAAGCCCGAGCAACTTGCCGAGAACCTCAAGGCTGCGGAGGGCGGTCCGCTCCTGGCCGAAACGCTCGAAGCCTGTGACAAGGTCTGGAGGCGGCTGCGCGGCATCACCCCGAAATACAACCGGTGAAGGCTCTTTGAAATTCGGTATGCGCCCGGATCGAAATTCCAACCTGGATTATTCTTGAAGCTCCCTTGTTGGACCGAAGCCCCTCACCCGCCGCTTCGCGTCACCCTCTCCCCACTTGCGGGGAGAGGGCCGAGGTGAGGGGTCAGGCGACGCCTCTGAGATCAAGATCATGAAACCCGCCTTAACTGAACAGCATTGAGGCTAACGGCCCCGGCTCGCCAATTTAGCCCGCCCGAACAGGACTTGCCCCGGTTTGTTTCCCGTGTGATGGCCCTGGTCAATGACCACCGTGCCGTTGACGATCACATACGGAATGCCCTCGGGATATTGAAGCGGATTTCCAAATGTGGCGCGGTCAACGACCGTCCCAGGATTGAAGATGGTAATATCCGCGGCCATGCCCGGCCGCAGCAACCCTCGATCAATGAGTCCGGTGATCTGGGCGGGAAATGAGGTCATTTTGCGGATGGCATCCGGCAGAGTCAGGACGTGCTTCTGCCGCACATAAACCCCCAAGACGCGGGGAAATGTTCCGTAAAATCGGGGATGGGGCTTGCCAACAAATTGCATATCCGGATTGACGGCGGCGCCGTCTGACCCGATCCCCACCCACGGCTGCTTCATCGCCAATTCCATATCGGCTTCGCTGATACTAAAATAAATGGCATAGGCCGAGCCACCTTCAGCAATCAAGAGATTGCACAGCGCATCGACCGGGTCCGTGTGCATCCTTTGCGCCACTTCATCCATGCGCTTGCCTTCGTATGGCTTATCTTGCGGCTTCTGAACTGCGGACACCATCACGCCGTGCCATCCACCCACGCTTTTGACCTCGTTGTTGGTCCAGCCCGGCACGCCCTGGGCGATATCGCGGCGAATCTCCTCGCGGACTTTGGGATCTTTCAGCAGTTTCACTCGCTGCTTCAGGCTACCCTCCAGAAATTTTGGCGGAAGGCATTGCGCGAGCTTGGTCCAACCGGCGATGTAGGGATATTGGTCGGCGGTGACGTCCACTCCACGTTGGCGCGCCTGATCGATCATCTGAATCAGATCCGCCATGTGGCCCCAGTTCTCCTTGCCATCCATCTTGAAGTGGAAGATGTGAACCGGCAGTCCAGCTTCCTCGCCAATCAGAATGGCCTCGCGGAGCGCCTGCGTGGCGTTGTTGCCTTCACCCCGGATGTGGGTTGAGTAGATTCCACCATATTTCGCAGCGACTCTTGCCAACTGGATCAAATCCTGCGTCGATTCAAACATGTTCGGAGCGTAAATCAGGCCGGAAGCAAGCCCGATGGCTCCGTCCTGCATGCCTTGGGAGACCAGCGCCTCCATGCGTTGCATTTCTTCCGGTGTGGGCCGGCGGTTGACGTTGCCCATCACGTCCATCCACACCTGACCGCTGCCCACGTAGGACGCGATGTTCACTGCAATGCCGTGTTTTTGGAGCATGCGGAAATACTGGCCCAATGTCTCCCAATTTCTTTCAAAGCCGGGCGGACGGGGGCTCTTGCTGATGTCCGGCTGGCCGGGCGCGGCGAATGGACCGGCTGAAGCGTCTTCTCCGATAATCTCCGTGGTCACACCCTGCCGGATTTTGCTCTGGCCATCACCGTCCGCGAGCAAGGTGTAATCGCTGTGACTGTGAAGATCAATGAATCCCGGCGCCACCACCAACCCGGTGGCATCAATCACCCGGCGCGCAGTGGGATGAATCAAACGGCCCACTGCCACAATTTCTCCATCCCGGACAGCGACCGAGCCTTCAAACCAGGGACTTCCGCTGCCGTCGATGATGTGCCCGTGAATGATTAAGAGATCGTATTGCGGTTTGCTGGCAGGCCGGCAGAAGGCGGCGCTCCAAAGCGCGCCAATCATTAGGAGAAATAGAGCCTCACAATATTCAGGGAGGGCGATGTGAAAGGCTGGCTTGTTTCTATACATGGAGTCATAAGCCTGCAATGGGCACTGGCTGTAGCGCCGACATCTTGCCGGCAAGTTAATATGCCGCTAGTATTACTATGTTAAGTCGGTTGGGGCACCGTCAGGGCATGGCTTCAGCCCTGTCGTTGGCAGTGATCCCGAGATTCTGGCTTTAGCCCCTGAGAACCACCGTTCAGAAAAGCAACTTGAGCGCAAATTGAATTTCTCGCGCTGCACCCGCGCTCAAGATCTGGCCGTAAGTTGGGGAGCCCACGGTGGCGCTCGGAAATCCAAACGGCGGCGTATTTAATGAATTGTAGGTCTCTGCCCGGAACTCCAGTTTGGAGCGCTCGGAAAGTTGCCAATCCTTGAGCAGGGCAAAATCCAGATCGTTGAGGGGCGGCCCAAATAGCACGTTGCGCTGTTCATTTCCGAACCGGGGACTCCCGCTTGCCAGCGCCTGTCCAAGAAATGTAGTCGTGAAACATTTGGTGTTAAACCACTGCGCCACGGTTTGTGGCCCATTGTTGCCATTGCAGACGCGATCGGGAAACGGATTGGAAGAACCGGAATTGGAAAAATCCGTGGGGGAGAGAGCTGTGAACGGGAAACCCGTTTGAAAGCTGTAGATACCTGAAAATCTCCAGCCTCCGGCCACTTGGTTGACTACGCCTCCGTGGTTTAGGAAATGCATGCCTTGGCCGACCGGCAATTGCCAGACGCCGCTAATGACAAAGCGGTGGTGCGCATCATCGTAGGCCGGTCCCCAATTGCACATAAGGCAATTATCGTTCTGTGCGTTCACATTACCGACCCCTCCGCCAAACCCTTCATCCCCTTCGTTATTGTCAAAGGCGTTTTGCCATGTGTAACTGGCAAGGAATGTGAATCCGTTGGAGAATCTTTTCGTCAGTTTTACCTGCAGGGAGTCGTAAATCGACTGCGCGTCCGCGCTCGTAAAGAGCATTTGGTTAAAATCCGGGTAAGGCCGCCGGGGTTGAATCGGGCCAATTCCCGGCAAGGCTTGATTGGCAAACAAGTGGAGAGTTCCAAGCCAGTAGCCCCGGTTACCAATGTAGTCCGTCTCCAGCGCCCAGTTCCGGGCCAATTGAGACTGAATGCCGAAGCTCCATTCCTGGATGACAGGATCTTTATAATTGGGTGTGACGTACAAGGAGGCGTACTGTTGGGAGAGCAAGGGGATTCCCGCAGCCCCCGCAAAGACGTTGGCGCTGGTGGTTGGGACGCTGTTGGTCAAAGGCACCGGAGAGCCAAACGCGGTATTGTAAATCTGGGACGCCCCATTGATCGGGTTGTTGTTCACGAAGTGCATGTTATTAAAGTTCGGCAGGTCGGTAAAGATGCCATAACCACCCCGCAGAATGAGTTTGTCCGATTTCGTAGGTGTCCAAGCAAAGCCGAACCGGGGATCATAATCGCCATAGTAAGGGAACACCAGAGTTTGCCGCGTCCTCCCGGTGAATCCGAGTTTTGCGCGCTCCGCCGATGTCGCCACCAGACACTGGCCCGTGGAGGAAATGACGTAGGAATAGGCTGGGTTAGTACAATAAGAGTCGTTCAACGCATTCGGCTCCGCTGTCACCAGCAGGCCGTTTCCCGGACCAGAAAATGGCGGGCCGGTAGGAACAAAGGTCGCAAAGTTGTTGCGCTTATCAACCGGAAATCCCCGGTATTCCCATCGGATGCCCAAGTTTAACGACAAGTTCGGCTTGACCTTGAAATTATCCTGGGCGTAGAAGCTCCAAAATTTTCCGCCCACCTGATTGGTGCCCAAATACTCCAGAGTGCGATTGGCAGTTTGCGGATACCCTAACAGGAAGTCCGCTAAATCTGAAACCCCGGTAGCACCCGTCATCTCACCCGCCAAACCAGAAAACTGGCCATTGAATGCCAGTTGCCCATGAGGCGAAAAAGCCGCAGCTTCACCCAACACCTGCCAAAACTCCAGGTCCGCGCCAAACACGAACGTATGGGCTCCGCGCGTCCAAGTGATGTTGTCGTGATAAGTCTCAACCATGTCCGGGCTAATCACCGGACGGTATTCGGAATCTCCAATTGTGGAGAAATTGTTAAAGCTGAAAATTGGGAATCCTTGAGTGGCGGCGGAGTAACCCGTCAAATTCTTGATCCCGAAACCGGACATAAAGTTGGGCGATCGAGGACAGGAGGCGCAGTTCTCAATATCGTAGTCACGCTGGAATCCAAAACGCGCTTCACTGAGGAGCGTTGGGCCAAAAATATGAGTCCAGCCCAAGGCCACGTTTTGCCCTCGATAATAGAGTGTATCGCCGAACCCGGGAAGGCTGCTGTAACCACTCCCAGGATTAAATTGATTGGACTGGCCGAACATATACCGGGCGAACAGCTTGTCATCATTACTGACGTTGTCGTCACCCCGGATGATGAAGGTGTTGTCGTTTTCCGTGTAAGGCTGCTGATTCACGAAGTTGGGCAACCCAACCCGATTGGGAGCGGGAAAGGGATTGAACGACAGGGCCTTCTGCGCTACGGGGTCAATGTTGGTGATGATGTTCCCGGGAATCGGCTGACCGACCAGGATGGACGATCCGGCGCTGGCGCTTCCTGCTGGGCACGTGAAAGACTGCACCGTGGCCGGATTAAAGAGCTGGCCGCTGTCAAAATTTAGGTTGGCCGGGCCGCCGGCTCCGCAGAGATTGGTGGTTTTTCCGGTGAGCGCCCCACTCAGGTTCCCTTGCAACTCCTGAGATGTTGGAATGGTGCTGCCGAGCGAATTGCCGGAAATTTCCCTCAAGCCCTCGTAATTCACAAACCAGAACGCCTTGTCCTTCTTGATGGGTCCACCGACTGCAAAGCCGAACTGGTTGCGGCGGAATTCCGGCACGCTCGCCGCGAAAAAATTCCGCGCGTCAATGCCGCTGTTCCGCAAAAATTCATAAACACTGCCGTGGATATCATTTGTTCCCGACTTCGTTGCCAAGTTGATGGTGGAACCCGCCGTTAAGCCGAAGGCCGCATTGTAAATATTGGTTTGCAAATTGAATTCCTGGACCGCATCCGGAGGGGGCTGCAACGCAAATCCGCCGAACGACAGATTTCTCGACATGATTCCGTCAATCAAGTAATTGTTGCTGGAGGACCGGTTGCCATTCGCATTGAAACTGGTGCCGCTGAATGGAGATCCAATGGAACTGGAAGCGAAACCGCCATTATCCGTTACGGTGCCCGGCACCAGGGTGGCCAACGAGCCATATTGACGCAGGTTCAAAGGCAGATCCACAACATGCTCGTTGTTAATGACGGTACCCACACTTGCGGTCGTGGTGTTCACCAACGGAGCGGCGCTCCTCACTTCCACGGTCTGCGCCACGCTCCCTACCTGGAGCTGGGCATTCATCGACGCCTTTTGGTCCACTTGTAATGTGATGTTGGAAAGGATGGTGGCCTTGAAACCTGACTTTTCGAACCGAAAACTGTATGTGCCCGGCGGGAGTGACTGAAAGATGTAATTCCCGGATGAATCGCTGACCGTTTTCCAGGTCACTCCGGTTGCCACGTTGGTGGCCGTTATCTGGGCATCCGGGATGATAGCGCCTGAGGGATCAGTCACTGACCCAGACAGAGTCGCGTTTACAGTTTGCGCCCAGCAACTCGCGGTTAGGGTGAGACACAGTGCCATGCCGACAAACACTTTTTCGAAAACGCTTACACTCCTTCTCTCGTGTCGTCTTGAGTCCATCAGCATCCTCCCGAGTGCCCGCAGCCCCAAGGCCGCGTCACAGGTTTAGCGCTTCGGAAACCCACAACCCGTTGCCAGTCTACACAAAGCAGTGAAGCAGGGAAGATAGCATCTCTTAACCGATTTGATTCTGTAATTAATAAATTGTTAGCTAAACATTGTCAAGGACAATAAAGTTGATGGCCAGGAGAAGCAAATGTAATGCATGGCCCCGATACCGCAAATTCACCGTGACGACATTAGGGCCCATTCAGAAATAACTGTTCCATCTTCCAACCGGCACCCCTCACCCGCCGCTTCGCATCACCCTCTCCCCGCTTGCGGGGAGAGGGCAGGGGTGAGGGGATGTATTGGGTCCGAAATGGAACAGTTCTTATCTGACAGCCCATTTCTGACAGCCCATTAGGACAACCCTTGTAGTTGCGAAAAATGGGCAGTAAAATCGCGCCACGGATGCGGCGGTCTCAGACCGCCGCTACAGCCACCCGTGCGTCTGCGGACCCGGAAAGCCGCGCAGGGTGGAGTAAAATGGCAAGGATTGATTCTGAAAGTTTGGAGCAGATTGGGAGGCTTGCGGACCAGAATGACGCCCGGCAGGAAATCGCCGCAGAGATTCGGCTTCCTCACGCTTCCGGGGATTGCTATGTCCTCCCAAAGTTTACGGATTTTTCTGCTCGTGGTTCTACTTTGTGTTTCGGCGCAGGCTTTTCCTCTTGAAGAACCCGGACAATCGAGCGACCCGGTGCAAGTCCTAGCCCAACGCGCCGAAGAAGCAGAAACGCAAGGCAAATGGGAGAATGCTGCCAAGGACTATCGCGCCATTCTGCGGATTGATCCGCGGTCCGTCGCGGCCATGAACCGGCTGGGCGCGATCTCCGTGAATCAAGGGAAATTTTCCCAAGGTATTAAATACTACCGGCAAGCTTTGCGCCTGAATCCGGCGGACTTTGTAACCAATCTGAACTTGGGAATTGCTTATGTTAAAGAGCAGGATTACAAAGCAGCGGCCATTCCATTGCAACGCGCGGCGCAGACGGATCCCCGCGACTTCCAGACCGAGGAACTGCTTTCTGTGGCCCTGATCGGCCAGGATAGCTACCGGCAGGCCATCCCTCACTTGAAGCGGGCTGAGTCGTTAAAGCCACAAGACGCTGGCACGGCCTACTTGCTGGTTCGCTGCTACCTTGAAGTCAAAGACTTCCAGGATGCGCTTCAATCCTTTGACCGGATTGAGGCTCTTGATCCCAATTCGCCGTGGGTCCACATTCTGAAAGGACAGGCTTATGATGGGCTGGGCGCATATGACAAAGCCATCCAGGAGTTCCAAGACGCCCGGGTGCAAACCCCGGACAATCCCATCGTTCATTTTTCCTTGGGCTTTATGGACTGGAAGACGCGCCATTTCCACCACGCCATTGCTGAGCTCGAAACCACGTTGAAGCTCGATCCTGACTTTGACCGGGCCAAGCTCTATCTTGCCGAGAGCTATGTGGAATCGCACCAAAGTGACCAAGCCCTGCCGCTGCTGCTGGCGCTCGCCAAAAAGCAGCCGCAGAATTACCGGATTCATCTGGACCTGGGAAAGAGTTATCAGGAATCCGGCCAGCATGGTAAAGCAGTTAAGGAGTTGCTGGCGGCCACTGCCATCGCCCCGAATCGTCCCGGGGCACACTACTTATTGGGCCGCGCCTATCAGCAGCAAGGGCGGCTTGCCGACGCCCAACGGCAATTTGGGCTGACCCAGAAACTGCAAGCCCAAGCGCGATCGTCCCTGGAATGCGTTATGGCGGCGGGTGGCTCGCGCGCCAACCCGGCTGAGCAAATGGGATTGATGCCGCAGCCGGCAAAGAAAGGCGCTTCGGTCCCCTGACGGTCCACAAAGGGAAGCTCATCAGGAATCCAGCCTAGGGTCAATACGGTTCAGGTTGGGTGACCCCTCACCCCAGCCCTCTCCCCGCAAGCGTGGAGAGGGAGGAAGATAGGTATTCCAGGAACCGCGCAGCGGTGGGTGATGGGGCCCGGTCCAACCGTGTGCAGTTATTCTCGAACGGACCTTAAGTGAACAGTATTGTGCCTAGGGTTGCGGACCTTGCTGGGTCTTCAGGCGGGCAAGAGCCTGCGCCGCTGGAGTGAACATGGGATCGCAGGCGAGCGCCTGACGGAATTCACGAGCCGCCCGATGGACGTGACCTTCTTGTTGAAAAGCCAGGCCGAGGTTGAAATGGGCCCAGGCAAAGTGCGGATTCAAGCGAGCCGCTTCGGTCAACTCCATTTCAGCCCGTTTCAAATCTCCCATCCTCAGATCGGCACTGCCCAGGGCGTTGTGGGCTTCCGCGGAATGAGGATCGGACTGGAGGGCCGAGCGCAATCGCGTCACGGCGTTGCTCCAGAGCCCCTCCATCCCGTCGAGGACGCCAAGATCATAGAGCGCGGTGTAATCGGCAGGATCGGTCTTGAGCACGTTTTGGAATTGTGAGCGGGCGCGCGCGGCGTCATTTTGCTGGAGGCGGATGGTCCCCAGCAGGTCGCCTGCCCGCGTGTAATAGGGTTCAATGGCCAGGGCGGCTTTGAGTTCCCGCGCTGCCTCATCCAACTGATGCAGCGCGAACTCGCTGACCGCCAGGTTGAAGTGGGCAAGGGTGCTGAGTGGATCGGCCTTCAGGATTTGCCGGAACTCGGTGGCCGCTTCGGCGTAGCGTTTTTGCTCCTGCAAGTTCAATCCCAGGCGATTGCGGACGTCAAGCAAGGCAGGGTCCGCGGCGAGCAGGTGTCCGAGCAATTGATTCGATTCGGCAAGACGGCCCGCATTGGCCAGGTCGATGGCTCTACCGTATTCTTTGTACTCGGCCAAGCCATCCTTCGGGTCCCGACCGCCACCCTGAGCCGTATCCACGGGATGGGCCAGGGCCATGTAGCCCAAGGAGCTGAGCCGGGCCACCACATCGGCCGGCACACTTCCTGCGCCGGAAGGCTTTGCCGGGCGGAATTGCGCCTCAAGCGTGAGTAGCCGCTCCCGCAAAGCCACGGCCAGCGATCGATCTCCGGAATACAGGTTGTGCATCTCGTTCGGGTCTTGCTGAAGGTTATAAAGCTCCGGCTTAGGGGCATCAATGTATTTGTGCGAGCCGGCGCGGACGCTGCGCAACACCGCGAATCCCAAATGGTCATGGGCGTACCGGCTTTCACTGTGCACCGGATTTTCCGCGCCCGATGGCTTGCCTTGCGCCAAACGCAAGAGGCTTCTGCCCTCAAACTGGGCTGGAATGGCGATGCCAAGAAATTGCAAGAGGGTAGGCGCAACATCCAGCAACGCTCCTGGCGCTTCGACTTGCGAGTGAACCACCGCAGCGCCAGCCGGCCAATGGAAAATGAGTGGCACGCGTAGCGTACTTTGATAGATGAAATAGCCGTGGGTCATCTCACCGTGATCGCCCAGTCCTTCGCCGTGATCGGCGGTGAAAATGATGAGGGATTTTTGGTAGAGGCCCTCGCGCTTCAGGACCTGCCAAAAACCGCCAAGAGTCTCGTCCACATATTGCAGTTCTGCGTCATACCCGCTGCCGGGATATCGCGGACGAAATGACGGCGGCAACAAGTAAGGTGTGTGCAAGTCGTAGAGGTGGAGAAAAAGGAAGAAAGGCTTGTTGGTATGGGCCGCCAGCCATTGGGTGGCGGATCCGATTACTTTCGCTCCGGAACGCTTGATGTCACCGGAGTCCTGGCCGGCGTGTCCGTGGAGGCTAAACGGGCTGTCATAAAATGCAAAGCCCTGGTTGAGGCCAAAGCGCCGGTCGAGGACAAAGCCACCTACAAAAGCCGCCGTCTGATAACCCTGGGACTTCATTATCGTAGCCAGTGTTACGGCGCCCGGAGCCAGCCGCTCGCCATTCTCCTCGATGCCGTTGGTGAAAGGATAAGTGGAAGTGAACAGCGAGGCGTGCGAAGGGAGCGTTAAAGGAATCTGGGAGCTGATCTGGGTGAACAGAGTCCCGCCGTGGGTGAGGGCGTCGATCGATGGCGTGCGGATGCGGCGATAGCCATCGCAGCTCAGATGATCGGCTCGGAGGGTGTCGACCGAAATCAAAATCACTGGAGTCAAGGGCCGGTTGGGTGCTTGGGCAGCAAGGGGCGGGGCCAGGGGAAACATGTCGGCCAGCGCGGACAGAAAAAAACCTAGCAATATCCATTGCCCTGTCCGGCACGCCAGCCGGGGGTAACCGTCTATGGTCTTCATTCGCAAACGAAAGTTTAACACGCGGAAAGAGACGCGGCGAAAGTGCCATGAATCGGACTATACTGAAAAACCTGTCATGAGCGCCGGAACGGCGGAAATTGAATGTGCAGACGAATTCGACCCGAACTGGTTTGAAGAGCCTGAGCTTATGACGATGTCATTCCAATTCGGAGGTCCACGATGAGCCTTCCCATGTCGCGCCGTCAATTTGCCGCCAACAGTGCGGCGCTGTCATTGTCCGCGATGGCTCCCAAAGGTCTTTTTGGTGAGACCGATTCTGCGCAAAAGGTCGTCATTCGGGGTGACGTTGAAATTGGCCAAGTCCGGCCGGAGTTCCATGGCCAGTTTGCGGAACATCTTGGATCGTGCGTTTACGGCGGGCTTTGGGTTGGCAAGAACTCGCCCATTCCCAATATCAATGGATATCGGAAGCAGGCCGTGGAGTATCTCCGCGAGCTGGGGATTCCCGTGCTGCGCTGGCCGGGCGGCTGCTTCGCGGACGATTATCATTGGCGGGACGGGATTGGACCGGCGGCGGCGCGGCCCAAGCGCGTGAATATCCACTGGGGTGGCTACGTTGAGGACAACAGTTTTGGCACTCACGAATTCATCGGACTCTGCAAGCTGATCGGCGCTGAACCCTACTTTGCCGGGAACGTTGGAAGCGGCTCGCCCAGCGAATTGAGGCACTGGATTGAATACTGCAACTATCCCTCCGGCAGCACCCTTGCCGATGAGCGGGCCGCCAACGGATCGGCGGAGCCCTTCGGCATCCGCCACTGGGGTGTGGGCAACGAAAGCTGGGGATGCGGCGGGGCGATGAGGCCCGAGGAATATGCCGATCTTTTCCGGCGATTCTCCGTCTACATCCGGGAGTTTGGAGGTGTGAAGCCTTTCAAAGTGGCCTGCGGCCCGGGCGGTGACAACGCGCAATGGTCGCGCGGGGTGCTGTATGGCCTGCAGAAGCATTTGCCGGAAGGGTTGTCCATGCACTACTACCAAAACGGCAAGGATCCTGCCACCAACTTTACGGTCGAACATATGGACGAACAGCTTGCGGAATTCGCCAAGCTGGAGCAGGCCATCATCCAACAAAGGGCACTGCTGGACGGGTACCAAGGTGGAGACAAAGTGGAATTGATCGTGGATGAATGGGGCGTTTGGGACCGGATTCCCCGCGAAGATGAAAAGAAGTATGGCAGGCTTTGGCAGCAGAGCACGCAACGCAGCGCGGTGGGCGCTGGCCTGGGGCTCAACATTTTCAACCGGCTGGCGGATAAACTCACCATGTGCAACATCGCTCAGATCGTCAACGTGCTGCAATCTTTGCTGCTCACCGATGGTCCAGAGGGGAGGAATTGCGTGCGCACCAGCACCTATTACACTTTTGCTCTCTTCAAGCCGCATCGGTCCAAGACCGCGGTGCGGGTGGAAGCCGGGGGCACTTCGCCGCTGGGCCTTTCGGTTTCGGCCTCCAAGAGCGACCGGGAGTTGGTGGTGAGCTTGGTGAATCCGCACCACGACGACGACATGCAGGTGGACTGCACGCTGCATGGCTTTAAGGCTCGCGGCGCCGCTGCGCAGATTCTGCATGACCCGGACTTGAACGCCTATAACGGCTTTGACCATCCGGATCGACTCGTTCCGAAATCCCATCCGGTGGCGTTGGAAGGGTCCAGTGTGAAGATGGATCTGCCGCGGCTTTCAGTGGCGACGGTGACGCTCCAGGGCAGCGCAGTGGGTTAATCCTCTTCCTGAGCGGCTGGGCGGACGTGCCCAATTTACTTTGGCGGGTCTTTTTGATTGGGTTTGGAATACCGGCGGTTGTGCTCCAAATCGAATGCCGTTTTTGGGAAGCCGGTAACCTTCACCGTGAAGTCTTCGTGAGCCGGAATTCCGTCGATTCCACTGACCGAAAGCTGAACATGAAAAGTTCCAGCCATCGTATAGGTCTGCTGGACCTCACCGCCATCTGCCTCAGTGCCGTCTCCAAATACCCAGTGATAGGCGAGTGCGGGAACCTTGCTGCCTCGCGCGTCCGCCGAAAAATTCGTGCTTTCGCCAGCGCGCACCGTAGTGGATACGTGAGCCACTACGGACGGAGCGGCGGCCGGGACGGAGGTGTCGATAAACTTGATCAGACGCACGGAATGCATTGGAATGTTTTCCAGCCGAAGGGCATCCCCAGTAAGAGACAAGGGTGCATCACCGTTCAGCACGTCATAAGCCTGGAATGAATGGCCAGCGGCCAGGGGCAGGCTTTTTATGTCGAAGTCATGTGAATTCACATGGTTCGTCCAGTTGAACACCGCCAGCATGGATTGGTGGCTGTCTTCCTTCAGGAAGAACACGCTGGGTTGTTCGTCCTGGGGACGGAACGTCATCAAGTCTACGGGCAACGCGGCTTGGCCCAGCCGGTTCATATTGTTCAACTCTTGATTTTCGACGAGAGCAAGGCGTTGTGACTCGGCGCCGAGGGTGGGCAAATCGTCGCCAATCTCATACATCCCGCCCGCCACATCCGCCAGAACAATCTGCACTTGTGCTTCGCTCAGAGTGAGTCCCTTTCTCGACTCATGCCAATTCTGTTGGGGCTCAACTTGCCGGGAGACGGAGAAAGCATCCGGATCACTGATGTAGAAATTGCGGTTCATATAGAATCTGGCGGCAATGTTGGGCGCGGCGTCCTTGCTGGCGTCAAAGTCATGGCCGGTATCCACCGAGATGCGGCCATCGTCCACAAGCCCCACCGGGTTCAGCATCGGACTGCCGTCCTTATCCAGCAGAACATCATTGCCCACCGCTTCGCGAATGATCTTCAGTCCGATGCGTTGCGCCTGAAGGGCGGTGGTGTTGGGTAAATAATAGAACCCTTCGACAGCAGAAGAGTCCATGAAGTCGAGCTTGAAATAGCGCGCACCCCATTCCCGGGCCAGCAGGTGGTAAGTCTGGCGCAGGTAATCCTGAGCGCCGGGGTTGGTGGTATCCAGGACGCAGAGGCGATCCGACGTCCCTTGAACATAACCCACCTGAATGGGCTTTCCCTGGGCGTCATGCACCAGCCAATCTTTGTGATGTTGATAAACCCACGCTCTTTCCGAAACCTCGAAGGGCGCCGTCCAAAGGCCAAAGACCAGGCCGTGCCCGGCAATCTTGCGGCTCAGTCCCCACATGCCCTCCGGAAATTGCGTGGCGTTGGCGCTGATATATTCGCCCCGGGCGTATTCGTAGCCCTCGTCAATTTGGAAGAAATCGTATCCGAGCCGTTTCAGATGCTGGGCCAGCCAGTCCGCATTGGTCAGCACATCGCCAGCGGTAATGCCGCCATAAAAGGCCGTCCAACTCCACCATCCCATGGGAGCGGTTTCGGCGATCCGCGCATGGTGCAGGAGCCGAACGGCCTGCCCGTATGCTTCGAGCTCATTCAGATCATCGGGCCCGGATGCGAACATGACGCGCTCCGAGGAAAGCGTTCCGCCGGGAGCGACCGGCAGGCTTAATTGAATTTGCTGGCTGGAAGGAATCTGGTCGCGCTGCAACACGCCTTCTGTCGTGCCGGTAGAGTCCACAGTCAATGAATCGATCCCAGTACTCTGCGATGAATCGTGCTTGACCTTCAAATGGGAAACAGTCAGAAAACGGTCCGAAGTCAAGGCCGCCAGTAGCAAGCCTTGATGACTCTTCAGATTGTAGATAAGAACATTGTTAACGCCAAAATAATCGCCGTGCGGCGCCTGATCGAGTCCTCCAATGTGAATCGTGGGATCCTCACTGAAGCTCTCGGCAAGCACCCGGTCATGCTGTTCACTGGCGCCGAGATCGAGGCGCGGCTGCCCCCAGGCATCAACCACGCGAATCGCATTGACCGTGACGCTGTCACCCGTGGTGTTGTGGACTTGAACGGCGACGTCTCCATAGGGATGATTGTCGTAAAGACGAAGCCGGCAGACCAGATCGGGTCTTCCTTCGAGACCCGCGTAGGTGACGGTCAGGACGTGGCCAGCGCCAAGCTGACCCGTGAACGACGAGCCCGTGACCTGATGCCGGGGATAATCCGTGGATAAAAGCCAATGGTGATTGGCCTCCACCCCCAGGCGCGAGACCAGGATCACGCGGCGGAGCGCCTGCGAAGAAATTTCATAGGCCCCATCATTGGGCCGCACTCTAACGCTCAAGGCGGCGTTGTGGATCGTGGCGGTGTTTTGTCCCGCCGCGAGCGCGGGCACAGCAAAGCCAAGGCAAAATAGCACGGTTAATCTCGACCAAGACATGGCGCGGCCTCCGGCGGCTTATCTTAACGTGATGCGGAATGGCTGTGCGCGAGCTTGTTGGATGAAAGACGATTCGGCAAGCTCTACGCAATGTATTTTCAGGTTCATCCTCGGGATCAGCCTTCACCCAAAATCTGAATGACGTAAGTTCTTTCCAGCGGGCCGTCATATTCCATGAAGTAAATGGTTTGGCGCGAGCCTTTCACAAGGGCTCCATTTTCAACCGGAAACATGCACTGGATGCCGCCGATCACGCTCTTCAAATGGGTGTCGGCATTGAATCCCAGGCGCCCGTCATAGTCCAGGTAACGGCGGTGATGATAGTTTTCGTCCTCCGGAAACAGCCGTGAGAAATGGGTGAGAATATCTTCCTCAAGACAAGGAATGCCCTCCGTCACCAGGAGGCCGGAAGAAGTGTGCAGGGTGAGAACGTTGACGATGCCGTTTTTGACGCCACTATTGCGGACCGCTTCTTCAACCTGGGGCGTGATGTTGACCGCCTCTTCGGATTTTTTAGTCTGGAGCTTAATCCGTTCAAGCTTGATGATCATCGTTGCGCCTGCTCTGCCCTTGAAATGTTGTTGGGGGAACCCTTGTGGCCGTTCGCGGGCGGGCACAAGGCCCGTCCCGGCGCGTTGAGCGAAACATCAGGCCGTGGCTCTCTCCGCCAACAAACTTTCCGCCGTCATTTTCAGAATTCTGGCCGTGCAACCTCCCGTCAGTCCCAAGGTCTTCAAGGCATGAACCATGTTCTTGATTTCCACGCGCGGATAATTGGAGCCGAAAACGATCTTGTTCCGCAGGCTCCGCTCAATCACCGTGGTGGGAATCTGTTTGGAGAAAACGAATTGAAAAAACTCCTGGGGGCTATCGTAGTAGAGGCACGAAGTGTCCAGATAAACATTGGGATATTTCAGCGCCAGAGCGGCCGCTTCCCACACCCAGGGCCACGCGAAGTGGGCGAGAATAAAATTGAGCTTGGGAAAACGCCGGATCGCTTTCTCGAAGCGCAGCGGGTGTCCCAGCTCGAGCGGAGTCTGCGGCGCCCAGCTCATTCCGGTGTGAACGAGCAAGGGGATCCGCAAGCTCCCGGCGGCTTCGTAGACGGCGAACGCCTTTTTATCATCCGGTTGAAAATCCTGAAGGGACGCATCCAGCTTGAGGCCCCGAAGCCCCATCTGCTGGATGGCATGCTCCAGCTCGCGGTCCGCACCTTCTTTCAGCGGGTCAACGCTGGCGAAGCCGATGAAGCGGGGGCTGGCAGCGCAAAGTTCCGCCACCTGTGGGTTGGAACTGACGGAATCCCCCCGGGCTCGGGCACAATCGATGGGCAGAAGAACCGCTTGGTCAATTCCGGCGACGTCCATCTGCAAGAAAAAAGTCTCGAGGGGCTGGAAGTTGTTGCCAATCTGAAATACCTCACGCGCCATGCGATGGTAGTTCGGGTACTTGGCGGCAAGCTCTTGGATCAGGACGGGGTGCGTGTGGAAATCAATCATTGAGCGTCTCCAGGCCGGCGTTGGCGGGCCGGAAATCGATTGAAGGGTTTCGCGCCGCAACAATCCGCGGTCATGCCGCACCGGTTCCCGGCTTTAGTCATTGAGCACGACGACCCGACTCAGGTTTTTCGGCCGGTCCGGATCGTGTCCTTTTTTCAGTCCGGTATAGAGGCCCAAGAGTTGGCATGGAAGGACGAAGGCGGCCAAACGCGCGATTTCTTCGATCTCCAGTTGGATTTCAATCAGCAGGTCTGCCGATCCTCGAATCTTCGAATCCGCATGATTGCAAATCGCCAGAGTCGAGCCGCCAAGACCTTTCACTTCTTCCAGAAGTTCCCGTTCCGCAGAATTACCCTTTTCCGAAAGCAGGAAGCAAATTAATGTCTCAGGGCTCACAATAGACTTCGGCCCGTGACGGAACTCCAAAGTGTGGAAGCTCTGGGAGTATGAACAAGACATCTCTTGCACCTTCAGCGCCCCCTCGCAGGCCAGGCCGTAAAAGGGACCCTGACCAAGAAAAACGAAATCCGAAAAACTATGGAATTCAGCGAATTCGCGGATGCGCCCGGCCATCGGTTCCAGGATGGCTTGGGAACCGTCGGCCAATCTCTGCAGGGATTCCGCAAACTTCGGCTTGGTTGCACGCCGCGCCGCAAGGAATTGAAGTCCTATCAGCATGGAGGTGAAAGACCGGGTCATTACCGTGCTCGCTTCATCGGCGGGCGCCAGACACAACGTGGTGGTGGCGAGATCTTCAAGCTTTTGACCTGGGGAACAACTAATGGCAAGGGTGCGGATGCCGGCTGAATGCAAGTATTCCGCGGCCTTCAGGATTTCCGAGGTGGTCCCTGACCGGGAGATGAGGACCGGCTGAACGGCTGCATTGTCCCTCAAAATCAGCTCGGGAAAAAAGAGCAATTCCGAAGCCGGAATCGCATGCGCGCGCAGTCCTGTTATTGCCGTCCAGCTCCTTGCGGCGGATTGAGCGACGTAGTAGCTGGACCCGCATCCGATGAATAGCCATTCCGGAAAGGATGCAGAGCGGTCCAAAAACGGGCCAATCTCATCGTTCCCCTCCAAAACCTGTAAACATTCCTTCCAGCAACGGGGCTCCGACAGGATTTCGGTTTCTGTGAGTGCGCCGGGGTTTGCAATCCCTTCCAACATGAAATTTTTCCTTTGCTCCTGAAGAAAGCTGCCGCCCAGAAATCCAGCCAGCCCTGCCGCCAGGCAAGTGGACAACGCCTCCACCCTGCTTCTCCACCCTTGGCATGGCTTGGCGAGGCTTTGGGCTTCTCTCCTGTGACTCTCCGCGGAGATCCATGTTTGCAGACCCCCGAAGAGTGACGGTTGAGCCGCAGGCCGGCCCGCCTTAGTAAAGCGCTTTATTTCAGTTCTTTTTTAACATTTGCCTTCCGCGCTGTCAAGAAACATTGGTCTTCTATCGAAGCTTCTGGCCTTCCCCTTGTTCCTACTCTTACTCAACCGGGATTGTTTACGATGGATCATCCGGCAGCAAGGGCGCGGTTGAAACCGTGCCGTTATCGCGCCGGCCGGCTTTTTGGTCTCCCGTCACAGGGTGTGGGCTGCTCCAACCAATCTGATAATCAACGGCCACAACAGGACTGAAGAAGCCGCATCGCACTCCGGACCTTCGCCGCATCGACCCGCCCTTCTGTGCGCTCGGGCGTCCTCACCGCGCGGCCCAGATGGATCTCAGTGATTTCCGTCCCTCGAACAAATTCTGGAAGCGAAGGCAGGTTCAGTCTCCCGCCCAGGATGAGCCTCCGCTCCGGGCCAAGCGCCTTGCGATACTCCTGGAGCCGGGCAATTCGCTCCTTCACCGTTCCGTAGCCACCGTGGACAAGACATCGATCGGCATTCCCGAACTCACGGATCGATTGGAGGGCAGCCAGGGGATCGCCGGTTGTCTCAATAGCATGATGGATCGTGAAGCATGTCTGAGGAACCTCCGCAAGAATTGACCGAAGACCGGCAACATCCAGCCGGCCATCCTTAACATAGCCGGTGACCAGGCCATCGACGCCCATTGTGGCAAACTGCCTGGCGAGGCGTCGCAGGCTTTCAAGATCGTCAGGACTGCCAACCTCAAAACCAGCCCGCTCCCGCAACATGACACGGGCCGGGACCGGGACACTCTGGAGGATAGCCCGCACCAACTCGAGCGGGGGTGTTAGTCCGGCTAGATCCAGTTGAACGGTCACTTCCAGGCGCGTTGCCCCGCCCTGGCTGGCGGCGATTGCATCCTCCACCGTGCAGCAGATCACTTCAAGTTCAAGCCCCGGAGTCTGATTCAAGGCAATCCATCACCATTTGCCAGGGATCACAGCGGGCCGCTGTTCTGCTGCTGCTTTTGCCTGGCCGCGCCCTTCTGAAACGCTGGCGCCCGTTCCATTCCTACTCAAACTGCTTGCGGAAATCCGCGAACTGCTGTTTTAAGTCTTGCAACTCTCGCCTCAGCCCCGCGATTTCCTCTTCGCAACGCGCCATCCGCTCTCCGATGGCAGAATGGCTGGTGATTGCTATTGCTGCTTCCGTCGCCAGCTCGGGCTCCCCGAATGCCACGTCGCCCGAGAGAAGATGGGCGTAACGCGCCTCTTTGGTCCCGGGCTGACGGGGAAGCATTTTGACCAGCGGCGGTTCGCGCTTCATCAGGCGCTGCAATGTGGATTGGACCTGGTCCAAATCTTCAAAGGGGTGCATGCGCTCGCTGCGGCCGCGCAGCTCGCCGGGTGTTTGAGGCCCTCGCAAGAGCAGCACGCACAGGACCGCGACCTCGTGGCGGTAGAAGTTGAAAGTTTCTTGCAGCCGGTGTTCGTACTTGGTTACGCGGCTCTCAGTGCTTTGGGCTGCTCCTGCCAGCTCTTTTTCATTCAAGCCTTGCAACGCCTCCTCCACAGCGTCTTCGTCCAGGTTCATCACCGGATCGCGATTGGATTTCTGGTTGCACGCATTGAGAAGCGCGTTCAACGAGAGCGGGTAGTAATCCGGAGTGGTAATCTCCTTTTCCACCAATGATCCCAGCACTCTCGCCTCAATGTCACTCAGAAGGAAATTCACGGCGTCAAATTGTACACGAAACCGCAGAGTTTCCCAAAATAGACGTGCTCCGTGAACCCGGCCCCACTCAATGCGGTTGCGGCGGTCTGTGATCGCCGAACTCTATTTCTCAATGGTTTCCGGCGCTCAAAAAGCGCCGCAACAGCAAACAGAGCCGCGACACCGCCGTCCCGGCGCGTGGCGGATTATATCCAAGCGGACTGCTTTGCGATTTCCGTTCAGCCGGAAGCCGGCGACACCCACCTCTCTACGGAGGATCGCGCCGCGATCGAGAGGCATATGAATTTCGCCCGTAACCTCCACATTGAAACGCTGACGCTGAAAGGAAACGATGCGGCGGAAGCGTTGGTTGAGTTTGCCCGGATGCATCAAGTCGCCCAGATTTTTGTCGCTCGCTCCGCAGGAACTTCAAGGCTTCAACTTTTCTTTGGTAAAGATCTGGTCCAGCAAGTGGTGCGGCTCGGGCGCGATATGCAAGTGACCGTCGTCGCTGACCGCCATCGGAACCCGCTGGGCAAGCGAGACAAAGGATGGGCGCGGGGTTGACGGCGGAAGGCAGTGGAATCTATACAGTGGGCAGTATGTTGGCGGCGATCCAAGATTGTAGCGCCGGTCTGTGACCGGCGGATTTCGCCGCTCATAGAGCGGCGCTACAGCGAATGACCGCCGCCGACTTACTTCGTTGTATCTAGCCAAATCTCAAATATCTTTGGCAAAGTACTGCTATTCGCAATGACGGTGACGTATTCTTGAAACGAGCTTCAATCACCCCTTACCCTCCGTTGCGCGGTTCTCCCTCTTCCCGCCTGCGGGGAGAGGGCCGGGGTGAGGGGCCAGGCGACGCCTCTGACATCAACATCATGAGTTTCGCCTTAACTGAACAGTATTGGGGCTAAACCTCTCTTTGGGACTACGGCTGCAATCATGCTTAAGCCAAGCGCAAACACCGAGGGCCGGCCGGCGGCAGCGTCTTCTTCCATTGCCGTTCCGTCGGCTGCTACGGTCCCCGCCAGAGTCCCGGGCCGGCGGGTCACGAAGCGGGTGCGCTGGTGGATTGTTTGGACACTCTTCCTTTCCACCGTCATCAATTACATCAACCGGCAAACGCTTTCCGTTCTGGCGCCCGCCATCACCCGCGAATTTCACATGAGCCATACCGCGCTGGGGCGAGTATTCTTTGCCTTTCAAGTCTCCTACGCTCTCACTTGGCTGGTAGGCGGCATCTTGCTCGACTGGGTTGGCGCGCGTTTGGGTCTGGCTTTGGCGGTGGCTTGGTGGTCATTGGTGAGCGTGCTGACAGGACTCGCTCATTCAGTCCAAAGCTTCGAAGTCTTCCGCTTCCTGCTCGGAATGGGCGAGGGATGCAACTGGCCAGGCGCAAGTAAAGTCGTCTCTGAATGGTTTCCGGCGCAGGAGCGGGGTCTGGCGGTTGCCATCTTTGACAGTGGGTCGAGCGTTGGCGGGGCACTCGCCTCGCTGGTGATTCCCTGGATTGCGCTGGCTTGGGGATGGCGCTGGGCCTTTGCCCTTTCGGGAATCCTGGGGTTCGGTTGGCTCTTTATCTGGTTGCGGACGTACTATCCGGTTACGCAACACCCAAGACTCAGCTTGGAGGAAAAAGAATGGGTCGAGGCGGGGCGAGCCGCGCCGGGTATGCCAGTCCGATCCGAACGTTGGAGCTGGCGAGGACTGCTCGCCGACCGCAATACTTGGGGCATCGTAATAGGGAAAGCCCTGACCGATCCGATCTGGTGGTTCTACGTCTTCTGGCTTCCGCAATATTTGAGTGACGCCCGGGGCTTTAATCTGAGGCAAATTGCCGCCTTCGCCTGGATTCCCTTCATTGCCGCGGACATCGGCAACTTCACCGGCGGTTTTGTTTCCGGCCGCCTGATCCGGCGAGGAATGCCCGTGATCCGGGCGCGCAAATGGGTGTGCGTTCTGAGTTCTTTGCCGATTCTTGCAGGAATCCCGGCAGCCCGCGTCCATTCACCCTTGATGGCTTTAGGACTCATCAGCCTGGCCGTGTGGGCCTACGCAAGCTGGTCCACCATGGGACTGACGTTTCCCTCTGACCTCTTTCCTCCGGAAAAAGTAGCTTCGGTGACAGGGCTGAGCGGCTTCGCGGCGGGCTTGGTGAGCGCGCTCTTCATGCTTGCCGTAGGACGAATCGTTGACTCGTTTTCCTATTTCCCCGCCTTTGCCGGCGCCGGAATTCTACCGCTTCTCGCCACCGTCGCGGTCCTTACCCTGATTCGCGGCGAGGGCCGGGCATGAGGATTTGTTTGGGCTGAACCGTAAATCCCGCTCGAAACAGGACTCGCTCCATCGCCTGCCCTCTGGTAGAGGAAGACTCGTCCTCCGCTTGCCCCGTCGTCAGCGGCCGGCGTTTTCTCCTGCCCGGGTCGAGCTTGCGGCGCGTGGCGATTCTGTCATCAGCTTTACGAACAAGCCATAGAACTTTGGAGCATTGACGTCAAATTGCACGGTGGCCAGACTTTCATAGGGAGGAAGCTCTGCTTTCCGTCCCCAAAAGAGCGTTTCACCGTAGCTCGGCCCGTGGCTGACGTCGATGTCTACGTAAAGCTGCTGGGTTCGGGTGATGATCGATGGGTCAATCAAGGCCGCGGCGGCAAGCTCATCCCACATGTATTCGGGCTCAGCAAACTTCGCCAGGTATTGGGCGACGGGGGTTTGCGTTTTGCCGATCTCCGCAATCATTTGCCGGCTCAGGCGGGTTTTGACGGAAACATCAATGGGCGTGATCGTGATCTTCTTCCAGGGCGACCGCATGACTATGCGCACCGCCTCGGGATCAAACCACCAGTTGAATTCGCGCCGCCCGCCGCCGCCGCCGATGCCGCCCTGATCGCTGTACATTCCACTTCCCATCAGGACCAATTGGCGAGCAAGTGTCGCAACTTCCGGGTCCAGGCGCAACGCGAGCGCAATATTGGTCAAGGGGCCGCCAGCCCAGATGGTGACTTCGCCGGGATAGCGGTGCACCATCTTAATGATGAAATCTGCGGCGCTTCCAGGAAATGGCTTGGTGTGGGGGTTACCCTCGGGCAAGGGTGGAACCACGTCCGGCGGATGATAGGGTTTCATCCACACCGGCTGGTGTGGCGCCGGCGTTTTGCCCGGATCGTTCCAGCAGCCCTTGTATCCGAGTTTTCCGTAAAGCGCTTCCCATCGCTCGGATTCCGCTTTGGAATTGAGTAGGGGAAACTCCGCACCTTCAACCACCGGCACGTCGGTGCGTCCGGCGATCTCAAGCAAGCGCAAGGTGTGTGCCGTTTCTTCCTTCATCCACTGGTCGCCGCTGACCGTGGTGATGCCGAGAACGTTGAATTGCCGGGATTCGAGGAATACAAGAATCGATTGAAGGTCTGTGGTGGCTGGGCCGCGCGCGTCCTGGTCCACGATCACTTTCATCCCCTGAGCGCGAAGGCGGGCGCTGGCCAACAGCAGTAACGTTGCGCCAAGCAGGACGGCGCCAACGAGCCTTTGACCCCATGCGGCTTGAGGAGTGGGGCCGGCGCTCGCGGCGGGCTTGGAAATGATGCGTTCCTGGCGCAGGGTTGGTCCCCGAAAAATGAATCGCCTCACGGCAAACGATTCTATGGTTCAGAAAGGCTGCGGTCAAGTTTAATTCGAGGTTTGAACGGGCCTACTTAAGAGGTTTCTGGCCCCCACGGTGAGCGTTAACCCACAGTGAGGGCCAGTTTAACCCTTGGTGCGGTTCGCTCCAGCACAGGGGGGCCATGCCAGAGGCGATCGCAAACACCAAGATCGTGTCGGGGGCAACAACCCACCCCGCATCAAAAACCATCATTTCGAGGCAAACCGAACCGGCGATGATTCGGATTCCCCGAAGTAAAGCGCTTGGCCAAAGAATAGGTCCAACCCAGGGGCCTTGTCAACAAAACTTTAATCAGAAATAGAAAATGTTTAATCCTCACGCCTCACGGTGCTTCTATCGGGCTTGGCTCGCCGCCAGGGGTCCAATCACCGGCAGCATAAATCGCTCGTTATTGTATGCTTTGTACATCAGGAAAAGCCAGAGCACGAAGAATGCCAGGCGAAGCAGAATCCAGCCTACCAAGAGGAACTGCCACATCACTCCCAAGGTTGCGAAGAAGAGTGCCCCAAAAACCATGCTCCACGCGATGGAAATCACAATGCAAGCAGCGCTAAAGAAGATAGACTGAAAAGCGTGGAAGCGCACGAACGGATCCCGCTTATAGGGCTCGATCACTAGGAAGATGATCCCGGTGATGAAACCGACAATGTAAGTGAGTAGCGCCGCCATGTTGGAAGCGATGGGAGTGCTTGCCACGGGGGGTGGAAGAGAAGCGCCGGGCGCGTTGGCGGCTTGGGCCGGTCCGGCGGCTTGGCCGCACCCAATGCAAAAGGCTGATCCTTGATCCATCTGAGCTCCACACTTCGAACAAAAAGCCATACCTCACCTCCTTTGGGATCGAAAAGACCACAGTCCTGTTTGGCCCGACCCTGGATCAGGGTCATTGCAAAGCGCAGGAATGTGTTGCTGCCAGGATGATGCTGAAAAGTTCAGGATAAACGTGAGATGTATATGGAAATCGTGACATGGGGAGCCCTGACGAAAATGTTGCGGTCAAGATCATCTTCTCTACCATCCAGAAGAGATTTAATCGCTTCCTCGACGAACCCGAAACCCTATTTCAAAACATTGAAGATAAAATCCACACTATAAATTGCCAGCAGCATGACACAAATCAAAACCCATTGCAAGGGTCTGGTCTTAAAATTTCGTGCGGGTGTCCGCCCAGGGGCGGGCATTAGCCTGAATGATTTTCAAAGTCTTGCTTAAGGACGGTCAGGGTACGGCTAACCTCTATGCTGTTCACTGAAGGTCCGTTCGAGAATAACGCGCGCGCTTGAAGCAGATCTCCTCACCCACCGCAGCGCGGTTCCCCCTCTCCCCGCTGGCGGGGAGAGGGCCGGGGTGAGGGGTCAGGCGATGCCTTTGACATCAAGATCATGAGACTCGCCTTAACTGAACAGCATTCGGGTTAATAGCGCGCCAGTTCCCTTGCCGCCCGGATGACATCGAAGACTTGAGGCAGCACTGCGTCCTCCAGCACCGGGTGGTAGGGAACGTAAGCGTCCTTGGCGCCCAACCGGCGCACCGGCGCATCCAGAAAGTCAAATAACTCGTCGCCAATCCGGGCAGCGATCTCCGCGCCGTAACCGAACGAAAGATTATCCTCGTGGGCCACCAGCACGCGATTGGTCTTTCTGACCGAGGCCGAAATCAGCTCCCAATCGTACGGCTGAAGCGAGCGTAGGTCGAGGATTTCCACCTGGACGCCCTCCTGCTCCAGGGTCTTGGCAGCCTGCAGGGAGCGATTCACCAGGGCCCCGTAAGTAACAATGGTCAAGTCGCTGCCTTCGCGGACGATTCGCGCTTTGCCGAAGGGAATCATGTAATCGGGGCCGGGATAAGGGCTGCGATTGTAGGTTTGGCGGTAAAGGTGCTTCGGCTCGAGAAAGAGCACCGGATCATCGCAGCGGATGGCGGTGCGCAACAGGCCGTTTGAGTCCAACGCCGTCGCCGGCATCACCACGCGCAGACCAGGAATGTGTGTGAAGATCGACTCGCCCGACTGGCTGTGGTAAATGGCGCCTCCGGTAAGATAACCTCCAATCGGTACACGGATGACGACCGGGCAGGAAAAGGTGTTGTTGGACCTCCAGCGCAGCACGCTCAGCTCATCCCGGATCTGCATCATGGCCGGCCAAATATAATCAAAGAATTGGATCTCCACCACCGGCTTCAACCCGCGCGCCGCCATGCCAAGGGCGCGACCCACGATGCCCGCCTCCGCCAGCGGACTGTTGTAACAGCGCGCACTTCCGAACTGGCGTTGCAAGCCGAACGTTACCTTGAAGACGCCGCCCTTGCCTTTCACCTCATCCATCTCATCTTCGTGGCTGCAATCCGCCACATCCTCGCCATAAACCACGATGCGTGGATCGCGCGCCATCTCATCCTTCAGGCAGACGTTGATGAGGTCCACCATGGTTTTGGGCTCGCCGTAAAAGCGCGGAGCCTGGTCGAACTGATCCGAAGTGGGATCGACGCTGGGCGAATAGATAAATTGGAGGACGGTTCCAGGATCGGGAGGGGCAGCCGCCAGCGCCTGGTCCGCGGCCTCGCGAATTTCCGCTTCCACGGCGGCTTCGATGGCCTTCAGCTCGTCTTCCGTGGCCAGTCGCCCGGTCAAGATGTATTGGGCGCAGCGCGTCAGCGGATCTCGCTGGGCTTCCTGCTGGCGCACGCTTTCCGGCTTGTAAAGGCGCTCGTCATCGGAGAGCGAATGGGAATAGGGCCGGATGACGTGCGCGTGCAACAGCGCCGGACCCAGCCGCTGGCGTGCATATTCCACAGCTTTGCCGGCGGCTTCATAAGTGGCGGCAAAATCCGTCCCGTCGCATTCCAGGGTAAGAAGATTGGGGAAGTTTTTGACCAGCGCGGAGACGCTCGCGCCCGCCGTCTGCACGTCCACCGGGACAGAAATGGCGTAGCCGTTATCCTCCACCACGAAGAACACCGGCAGCCGGGCATTGGAAGACCAGTTCAGCGCTTCCCAGAATTCGCCTTCACTTGAAGCGCCATCGCCCAGGGAAACATAAGCCACCTCATCGGAATTGAAGCTCGATGCCAACCCCGCGGCCTCGTGGACACGGGAATAGTAGATGCTGGCTTCCGCCGAACCCACGGCGTGCAGGATTTGGGTGCCGGTGGGACTGGATTGGGAAACGATATGGAGGCGCTTCGATCCCCAGTGGGAGGGCATCTGGCGCCCACCCGAACTCGGATCATCTTTGGAGCCTACCGACTCCAACAGCATTTCGAGCGGCGTCATGCCCAGTTGCAGGCACAGGGCTCGATCGCGGTAATACGGGAAAAACCAGTCGTAACCCGGACGCAGCCGCATGGCGCAGGCCACGTTCAGGGCTTCGTGTCCGACCCCGTTGATCTGAAAGTAAGCGCGGTTCTGGCGCTTGAACTGGATTTCCTTGTCGTCCAACCGCCGCGACAGATAAATCGTGCGGTAAGCGCCCAACAACACGTCTTTCGTGAGCTTTTGAGATTTGCGCAACTGCGCCGTCAAAGTCGCCATGTCGCCTCGCATGGGATGAAATTCCTATGCCATTATCAAATCCATTCCCGGCAAAAGTCAATCAACCTCTGGTAGCAGGTAGTGACTCAGTTTGATATTTCCTGCCATGGTTCGCCGCCGTCATCCTCGCGAAAGCGGGGATCCATGTCAGAGACGAGCCTTTTTTCGGCACGAGTTCAGAATGCCACTCCGGTTTGCGGGCTGGATTCCCGCCTTCGCGGGAATGACGGTCCAGCGGGGGCGGGAATGACGGCGATGTAGGGGCGACCCTTGTGGTCGCCCACGGGCGGGCACCAGGCCCGCCCCTACCTGTTCAAAACTGCACAAAGAATCCATTCTGTGTCTCACGCCGTTTCTAACTCGTTGATTCTGATTGAATTGCCAGATTTCTCTCCAGGAATCCGCATAACTCGTTCATATGACAATGGTTAGTCGTTATTGTTCCCACCTGAATGGCTTAGCAAATGGATTCTTAGGGTTCGTTCCAAGCATCGATCCTTTGTTTTCATACACATTTAGGGTTCGTTCCGATAATAATTCTTCTTTCTGCGCACATTCACATCCCCGGAACCTCACCCCGCACGGCGGCAAGCGTTTCAACCGAGATAATTGAGCAGTGCGTAAATTAATAGACGCCCGATTTCTTACTTGAGCGATGGGAGAATATATACCTTATGGTACACTCACTAATCTCCCCAGTCAAGTCTATTCTTGTTTCGGTAGTGGTGCATTTTCGCTGCTGTAGCGGCGGTCTCTGACCACCGAACTCTATTCTTCAACAGTTTCCGGCGGTCACAGACGCTGCTACAGCAAACCGGCCCACTCCCGTCCACTGTTGAAAATGGAAAGCCAAGTCTGTACATACATAAACCAGGAAGAACGCGCGCACAAATTGTTTTTGCTGCGCCGCGCAGGAGAACGTGTCGCGGATTTTCTTGCTTCTTTCAAAGTTTCATCACATAATCGCCGCTTTCATAGGCACCATTGAAGGTCCGGCACGATGGATCAATCAAAATCGAAGACAAGAACCGCCAAACGCGCATACAGCATGGCCGCCGCGCTTGCTGTGTGGGTTTTAATTCCTGGATTCCATGTTTCCATGAGCTGGGCGCAATCAAGCAAAGCCTTGCCGCCTCCGTGTCAGGTTGAGGCTACAAAGTTCGATGGTTGGGATGCTGAGCAGATGTCCAATCAGTGGGTTCGTCTCACATTGGTTCCCCAGCTTGGCGGACGGTTGATGCAGGTTACTTTCGCGGGGCATCCTTACCTGTTCGTGAATCCTGAATATGAAGGCAAAGACATACCTCCGGCGCAAGGCGAGCCGTTGGGCCGATGGTTCAACTACGGTGGCGATAAAATCTGGCCCATGCCGGAAGGGCGAAAAGATGAGCAACACTGGGCGGGACCTTTATCCGGTCCGCTGGATGATGGCGTTTACAAGCTTCGCGTCGTGTCGCAGGACTCCCAATGCGAAGTTCGCCTTCAGGGTCCACCCGATCCGCAAACCGGACTTCAGTACTCGCGCCAAATCAGCATCGGCCGCGATTCTCCACAGATTCGTTTCCACGCAGTAATGAAGAACGTCGCGGGATATCCTATTCAATGGTCGGTTCAGTCTGTGACCCAATATGACCTCTCCGATGCTCAGCATTCCGGACAGTACAACCGCGTTTTTTGGGCCTTTACTCCGGTAAATCCTCATAGTGTCTACCTTAACCAATTTCACGTCCGCGATGGCCTGGCGGGGGATCCTTCCTTCTCGATAAAAAACGGCCTGTTCACGCTTCACTGGCTCTACCTGCAGAGTGAAGTGTGGATTGATTCTCCGGGCGGATGGGTGGCGGCGGTGGACGGTTCGACCCACTACGCGATGGTCGAACGGTTTCACTACGACGCGGGTGGAGATTATCCCGGCAAGGCCACAGTGATTTTTTATAAGAATGGGCCCGTGCCCGGCTTCGACAAGGAGGGCATGCCCACAGTGCCAGCCACCAATTCCCAGGATACTCCGTACTATATGGAGGCCGAGATCAACAGTCCCGTGGTGGCGCTGAATCCCGGTGCTTCCTATTCATTCGACACAGAATGGTACCCGGCACGGATGGGCAGCGACCTGAGCGCCGTGACTTATGCCGGGGCGGTAGGCGAACCGCTGATTGCAACGGCTGCGCCCAACGGCCTGCGGCTCTCGGGATCATTTGGCGTCTTTTTTGCCGGACGTTTGGTGGCGCGCCTTTTTGACGAGCAGGGTGTTGAGCTGGGAGTTGTGCCGGTGGAGGTGGTGAGTCCTTTGAATTTGGTGCGCTTGAATCAGCAGATTGCGGCGCCGCCCGCAACGGTGCGAGTTTCCCTTCATTTGGAGGACGATCAGGGCCGTGATCGAGGGCCGCTGGGCGAAGCAACGGTCCAGCAGGCCGGGAAGGGTTCATAACTCCATGCGCGCCGGGCGTGATTTGCGGACAGTTTGGCTGCTCACAGCCGCGACTTGCTTCGCCGCGATGGCGGCGGGACAGGACACAGCCAATGCTCCGCTCTCGACCCGGATCAACGTCGAACAGCGTGACCTGCTGGCCCATCCGCCCGCTGCGAATTGGCCATCCTATAACGGTGACTATACAGGCCGGCGGTTTAGCAGTTTGAGCCAGATCAACGCGAGCAATGTGCGCAACCTGCGGGCGCAGTGGGTGTTCCACTCGCCCAATTCAAACCTGCTTGAAGTCACTCCGGTGGTGACGCAGGGAATCATGTTTGTCACCTCCGCGAATGACGCCTTCGCCATCGATGCCCGCACCGGCCGTGTCATCTGGCATTATTCGCGCCCCATTTCCGAGGGTTTGGTTGATGATGCCGCCGGCCACCACAATCGCGGCGTGGGTGTGTGGCACTCCCGGATTTATATGGAGACGGATAACGTTCATCTGCTCTGCCTGGATGCGCGGTCAGGCCACTTGCTCTGGGACCGGCAATATGCCGACTCCAGCAAGAACTACGGGGCGACGAGCGCGCCCCTGGTGGTAAAGAATGAAGTGATGGTGGGAACGTCCGGCGGCGACGATGGCGTTCGCGGCTTCCTGGCTGCTTTCGATGTCCTCACCGGCAAGCGACTTTGGCGGTTCTGGACCATTCCCGGCCCCGGCCAGCCCGGCTCCTCCAGTTGGCCCGGGAAGCAATATCTGCTGGGAGGCGGCACCACCTGGATGCCAGGCACCTACGACCCTGAACTGAACACGCTTTATTGGGGGACCAGCAATCCCGCGCCGGATTTTGACGGCAGCGTTCGTCCGGGCGATGACCTTTACACCGATTGCGTCCTGGCGCTCGATCCGGATACGGGAAAGCTCAAGTGGCATTTTCAGTTCACGCCGCATGATCTGTTCGACTATGATTCCACGGAAACTCCGGTGCTCATTGACGCCCGCTTTCAGGGCCGTCCCCGCAAGCTGCTGGTGGAGGCAAACCGCAACGGTTTTCTTTATGTCCTGGACCGGACGACCGGCGAATTTCTCTCCGCGACACGCTTTGCCAGGAAACTGAACTGGGCCCAAGGGATTGACGCTCGCGGCCGCCCCGTCCGGACGGGCGTTAAGCCCACGGCGCAAGGCACGCGAATCTGTCCGGGCTTTGAAGGCGCAACCAACTGGTACTCTCCGTCCTTCAACCCGGCGGCTCATCTCTTCTATTTCATGACGTATGAAGAATGTGATACGTATTACCTGAAGCCTCAGAAGTATTCCCCTGGAAGCACCTATTACTCCACCGGAACCCGGCACATCCGGGGTGAGCCAGGCCAGAACATTCTGCTGGCGTACAGCCTGAATACTCAACAGTTCGAGTGGAAGTATCCGCAAGTTGGGTCAGGCGACGACTGGAGCGGTACGATGACCACCGCGGGCGGGCTGGTCTTTTTTGGCGACGATACCGGCTCGTTTGAAAGCGTCGACGCGCGGACCGGCGCGCCTTTGTGGCATTTCAACGTGGGGCAGCGAATCCACGCTTCACCCATGAGCTTCGCGGTGAATGGAAGGCAGTATGTGGCGATTGCCGCGGGCAGCGATGTCTTTGTTTTTTCGTTGCCCGGACATTAACGAGGTTTCACCTCAGACCGGCTAGTCGTCACCCCCTCACCCGTCCCGCTACGCGGGCCACCCTCTCCCCCCATTCGGGGGAGAGGGGTTGGGGGTGAGGGGCGATGTAGACGAGGAGAAAACCATGGAATTCAAAAACCAACGGAATCGCCGGTCATTCCTGAGTAAGACCGGTTTGCTTGCGGGCTCGCTGCTCGGCAGCGGCCGGCTTTGGGCAAAGGGCCGGACGGGCGGCGCTGGAGGCTTCGTTCCTGAATCTTCGGCAAAAATCACCAGATTCGGAGAATCCGGCGACGTGTATCGGGAGTTGGGCGTGACACCCGTGATCAATGGCCAAGGCACCATGACCATGCTGGGTGGGTCGGTGATTCCCACCGAAGTCGAGGAGGTGATGGCGGCCGCCGCCCGCCATTACGTCAACATCCCGGATTTGGAAGTTGCCGCCGGTAAGCGCATTGCCCGGATGTTGAAGCTCCCGAAGGGTTTCACCGGACTGGTCACCTCCGGCGCGGCGGGAGCCATGACCTGTGGCTACGCCGGTGTTCTTACCGGAGACAATCCGGACTTCATCCAACGCCTGCCGGACCTGACTGGAATGAAATCCGAAGTGATTATCCAGAAATCTCATCGTTATGCCTTCGATCATCAGATTCGCGCCACCGGCGTGAAGCTGGTGGAGATTGAAACCCGCGAGGACTTGCACCAAGCCATCAGCCCGCGCACCGCCATGATGCACTTTACCAATTTTGCAAACGCTCAGGGCAGGATCAAGGTGGATGAATGGGTGAAGCTGGCCATGCAGTATCACCTTCCTTGTTTCAATGACGCCGCCGCCGACACTCCGCCCGTCTCTCACCTTTGGGATTACGTCAACATGGGATACGATCTGGTCACTTTCAGCGGCGGCAAGGCCATCCGGGGGCCGCAATGCGCCGGGTTGCTGCTGGGACGCGAAGACCTGATCCACTATGCTTTGATCAATAACAGCCCGTTTGAAGACACCCTTGGCCGCGGCCAAAAAGTGGGCAAGGAGGAAATCGTGGGCATGGTCAAGGCTCTGGAACTCTTCCTGAACGCCGATCACGACGCGCTCACCAAGGAATGGTGGCGCCGGCTGGATACCATCAGCCACCAGGTGACAAAAGTGGCGGGCGTGAGCACCGCCTACTATGTGCCCGACATCGCCAACCACGTCCCCACCATGCAGATCAATTGGGACCCGCGCAAAATCAACCTGACTCCGCACCAGGCGTCGGATGCACTGGAAAAGTCGGACCCATCCATCGTCCTGGGAAGAAGCCGAATGGGTCTGGAGATGAACTCCTTCATGCTGCAGCCCGGTGAGGACCAAATCATCGGCAAGGCGCTTTTGAGCCTGTTCCGGGCGCACTCGGCTTAGCCCGAATGCTGTTCACTTAAGGTTCGTTCGAGAATAACGGTACACGGTTGAACCAGTGCCCCTCACCCGCCGCTTTGCGGCACCCTCTCCCCGCTTGCGGGGAGAGGGCTGGGGTGAGGGGTCACGCAACCCTTCTGCCATCAGGATCACGAGGTTTACCTTAACTGAACAGTATTGGGCTTAGCCCGGATTGTTCGCAAATAGACGGGGTTGATGAAGTTCCCACCCGCGAAAGTTGGGTATGGGTTGATCCGGGTGGCGGCTCGGAGTTCCCAGACTCATCGCAGGATGCCATGCACCGTGAAGGCCAAATGCACCAGCTCCTCACCACTTTTCTCGCGTGGTCCGAAGATTACGTTATCAATCAGGCGCGTAGTTCCAACCCGCGTTGCAGCCAATGCCACCGACCCGGGTTCCAGTGTTTCTGGAATATTCAGGTTCACAGGTTCGCGGATCGTCACGTAATCCGCCTGAAGGGAAGGCACGTTTGACAGGGCTTGCTCCATGGCAATTATCACGGCCGCGGGATTTCGTTCCCCCGCCCACCAAAGTTCCTGGGCGTGGCGCAAGGCCCGAGGAAGCGCCGTAGCGGCGCGGCGTTCCTCCGCGTTCAGGTAGACATTACGTGAACTTTTAGCCAAGCCGTCCGGCTCGCGGACGGTCGGCACGATCTCCAACTGCACATCCACGTTCAGGTCCTCAACCAGCCGCCGGATGACGGCCGCTTGCTGGAAATCCTTCTGGCCGAAGCAAGCGGTATCCGGCTGGACAATCTGGAAGAGCTTCAACACCACCGTTGCCACGCCTCGAAAATGACCCGGACGGACGGCGCCCTCGAGCATCGTCGCCATTCTTCCCGGATCGACTTGAGTCGAGAAGCCCGGAGGGTAGATGGTGGCCACTGCGGGCACAAATGCGGCGTCCACCCCCAGGCTCTCCAAAGCCCGGAAGTCCTGTTCAAGACTTCTGGGGTAGGCTTCAAGGTCTTCGCCCGGACCGAACTGGGTTGGATTTACGAAAATCGAGGCCGCCACCACCGGGCACTTTGTTTGGGCGCGGCGAACCAGAGAAAAATGTCCTTCATGCAAAGCTCCCATGGTCGGGACCAGAGCGATAGTTCGCCCGTGCCCGTGAGACTTCCGGCTGAACTGCCGCATCTCTTCAATTGCATGGATGATCTGCATGGTTTCCTGTGAAACAAGCCTGATGAGCTATGATGGCTGAAGTTGTCGACCTGCGCGCCACCGTCATGCACCGGCGCCACATTTCTTGCCTCCCACCATTTTCAAAGTTGCCGGTTGCCATTCCGCCCTGCATTGCGATACCTTTAGCGTCAATGAGGAGGGTTTGGCATCAAGCCAACACGGTAGTCGCCTTGCTGTCAAATGTAGCCAGGCGCTTTGCTGGGTATGGGATGGCAGTTTCTGGATTCCCCGTCCATTGGAGCCAAGTTTCGATCCGGCCCGGAGCGACACGATCCAGTAACTGCTGATGTGCAAGTCCTTCCCGCTTTTGACGATGATGAAAAGGAGATTGCCATGCGAAAACGATCAATGATGCTGCTGGCCGCGGTTTTTTTGCTAACAACGGGCGTCTTACAGGCGAAGAAGCACATTACCGATCAGGAGATACAGGCTGAAATTCAGGATCGCCTCTATCACGCCTCCGTTTTCAAGCACGGACAGGTCCAGGCCGCATATGACAACGGTGTGGTCACGCTAACCGGCAGCGTGGATAGTCTGGGCGTAAAGGATGACGCCGCAAGAGCGGTGCGCAAGGTTCCAGACGTAAGCCAGATTGTAAACAACATCACGATCAACACCGGGGATATTACGGACCAGCAAATCGCAGTGAGCGCGAGAAGGCAAGTCATTCTCTACCCATTCTTTACGGTCTTTGATTGGATGACCTTTAGAAGCCAAAACCACCATCTGAAAATCTCCGGTTACGTCACCGAGCCCTATAAGAAAATTGACATCGGCCGCCTCATGGAGCGGGTGAAGGGTGTGAACGCGCTCGAAAACAACCTTACGGTTCTACCCACGTCCGTCGATGATGACCAGGTGCGGATGGCCATTGCCCGCGCCATCTATACCGATCCTTACTTCGCCGGCTACGGCAACCAACCGCTCCCACCCATCCACATTATCGTGAATAATCTAAACGTGACGCTCTACGGCGTCGTGAACAGTCCGGTTGACCGCCAGAAAGCCGAACAGGATGCGCGGTTCGCGGCGACCTACTTCAGCTTGACGGATAAACTGGTGGTCGAACATCAATGAACCCGGTCAGCAAACATAGGCTACGCGCGGCCCTTGGCGTCCTGCGCGGTTTCGAGACGGAACTGGACGTCAAGGCAACCCGCCGCTTGGCAACCAGAAGCCAAGCAGCGCAGCAGTGGCCATCGGCATCCAACCGGATTGATCACATCAAACTCCTGAGAACCCGGCAAGGAGCAATTCAATCGGAGCCGAAATGCCCTTTCACCGCTTAACCCTACGCTGGTTCTTTTCCCTCTTTGCTTTTTTGCTATTCGTACTGGTTCCAGCACTAGCCCAGACGACGACAACCGGGAATGACGTGACTCAGAGCGACCTTAAGCTGGCTTGTGTCTATCAGGCACTTCAGCAATTCTACACCTCACCGTTGGACCCGGACCATGCCATCCTGGACGGGGCCATCCGAGGAATGCTTGCAACTCTCGATCCGTTTTCCGCGTTTTTTGACCGCGATCAGTTTGAAGCGCTGCAGCAACAAACACGCGGCGAAGCCGTGGGCTTCGGGTCGATTCTCTTCGTCAAACCCGGCAAAATTCTAGTCCTGGAGACGGCGCAAGGGTCGCCCTCCTGGCGTGCGGGGCTGAGCCCGGGTGATGAAATCACAGCCATCAATGGCACTCGAATCGCGCGTTTGGATCTGAATTCACTCGTGCGGTTGCTGCAAAGCGCCAAGAGCCATCCGGTGACGCTAGAGGTGATCCATCCCGGCCATTTTGTCGCCCAGCAGTATAAGCTGCTTCCGGCGGAGGTGAACTTGCCTTCGGTGGACGAGGCCTTTGCTTACGGAAAGGACATTGGCTACATTCGTCTCGCTTCCTTCGATTCGAAGTCTCCCCAGGAAATGGCGGATGCCATCAATCGCCTGGGAGGACCGAGCCTGGACGGTCTGGTTCTCGACTTACGCAACAACCACGGCGGCGTATTGGATGCGGCGCTGGGCGTTGCCAGCCTGTTCCTGCCGCCCGGGAAGCTGGTGTTGACGGTGAGCGGCCGCGCCGTGCCGGCAAAATCTTATTGGACCATCCCCGCCTCAGCCATCTACATTTCGAAGCCGCTCGTTCTGCTGGTGAATGGAGAGACTGCCAGCGCGGCGGAAGTCCTGGCGGCCGCCCTGCAAGACCATGACCGCGCGTTGATTGTGGGCGAGCCGACCTTCGGAAAAGGCGTGGTGGAGTCGGTGATGGGGCTGAGCGAAAAAACGGGCCTGGCTTTGCTCACGGCCGAGTATTTTACCCCCAGCGGGCGCTCCATCCAGCGGCCGCTGCCAGGCACGGCGCTGGCCAACCCGGACCTGGGGAGAGCGCCTGGAAGCGTAAGCAGAGCGGCTGCCGAGACCCAGGCTTTCCACACCGATGACGGGCGCCCGGTGACGGGCGGCGGCGGTGTGACACCGGATTTCGCCGCGCTGCCGTTGAGGATGGACTCGTGGGAATCCTTCCTCGACCAGCGGGGTCTTTTCACCAGCTTTGCCTCGGATTATCTGACCACTCACGGCGAAGTGAAGAAGACGTTCGATCCAGATCAAAAGGTCCTGGCAGACTTCAAAGACTACCTCAACCGGCAGGGCATTTTGGCGCCCGCCAAATACTGGGCAAAGGACCAAGCCCTTCTGAAGACCCGCATCAGGACGGAAACCATCAGCCTGGTCTTCGGGCTGGACATTAGCAATCAGATCCAAACCCGCCACGACCCCCAGGTTCAGAAGGCGGTTTCAATCTTGCCGCAGGCTCCATTACTCCTGAAAGGTCCACCCAAGCACTTTGCTTCGATCCTTCACCAGGACGTTTGCCCTTGAAATCCCGTAGAGACCGCCGGATGGCCACCTTCGGGCGGTCGCCAAGCCCGTCCCTGCGAAATAACTCTGGGGGAAGAGGTTAGCCTGGATTATTCATGAAGCTCCCTTCCGGTCTTCGAATAAGACTTCGTGAATAATCCCGGTTAGTGCCAATACTGTTCAGTTAAGGTCCGTTCGAGAATGATGCACACTGGTGAACCAGAGCCCCTCACCCACCGCTGCGCGGTTCCCCCTCTCCCCGCCCGCGGGGAGAGGGCCGGGGTGAGGGGCCAGGCGACGCCTCTGACATCAACATCATGAGACTCACCTTAACTGAACAGTATTGGGGTTAGTGGACTGCTGTCGCCTCAATCTCAACGATCATGTTCGGATCCAGCAGCCGGCTCACGCCCACTAGCGTTGTGGCGGGATGAATTTCGCCGAAGGATTCCGCATGGGCCTTGGCGACCTCCTGCCACCTGTCGATCTCGGTGACATAAATCCGGGTGCGGACCACGTGCTCCAAAGTCAGTCCCAATCGGCTGAGCGCGTTTTTGACGTTTTCGATGGCTTGCTTGGTCTGTGCATAAGCATCACCTGGCGCCAGAACTTTTCCCGAAGGATCCGTTCCCGTGGTACCGGAAACGTAGACCACCTCTCCAGCCTGAACCGCCCGGGCGTAACCAACAAGGGGCTCCCAAGGAGTCCCGGAAAATATCTTAGTGCGTTTCGTCTTCATGAATTATCTCCTATCAAATAAACCCCGGCAGATCCGGCCGGCCATGCTATGGAATCCCTGGGCTTGGAACCAGCAACCGTCACACCTTTTCAGTAAAGCGGCGATGGGCTTTGGCCGCCTGCGCCAGGCGCCGCCGCCGCCGCTGGAGCGCCTCGCGGTATCGCCGTTTCTCCTCAGCGGTGCGGGGAATCAGCGGTGGCACGGGAGCCGGATGCCCATCCTGATCGACCGCCACATAAGTTACCAGGGCGGAACTGGTCTGCAGCCGCTCACCGCGAATATAGTCCTCCAAAAACACGTTAACCTCCACCTCCATCGAGGTGTGGAAGGCGCGGGTGACAAAAGACCGCAGTAACACAATTTGCCCGATTTTGATGGGATGCGCAAAGTCGATGCCATCAACACTGACGGTCACGATGTGCGAACGGGCGTGCCGGTGGGCGGCGATGGCCCCGGCGATGTCAATCAAATGCATCACTCTTCCCCCTAGAATGTTGCCGAGCGGATTGGCGTCATTCGGCAGGACCACTTCGATCATCTCGGCCTGCGACTCGGCGACAGTCTTGCCCTTGAGTTTTCCCATCTCCTTCGCGCCTCTTTACTTGTGCCCGGGTTGGATTCCTGGAGAAAAACCTGGCCGAGTCCGAGGGAAGGTGTCCAGACCGTTCCGTCGTCAGAGGGGGACTAGCGTGGAACCCGCCAGCCGCTCCGGCCCTACTTGAAATTGCGCTAAAGAGCCAGCGTGCATATACTATTTCAGTCACTCTTTGATTGCAATACATATCACCCGCTCCGCCCACCATGGGGCGATGCGCACGGCTTGTTTATTCCAAATGAAACTTCGTTGTGAAAGCCCCCAAGCAGAGTACAATCCAACGTCGGGGGCAAATCTGAACTCATGGTCCAAGAAAGAGTCCAATTCCTTCAGCAAGCGTTGGAAGCCAACCCCGGCGACACTTTTGCGCGCTACGGGCTGGCGCTTGAGCTTTCCAGATCCGGGCGCCCGGACGAGGCCCTTGAGCATTTTGAATATCTCCTGGCTCACCACCCTGAATATTCCGCCACCTATTACCAGGCGGGTCTGTTTATGATTGAGAGGGGAAGACGTTCCGATGCCCGCCGCATTTTGGAAAAAGGCATCGAGGTCGCCCGCCATCAAGGCGCTTTCCACGCCGAGCAGGAATTGAGGGCGGCGTTGGAAGAAATGGCTTCGGAAGACTGATGTTATCCTGCCCTTGATTTCACTCTCAGCATGGCGGCCGGTGAGTTACCGCGCCAATGATCTACCTTCCCCGGCCAGAAGTCGCCCGCAACACCCTTCCCATCTCCAGGTACGGCCTGGAGACGGCACTTCGAAAACCGGTTGTGTAGCGGCATGAAATCTCTGAAAGGTCTCAGCCAGTCCACCCTGCCCGCGCAGGAAAAGATGTCGGTAGCCCTTAGCTCGTTCCTGGCTGCCCTCTTGCTCACGCTTTTCAAAGCGGTGGTTGGCTCGCTTTCCGGAAGCCTGGGAATCCTTTCGGAGGCAGCGCACTCCAGCCTTGATTTGGTCGCTGCGCTGGTCACCCTTTTCTCCATCCGCCTTGCCGATATGCCCGCCGATTCATCCCATCCTTTCGGTCACGGCAAGTTCGAGCACGTTTCCGCCTTTGTGGAGACCGGCCTGCTGCTGGTGACCTGCGCCTGGATTGTGTTTGAGGCAGTGCGCCGCCTGTTCTTCCATGCCGTCCAGGTGGAGCCCACGGTCTGGGCTTTTGCCGTGATGCTTATCTCCATGATGGTGGATGCTTCCCGGTCCCGGTCCCTTGCCCGCGTTGCCAAGAAGTACAGTAGCCAAGCGCTGGAAGCTGATGCCATTCATTTCTCGACGGATGTTTACGGTTCGGGAGTGGTTGTCCTCGGCCTGCTGCTGATCCTGGCCGCCGACCATTGGCGTCTCCGCTGGCTGCTCGCGGCCGACCCGGTGGCGGCGTTGTGCGTGGCCGGCATCACCGTTTATCTCAGTGTGCGGTTGGGCAAGCGGTCCATTGACGCGCTGGTGGATGCGGCGCCCCAAGGGATTTCCGCAAGTATCGCCCGGCTCATCGCCAGCGTTCCCGGCGTCATGAATCCGGAGCGGATTCGCGTGCGCCAGAGTGGAAACCAGCTCTTCGTGGACGTCCGCCTGACGCTGCAGAGCAATATTTCCTTCGAACATGCGGAAGCCGTGTCCCATGACGTAGAGGAGCGAGTCCGTGACCAATATCCCGAGGCCGACGTGGTGATCCAATCCGCGCCGCAACAGCCTTCCTCGACGGACGTGGTGGAGCGGGTGCGATCCATTGCCCATCGCAATGATTTGCAGATTCATGACGTTACACCCTTCGAGGTGCAAGGGAAAGTCAACCTCAGTCTGGACCTGGAGCTGGATCCGACCTTGACCCTGGAGGCAGCCCACCGCCGGGCCACCATTCTGGAGGAGGAAATCCAAAAAGAGATTCCGAGCGTTAAAGAGGTGAATGTCCATATTGAGCCGATGCAAAAGCGTGTGGAACCCGCCAATGAAGCCGGTTGGATGCGCCGCCAGCTTGAGGAACGCATTCGCGAGTTGACGCTGGGCACTCCCGGCCTGGTCGATTGCCATGCCATTGAAGCTCACCAGGTTGGATCGACAGTTCACGTCAGCCTCCATTGCACCTTTGAGCCGGACCTTCCCGTTTCCCGCGTGCACGACATCACCGAAGATCTGGAACTTAAGTTCCGCAAAGAGTTGCCCCAGATCATGAAAGTCAGCATTCACGCTGAGCCCAAGGGCAGCGCCTAGTGTCCTGTCACACCTAATTCTTGACAATGTAGGGTATGGCGGCAGCTTCGCAGCCGCACTCCAAGGCGCCTGCGGCGCTGCCGTGAACTTGCGGGCGAAGCCCGCCGTGGACTGCGGTAGCGGCAGCTACCGCCTTTCTCTCGTAAGCGGCGAGCAAAGAGTAGACATCACCCACCCGAGCACTGAGCGCCTGTAAAGAATTAAGTGGGACAGGACACTAGCGCCTTGCCCTGCTCTGCGCAATGGTCCGCCAGATCGAAGGTTTCTGCGCGGCTCGTGCTCCGTTTCTCACAAAATTTTTCGCCCTCCAAAAACCGCAAAGTAGAACTCCTTCCAGATGACTTCAGGCTCTGCAAATCCAGCTTCTCTGAGCCATCGAAGTTCATCCAGGAGCTTTTTGGGATGGTCTTCTGCCGCGTGTTTCACCATCCAGGTCTCTTCGATCTCCTTCTCAGGCACAGTTCGGCGCATGTGTTCCTTCCATTTCGCCATGTACAGAGCCTGAAGCGGCGCGCTGGCGGCAAGCACCGCATCAGCATTCCAAAAGACCCCGCCCCGGGCCAGCGCGTCATGGAGCCTGCGATAGAGATTCAGTTTCTGCCGTACCGATTGGATGTGGTGGAGAGCCAGTGACGAGACAGCGACGTCGTATTGATCTACAAACCGGTAGTCCGTCAGGTCCGCTTCGATAAAACGCATGCTTCCACAATCCGCCAACCTTCGGCGTGCCAGATCGAGCATCTTTGGCGAAAAGTCGATGCAAGTGATCCGTGCCCGCGGGAAACGGCTCTTTATTTGCAAGGCGACCGTGCCCGTGCCCGAACCCAGGTCAACTACCCGGAGTTTGCGGTGCGGAGGGAAGGGGACCGCTGAGACCAATGCGTCGATCATTTCGGAGTAACGCGGGATAAGCCGGGCAATCAGGCCGTCAAACTCTGCTGCTTCGCGATCAAAGTGCTGCCGAACGCTTTCTTTTACCATACGGCAAAGGCCTCGACATCATTGGTGTCATTGGGCATGTTGAACACCAGTTCCCACCGGTAGGGCCGCGATCCTTCTCATCGGTCTTGCCTACTCGCTTCTCCCGCCTTTTGTGGGTTGACTCTGGGTCCTGTTGCTTTGGCAGGAGCCGAACAGTCCCACTCCGTCTTCATTGACAATTTTTGTCAATCTTCACTTCCAATCATGTGATTTCTCAATCGGCCGTGCTGAGTTACCGAATCCCCGGTTCGTTTTGCGACACTTTACAATCCCGATCTTTTGTTTTCAATCACTTCTCCGGTTCGTTTTGTGATTTTTAGCATCTTTCTTGTAGTGCGGCTGCTGCCCATTCGTTTTGAAATCAGCAGATGGATTCGAGCGGCCTCGGCGGGCCTGCCCTTGAAGAAAGGGCGCTGCGGCACGATGACCCAACCCCGCCCCTCAATTCCCTCCAAACTTTTGACAGGTACGGCATTGCCCTTTCCCGGTGAGACTAAGGGATTAAGCCAAAATAAAGTTTACACTCAGCCAAAAATATTATAAGACCGGCAAGAACATTTCGGATGAAGAGATGGATCAGCTCAATATCAATTACGACAAAGTAAACCCGCAGTGGAACTACACCATCTACCCGCGGACCCAGAAAAAGAAGGCTGAAAAGTGAACTTTATTTTGGCTTAACCTCTAAGCTGAGGTAGACTGTGGAAGATATGGCCTCAAATCTTACAACGTTACCGCCGCCCCACTCCAAGAGAGTCGAGGCTTGGATCTACACGGCCCTCAACCCCTTAATCGAGAGCCTACGCCGGGAAATCTTCCTGCTCGAAAAGGGGAACCTGAGCTGGCGCTGGTACTCTCGGAAGTGCGAATATCTTCGGCCCGTCACTGAGTACGTCGATTATGCGCATCAGCCCAACTTCGAAGATTTCCTAGCCGATGGCCTGAACGCCGTCTTCAAGGGGAAGTTTGAAAGCCACGACCTCGCGGTTGCTGAAGTGGAATCTCGAGTGAACAAGCTTTATGACATCCTCCTCGCCGTGGGAAGTATTTTTAGGGAAAACGTTCAGGAGCGCCTGGAGGAGTATGAGAAGAGGATCGGTGATAACCCACAATCGCCAAGCCTGATCTCCATGCGGAAAGACTTTCCAAACTATATCGCTGAATATATAATCAATAACGTACAGACCATTCCACCTCACTACCCGATTCACACATTCTGGGAACTCTCCGAGGAGTTCTTTCGCGGGCTCGCTGATGCGTCAGCGTGGCATAAATCGTTTGTCGCCATGAAAGCCGCCACTTCCGACATGCTGCGCATATCGTCACAATTGGTTTCCGATTTAGAAAATCACCGCTTTGACCTCTGCAGAACATACGACATTCCTGCCGCACCCATCTTCGTAAAAAAGAGCCAAAGCTCGGATGAGACCATCGTCTAAATTTGTCCACGATGGCCGTCTGCTGATTCTTGATACCGGTGTTATCCGGGAACTTGCGACGTTCCGGGCCGTTCATGAATTCCACTTCGAAAGAATACGGAGGGATCTGAGATTCATCAAGACCCCTCACGCGTATGAGGGGTGCGCACGCTTTTTCGATCAATTTCTGCGCAAGACAACCACGGCCTCGATGGTTGCCGAACTTCACTACTGGATCAGAGACACAGATCAAAACGGCATTCTTCGCCTCTGGGACCTTGTCTATTCCGAGTTCCGCAGCCTTGCTATGGACGAAGAAATGATTAAGATTTTGAAAATGGACATAAATCTTGTCGCTAGATCAACACTTGGCCCAGTGGATGTGAGCCTCATTGAAATCTCGCGCCAACACTTCAGCGAAGGCGCGCTCATTCTAACAATTGACTCCGAACTACACGGCGAATGCTTGCGCGCAGGCCTGCCTGCAAAACATTTGGCAGAAATAACGCAGAGTACTAACTGAGCCCAAGTCGGTGCCCCAATGCATCTTGTTAATGCACCCGCTTCACCTTCTTCTGCATGTAGTCCATCAACAGGTACTGGCCCAGGGTATACGGAGTAGTAAAATAGGCTTTGCCCCGGCAGATTTCCGTGACCTTCTGGACGAAGTTGACCAGCCCGTAATCGGAGGCCAGCATGAAGGTGTTGATCAGGATGCCGTTGCGGCGGCAGCGGGCCACTTCGTGCAGCGTTTCGGAGACCACCAGCGGATCGAGGCCGAAGGCGTTCTTATAAATCCGTCCGTCCTCCAGCGTCAGCGCCGAAGGTTTGCCGTCCGTAATCATGACGATTTGCCGCATGTCCTTGCGCTGGCGGGAGAGGATGCGCTGGGCAAGCTTCAGGCCCTCGCGGGTGTTGGTGTAATAAGGGCCCACGCGCGCGCGGGCCAACCCAGCCAGGGGAATCTCCTCTGCCGAGTCATGGAACAGCACCATGTGGAGCGAGTCGCCGGGATATTGCGTGCGAATCAAGTGGGTGAGGGCAAGCGCCACTTTCTTGGCGGGCGTGAAGCGGTCCTCGCCGTAAAGGATCATGCTGTGGCTGCAATCGAGCATCAGGACGGTGGCGCAGGAACTTTGGTACTCGCACTGCCGGACGTAGAGGTCGTCATAGTCCAGGTCGAGCGGCAACTTCAACCCGCCGCGCTGAATGGCGGAAAGCAACGTGGCATTCACATCCAGGTTCAGCGTGTCCCCAAATTCATAACGGCGTGTTGAGCCGTGGGATTCAACACCGGTGGCGAGCTCACGCGTGTCGTGACGGCCAAAGCTGGATTTACCGAGCGATCCCAGCAGGTCTTTCAGCGTCTTGAACCCCAGGAAGTCGAGCGCCTTGTCCGTCACTTCAAACCGCGCCTGCCCTTCGGGACCCGCGCCCGGGCCCGTCCGCGGCTCGGTCAGCTCCCCTTGGTTCGGCGGAGGCTGATCGATGGTGATGTAGCCCTCTTCCGCCATCCGTTCCATTAGCTTTTGCATCAGCTCTGAGAGCTTGGAATTGCGGTAATCTTCCGGGTGCTCCATCATCTGCCGCATCAGCTCCGGGGGAATCATGCCGCGTTCCTGCATCGCCTCCAGCAGCGCCCGCTCCAGTTCTTCCATGGTCCGCTCGGGATCCATCTCGTAAAAATCGTTGAACTGGTTGTAAAACCCGCTGTCGAGAAGGAAATCCTGAAGAACCTGCATCAGGTCCTCAGCAGTGAGGTCTTCAAAGGGGTCGCCAATATACTTGGTGTAGTTGATGTATTTCATAAGAAACCAGACTGATAAGGGTATCAACTTGACTGTTCTCTGTTCGTGCTGAGCGCTGATCGCTGAATGCTGGCCTCTTCGCGTCAGTTATACGACCGGCGGCGCGTGGGTCCCGTCGGTCCCGGCTCTTCGGGGGGCGGTTCGGGCCGGCGCGCCTCGGCGTAGTATCCCAATTCTTCGTTGCGGCTGATCTTCTTCTGGGCGTAAAGCCCTTCAAGGACAAATTCGGCGCCGGCCACCTGCACGGCGCGGTCGTCCTTGGTCTTCACTCCAAGAGGCTCCAGCGCATCGAGCAGACCTTGAATTTTTTTGAACTGGGAGAAGATTTCATCCACCGGAGCGGTTTCCGGCAGCTTCAGACTGCCTCCGAGCTCGAACCACTTGACGATAGCGTGCAGTGGGACATTATCAAAATACTTGCGGAAGACTCGCGCCGTGGCCGTGCGGATCACCTCGCGCGCCACCACGTCCGCCCCACGCATCTCGCCCTCATACTCCAGCTCAATCTTGCCGGTCACCGAAGGCAGTGAAGCATAGATGTCCGAAAGCCGGGGCGCCGCCGTGGATTCGCGGTTCACGAGCGACCGGCGCTCGGCGTTGGAGATGACGTTTTCCAGGGTGGTAATGGGCAGGCGCTGGCTGACGCCGCTGCGCTTGTCGATCTTCTTCTCTTGGCGCGCTTCGAAGGCAATAGTTTCAATTACTTCGCGAACGAATTGGGGAATCACCAGCCGGCGGCTGCCATTGCGCTGGGTCCAGGCTTCCTGCGCGGTGATCTCCATGCCGTGCTCAATAGTCTGAGGATAATGAGTGCGGATTTCCGAGCCGATGCGGTCCTTGAGCGGTGTGATGATCTTGCCTCGCGCCGTGTAATCCTCGGGATTGGCCGTGAACACCAGCGCCACGTCCAGCGGCAGCCGCACCGGGTAGCCTTTGATCTGCACGTCGCCTTCCTGCATGATGTTGAACAGGCCCACCTGGATTTTGCCGGCCAGGTCGGGCAGCTCATTCACCGCAAATATGGCGCGGTTGGCCCGGGGCAGCAGGCCATAATGGATAGTGAGCTCGCTCGAAAGCGCATGGCCGCCGCGCGCCGCCTTGATGGGATCGAGATCACCAATCATATCGGCAATGGTCACATCGGGCGTCGCCAGCTTCTCCACGTAGCGCAGCTCGCGCGGCAGGTACTCGATCTCGGTCGCGTCACCGCATTCCTTGATCATATTGTGACACGCTTGGCAAATGGGCTTCAGCGGGTCGTCATGAATCTCGCATCCGGCCACCATCGGAATTTCCTTGTCCAGCAGGCCCACCAGCGCGCGCAGGATGCGGCTCTTGGCCTGGCCCCGCAGACCCAGCAGAATGAAGTTGTGGCGGGAAAGGATGGCGTTTTCAATCTGCGGGATCACCGTGTCCTCAAAGCCGATGATGCCGGGAAAAACCGGCTCGCCGGATTCGAGCTTGGCGATCAGGTTGGTGCGCATCTCATCTTTAACGCTAGTCGAGCGGTAATTGCTTTTCTTCAACTCTCCGAGCGTTCTTGCCTTGGTCATGGCTTCATTATATGTCGCAGGTTGGGTGAACTCAATGAAGGATTGCCCAAGTGCCGGGTGCAGGAAATCCGCACGTCCGGTTTGACGAGGGGAGTGGATGCCGTGCTCTGGCATCGCTTCCACTCCTACCCTACCGCCAGCCGGCAGCGCACTACCGAAAGGCCACAGAACTTGTTCGTTTGGGTTAGAATTACGGAAGCGGAACCGCCGCCGCGATCTCCGTCCAGGTTTCTGTGGTGCGATTGGGTGTTCATCGGATTTCCGTGCCCGAAAAAGAGGGCAGGCATCATGGTTGTCATGGCGAAGTCCTACAATAGGCAATCGCATTCATTCCCAAACAGCCCATTGGTGGCGCGTTCCCGGATAGAACTCAGGCGCGGCCCAAAGCCGCCTGCTACTCTTTCAATATTGCTTCCCTTTTCGGGGAATTGGGCGTATTTTTTCTCCTCGTTTTCTGAGGCGCGTTTTTGAAATCATTTTGAGGATGGACATGAAACTTGTAAACCGCATTCTTAAAACCATGATTGTTCTATTCGCGGCAATGATTCTGAGTGGGACGGCGCTCGAAGGGCAAGTTGACGCATTGATACCGCAGCCGGCAAGCCTTCAACCCGGCAAGGGAGACCTGGCAATCACCGGCGCCTTTCAAGTGGCCTTGAGCGGCTACCGGGAACCCAGGTTGGATCGCGCGGCTCACCGGCTGATCCATCACCTCTCGCGCCTTACGGGAATTCCGATTTTGAACGGCCTCACGCCGGACGCCGCGGCGGCAACGCTGGTGGTCCATTGCGGCCATGCCGGCGAACCTGTGCAAACCGTGGGCGAAGATGAGTCTTATACTCTTGACGTGACGTCACACGAGGCGCGCCTCAATGCGGCGGAGCCTTTGGGCGTGTTGCGGGGCATGGAGACGTTCCTGCAAATCGTGCATCAGGGACCGCAGGGGTTTGTGGCGGATGCCGTCGAAATTCAGGATCGCCCACGCTTCGCCTGGCGCGGCCTGATGCTGGATGTGAGCCGCCACTGGATGCCGCTGGACGTGGTGGAGCGGACGTTGGACGGAATGGCCGCCGTGAAGATGAACGTCTTCCACTGGCACCTTTCCGATGACCAGGGATTCCGCGTGGAGAGCAAGGTGTTCCCCAAGCTCCAGGAGATGGGATCAGACAGCCACTACTACACGCAAGCGCAGGTGAAGCAGGTGATTGCTTACGCCCGCGATCGCGGCATCCGTGTGATCCCGGAATTTGACATGCCCGGCCACGCCACCGCCTGGTTCGTGGGCTATCCCGAGCTGGCCAGTGGTCCCGGTCCTTATCAAATTGAGCGTAACTTTGGCATCTTCGATCCGGCCATGGACCCCACGCGCCAATCCACTTACAAGTTTCTTGACGCATTCATCGGTGAGATGGCAGCGCTCTTTCCCGACCCTTACTTCCACATTGGGGGCGATGAGGTGAACGGCAAGCAGTGGAATAGCAACCCGCGCATCCGGGTTTCCATGCGTCAGCACGGCATGAAAACCGATGCTGAGCTGCAAACTTATTTCAGCACCCGGGTGCTGGCGCTGGTCCAGAAGCATGGGAAGAAAATGGTGGGGTGGGACGAAGTGTTTCACCCGGGCTTGCCCACGAACGTGGTGATTCAATCCTGGCGCGGGGCTGCGACCCTTGCGGCCACGGCGCGCCAGGGCTATCAGAGCATCCTTTCCAACGGCTATTACCTGGACCTGATGCAGCCCGCCGCCCAACACTACTTGGTGGATCCTTACGGCGGAGCTGCGGCCGGCCTGACGCCGGAACAGAAATCCCACATCTTGGGAGGCGAAGCCTGCATGTGGGTGGAGTATACGACCCCGGAAAATGTGGATTCACGCATCTGGCCCCGCGCCGCGGCCATTGCGGAAAGGTTCTGGTCGCCCGCCCATGTGACCAATGTCAGCGATATGTATCGCCGCTTGGCGGTGGAAAGCAGGAGGCTGGACTTGCTGGGGTTCGAACATCATACCGGCCCAGCCCTGATGCTGGAGCGCCTGACCGGGTTCGAACCCACGGCCCACTTGAAAACGCTCGATAACGTCCTGGAGCCGGTGAAAGGCTATGCGCGGGAAAGAATGCGGCATTACACCAGCTTGACGCCGCTCAACCGCCTGGTGGATGCGACGCCACCCGAGAGCGATGTGGCGCGCGAGCTCGCAGGATGGATTGAAGACTGGAGCGATCATCGTCAGCAAATCCGCGAAGGGTTCACCCGCTGGCGTGACAATCAGACGGCGCTGATTCCCCAGATGCAAGCCCATGAGTTGCTGAAAGAAGATATTCCGCTTGCCGGAGAAGTTTCAGCATTGGCCGGGATCGGACTCGAAGCCCTGGATGACCTCGAATCCGGCAAGCCCGCTCCTGCCGCTTGGGCCAGCGCGCAGAGCGCATTTCTTGACGAGGCTGCCAAGCCCAAAGCCGAATTGACCATTGCCATTGTTCCATCCATCCAGAAGTTGGTTGACACTGCGGCGAAAGAAAAGCAGTGACCGGCTTCCAACCGTCAGCAAGAGCGGCGAGACTGCGTTCGCTGAAAGCTGAGGGCTGAAGGCTTTACTTAGGGGCTGTCAGATAACAACTGTTCCATTTCGGACCCAATCCATCCCCTCACCCCTGCCCTCTCCCCGCCAGCGGGGAGAGGGTGACGCGAAGCGGCAGGTGAGGGGTGCCGGTTGGAAGATGGAACAGTTATTTCTGAACGGGCCCTTAGATGGTCTGGGTCACAATCTGCAACGACCTGGGCTTATCCGGGTCAAGGTTCTTCAATTCGGCAAGGTGCGCGGCAAAGATCTGGCCGGGAACAATGTACGGAATCGGCGTATAAATCTCCGGGATGGATTCCGGCATCGCAATCACCCGGACAGCGGACGGCAGCCGGACCGAAGCGGGCGCGATGGCCAGCGTATCGGCGAGCAGCGATCCCAGGCGCCCCACCAGCTTGCGTTGTTCGACCAGCGTTTTATCGTTTGGCATGAAAATGATAACGGGAAAGTCCCTTTCGACCATAGCAATGGGACCGTGTAAAAAATCGGCGGAGGAAAAGCGCTCGGCGACCACGTAGCAGGTTTCCATCAGCTTTAGCGCCATTTCAAAAGCGTTGGCGTAGTTCAAACCCCGGGCCACCACCACGCAATGCCGCATGTAGCGGTAGCGCTCCACCAGTTCGCGCACGTTGGGCTCCAGGCGCAGGACCTCCTTGATCCGCTCGGGAATCTCGCTGATGCCGGCAACCGTCACCTGTTTGCCCAGCGCCGAAGCCAGAAGATAAAGGACCATTAACTGGCCCGTATAAGTTTTAGTGGCAGCGACGGACCGCTGCTTGCCGGCCCGCACCAGGAACAAATCATCCACCAGCCCCGTCATGGCAGACTTCGCCTCATTGGTGATTCCTACGGTGTATGCGCCTTGGCGGCGCGCCGCGCGCAGCACCATGTTGATGTCCAGACCCTCGCCGGACTGTGAAATGCCCACCACCAGCGCATCCCGGAAGTCCAGGCGAGCATGATAAATGCTATGGATGGACGGGGCGCAGAGCGAGACGGGGATGCCGGTGGTCAGCTCGAAGAGGTAACGGCCAAAGAGCGCGGCATTGTCCGAGGTGCCGCGCGCCACCAACACGATCAGCCGGAAATTCCGTTGTTCAACAAACTTACGGAAATCCTGGGCGTGCTGGCGCTCGGCGCGGAATGTTTTCAGCAGCGCCTGCGGCTGTTCAAGAATTTCCTTCATCATCTGCGACATTGAATGGTCTCACTTTTCATAAGCAGAGTTTGGCGGTTGCATGGACAACGGCCCGGAGATCGATTGTAAATCGAAATGCCGCAAAGGATTCGTAGGGGCGGCCCTTGTGGTCGCCCGCGGGCGGGCACAAGGGCCGCCCCTACATGCTGCGCTTCGCAGAGGGCGCCTGCCAGGGCAGCGGCAGATATTCGCTCGCGTCAGGCCTCGGAATCCAGCCGGCGGGCCAGGGCCAGCGCCCCTTCCACAGGTTGGCGGCGAAGCAGCGTGATTCGGGCTTGGGGAATTTTGGCCCGCAGGTGAACGGCAAAGCTGCGGCGAACCAGAACGCTGGAGCGGAAGACCCCGCCCGCGCACACCACCGGCAGCTTGGCCGTGCCTGGACTTAACCGCCGGTGAAGGGCAGAAGCCAAATCCGCCAGCGCGCCCCCCGCTTCATGGCACAGCATCCGGGCCACGCGGTCTCCCTGGCGGGCAGCACGAAAGACCACGGAAATCAAAGCGGCGACTTCATGGGGCTGAGGAGCCAGTTCCACCACGCCGGTGATGACTTTGAGTTTCAGGGCCGTGCAGAGGAGGCTGCCCAGCCGGGTGTGCCGGCCACGTCCGTCAAAATCCCACAGCGCGCCCGTGACGGCTTTGCGCCCCACATCGTAGCCCGAGCCTGCGTCATCAAAGACGCTTCCCCAGCCTCCGCAGCGCATGATCACGCCCGCTGGATTTCTTCCGTAAGCAATGGACCCCGTCCCGGAGATCACCAGGATTCCCGGCTTCTCACCAAAAGCCGCCTCCAGGGCAATGGCCGCGTCCGTGGTCACAGCGTGGTGAGCGGCCGGCACGCTTTCTTCGAGCCATCGAAGAAGTGGGTCATGGACCCCGGCCCGGTCAACTCCGGCAACGCCAGCGCAGACGGCGGCCAGCGAGCGGCGGGCCGCGCCGGCATGGAGCAGGCAACCTTTCAAAGCGCGCTCGATCTCCGCCTGGGCACCCGCCATGCCCACTTTCGCCGGGTTTGACGGTCCCGCCTGAGCGCGGGCGATCACGCGCCGCCGCCCGTCCGCCAGCCAAGCCGTGGTCTGCGTCCCGCCGCCGTCAATGCCGAGGTAGTAGCGCATGGCGATAGGATACTCTAGGCCCGCTGTTCACGGTCAATCTCAATCAAGGCACGGCCGGCGTAGGGGCAGCGCTTGGGGTCGTCCGTTACCTGGTAGCGCGCATGCAAATCACGTCCGATAATATTCATGGCTCGGCTCCTTTCTTGCGCAGCCTTGGTCCCAAGTCTACGACCAAAGGAGCCGACGCTACAGCGGCGAAAATGTACCACTACCGTCCTTCTGGTCTGGTTGACGGCCTCCCATAAATATGGGATGATTAAACTATGAAAACCACCTTGGAGATTCCAGACGTGATCTTTCGCCGGGCCAAGGCCCGGGCTGCCGAACAGGGAGTCCCACTGCGCCAGTTCGTGACTCAAGCGGTGGCGGAGAAGCTGAAGACGGAGTCTCCATCCCGGGAAAAAGCATGGCTGAGGCTGGCAGGAAGCCTGCGGCACTTGCGCAAGGAGAACGCCCGGATCAACCATTTGATTGAACAGGAATTTGAAAGGATTGAGCCGGAGGACCGGGCTTGATCCTTGATACCAACGCCCTGTCCGCTATCGCCGAAGGTGAGTATGGCTCAATTCAAGAGTTCGCTCGCACCGGCCAGATTGCTATTCCGGTCATCGTCCTGGGTGAGTACCGCTTCGGGATCGCCCACTCGCGGCACAAGATCGAGTACGATCGCTGGCTGCTTCAGATCGTTGCCGTCTGCCGCATCCTCGAGGTCAGCGAGGAAACAGCCGTTTCGTACGCCCAGCTTCGCAGTCAACTCAAGCACGCTGGCACTCCAATCCCCTCCAATGATGCCTGGATTGCGGCGCTCTGCCTCCAGCACTCCCTCCCGATTCTAAGCCGGGATCAGCATTTTGACTTGGTCGAAGGGCTGGAACGCATTGAGTGGTGAGAGGGGATCCAGATGGGGTCCTCTTCGCGGTGAGCTTTTCCGGGTGAGACGATCGATGCGTCCTTGCCATCCAGCCATCGCCTTATGACCCATGAATCCGGGGTCTGTTCAGAGCGAAGTTCGCTAAGCCCAAATCACAGCCTTCCCGCCGATTGCGGTTCAGCCGTGCCGTTCGATCCACCCGCTAGAACCATTTGGTCGGCTTCGCCAACTGGTTCCCGCTTGCCACCGCCGAAGAGCCGGGTGATGAACTTCGAGAAGGAATCAAGATAGGTGTAATAAACGGGCGTAATATAGAGTGTGATTAATTGGGAAATCAGCAGACCGCCCACCACTGCCAGGCCCAGCGGTTGCCGCGCGCGCCCTCCGGATCCATAGCCGAGAGCAATCGGCAGCGTACCCATGAAGGCCGCTACGGTGGTCATCATAATGGGCCGGAAGCGGACCAGGCAACCTTCATAGATCGCGTCTACCGTGCTCTTGCCTTCCTTGCGCTCCGCTTCCAGAGCGAAATCAATCATCATGATGGCGTTTTTCTTGACGATGCCAATAAGCATGATGAGGCCCACGAAGCCGTAAAGGTCCAGGCCCATTTTGAACAGCATCAAGCACCCCAAGGCGCCAAGTCCCGCCGAAGGCAAACCGGAAAGAATGGTGATGGGATGGATGAAGCTTTCGTAAAGCACTCCCAGCAGGATATAAATCACTACGATGGTAATGATCAGCAGGAATCCCAAGCTGCCGATGGATTGCTCAAACTGTTGCGCGGTGCCCTGGAAGTTGGTGGTGACGGTGGCGGGCAATGCCTTGTGGGCGAGCTGTTCCACCTCACTGACCCCTTGCCCCAGTGAGATGCCGGGCTTCAAGTTGAACGAAATCGTAACTGAGGGAAGCTGCCCCGTATGGTTCACGGCCAGCGGCCCCAGGTTCTCCGTGACCTTGGCGACGGCGCTTAAGGGCACCAATCTGCCGTTTGAAGACCGGACGTACAACTCCGAAAGATCGGCAGGACTTTCCTGATACTTGGGAAGAAGCTCAGCAACCACCCAATATTCATCCTGGGGGGCGTAGATGGTTGAAATCTGGTTATCGCCAAAGGCGATGGACAAAGCCGTCTCAATTTGCGCCGGGGTCACGCTCAATGTTGCTGCCTTATCGCGGTCGATCACCACATTGGCTTGCGGGTTTGCCATCTGCAGGTCACTGTTCACGTCCTGCAAGTCCGGCAGCCGGGCCATTTGGCCCAAAAAGGCCTGGGATTGCTGATAAAGCTCCGAGGTGTTGGGGCTCTGCAGGGTGTACTGGTACAGGCCCCGGGTCAATTGGCCTCCGATCTGGATGGGAGGAGGATTCTGAAGATAAGCCAGAATGCCGGGAACGCTGAACAACTTGGGGCGCAGCTCACTGATCACCTGGTCCGTGGTGAGCTTCCGCTCCGGGTGAGGCTTGAGGTGCATGAAGACCATTCCCCCATTACCGCCGGGGCTTGGCCCGCCCACCCCGGAGAACGACATCATCGATGCGATGTTGGGGTCCTTGGCGCAGATGTTGGCAATGGCCCTTTGGTGAGCCGTCATGGAAGAGTAGGAAATTCCTTGCTGCGCCAGGGTGAATCCAAAAATATTCCCGGTATCCTCACTTGGCAAAAACCCCTTGGGAATAATGACGAACAGGTAGCCCGTTACTGCCAGCAGCGCGAGGGATGCCAGCAAGGTGGCCAACCGGTGTCTCAGGACTCCCTTCAGGCTCCAGTCGTAAACGTGAGCGACCCAGTTCCAGGCCGTTTCGCCGGCTTCGTAGGCGCGGCTGTGCCTCTCATTCCGATGAGAGCGGATGAATCGGCTGCAGAGCATCGGCGTGAGAGTGAGCGAGACAAAGCCCGAAACCAGAATCGCCACCATAATGACCACGGCAAATTCGTGCAGCAGGCGCCCGATCATGCCGCTCATAAAAAGAATGGGAATAAAGACGGCGGTCAGCGACAGCGTCATGGAGAGGATGGTGAAGCTGATCTCTTTCGATCCGTCCAGCGCCGCTTCCCAAACCGTCTTGCCCATTTCCACGTGGCGGACAATGTTTTCCAGCATGACGATGGCGTCATCCACCACAAAGCCTACCGAGAGCACCAGCGCCATCAACGACAAGTTGTCGAGGGTGTAGCCCATCAGATACATCACGGAGAACGTACCGATAATGGCCATGGGCAAGGCCAAGCTGGGGATGATGGTGGCGGAAAGATTGCGAAGAAAAAGGAAGATCACCAGGATGACCAGGCCGATGGCCAGGTCGAGGGTGAACTTGACGTCATGGATTGAGGCTTTGATGTCCTGAGCACGATCGGAGAGGATTCCCAGATGGATCGAAGGCGGAATTTCCTGCTCGAATTTGGGCAGCAGGTCCCGAACGTCTTTCACCACCTCGACCGTATTGGTTCCCGGCTGCCGCTGCACGGCCAGCACCATGGCTTCGTGGCCATCGTACCAGTTGGTGACCTTGTCCTCCTGCACGCCGTTAATCACTTGCCCCAGTTGATCCAGGCGGACGGGAGCGCCGTTGCGATAGGCCACGATCAGCGGCCGGTAAGCGGCGGCGTCCATCAACTGCCCGTTGGCTTGAACCGTAAAAGCTTTATGGGTCCCGTTCAGCGTTCCGACCGGCAGGTTCACGTTGGCGCTTCGGATCGCGGTGGCCACTTCATCCAGGCCGACGTTATCGGCCGCGAGCTTCTTGGGATCAAGCTGAGCGCGCACCGCGTATTTCCGGGCGCCGTACACCTGAACCTGGGCGACGCCGCTGATCATGGAAATGCGCTCGGCCATCATGGTTTCGGCGTATTCGTCCACTTGGTAAATAGGGAGAACGTCGGAATACACCGCAAGGTAAATCACGGGTTGTTCCGCGGGATTCACCTTGCGGAAAGTGGGCGGGTTCGGCATGCCCGTGGGAAGCTGGCCGCCGGCGGCGGTGATCATGGCTTGCACGTCCTGGGCGGCAGCGTCAATGTTGCGGCTCAGGTCAAATTGCAGGGTGACGTTGGAATTGCCCAGCGAGCTGGTGGAGGTCATGGTATCCAGCCCGGCAATGGTTGAAAATTGCCGTTCGAGCGGCGTCGCCACCGCCGAAGCCATCGTCTCCGGGCTTGCTCCCGGCAAGGATGCCATCACCTGGATGGTCGGATAATCCACATTGGGCAGATCACTGACGGGAAGGAGCCGGTAAGCAAACACACCGAAGATGACAATCCCGAACATGACCAGCGTGGTCATGATGGGCCGGCGGATAAATAATTCGGAAATGTTCATAGAGCTTCCCGGTGCTAGGTTCCAGGTGTCAGGTGCTAGGCTGAAACCTGACACCTATCACCTGACACCTGTTCTTCTAAAGTCCCGTCTTCACCAGAACCGTAGCGCCTGGATACAGCATCAACTGCCCATCCGTCACCACGGTTTCGCCCGGCGCCAATCCCTTTTCGATCACCGTCTCGTCCTTATAAACTGAGCCGACCGTCACGGGACGGTATTGCGCCTTGTGATCTGTGCCGATCACGTAAACGTAATTCCCTTGCTGCCCGGTTTGGATGGCGTGGGAAGGCGCCACCACGGCGTTCGACTGTATGGATAGGTCCAGAACCACATTTACAAATTCGCCGGGCCAAAGGCGCCGTTGCGGATTGGGGAAAGTGCCCTTCAACAGGATCGTCCCGGTGCTCGGGTCCACGGTATTGTTGATAAAAGTGAGCGTACCCCATTCCGGCTTGCCCGGTTCATGCGGCAGAACGGCTTCCACGCGCAGGGGCCGGCGGGCCTCATACTGCTTGATTTGCCCCAGGTATTGTTGGGGCGCTGAAAAATCTACATAGATGGGGCTGACTTGGTTAATCACCACCATGGCCACGTCATTCACTTTCACCAGGTTGCCGGCGTCAATTTGCACGGCGCCCGTCATTCCGTCAATGGGGGAGCGGATGGTGCAATAACCCAAGTTCAGCTTGGCGGTCTGGATGGCCGACTGGTCGGCGCGGACCATGGCCTGCAGCGCCGCGTAATTGTTGCGATATTGGTCGTACTGATCCTGGGAGACGATGCCCGATTTATAGAGCGCCGTATAACGGTCATTCTGTGATTTGGCATAATTGGCTTGGGCCTGATCGTGGGCCAAATTGGCCTGGGCCTGCGCCAGCGCTGCCTCAAACGGGGAAGGGTCGATGGAGAACAGCATATCGCCCTTCTGCACAAATTGCCCTCCCTTGAAGTAAACGCGTTGCACTTCACCTTGCACCAGCGACTTCACGTTGACCGTCAGGTAGGCTTCGCCGCTGCCGATCACATTAATTTCCACAGGAATATTTTCCTGGAGCACCGTACCCACCAGGACAGGAACCGGCGGGCGCTGGGCAGGCTGGAGCGCATCGCCGCTGGCCTTGTTTTCCGCGCAGCTCGTGCTCAAAATCACCAGCGCCAATAAGGCGCTTGCCGCTGCCAGCAGCCGCCAATGACCCCCTGTGGAATTTCGGCGCTGCCACTCTGCTGAAATCAACTTCATCTCGGAACTGCCTCCCAAGTCTCCCTATTAAAGGTACGGATGTGGCGGGCAAAGTGTTTCACCCGGGTGGATTTTCGTTGTGGCTCAACCCTCGGTTTGCCCTACCGCCCAAGGTCAGAACGGAAAGCAACCCTCTCTGCGTCGTCGTGAAACAGATATCCGTTTCCCGGTGGCCGAATATTTCGACGGGTGGCCCGGTGCCTCCTTTTTATCCTAGCACTTTGGCCTGTTTCGCGTGGCCTGAGTGTAAATCAAGCCGCTCCTGCGCCTGGGAATCCTTACCCAGATAATCAGACGAATTTTATCAGCCGGAAGTTTCAAGATATTGCAGCGGGGGATCGTTCGGAATGCGAGGCAAAATAAAGAAGTCCGGGTGCGGCGCGCGAAGACGACGGAACACCCCGGCGCCATCTAAAACGTGTTACACTGCCACCTCAGAACGGACCGCCGCCGTTAACGACAGAGGACGCACGTGGGCGTTTGGCGGAAACTCTTCGAACCAAGACAATCGTTACTGAAGCCAAGCGGACCACTGACGCGCGGCCAGTTTATTTGGGCCTTTCACGACGACGTTGAAATCGGACCCAAAATGCTGGCGCGCATTGCCAAGCATACGGGTTTGCGTCCCAAAGACCTATGACCGCAGGGCCATCACCCAATGGCAGCGCCTCGGTGAAATCGGCACGGTTCTCGTGATGGGTCGCTGGCCATGATTGCAGACGCGGCAAACTGCGCCGCGTCTGCGCCACCCGCCGGGGTTAAGATGCCCATTGTAAGAATATCGTATGTAACCCTGAGGAGATCACCGATGAGAAGAAACATTGCATTCATCGTACTTGTGTTCGTTTGCTTGCCTGTTTCCTTGTTCGCACAACAAATCGGGGTCAGCGTAACCGGCCATATCTCGGACCCATCCGGAGCGGCGGTTGCCGCCGCGAAAGTCACCGCCAGGGTCGTGACGACGGGGGCTGTTTTCACGGCTGAATCGGACGCAGTGGGAATTTACCAACTTCCCTTCTTGAATCCGGGGCAGTATGTGTTCACCATCGAAAAGCAAGGCTTCAAGACCATTGTTCAGAGTGGTATCACGCTGGCTCTGGCTAAAAACCCGGCGCTGAATTTCCGATTAGCGCTCGGCAGTGTGGCTCAATCGGTCAACGTCGTCGCCAACGCATCGCTCCTTCAGCCCCAATCGGGCGACCGGAGTTGGGATATTGGCTTGGCGCGGCTAGCCCATATGCCGCTCCGCGGCTTGAATGTGCTGCAGACCACCTGGGATGCCCCTGGCGTTACGGTAACGTCTGCCGCCACCAAGCTTCGCAATTTCGATACCTCGGGGAGTCAGAACGAGAGTATCAATGGCGGCCAGGAAGGAAACAACGGGCAGACCAGCGGCAACCTCTATCTGGTCGATGGTATCTCCAGCAACACTCACGCCGTGGGGGTGGGCTTCAACCCCATTTCGGATGCGGTTCAGGAGACCAGCGTGCAAGGCACCATGTACGATGCCCAGTATGGTTGGAGCACCGGCGGGGCGATCAACACCATCACCCGTGGGGGCACCAACCAGTGGCATGGCGACGCCTATGATTACCTTCAGAACACCGTTTTTAACGCCAATACCTGGGGACAAAACCGCTCCGGCGTTGCGAGACAACCCTGGGACATCAATATGTTCGGTGGTAGTGTGGGCGGTCCGGTGGTTAAAGACAAATTGTTTGCCTTCTTTGCCTATCAAAAAGTCAAGCAGATCCAGGCCGATCCGTTTGTAACGTCTGTTCCTACCGCCGCTATGAAGAATGGTGATTTTTCGCAAGTCTTTAACAGCAACGGCCAGGTCCAGACCATCTATAACCCCCTGACAACTCAATGCAGCGCCGGCGTCTGCACCCGGCAGGCGTTCGCTGGGAACATCATTCCTTCTAGCATGATCAATCCGGTGGCCAAGGCCGTGCTCGGTTACATCCCCTTGGGCAATACGCCTGGCAACCCCGTGACGGGTCTGGGCAATCTGGTCAATACGGCAGCGTCCCGAAAGTTTCTTGACAGTTTTCCTCAGTATTCCGGACGCATGGACTACAACTATTCGGACAAGACGCACATGTTTTTCCGCTACTCGCAGAATTCCCTCGCCGAAACCCGTAGCTATCATTACTCAACAGTTTCCGCCCTGAACCTGGCCGAGACGAGCAGCAACTCTCCCTTCTCTCGATCCAACCAGGACTATACCTTTCAGATCACTCACACCTTCAATCCCACCACCGTGCTCCAGTTCCGCACGGGCATGGACCGATTCACTTCAACCTCCGGCAGCGACATCAGCGCGGGTTTCAATCCCGGCACGCTGGGGTTTTCACCGACGTTTGCCGCTGAGTCCGGCAGGTATTTCCCCCAGTTTGGCTGGTCGGATTACAATGGAGCGGGGGCCGGTCCGGAAGGATTGACGCCGTTTGATTCGACTTTCTCGAATGAAGTCGTCCTAGCCAAGACTTATAACCAGCACAACCTCAAATTCGGCTTCCAGAATATGGAGATCGGAGAGAATGTTGAGCAACCCGGCTCTTTTGCCGGGAACTTTAGCTTTAACGGAAACTTCACCACGGCCAACCCGCTCGCGCAGACCGCCGCGACCGGGAACTCCATTGCGGACTTCCTGCTGGGATACCCTGCTAGCGGATACATTCAGGTTCTGAGCGCCCCCGCACTGATGGAGCATCTGTATTCTTTGTTTGGACAGGATGATATCCATGTCTCCCGCAAGCTCACGCTGAACGTTGGCTTGCGCTGGGACTATCTGGGCCCGTTGACCGACCGTTTTAACGCGCTCACAGGAGGTTTCTGCTCCACTTGCCAGAGCCCATTGCAGGTGCCGGGAATGAACTTGCAGGGAGGATTGCTATTCGCGGGTGTGGGAACTAACCCGCGCGGTATCTACAATTCTAACTTTGGCAATTTCGGTCCTCGCGTCGGTTTTGCTTATGAATTGAGGCAGAACACGGTGCTCCGCGGCGGCTATGGAATGATCTTCGCACAGGCCATGGATAATCCCGGTGCTGCTCCGGGATTCAGCCAGACGACTGGTATGGTGACTTCGATCCAGACCGGCATCCCCTTCAATACGCTTACCAACCCATTCCCCAATGGCATCCTGCACCCTGTGGGCAGCTCACAGGGACTGGCAACCAATATCGGGCAGGGGATCAACTTTGCCGACCCGGCCATGAACATTCCGCGCACCCAACAATACTCCTTCGAAATTCAGCATCAGTTTCGCACCAATTGGCTGGCTTCTGCTTCCTACGTTGGCAGCTATTCGAGCCGCTTGCCCGTCTCCAACAACATCAATTCTCTGTCTCTGCCTGCGCTGGGGCTGGGGGCCGCTGCGCTGACAGCTAATGTTCCCAATCCATTTCTTGGCGTTTCCACCACATCCCCTTATTACAACGCGGTGCACGGGAGCTTCTTGGGCGGCACGACTCTCCAGCAGCAGCAGTTGCTCCTGCCCTATCCTCAGTTCGGCGGCGTCACCGAGCAGTTCATGCCCATTGGCGCCTCCAGCTACAACAGCCTCCAGGCGGATTTGACCAAGCGCCTGGCGGAAGGGCTGGATTTCGACGTGAATTACACTTGGTCGAAGACGGTGCAGGCACTGAACTTCCTGAACCCAACAGACCCCCGGCCCGCGTGGGTCATCTCGCCCTACGACGTGCCCCAGCAACTGAAGATCAGCCAGGTGTATTATCTACCTTTTGGACCAGGCCAGCGGTTCGCCGCGACCACCAATTCGGTGGTGAGCCGCCTGATTGGAGGCTGGTCCGTCGCCGCAATGGCGCGGGCACAGTCAGGTATGCCGATGTCTTTTCCTGGCGGGGTAGCGCCGACCGGGAATTCCCCGGTGCTTCCAAATCAGTCGATTAATCAGTGGTTCAACCCGTGTACCCGCTTGGGCAGCGGAGCGCTGTTCAATTGTCGGCCAGGCCAGCAACCTGCCTGGCAGACCCTCCAGCCGTTCCAGCTTCGGGAATGGTCCTTGTGGATGAGCAACATTCGCAACCCTGGAATTGATAACCTCGACCTGTCGGTGGATAAGGAAACACAGATCAAAGAACGGTACACCCTCTCGTTTCGTGCCGACATCCTCAACGCCACCAACACCACTCAATGGTTCAACCAAATAAACACCAATGCCAACAGCGGTACGTTTGGCATGATTGCAAACTACAACACCCCAAGCAATGACCCGCGGGTCATTATGCTTTCGCTGCGGTTCGGTTTTTAGGCGCTTGCGCCAAAACATCGGCATCTACCTGTAGGGGCGGCTTTAGGCCCAATGCTGTTCGCTTAGCGAGGACTGGAGAACAATTTGGCAAGCCACGCTGTAGCGCCGGTGTCCTCACCGGCGTCTTTCGGCGCTGGGGACAGCGCCGCTACAGAAAATCAGTGTCTGCCCGCGGGTGGCGCATACATTGGTTTTTATGTATGCGCCCCGGCGCCATCCCGGCTAGACTGCCCCCCATGCCGCGCCCGCAGCATTATGATGGCGAGGATCATCTGCACTACCTCACCGCCAACATCTATCGCTGCGCCCGCATTTTCGATTCCGACCGGTTCAGGCTTAAGTTCACCCGAACGCTCAATGATCTCCGAGCGGAGTTGGGCTTCAGGATCATCGGCTATGTTCTGATGCCTGAGCACTGCCATCTGCTGATCTGGCCCTGTGATCTCGCTGACCCTTCAGGGGATGGACAGAATGCCGTGAGCGATTGCGGTGGCGCATACATAAATGCCAATGATGCGCCACCCGTGGAACACCCCGGCGCCATCTAAAACGTGTTACACCGCCGCCTCAGAATGGATCGCCGTCGTTAACGACAGAGGACGCGCGTGGGCCTTTGGCAGAAACTCTTCGAACCAAGACAGCGGAGCGGTCTCTTGTGCTCGGAATGTCCAATCAGCAAAGGCTCCTGGTGGTGGCGTTTGCCGAGCGACCGCCGCGCACCCGCCTGATTTCGGCCAGGCGCGCGATGGCAGCCGAGAGGAGACGTTATGAAGAAAAAGGCGAGTGGTCACAACCGGAAAAGCGACCGCGACACGATGCGGCCGGAGTACGACTTCTACACAGCAGTTCGAGGCGCCACGGCGGCTCGATACGCGCGAGGCGCTAACATCGCCGTGATCGATCCGGAAGTGTTGGACGTCTTTCCGGACGGTGCGGCCGTGAACCGGACGCTACGGGCGCTGGCCCCCGTTCTTCGGCTACAACATCGACCTGCATCAAAGCGGAGAAGCGCCTGACAAGACGCCGCAGGCGACGGCCAAAGGCGCGGCGGGATTCTCAGGCCTCAGCGGTCGGCCTAAAACGGGGAGGGAGATTGCTTGGCATGGTAGGACTCACTACAAACAAGAAGGTTGCTGTTTGGGCTGGCCGCCGGTGTCATCGGCTGCTCAGACAACAGGGCTAATGAGGCGTTGCAGAGGAACGGCAAACAGCACCTGCAGCGGACGGCGGGCATGAGTCGACGCCTGTCAATTGACAGTGCGGGTTGGCCGCCGCGGAGCCGCGGGCGTTAGGCCCAAGGCGTTAGGCGCCAGGTAGACTCTGGGGTGTCGACGAGGTACAATGCCGGTGAAGGCATTGGCAAACATTCTTGAGGAGTATATATGTTACGCACATATAAAGCGATCTTGCATGGTGACCATGTGGAGTGGCTGGACAAACCCCCTGAGCAAACGCAGCCGGTACCCGTACACATTACGCCGCTGCTCGACGTCCCTCTGGAACCAGCACGCGAACGGGGGCGAGTTATGGCCGAAGCACTCGATGCCCTGGCAAGCAGGGGGACGTTTGCCGCCATCACCGATCCTGTTGCCTGGCAGCGTGAGGTACGTCAGGAGCGCACGTTGCCTGCCCGTGAGCGGTAATGCTCCTCAATAGCAATATTATCATTTACGCCGCGCAAGCTGAGCGTGCCACGCTTCGGCAGTTTATTGCCGATCATACCCCCGCTGTCTCGGTTATCAGCACCATCGAAGTCCTCGGTTACCACCGCCTGAGTGAAGAAGAGCAACAGTTCCTGGAGCGATGAGCGATTCTTCAATGCAACTGAGGTGCTGCCGCTGTCCGATGCCGTGTTGCAATGGGCTATCAGGCTGCGACAGCGGCGGCGGATGACGCTGGGCGACGCTATTGTTGCCGGCACGGCGGTGGCACATGGGCGTATCCTTGTCACCCATAATACGGACGATTTTCGCTGGATCAGCGAGATCAAGTTACTCGATCCGCTGGCAGAGCGCACCTGACAAGCAGGTAGCGCAGCGCGGCGGAGCCGCAACCAAAACACGCCAAACAGGCACCACCCCCTTCGGTAGATGATTGACCCATGTAAACCCAGTGTTTATGCGCCTTGCAAAGAGCGAGCCGAAAAATGTTTGCTAAAAAAAGAAATTACGAGCTTGCAATGCAGAGTTCATGCTCTTCGAACCCTGCGGTTCTTTCTTTATTCGACAAGCCGCAGAGTTTTTGGAATGCAAAACTCTGCGCTACCCGCTCCGGTCATATCACGCGCTGAGATCGGCAACGCCGCGCCGCGCGGCTTGCGAATAAGAATACCACCAGATACCGCCCGGCGGCAGTCTGACCATAGGCCACATACAAGTGCTTGCCTTTCACTTTTCCTCTCTCCAACCTCTGAACGTGGGGCCCGGAGAAAAGGACTTCGTCGACCTCATTCGTGGTGACGGCGTGTTTCTCTGCGATCTTGGCGACAAACTTCTCGTTCCAGATCACGTCGTATAGATGCAAGCGCGACACTCCTTACCACATGGGCATTATATTGTAGCGGCGACTTTATGTCGCCATCGTACGGCTTAACGTCGTCATCGCGTGCGTTAGGGGGCCATAAGAATGGCGGGGTAACCCACCGCTACAGCAAACAAACCGACCCACTACCGGGCGGCAGAGGGTGATGATCTTCCGAACGCAACCTGTCCGCTTCGGCCATTTTGGTTGTGGCCGGAAGGCCGCCCTGCGCCACCGGCTCTGCGCATCGCATACATCACAAAACGACGTATGCGCCACCCGCGGCTTGGTTGTTCGACAGGTCGCAGACCTGAAAGGCGCAGGTCTGCGCTACTTGCTCTGCGCCATCTGCTGCCCCCCTGCCGGAATCAACCGTCGACACACTCCGTGCTTGCCAAATCCCCTGTACACTGTTAAATACACATTACCAACCAGATGCCAAACACTGACACGCCCGACCCAACCTTGGAAATTTGCGGACAGCTTATCTCTCAACATTACCTTGCTCACCAGCTCGTGAACCGAGAGGACTGGAAGGCGGTAACCGAAGACCCCCGCGCGGCCGAAATCGAGGAGCTTTTCGAAAAGGTTAAGTCGCAACTCTCGAAGAACAAGCCCGGCAGCAAAGGCAGCAACGAAGGAGCAGTGCGGGATCTTCTGATAAACCCGATTTTCAAGATTCTCGGGTTACCGTGGTCACCGTCGGTGTCCCATTTTGGAAAGCAGCTTGACTACGCTCTGTATCAGACTGCAGAGAGCTTTGAGAGGGCCCAGGCTCTCATTAACGATGGCAAAGAGCTAGAGGCTTTGAAAACGAGTTGCGGAGTAGTCGAGGCGGAGCGCTGGGGAAAGGAATTTGGCGACAAACCCAAAAAATCCGACCTCAGTGACCCCATTTTTCAAATCGAGTTCTATCTCGGCAATGCCCGTCGCAGCGCGGGGCCGCGTTGGGGCGTGCTCACCAATGGCCACACCTGGCGACTCTACTGTGGCGACTCCGATCCCTTGCGGCACAACTTCCTAGAAATTGAATTGCCCACCAATATCTCACTTTTTACTCAACAACACCGTGAGGCGTTCAAGCTGCTTGTATATTTCTTCAGCGTTGAGGCCTTACGTCCGGGCGGACGCCTGGACAAGGTTTACGACGATGCAACGCGGCATGCAGCGGCGATTACCGCGGAATTGCGGCGGCAGGCCTTCGGCGCAGTCGAACTGGTGGGCTCCGCCATCATGCGCGCTAGCCCACGGACTTCTCCCTTACTCGCCCACGAAGCCGCGCTCATCCAGCTTTTTCGGTTGTTGTTTATCTTGAAAGCCGAGGCCGATGGACTCCTCGACCGGCGCGCCCTCTCCGGTGACATCGTGGACCGCATTGTTACAAAGAACGGAGAATCAATCGGCGGCGGCGAATGGGAGGGCAAACACTTCTGGCATGAATTACACGACATCTTTGAGGCTATCGCTACTCAATATAACGGACATCTATTCGAAGGGAAACCACCCACTTCTAGCCCGGCTGCGGACGAAGCGATCGACTATTTCGCCTCGGCCCGCGCCTTGCTTGAAAGCGTCGCGCTGCCGAATCAAGCCGTCGCCAATGCTATTGACCGGCTGGCACGCGTATATCAAATAAATGCTAAGAAAAGGTTTTTCCCCGTCCGCGTAGATTATTCCACGCTTCGCGTGCGCGAGCTCGGTACGATTTACGAAGGTTTGCTTGAATGGCGTCTTGAGCCTGTGTCGCCCGCCGACCTCAAGGCAGGCTCTATCAAGTTGCTTGGCGATCAGCGCATCACACGGAAAGTAGAGGCAGGCGATTACACCCTGAAAGCCGACCAATCCGACCGCAAAGCTACAGGGAGCTACTACACGCCCCATTACGTGGTCGAGTTTATCGGGGAAAATGCTCTCCATCCCCTGCTGGAGGGAATCGAGAAAGAATGCGGTGGCGACCCGGTCCAGATTATTAACCGCGTGCTTGAACAGCGCATTCTCGACCCCGCGATGGGAAGCGGTCACTTTCTGGTCTTTGCCGTAGGGTATCTCGCGGACTACGTGTTAGAACAACTCGCCAGGAATCGCGAACAAGCTACCTCCAATGGCAGAAGTAAAAGGAAAGCCGATAAGAAAGACTTGCCACTTCCAATCGATGCCTCTATCGAATTTATTCGCGCCCGTGTGGCCGAACGATGCGTCTACGGCGTGGATATCAATCCCCTGGCGGTCGAGCTCGCCAAGCTCTCGCTATGGATCGCCACCGCAGCTAAAGGAGTTCCGCTTGGTTTCTTGAATCATCACCTGCGATGTGGCGATAGCCTGCTTGGCGTTTTTTCCGACGAGTTCCATCAAGATATGTTCGCGCAAAAACTGGTGCAGCAGATGGCGCTTGCCGTGGGCTTTATCCGTTACATCAATGAGAATTATTCGAAAACACTGGAGGATATTGGGAAAAAAGAAGAGAGCTTACGTGTGGCGCGTGAGCACTTGCGGCGCTTTCGGCTGACTTATGACTGTCAGCTTGCCCCGCTCTTTGGCCTCGATGTCGGCGGCGGTTTCCAGGCCTGGCTCGATGGCATCACAGAGCCCGTCCCCAAAGAGTTGCCGGATTGGCTGCAACGGGTTGAGAAGATAGCCTCAGATTTTCGTTTCTTCCACTGGGAGTTGGAGTTTCCGGAGGTCTGGCGGGACCGGTTTGGCCGTCCGCTTGGTGAGGCACACGGTAGCGAGAAGGTTCTCTCTGGGTTTGATGTCGTTCTTGGAAATCCGCCTTTCGTAACGGCGAAGAACGAACTGGCCCGCCGCGCCTACATCAAACGCTGGACAACTGCGATCAAGGGTTTCCACCTACTCGTGCCGTTCTTTGAACGTGCGTTTCAAATACTGCGGCCCGGAGGGCGACTTGGTTTTATCGTTTCCAACGCCTTTGCCAAACGGGAGTTTGGCAAGAAGCTGGTTGAGGAATTCCTGCCGCAGTACAGTTTGGAAGAGGTTGTTGATTGCAGCGGACTCTCTTTTCCAGGTCATGGTACTCCCACCTGCATCGTGTTAGGGCGCGCCGGGAAGCCTACAGAGAACGCGACTGTCGGAGTCACCGCCATTCTAAAGGGGGACTTGCACACGGCGCCCGAGGACAGTCCTTTATGGCAAAGCGTCGTTTTGCATCACGGGGATCGCGGCTACCGCGATGAGTGGGTTTCGGTTGCTAATCTTCCACGGACGACCCTGGGCAGGCACCCTTGGAGTTTCAGCCAAGAAAACGAGCGCACGCGCCAAGCTTTAGAGCGCCTCCCTCACAGTAGATTAGGGAGGCTATTAGATGACGAGATTGGTTGCGGTTGTATAACTAGAAGCGATGAGGTATTCATCCAGCCCATTTCAGTTCTTCGCCGCTTCCAGATCGAACCGGAATACATAAAAAAGTTGGGCACCGGCGAGACTTTGCGCGACTGGTCTCACACTGAAATGCCGCTGATCATATTCCCCTACGAACCAGATCTAAGACCGTTTGATCCAGAAAGCCACCCGCATTGCATCGGGTTCCTCAAGCGCTTCAAGGGCACACTTGAAAATGTAATTATGCACGGGACGGTTCCGAAGAAGGAGACGAAGGTCCAGTGGTTTGAGTACTCCCGTTTGGGCCGCGCGAAATTTAAAACATCAGAATCGATCGCGTTTCCCGAGATCGCAACACACAATCACGCTTACTTTGACAAGACGGGTATAGTTTTCCACCAGACAGCACCCGTGTTGAAACTCCCCACCACGGCCTCCGCAGAGAACCACCTTCTCCTCGTGGGCCTTTTGAACTCTAGCGCGGTGTTGTTCTGGTTGAAACAAATCTGTTTCAACAAAGGGTCGGGAGAAGATGAAGAGAGAGATCGCTTTGTGTATGCCGGAAGGAAGCTTGAACAGGTGCCAATCCCGAACCTCTTTTCGCTTTCGCTCAAGGGTGATTCGGACCCAATTGCTTCAAGATTGATGGTGTCATCGCGTGCTTGTTCTGAGCGCGCTTGCTCGCTCGTCGAACTGCTTTCGCAGAGACTCTTTGACAAGCTAGGCGAAGCCTACGACGGCTGGAACCGTGCGCTGCCGGGATACATTCCCCCACATGCTCTTATCGGACAACCCTTCGACACGCGGCAAGAGTTGCTTGCCCTCAAGGCGAAGGCCAAGAAAGAGCGCGAGCGTCTGCGTCAAGAGATGATTGCTCTCCAGGAAGAGATGGATTGGTTAGTTTATGCGGCATACGGGCTCTTGCCACAGGACCATCCTGCCGTGGGCCTCAGTGTAATGGATGCAGTGCACCCGTGGGAGGTCGCGCTGGGGCAGCGGCCTTTTGAGTTACGAGCAATACACGCCGGACCACCCGCCGACTGGGACGAGAACCGCAAGAATCTTTGGAAAGCGAGGATGGAAATAATCGGCGAGAACGAACATATCGCGCGCATCGAGCAGCCGGTTTACAAACGGCGCTGGGTGCCTCCTGATTACCAAAAGGAGTTCACCGAGGCCTTCAAATGGTGGCTGCGCGAGAAAGCCGAGTTTTACTTGGAACAAGCAGTTGACGGTGGCCCCGTCTCAGTCGAAGAGTGGGCCTCGGCATTGTGGCGGGACTCGCGCGTGAGGGCCGCAGCCGAGGTTTTCCATGGCGCTCCCCTGGCCGATGCCAGGAAATTCGGGCCGATTCTTAAAGAGGCAGTCGAAGAAGAAACGGTTCCCGATGACGAAACTGCATTTAAGGACCGCCACAAGCAACTTCGCGGAAAGCTAAACGTGCCCCGCGAACGCTTTCGATCCCTCACCTTAAAACCCGGGTACTACGTTTGGGCGGGCAAGCAAGCATAGGAAGCCCCTAGGCTGGGCCTTGAAAGAATAGCCGCAGACCTCAAAAGCGAGGTCTGCGCTACCTACTCGCCGCTCCCGAGGAACACCAAGAGTTGGAGCGCGATGGCGGTTACAAACGGGGTCTGTTCAAACCGTCAGGTCCGCAGTGGCCAAAAATTTCGGGGGCTGGCGGTGTTGGGTGGCTTGCTCAAAAGCGTAGGCGAGCTTGATGAGCGTGGGTTCACTCCAGGCCCGCCCGAAGAACGAGATGCCCACCGGAAGCCCGAAGACGAACCCCGCCGGCACGGTGATGTCCGGATAACCGGCGACGGCGGCCGGGGTGGAGCTGCCTCCGGTGTCGTGATCGCCGTTCACCAGATCGGTAGTGAAGGCCGGGCCGCCGGTGGGAGCGATCAAGGCGTCCAACCGGAACTTGTCCATTACGGCATCGATGCCTTCGGTCCGGGTGAGGCGGTGATTTTTGGCAAGAGCGTCCAGATATTCTTTGCTGGTCAGCGGTCCCTTGGCCTGGGCCTTGATGAAAGTCTCCTGCCCGAAATAGGGCATCTCTTCTTTGGCGTGCGCTTCGTTAAACTTGATTAAGTCTTCCAGCGAATGCATGGGCGAGCTGGGACCGAGACCCGCCAGGTAGGTGTTCAGATCGGCTTTGAACTCGTAGAAGAGCACCTGATTCTCCGAGCCGTCCAATTTCTTCATGCTATCCAAGTTTGCCGGATCAACCATCATTGCGCCTTGCTTCTTCATTACCTCAATCGCTTCGTTCATCAGCGCATCGACGCGATCATTAAACCCGAACGATCTGCGGACCACGCCAATCCTCGCTCCCTTCAGGCCGTTGGCGTCGAGAAACTTGGTGTAATCGGTCAGAGCCTTGCCCCGGCTCGCTGCCGTTGCCGGGTCCGCAGCATCGACGCCGGTCAGCGCGCCCAGCAGAATGGCGGCATCGGTCACCGTTCGCGCCATGGGTCCCGCCGTGTCCTGATTGTGGGAAATGGGGATGATGAACGACCGGCTCACCAGTCCCACCGTGGGCTTGATGCCCACCAGTCCGTTCAACGAGGATGGGCACACGATGGACCCGTCCGTTTCCGTCCCAATGGCCACGGCGCACAGACTGGCGGCGGCGCCGGCGCCCGACCCGGAGCTCGATCCGCAAGGGTTGCGGTCCAGCGCGTAGGGATTGCGCGTCAGGCCGCCGCGGCCGCTCCAACCGCTGGTGGAATGATCGGAGCGGAAGTTCGCCCATTCGCTGAGGTTGGTCTTGCCCAGAATGACGGCGCCCGCGGCGCGCAGCTTCTGCGCCACAAACGAATCGCGCGGCGGGCGCGCGCCCACCAACGCCAGTGAACCAGCGGTGGTCTGCATACGGTCCGCCGTGCCAATATTGTCTTTGATGAGCACGGGAATGCCGTGCAGCGGCCCACGCGGGCCTTTCGCTTTGCGCTCCCGGTCAAGCTCCCCGGCAATCATCAAGGCGTCTGGATTCACCTCAATCACGCCGTTGATTCGCGGGCCGTGCCGGTCAATTTCTTCAATACGCTCCAAGTATTTTTGAGCGATGGAACAGGCCGTGTACTTGCCGGACTTCATACCCGCCTGGAGCTCACTGACCGTGATCTCATCCAACTCGAAGGGTCTAACGCTGGACGCAGTCACGCCCTTTGCGGATTGGCTTTGGCCACCGGCCAGGGCCGAAGCCACTGGCATTGCGGCAAGGCTTGCCGCTGCTCCGGCCATTGCGCCCGAGCGCAGGAAACCCCGGCGGGTTAAAGCTGGCATCGAATCATCTTTCGGGTTATTAAGGCTCAAGATCTGACCTCCTGTGAAATGGGTTTGTTCTGGGCCAGCGACACACAAGGGTGAGATTCTACACCGGGCACGGCGACTGCCCAATGAAATTCGCAAGGCAGTAGAGGTGTCGTTTACTTGCTGTAGCGGCGGTCTCTGACCGCCGGAAGGTGTTGATCAATACAATTCGGCGGTCCCCTCCAGGGCAGGCTCCGACCGCCGCACCAGCCGCAAAAACGTGCCACTACCCGGCGCACTCTAAAATTGACCTGTCATAGTAATATGAAGTGCGCCTCCAACTCCCACGGAAAGGAAATTGGTTGTGAAATCACCATGTCCAAATCCATGCCGCATTCCTTCACACCCATGTGCCTCCTTTTTATGATGTCTGCAATCCCGGTGAATGCCTGGCAAGTCCCGGCCTCATTGGATCGCACCCAGGCGCGGTCTATGGTGATCACGCGGCAGGGCATTGTCGCGACCGAGCAAACGTTGGCATCGCAGGCAGGAGCCACAATTCTCGCCCGCGGTGGCAGCGCCGCAGATGCCGCCATTGCTGCCAACGCGGTGATGGGCGTGGTTGAGCCGATGATGAATGGAATGGGCGGCGACCTGTTTGCCATCGAGTGGGACGCGAAAACGGGGAAGCTTTCCGGCCTCAACGCCAGTGGATGGGCTCCTGGAAAGCTCACACCCGAATTTCTGAAGCAGAAGGGATTCGCCACCATGCCCGAGACCGGCATTCATTCTGTCACCGTGCCGGGATGCGTGCGAGGATGGGCGGAACTTCATAAGAAATTCGGACGCCTGCCGTGGAGCGAGATTTTTCAACCCGCCATCTATTATGCCAAGAACGGTTTTCCAGTCACGGAGTTCGTGGCTGCCTATTGGCATGGCTTGCAGCCGAAGCTCGAGAAGGATGCGAACGCTCGGAAGGTTTATTTGCCCGGAGGCGCGCCTCCACCATTGGGTTCAATCTATCGCAATCCGGAATATGCCCGCGCGCTTGAGCTTGTGGCCAGTCAAGGGCCGGAGGCTTATTACGCTGGACCCATTGCCCAGGCCATTTTGAAAACGTCGGACCGTCTGGGTGGCACGATGACCGCAAAGGATCTTGCGGACTACCGCCCCGAATGGGTGCAACCCATTTCCACCACTTACCACGGCTGGATCGTCTATGAGATGCCGCCCAACAGCCAAGGGATGGCGGCGCTCGAAATGCTCAACATCATGGAGAGGTTTCCGCTGAACCAGTATGGATTTGCCAGCGCCGAATCATTCCACATCAAGATGGAAGCGCAAAGACTGGCCTACGCGGATTTGTACCGCTATAACGGCGATCCCAGAATGGCGAAAATTCCTGTGGAGGGAATCATCTCCAAGGACTATGCGGCCGAACGCGCGGCGGCAATTGACCTGCATCATGCCCATTGCGACGTCCTGCCTGGCGTGCCGGACCGCAACACCAGTGAGACGACTTACCTTACGACGGTCGATCGTGATGGAAACATCGTCTCATTAATTCAAAGCCTTTATTCACCGTTCGGATCGGGCGTGGTGGTGGATAATTACGGGTTCGTCTTGCAGAACCGAGGCGCGCTCTTCGTGCTGACTCCTCACCACCCGGACGTTCTCGCGCCACACAAGCGGCCTTTCCACACCATCATTCCGGCATTTATGGAAAAAGGAAACGTTCACATCGGGTTCGGTATCATGGGCGGAGCGAATCAGGCGCAAGCACACGCCCAGTTTGTATCGAATATCGTGGATTATGGCATGAACCTCCAGGCCGCTCTGGAAGCTCCGCGCTTTACCAAAATGGATACCGGGGGTTGTGATGTGATGATTGAGGACCGTGTTCCCGTTGCCGTCCGGGACGCGCTTACCAAGATGGGCCACGTGCTCAAAGTCCGGGGCGACTTTGCTACGCCCATGGGCGGTGGCCAGGCCGTGCTGCACGACGCGCAGAGTGGTGTGAATTATGGCGGTTCTTCGCCTCGCAAGGACGGCGCCGCAGTTCCTGAGCCGGATCCTTACTTCGTCGCTCCTCCTGCCAATGAAAAATAGTCGCTTTGGATTCCCGCGCCCTCGCCGTAGCTCCGGTGTCCCCCCGCGCTAATATTATGCGGCGCTACCATAAGCCGGCGCTGAGGATGGCGCTGCACCAGCAAACGCGATCTCGGCCGGATTCCTTGATTAAGAGCTTGAAATTGAGTAGATTGGGTATCTTAAACCGTATTGAATTGTTGAAATCGTGAGGCCTCATCACTTGCACCTGGCCGGGGAAAGGCGATCGCAAAGGTTTGGCAAACGGTGGACGCTCCGGGCGTTGGTGCTCATGGCGCTTTCCTGCCTCGCTGGTCCTCAATGCACACAAGCAGCCGGTTCTCAAATTCTGGTTTCAGCCGCCATTAGTCTTAAGGAGGCTTTCAACGACATTGCGAATCTCTACAAGCTGCGGACAGGAACCCGGGTAACTTTCAATTTTGGCGCTTCCGGTGAGCTTGAAAAGCAGATCGAGGCCGGGGCGCCGGTGGATGTTTTTGCGAGCGCCGGTGAGAAGGAAATGCAGGAACTGCAAACGGAGGGATTGATTGATCCGGCTAGCAGGACGGACTTCGTCCGCAATTCGCTGGTCTTGGTTGCTCCCGTTGGGTCGAAGCTCCGCCTTCACTCTTTCCGGGACCTCGCGCAGCCCCAAGTGAGAAAGATCGCCATCGGGGATCCGCAAACGGTTCCGGCGGGGCGGTACGCAAGGCAATTGCTGGAGAACGATCACCTCTGGCCAAAAATTGAACCGCGAATTGTCTTTGCCGAAAATGTCCGTCAGGTGCTCGATTATGTGGATCACGGGGAAGTTGACGCCGGTGTTGTCTATGCCACGGATGTTGGCATCGCCCACAGCAAGGTCTTAGTTGTGGCACACGTGTCCAGCGGCGGATATGGTCCCGTCCTTTACCCCATCGCCGTCGTAAAGGGCAGCCGCAATCCGGGCGCTGCGCAGGGTTTTGTAGAGTTCGTATTGAGTCCAGCGGGGATGAATGTCTTGAAGAAGTATGGATTTCTTCCGGCAAAATAGGGAATGATGGGGTCCGCTTTCAAGCTGTCGCTCTGGGTCGTTACCCTGGCCACCCTTCTGGTGGCCGTCACAGGAACTGCCTCCGGTTTCCTCCTTGCCAAACGGGAGTTTCGCGGCAAGGAACTTTTGGATTCCGTCCTGACGCTTCCCATGGTGCTCCCGCCCACGGTGACGGGTTACTACCTTATCCTGCTTCTGGGCCGCCGCGGATGGCTAGGGCGTTACATCTATGAATTGACCGGATGGAGTGTCGCTTTCACCTGGGGAGCCGCTGTGATCGCGGCGACGGTGATGGCCTTTCCCATTATGGTGAAGTCCGCGCGCGCGGCCATCGGGTCCGTTGACTCGCGCTATGAGATGGTGTCGTTCAGCTTGGGCAAGGGCGAATTTGAGACCTTCTTCCGCATCACGCTGCCGTTGGCGCTGCGCGGCCTGGTGGCGGGACTGGTGCTGAGTTTCGCGCGAGCCCTTGGCGAGTTCGGCGCCACCCTCATGCTGGCTGGAAATATCCCGGGAAGAACCCAAACCATGCCGCTGGCGATTTACGAAGCCTTCATTTCGGGCGATGACCGCGAGGCTCAATTCCTGGCCGTAACTCTCACCATCACCTCCGTCGCCGTGATCTACCTGACCAATTTGCTGAGCCACGCTGGGGAAAGAGCTTGACCCATGCTGAGTGTTGACTTCCGGAAGGAGTTCAGGAACGGCGGCCGGCCCGGCTTCAAGTTGGACGTGGCCTTCACGGTGAACCACGGGCTCACAGTTCTCTTTGGACCTTCTGGATCGGGCAAGACCACCGTTTTGCGCTCCATTGCGGGCGCGGTGGCGCCCGATGCGGGGACAATCAAGTTGGGAGATCGGGCTTATTTCGACTCGTCATTGCGCTTGAACGTCCCGATGCGGCGGCGGGAAGTGGGATTTGTTTTCCAGGACTGCTTGTTGTTCCCTCATCTCACCGCAGAGGAGAACGTGCTCTATGGAATAAAGCCCGCCCACCACCGTGAAAAGCGAAAGCGGGCGCAGGCGCTATTGGCTTTGTTCGGCGTCCTCGATGCCCGGCAGCGATTACCCCGCGAGCTTTCCGGAGGGGAGCAGCAGCGAGTGGCGCTGGCGCGGGCCATGGCGTCCCAGCCCGCCGTGATGCTGTTGGACGAGCCGCTCTCCGCGGTAGACGTCTCAACCCGGTCGCGTTTGCTCCGGGAAATTATAGAAATCCAAGAGCAATCGCAAATTCCTTTCATCCACGTCACTCACAGTCCCGCCGATGCGGTGAGCGCCGGTGATTGGGTCTTGATTCTGGATCAAGGCAGGATTGTCCAGGAAGGATTGCCCTTGCAGGTTTTCAACTCCCCGAAAAGCGTGCCATTGGCGCGCGCCGTGGGCACAGAAAATATCTTTGCCGGTACGGTTCTCAGCCAGAGCGCGGAAGACGGTATCTCGGTTTTGGACCTGAAAGGGTGCCAGCTCGTCGTCAGCTACAACGGGCTTGCGCCCGGCACGCAGGCTACCATCGGCATCCGCGCCGAAGACATTATCGTGTGCCGCGAACCGGTCACGCAAACCAGCGCCCGCAATCTTCTGCAAGGAATTGTGAGGACCCTGATCCCGGACGAAAGCAAGATGGAACTGGTGGTGGACGGTGGCGTTGATTTCAAGGTGAGTGTTACCCGCCAGGCGGTGGAGAGCCTGTCCCTCATGCCCGGCGTCACCGTATACCTGCTCATTAAAGCGAGCGCTTGCCACACGCTCCTTTGAGGCGAAGAGGCCGCAGTCAAAGGGCAAAAATGGCATTTACTAATGGCAGATACCATTATAAAATGCCATTATGGTATTGAAACTGACGATGGACAAAGCAGGCCGCGTTATTCTTCCCAAGGCGTTACGTGAGAATTTGCAGCTCGAGCCTGGTGACCCACTGGAGGCGGAGGCCAACGGCGAGGAAATTACCTTGCGTCCGGTTCGGGGCAACGCGCTCTTACGCAAGAAGCGCGGCATCTGGGTCTACAGGGCGGGCGAGCCTCTTGGCAGCGCAACTGTGGAGGAAACCCTGCGCCAAGTGCGGCGCGAGCGGGACGCGGCGAACCTCGGGAAAAGCCATTGAGATCCTTCTTCGATACTTCGGCCTTGATCCCCATCTTTATGGAGGACCACGAGCACCACGAGGCCAGCCTGAAAGCCTTCCTCAAGACGGCTAAAAAAGAGGGTTCGTGCGGGGCACACAGCCTGGCAGAGGTCTACGCCACCGTTACCCGCCTCCCCGGCAAGCTGCGGTTGAGTGGTGACCAGGTTCTCCTTTTCTTGGAGAACATTCGCGAGCGGCTTGCGATTATTGCCCTGGACGCTGAAGAATACTATTCGGCAATTGAAGAAGCGGCCGCGGCAGGCATCGCCGGGGGTACAGTATACGATGCGCTGCTGGCGCGCTGTGCCCTCAAGGCCAAGGCCGAAATCATCTATACGTGGAACGTCAAACACTTCCGGCAATTTGGACCAGAAGTTACCCGGCGGATCAAAACCCCCTAAGTCCCATTCTGAAGAGTCGGAGGCTGGACTTCTTTCGAAGGTTTTGTGGCGTACTCTGCTCAAGCGAGATACAACGGTCAGCATCGCATATATACTGAATGCTAATCTTTTTCTTTATCGCCCGGGAAGATCATGCCTGGCAAAGAACAGATTGAATTGATCAAGACGTTCGAAACGTCGCGTGCGCCCAACCCCATTTTTTGCCATCAGGAATTTCTGGAGAAGCTGGCGGGTCATGGCAACGACCCGATTGGCAGGCGGGCCGTTTTCCTGATGCAGCGCTTGGCGATCGACGCCCGGCGTTTGCATTACAAGGCGACGCGCGGCGTGAACCGTGGCTGGCGGCGTTCGCGGCTGGGGGGCAACCAGGGCAGCCACTTTTACGCCTGGTGGGCGCCCCAGAATGCGCTTCCGCTGGAGCAATCCGATGGATTCTCAGCCGCTCCCGAGGGCGCGCTGTTCCTGCGGGACATCCGCCATCATGACGATCATTCCCCTCTGGCCTCCCACTCGCTTGAAACCCATTATTTGCCCGTGACGGTGAACGACATCCGCCGTGAGGAGTATGGCCCCTCGCCCTGGACCCAGCCCCAGGTCCGTTTTGCCTCAGCGCGCCAGCCGGTGAGGATGCTCAAGGGCCATCCCGGTTCCGGCAAGACCACTGCCTTGTGGCACGCCGCCGATTCCAGCGGCGCGGCGCGCGTGCTCTACGTCACCTACTCGCGGGATCTGGCCACGCTGGCCCGCGATTACTTCGACCGCTACTGCTCATCTCACAAGCGGTTTGACGTGGTCACTTTCCCGAACCTGATTCGGCAGATCCTCCGTTTGACCACAACGGTTGC
>Ga0307372_10000286_pt1 | contig 90372 bp, 75 predicted proteins | sample OX1MG_FD_202533 | JGI IMG/M metagenome (GOLD analysis project Ga0307372, IMG submission 202533) | Soil microbial communities from Risofladan, Vaasa, Finland - OX-1 | ecosystem: Environmental > Terrestrial > Soil > Coastal area > Acid sulfate soil | place: Finland: Risofladan, Vaasa | collected... | reverse complement strand
GGGCTGACGCCCCCCGCTCGCCACGCCAGAACGCAACTCGCGACCAACAGGGGGCTGACGCCCCCCGCTCGCCACGCCAGAACGCAACTCGCGACCAACAGGGGGCTGACGCCCCCCGCTCGCCACGCCAGAACGCAACTCGCAACCAACAGGGGGCTGACGCCCCCCGCTCGCCACGACAGAACGCAACTTGCACCAACAGGGGGCTGACGCCCCCCGCTCGCCACGCCAGAACGCAACTCGCAACCAACAGGGGGCTGACGCCCCCCGCTCGCCACGCCAGAACGCAACTCGCGACCAACAGGGGGCTGACGCCCCCCGCTCGCCACGCCAGAACGCAACTCGCAACCAACAGGGGGCTGACGCCCCCCGCTCGCCTGGCCTGCCAGGAATCTTACCCGCGCCAGGCGGTTGTCAACAGTCGTTGCGAAAAATAGTTTGACAGACCACCCCAGGGGGTGTATAGAAGAACCGCGAGGACACCTTTCACTTCAGCAGGTGCGACGATGATCATCAGCAAGCTCTGGCATTCCCTGGCGGCCCAGGTGAACAAGCTCGCCAACTTCTTCTGGACGGCCGACCCGATCGCGCAAATGCAATACGAATACGATCGCGCGGTGGCCCAACTCAAGGAAGGCCGCGAGGGGCTGGAACAGTACCGGGCGCTGGTCGAACGCGTCGGCCGGCAGGTGGCCGGCGACCTGGCGCGCGTCAAGAACCTGGAGGCCAAGGTCAAAGCCTACTTGCAAGCCGGCGACCGCGAGTCGGCCGGCAAGTACGCGCTGGAGATGCAGAAGGCCAAGCAGGATCTGGCCGAGAATCAGGGGCAACTCAAAATGCACGAAGAGTCCTACAACAACAACTTGCTGAAAATCAAGCACGCCAGCGGCAAGCTGACGCAGGTCCAGAACAACATCAAGAAATACGATTCCGAATTGAAGATGAGCCGGGCCGAGGCCGAAATGGCCAAGCTCGCCACCAGCTTCCACTTCGACGTGAGCACCGACTTCGGCCAGATCGAGCAGGTGCTGCAAGACAAGATCGGGCTGAACCGCGCCAAAGCGCGCGTGGCCGCCGATCTGTCGTCCGAGGGCGTCGTCGACGTGCGGCGCGAGCAGGCGATGGAGAAGACGCTGGCCGACCAGGCCCTGAAGGATTTCGAGGTGTCGCTGGGGATGGTGACGCCCGAGACGGCGGCCGTTCCGCAGGCCACCAAGGAGTTGGGACCGGCGGTGCCCGTCCAGCAAACCCAGAACGCGGGCTAAAGCCCACGCTACGTAGGGTGGGCACCGCCCACCAGCCCGACATGGACAACATCGCAAAACCCGCGACCACCGAACCGGCCAAGAGGAACTCACCTCCGAGCGTGCCCGACTGGTATCCGAACTGGGCCAAGGAATTGGCCGATCTGTATTTCTCCGGCACGACCTGCCTGTTCGTGCTCAACGGTAACGTCCACGACTTGATCCCAGGCCGGGCGGTCGACGGCAAAGCGGAAACCTATGCCAATCTGGCCGAGTTCCTCGCCACGCAGGTCTTCGGCACATGGGACATCGTGCTCGACCACGACCTGGGGCGCGGCCTGCGGCCGCTCGCCGGGGGCGACTCGGCGCGGCTCAAGTCGATGCTCTCGCACCTCTCCGGCCGCCTGGGCGAGATCCACTCCTGGCCCCGCGACACCGATCAGATCCTGGCCCTCTTGGACCGTTTCATCGAGCGCAGCCTGGTCGACGACGCCGAGAGCCGAAAGCGGATCGCGATCATTTTCGACTATGCCCAATATCTCGTGCCCGCCGGCGACCCGGCCGCGATGGCCCGCGGTGACGCCGGCCGTTTGGTCCGCATGCTCGGCTGGGCCCAGAACCCCTACATCAAGCGGGCCAACGTCGCGTTCTGCCTGGTGTCGGAAAAGCTGACCGAGATCAACGACCGGCTGGTGCAAAACCCGCATGTGGCGGCCATCAAGATCCCCATGCCCGATCGCGACCAGCGCGAGCGGTTCGTCCGCTGGGTCCGCGGCCCCGCACACCAAGGCGAAGCGCCAGCAAGGCAAGCATCCGAAACGGCCGGCCCTCCCTCCGACCCACTGGCCGAGATGACGAGCGGCCTGAGCCTGGTCAGCCTGAACGTGCTCGTATCGCAGGGCAAGCGCGACGCGGCCAGCGCCGGGGCCGGGGCCGGGGCGGGGGCCGACGCGACCCAGTTCAAGCAGTTGAAGAAAACACTGATCGAGCGGCAATGCCAGGGGCTGGTCGAGTTCGTCGAGCCGAAGCACACCCTCGACATGGTCGTGGGGCACGAGGCCTGCCGGCGGCGGCTGCGCGAGGATGCCCTTTGGATCGGCCGCGGCCAACTCGACGCGGCGCCGATGGGCTACTTGATTACCGGACCGGTCGGCACCGGCAAGACGTTCCTGGCCGAGTGCTATGCCGGCTCGATCGGCATCCCCTGCGTCACGCTTCGCAACTTCCGTTCCAAGTACGTCGGCGAGACGGAGGGGAACCTGGAGCAGGTGCTCACGGTGCTCCGTTCGCTGGGTCCGGTGGTGGTCATCATCGACGAGGCCGACGCGGCCTTGGGCAATCGCCGGGCCGAAGGCGATTCGGGCACGTCGAGCCGCGTGTTCTCGATGATCGCCGGCCAGATGGGCGACACGTCCTACCGCGGCAAGATCGTCTGGATGCTGTTGACGAGCCGGCCCGACTTGCTTCCGATCGACTTGAAGCGGCAAGGCCGGGCGGAGGTCCACATGCCGCTGTTTTACCCGCGCGAGCCGGCCGAGTTCGCCGCCATGTTCCAGGTGATGGCCCGCAAGAATAAGATCACGCTGGCGGCCGACGCGGTGGTGGAAGTGCCGGCCGATCGTCATTTGAGCGGCGCCGACATCGAAAGCGTCGTGCTGGCGGCGAAGCGCGCGGCGCTCACCGACGGCCGCGGCGAACTGGTGCGGGCCGACCTCCAGCAAGCGCTCGACGAGTTCATCCCTTCGGCCCAAGGCCTGGAAAAAGAGTTGCAAGAGATCGCCGCCGTGCTCGAATGCACGCAGCTTTCGTTTCTGCCCGAGCGCTGGAAGGCAAAAGTCAGCGAACCCAACGGTCGCAGCCAGTTGCAAGAACGAATGGTGGCGATCCGGCAGTTGTTGGAGGAGTGAGGTCAGATGTCAGATGTCAGTTGTCAGTTGTAGGAGCAGGCGAGCGGGGGGCGTTAGCCCCCTGTTTGCCCCGGGTCCGTTGTCAGTTGTAGGAGTAGGCGAGCGGGGGGCGTTAGCCCCCTGTTTGCCCCGCGTTCTGTCCGGAGTCAGGAAAAGGCGAGCGGGGGGCGTTAGCCCCCTGTTCCTCATTCCTCGTTCCCACGCTCCGCGTGGGAACGCCTCCGCGGACGCGCCCTCCCCAGCCTCGGGGCCGCGGAGCGGCCGAAATCACGTTCGGGGCACCCGCGCAGCGGGTCGGCGGAGCGTGGGAACGAGACAATCCCAAACCCAACAGGAGTGTCCATGGCCAAGAAGAAACCCAAGAAGAAGCCCATCGTGAAGCCCAAGTCCAAGAACAAGCCGGCCGCGGCGAAGAACAAGACGCCCGGCAAGAAGCCTATCGCCGCCAGGTCGGCCAGTCCGAATCGCGCCGCCGCGGCGCCGAAACTTTCGTGGCTCGACGCGGCGTCGCATCAGCCGACGATCGAGCGCTACGCGCGCCGGCTGACGCCGTTCGTCGAGGCGATGGCCGACGGCAAGATCGACGAAGGCGAGTTGAAGGCCCAGGAAGGGAGGCTGGTGAAATTGATGAAGGAGGTCGAGCCGGCGTTGCCGCCCGCCTTGCACGCGAAGGTGACGCAGTTACTGTACGAATTGACCGCCTACGACCTGATGCAGATCCTGCACGCGATGGAGCAGGCGAGGCCCAAAACGGTTTTCCAAGGGTAAGTTATGCTTCACGCGGTCGAGAATGAGGCATTTTGCCACGAGAGCGTGGTGGCTGGTGGCAGAGCCTAAGCGATGCCCCGGCTAGATAGCGACCGGGACATCGCTTAGGCTCTGCCCCAGCCACCGTGAATGCTGACGGGACACGGTGCAGGTTGCAAAGCCGCCCCACAAACCCCACAATCAACACTTCCCACGCACCCGTTCACGGAGAACGAACCCACATGGCCGCCGGACAACCCAAAGCCCCTTTTTTCATCGCCTTGTTCTTGCTAGTCGCGGCCCTGGTGGCGTTCGGCATCTATCGCTTCGGCGAACGGGGCGGCGGCGATCAGCCGGTGCCGAAAACGCGGCCGGACTTGGCCAAGGAGCACGGCGGCCAGGGCGCGGGTGGAGGGCCGGCGGCGGCCGGCGGCACTTCGGCGCCCGGCGGCGACAAGACCCACTCCGAGCAGATCGAGGCGCCCAGCGACGTCGGCATCACCACGGTCAAGGAATACACGCGTCTCGCGCCGGCCGCCGAACGGCTGCCCAAGCCCAAGGGAACGTCGAAATACCAACCGCTCGACGAAAACGACAACACCGTCGTCTTCGCGCTCAACGTCTGGGCCGGCTGGGGACCGATCATTTACGCCAACGGCGGATTCAAGGCCGGAAAAGTCTGGAAAACGCCCGACGGAGACGAGTTCAAGGTCCAATTGAATCTGATCGACAACGCGATCGTCATGCGTGACGCCTACACCAACGGCGACGTCCACATCGGCTGGGCCACGCTCGACATGATTCCGCTGTTCATGGAGGGCTTCGTCGACGAGCAGGGCAAGCCCATCGACAACCGCGTCATGCCGCGCGTCTTCCAGCAGGTCGACTTTTCCAACGGCGGTGACGGGATCGTCGTCCGCGAAAACGTCAAGACCGTGGCCGATTTGAGCGGCAAACAGTTGGCGCTGGCGCGCAACTCGCCGTCGCATTTCTTCGCCTTGAACATGCTCGTGGCCGGCGGCGTGCAGCCCTCCGACGTGAAGATGGAGTTCTTTCCCGACGCCTTCCAGGCGGCCGCGGCCTTCAACACCGAAAAGCAGATCGCCGGCGCGGTTTCCTGGGCCCCCGACATCTACAACCTGGAAAAGGTGCGCGGCAACCGAATGCTGGTCACCACGCGGACGGCCAACAAGCTGATCGCCGACGTCTGGTTCGCCCGCGCTGATTTCGCGACCGACCATCCCGGCATCATCGAGGCCCTCGTCCGCGGCATCTTCGACGGCATGGAAAAGCTCAAGAGCCAGGAAGCCAAGCAACAGTGCGCCGAGTGGATGTCGCAGGGCTACAACATTCCGGCCGGCGACACCTTGAACATGTTCGGCGACGCGCACAGCACCAACTGGGCCGAGAACTACCAGTTCTTTATGAACCAGAACAACCCGGCCAACTTCGAGCGGATCTGGAACCAGGCCTATTACCTGTATCGCCAGGTCGGCTCGATCACCAACCGGCCGGTGCCGTTCGAGCAGGTGATGGACGACTCGATCATCAAGAAACTGGGCGAGGAAGAGAAGTACCGCAAGCAGAAGGACGAGTACCGTGTGCAGTTCACCCCCCAGACCGCGGCCCAGACCGAGGCGGAGCTCGACGAGGTGGTCACCAAAACGATCGTCATCCATTTCTTTCCCAACAGTTGGGATCTGGAGAAGAAGATCAACCACGAGGTCGACGGCAAGACCATTGAGGAGCGGTACGACCCGAACGTCGATTTCGTGCTCAAGGAGGTGGGCGCCTTGGCGGCCCAGTTCGGCGCGGCGCGGATTGTGATCGAAGGCCACACCGACGACTCGATGAAGGACAAAGTCCCCGCCGACCTGGTCAAGGAACTGTCGTTGAACCGCGCCAACGCCGTCAAGGAGGCGCTGGTCCGCAAGTACAAGAACCTCGACCCCAACCAATTCGGCGTTCTGGGCGCCGGTTGGGACCGTCCGGCCGACCCGAACGACAAGGAAAACCACGCCAAGAATCGCCGGGTCGAGATCAAGGTCTATTCGGCCGAGAAGGCGGGGGGATGACCCGTGGCGAGCCTGCGGAAGCCGATTCCCCTTTGGCAGGCGTTGCTCTGCGCCCTGTCCTGCATGGCCGTCTGCGGCGGCTTATGGTGGTTTGTCACCTGGGGCGAAGTCGAGCCTGAGCCGGGCTCGGGCGCGCATGAGCGTCTTTACGGGCCGCTGGTGCTGCCCAGCCCCGCCGAAACCTACGCCAAGATTCCGAGCCTCTGGAGCAAGGACCACCTGGCGGAGAACACCTACAAGAGCCTGCGCCGCGTCGTGCTGGGGTTCGGTTTGGCGGCGCTGGTGGGCGTGCCCGTCGGCGTGTTTTGCGGCTGCTTTTCACGGATCAACGCTTTCTTCTTGCCGCTGACGGTCTTCGGCCGCAATGTGCCGATGGCGGCCCTGATCCCGCTGACCTTCGTGTTTTTCCACGGCACCACCGAAAAGCAGAAATACATGTTCATCTTTCTGGCCTGCGTCGCGTTCATCGTGTCGGACACGGCCGGCGCCATCCGCGACATCGGCACGCAGTACATCGACACCGCCTTCACGCTCGGCGCGAACCACCGCCAGGTGGTGATGAAAGTCCTGTTTCCGCTGGCGTTGCCGAACATCTTCAATTCGCTGCGGCTGTTGTTTGGGTTGGCGTTCGGTTACATCATGCTCGCCGAGCAGCATGCCAGCGGCGATGAGGTGGGCGGGCTGGGCTATATCCTCAATCTGGCCGAGGGCAGGGGCTCGAACCGCCCGTACATCATTCTGGTGATCCTTCTCATCCCGATCGTGGCCTTGGCCATCGACTGGGTGTTGTTTCAGATCCAGCGTCAATTGTTTCCCTATCGCTACGGCGGGCGTGGCTACCTGTTGCGCTGCGCGCGGGCGGCCCTGCGCGGTTGGGAAGACCTGAAGCGGTTGTTCTTCACCACCGCTTCCGCCGACGCGTTCGCCGCCCCGCAAACCAAGCAATGAGCCTGACCACCAGCCAGCCGACCGGCGACAAACAACTGGGGACGGGGCCTGATGCGCCGTCGGGCCCGTCCGCGGCCCCAACCGGCCTCGCCCCGGCGCCGGCCGACGTGGGGGCCACGCCCGTCGGCATGGGCCAGGTCTTGCACAAGGTGCGCACGCCCGGCGAAATCGAGCGCCCCGCGGTCGTCGAGTTCAAACACGTCGGCAAAACCTACAACGCCGGCGGCGCCAACGCCTACACGGCGATCAAGGACGTCACTTTCGTCGTCGAGGATCTCAAGGACAAGGGCGAATTCGTCTGCGTGTTGGGGCCCAGCGGTTGCGGCAAGAGCACGATCCTGCGGCTGATTGCCGGCCTCGAGCCGCAGCACCCGGCCACCCGCGGCGAAGTGCTGGTGTTGGGCAACCCGGTCGAACGGCCCGGTCCCGACCGCGGCATGGTGTTTCAGGACTACACCAGCTTCGACCACCGCACCGTGCTCGACAACGTCACCTTCGGCCTGGAGTGCCTGGGCGTGCCTCGCCACGAGCGCTACGAGTTGGGCCGGCAGTGGATCGAGCATGTGGGGCTGAACGTCGCCAAGGACCAGTCCAAGTACCCGCACGAGTTGTCGGGCGGGATGCGGCAGCGGGTGGCGATCGCGCGAACATTGGCCCTGCGCCCGCGGATCATCCTCATGGACGAACCTTTCGGCGCGCTCGACCCGAACACGCGCATGAACATGCAGGATCTACTGGTCGGGCTGTGGCGCGAGGTCGAGGCCACGGTGTTCTTCGTGACCCATTCGATCGAGGAGGCCGTGTTCCTGGGCGACCGGGTCTACGTGTTGAGCAACGCGCCGGGCACGATGCTCAAGGAATTGAAGGTCGAGCCGGCCGACCGACCCAGCCACGAGATGCAGAAGGAGCCGCGCTTCCAGGAGACCGTTTGTTACATCCGCGACCTGATCGGCCAATTGGAAGAAAGCCAGCGCGCGGACGCCGGGCCGTAGAAAAAAGGCAACCGACAGGTTGATCGCTTTGCTGCCGATCCCGGAGCGGAATCGGAGAATGGCCCGGCGGCAAGACGGAACTGCGGGCCGACGGCGATGGTCCGATTCGCATGCTCACGACGCGCGCGGCGGCCGGCCTTCGATGACGTCGCGCCAGAAGGCCGGAACGCCACGGTAGGCCTCCTGGTAGGTCGCTTCCAACGGCACATCGATATAGCGATCGGGCGTGAGGAACAGCGGCATCTCTGGTAAATCGGCCCCCACGGCGATGTGCTCGAGGTAGACGTCGACGAGCGTCCCCGCGGCGTAGCCCGCCAACGTCAACGGTTCGTCGGCCGGAAGATCATAAGGCTCGTCCGATTGTTGCAGCCTCTGAAGGATGATGCCGTGCATCCCCTGTGGGTCGTACGGGCCGGGTGGGAACAGGTCCACCAGCAGCAGATGCACACCCACTTCCAAGGCGGACACCGCTTTCTCGGCGAACTGCTCGACATGTCCGCGGCGATCCTTGTTCGCCGGCGAGATGATTTCCACGAGAGCAACGAGGCGGTGCCCACTAACATGGCGAATCGCCACGGAGCGCCGTCGGCTCAGCGCCGCCGGTTCGACCGTCTGTTTGCGCCGCGCTCTGGGCGGCGCCTCGGCCACGGCGGTGCCACCGGAGGCGGGTGGCAATGGCAGCGGCTCCAGCGGCGCGGGGCCCGCGTGCAGCGTCAATACATCCGCAATGGAGCGTCCGACGTGCTGCTCGGCGAGGGCGTAGTATCCCGGCGGCAGCAAACCACCGTTGAGGGCCTTGCGGATTTCCGGAATCCAAGCGACATGAAAATCATGGAAGATGCCCGCTTCAACGCCTGTCCAATCATGCACGGGCATGGCAGCTTCTCCTGAATACGTCCAAAAATGGATTGTACTCGAAACACTGACCGGGGGGAAACGGGACCGCAGTTTGGTAGTGATGTTGTTTGGAGTGTGTTTTGACTCAAACGCGACTGGAATTCCGGGGCGGTTGGGTTAGCATAACCCTTAACCCTGGAGGTTTCCATGAATCGTCAGCGCAAGCATGTCGCCGAGCCGGCCCGCGAAGCGTACCAGGCCGACCTGGCCCGCGCCGCGGATCGCGATACGAGCCTGACGACGGTCAGCGGCCGGCCGGTCGAAGCGCTCTACCTGCCCGCCGAGACCACGCCCGAATACGAAGCTCGACTCGGCTATCCCGGCCAATACCCCTTCACCCGCGGCATCCATGCCAATCTCCACCGCGGCCGGCTCTGGACCATGCGGCAGTTCGCCGGCTTCGGCACGCCCGACGAAACCAACGCCCGCTTCAAGTTCCTCCTGGAAAAGGGGCAGACCGGCCTGAGCACCGCCTTCGACCTGCCGACCTTGATGGGACTCGACAGCGACCATCCGCGCTCGGCCGGTGAAGTCGGCCGGCTGGGCGTGGCCATCGACACGCTCGACGACTTCGAGCGGCTCTTCGCCGGCATCGATCTGGGCGCCGTCAGCGTGTCGATGACAATCAACGCCCCGGCGGCGATCGTGTTGGCTTTCTACTTGGCGACCGCCGAACGTCAGCAGGTCGCCTGGCAAAACCTGCGCGGCACGCTGCAAAACGACATTCTCAAGGAGTACCACGCGCAGAACGAGTTCGTCTTTCCGCCGCGGGCCAGCGTGCGGCTGGTGATCGACACGATCGAGTTCTGCGCCCGGCGGGCGCCGCAATTCAACCCCGTTTCGATCAGCGGCTACCACATCCGCGAGGCCGGCAGCACCGCCGCCGAGGAACTGGCCTTCACCCTGGCCGACGGCCTGCACTACGTCGAACGCTCGCTGGCGCGCGGACTGGCCATCGACGACTTCGCGCCACGGCTCTCGTTCTTCTTCAACGCCCACAACGATTTCCTGGAAGAGGTCGCCAAGTTCCGCGCCGCGCGGCGAATCTGGGCGACGCGGATGCGCCGGCGATACGGGGCCGCCGACCCGCGGAGTTGGGCCTTGCGGTTCCACGCCCAGACCTCCGGCGCGAGCCTGCAAGCCCAGCAGCCCGAGGTGAACGTGGTCCGTGTCGCCTACCAGGCGTTGGCGGCGGTGCTCGGCGGCTGCCAATCGCTGCACACGAACAGCCGCGACGAAACGCTCTCGCTTCCGACGCTCGAAGCCGTGACGATCGCCCTGCGTACGCAGCAGGTGCTGGCCTATGAGATCGGCGTGGCCAACTCGGTCGATCCGTTGGGGGGCAGTTATCAACTGGAGGCCTGGACCGACGCGTTGGAGGCCGAGGCGGAGGCGATTTTCGCCGAGATCGAACGTGCGGGCGGGATGATCGCGGCCATCGAGAGCGGCTACTTCCGCCGCCGCATCGCCGAAAGCGCCTACCGCCACCAGGCCGAGGTCGACGCCGGCCGCAAGCTCGTCGTGGGCGTGAACGCCTTTGCCGAGGAAGCAACGTCGTCGATGTCGACGCTCGATCTCGACCCGCACATCGAGCGGCGTCAGAAGGAAAACCTGAGCCGGATCAAGTCGGCGCGGGACGCTTCGGCGGTCGCCCAGGCGCTGGCGGAAGTCCGCCGCGTCGCCTCGACGGACGAGAACGTCATGCCCGCCCTGCTCGACGCCGCCCGCCGCCGCGCGACGCTGGGCGAAACCGTCCAGGCCCTGGGCGAATCGTTGGGAAGGTACGGAATGGGGGCGTAGCCACGGCGGCCGCTCAGCCATTGCGTCCATTCTTCAGCACGGGCCGCGGGTTTTTCCGGCAGCGCATTTGGCAGCGCTCTTCGAGCAGCGTCTTCAGCACGATCACGGTAATATTGTGCTGCAGTTTGTTAGGCGGCGGCGGAATCAGCCGCGCATGGGTCGTGTCGCCATGGACCGTGACGTGCATGCGAAACTCGTTATTTGACGCGTCCCACACTGAGGCGCCGTCCTTGACGTCCAAATCCCAGCAAACCAGCGCACTGAGGTGGTCGAACGTGTGGTTGAGGTGCGAACCGAGCAGGAACTTGAGCTCCACATAGGCGACTCGCTTGGCATCGAGCAGGTCGTCCGGTGTATTCCCTTTTCTGACGAGCAAGTCGATTCCGGAGTGGTCGTCGTAATCGAGGATCTCCAGGCCCAGGAGCGTTGGATCCAGTATTTGGAGCTCGGAAATCAGCCCAAACAGGGTGATTTCGCGGGTGGGCTCGAAGAACGTGTGCGTCGTTCCGTTCGGCAGCGTCACCCGGCACTCTTGGCGTCCGTTGTACCGGGTGACGCGTCGTTGCAGGGCGCGCTTGTCCTTTTCACGCAGTCGGCTGAACAAGTCCTCTTGGTACTCGTTAAGGAACTTCGTCAAATCTCTGTCAGCCGAGATTTCGTCGATGAAGGCAATCAGCCCCTGTCGTACCGCGGCAAGAAGGCTTGCGGACGAATTCCCCACGGAGCCGCGGTTCGCGGTGAGCGAGAAATCCTGGCAGTTCAGTAAGATCAAAGGACGTCCTAGATCCGCTGGGATTACGTCGTGCTCTTCAATGTTGAGCCAGTCGAAACGCGCCTCGACGGGGATGTAATCGCGGCAGAGCCAAAGACCGTAACGCTCCTCTTCGAAATAATGCCCTGCACGCCCCTGCCGCTTGATGTCGGCATCCCGGTCGAGCCGTCCGCGTCGTCCTTCGAAGAGGGCAGCGACATCGATCTTGTATCCACCTTCGATCGTGCGTTGCGCGGCGGCGAAGGTCTTGCGAAAGTAGTTGAAAGGGCGCCGCTCGTCTTTTTGCTGCAGTACTTTCAGGGCGGTAACGTCCGCGTCCGGCCAGCGGTGACCGAAATCGATCAGCCGCGGCGAGGACTCACCAATGCCTTGCAACCAGAGCTGCAAGGGAGGGTCCGGCTTGGTTTTGTATACCACATGCTGGAACGAGCCGAAGACCGTGAACCACCGTAAATAACTCTCGACGGGGTCACGATAGAACGCGTCGATGAGGTTGACGCTGTTGGGCGTGAAATCGCGCAAGCGGATTGTCGTTCCCGTCGGGCCGATGAGCTGTAAGCCCGCGCGCAATCCTTCCGCGGGGCTCAATTCCTCAGGCGCTGGAAGGCGCTTCTGGTACACGCAGTCACGTGCGTCCGTGAGCCGAACGAAGGTCGATTCGACGCCGTCTTGGCAAGTCAGGACGGCAATTTCACTGGCTTGATAATAGATCTTGGTGCCGTGACCCTTGTAGCCTATGGCGGAGCGTCCCGCGACTGCCGGCTTTTCCGAGTAGCCGAGCCCGAAGAAATGGGCGAGCATCTCACGGCTCATCCCCTGGCCGTCATCCGAAATGGTGATCGTCAAGACCCGCCTGCCATCCGTCAGCGTTTCGGGCTCGGCGACGATCCGGACGTTCTTGGCCCCGGCGTCGTAGGAATTGTGAAGCGACTCTCGCAAGACCTCGATGGGCTTGGCGAAGTCGCTCGAAATCTCCGCTAACTCCCTCTTGACGTCGGCGGAGACGAGTATGGTTGCCATATCGCGCACGGCGGATGGTTGGGGAACAAATGCGGCCCACATTGTACCCGATGGCTTGCATTCCGGGAATGCAAGCCCCTCACCCCTCATCCCTCATCCCTCACCTCCCCACCGCCGGCGGACGTCACCTCCAGGAAAAGCTGCTCGAGCGACGTGTGTTGCTTTTCCAGGTTGCGGCGCAACTCGGCCAGCGTGCCGACGCAAAGCAGCTTGCCGCGGTCGACGATCCCGATCCGGTCGGCGATTTCCTCGGCCACGTCGAGCTGGTGGGTCGACATGAACACGGCCGTCCCTCGCGTCGCCTTCTCGCGCAGCAGGTTTTTCACCAACCGGCTGCTGCGCGGATCGAGTCCGACCATGGGCTCATCGATCACGAGCACCTTGGGATCGTGGAGCATGGCCGCGGCGAACACCAGCCGCTGCTTCATGCCGTGCGAATAGGTCTCGGTCAGTTCGTCGATGAACTCTCCCAGCGCGAAGTGGCCCAGTTCGCGTTCCACTCGCTCGATGGCCGCCTCGGCGCCGAGCCCGTGCATGCCCGCGATGAAGTGCAGGAACTCGCGTCCCGTCAGTTTGTCGTACAAGAACGGCACGTCGGGCACGAAGCCCAACAGCGCGCAGGCCTTGCGGCTGTCGGTCACCAGGTCGTGCCCTCCCAGTCGCACATGGCCGGAGCTGGGCCGCAGGAGTCCCACCAGCATTTTGATCGACGTTGTCTTGCCCGCCCCGTTGGGTCCGAGAAAGGCGAACAGCTCTCCGGCCGGCACGGTCAGATTCAGCCCGCTCACCGCCACTTTGCGGCCATAGGTGCGTGTGACGTTCTCGAACTCGATCATCGCTTGACGCGGCCTCGTCCCTTTAAGGTTCTGTGGGGAACGCCTTCCGTGGCGTTCCGTGAAGCGGGCGCGACGTCGTCTGGTGGGACCACGGAACGCCACGGAGGGCGTTCCCTACAGAGTCCGGATCGTTTACCTTTCGACGGCCCGCGACAGCGCATCGTCCGACGAAAGCCGTTCGAACGTGAGCCGCGCCTCCAACAGCATCAACTCCTGCTTCAACACCGTACCGTCCAGCCCCACCCAGGCCTTGGCGCGCGCCGTCTGGTTGTTGGTCAATTCCGCGCCGGGGTCGCCGCGAAACACCACCAAAAGCGCCGGCACGACCTGCCGGCGCCAGACGATCGGCTCGCGCCGCTCAACCGTCGCATGCAGGATCTCCAGCGGGCTGGTGGGCGGACGCAAAGGGCTATAGACCGGCACGGTCCACGACTGCCCGACACGCAGCTTGGGCAACCGTCCCGGCGGCGAAAGCGCGTCGGTCATCAGCGCGTCCGCCGCCAGGTAGCTGCTGGTGTTGTAGACGAATTCGCCCGAGCGGACCTTGAGCTTGAGCTGGTTCCCCTCGACGGTGCCCTGCATCACCACCTGGAACCGAGGGCCCCCTGTCTGGTAAGAGCCCGCTGTCTGGTGAGGGCCCGTTGCCTGGTGAGGGCTCGTTGGCTGGTGAGGGCCCGTTGGCTGGTCAACATCGTCCGGCGCGTCGCGATGCTCGCCGAACGTGGTGGTCGAGTTGAAGCCGATCGGCCGCCCCAGCGGGTCGATTTCCAGGCTGCCGTCGGCCGCCACCGCCAGGTTCAGGGCCGACAGTTCGCGTTCGTTCGCCAGCACGCGCAGCAGCGGCTTGAACCAATTGGGCATGATTTCGCCGACGGGCAGCCGTGTCAGTCGGACCTTGCTGCGGAACTGGGTCACGCCGTTGTCCCGCACAATGGCCCGGCTGACGGCCCATCCCAGCGGCTGGTCGTTCAGAGAGATCATCCAGCCCGCCGGCTCTTCGTTCGCCTGGCGGTCCTTCAGGATCGTCCGATAGGTCGGCGGATCGCCGACGACCCAGGGGGGCAGAATCTTCACCTGGATCAGCCAACCCATGCTGGCCATCCAGAACACCACCACCACGATGCTGAACCAGCGGCTGTACATGGGGTTATTCTAGTTGTGTTGGTGGGCGGTGCCCACCCCACTGGCCACGCGGCCAAGCTGCCGCCGAAGCGACGTGTGCGGAAGCACCCGCGGACGCATGGAGACTGTCCGTCCCGAAGGCCAAACCACCGCGGCGGAGTTCCGTTGCGACGAGGTGGTACACGATGCTGTCGCGAGCGGTTTGCCGTCCGCCTTCACGATCTCACCCGCCGGTGGGGAGTTGTCCAACTCGTACACTTCCCACACGAGTTCCAAGGCGTGAACAATCTGTCCGATGGAGCGGGTATTCTGACGACAATAGGCAAGCCCGGCATGCTCGACACCCGCGGCGGCCAAGGCCAGGAAGTCGTCGTCCTCGGTGAAGATGAGACGACCTTGGGCAAGACCGTAAGCCAACTGTTCGCCGTCGGCCGCGCCGAGAAGACCGGCGTCGGTCGAGGTGGTCACGTCGATGCCGAGCCGCCGCATTGCTCCGGCAATCGCGTGAGGGGCGTGCTCATCGAGATGAAAACGGATCGTCCGTGGCATCCTGGTCGGCCATCGTTTTCTGAATCCTGGATGGTCCCGCCTTGGCCTTCAACTCTGCGACGAGATTGTCCTCGTTCTCAATGTCCTTGTGAATTTCGTCCTGGTGGCACCAATAGTAAGCGAGTGCGGCATGGACCTGGGCCCTGGTCAGGTGCGGATACTTGGCGACAACCTGAAGGGGTGACATCCCCATCTGTTCAACCCAAGTGTAGACGTGCTTGACCTTGATGCGCGTGCCGGCGATGCGCGCCTGCCCGCCGCAAACGCCCGGGGTCTTAACGATCAAATCGGCTAGGCTCGGCATTCCTGAGGCGGTCGATGGAGGTGTCGTCGTTGTCGGCGTCGTCATGTATTTCATTATACGCGGACCTCCGGAGCCACCGCAAGAAGGTCGCTCCTTTCAAGCGAGACAAGTTCAACGCGGTCACACCGACCCGCAGCGCAAGCAAGGCAAGTTCAACGCTGGGCCTTGCTTGCGCCGCGAGTTATATCTTCGGCGCGAGTTCAAGCTCGAACAGAGTTTGACCGCGTCGGTCGCGAACGGGCGAGCGACGTTGTGCCCACTCGCGTGTCGACGCCGCCCCTTCGGGGCGGACAACCGGAAACAAACCGCGTCCTGGGGCTGGCGCCCCGGGCTTTACGCCCTCGCCGCTTCGCGGCGGACACGTTGCACCAACGTGACTCCATGAAACGCCGCTGGAGCGCAAGTCTTCCGCCCCGCAGGGGCGCGGGCGTACAGCCTGGGGCGATAGCCCCAGTACCCTGATTTTGCGCACGCCAGTCCCACCCTGGCATAACGCATAGGGTTTTCGAGTAGTATAATGGTATCGTGAGAAGTGGATTGCCATACAACGAACATCTCTTGCTCGACGTCGAGGGGATGCACTGCGCCAGTTGCACGGCCCGCGTCGAGGGCGCGTTGGCGAAACTGCCGGGCGTGAGCGCGGCGCGAGCGAACCTGGCGATGAACCAGGCCTCGATCGACTTCGACGCGAGCCGCGTGTCGACCGAGCAACTTGTGGCCGCACTGCGTGCCGGCGGTTATGAGGCGCGAATCTCGGCGGCCGGCGAAGCAAGGGTCGCAGCGCCTGTTCACGCAGCCTGGCGGCGCCGAACGCTGGTCGGCGTGGCACTGGCCGTCCCGTTGGCGACGGCGACCTACCTTGAAGTCGGGCCGGCCTTGGCTCGCGACGGGGCGCAATTCGTCTTGGCGACGGGCCTGCAAGCCTACCTCGGCTGGCCCTATTTCGTCGGCGCATGGCGGCGTCTCAAGCACGGCTCGACCAGCATGGATACGCTCGTGGCGCTGGGCACCGGGGCCGCCTATGCGGCCGGCGTCGAACAGGCGCTGACCGGCGCCGCGCATGGACACGGCATGTACTTTCTCGACGCCGGCATGATCCTGTGCTTCATCACGCTCGGCAAATGGCTCGAGTCGCTGGCCAAGGGTCGCGCATCGGCGGCCATTCACAAACTGCTGGACCTTACGCCTCCCGAAGCCACGGTGCTCGAAGGGCGCCTGAAGGGCCGTGTGCCGCTCGACGCCGTGGGAGTCGGCGAGTTGATTCTGGTACGCCCCGGCGAGCGCGTACCGCTCGACGCCGTGGTGGTCACGGGCGCCAGTGGCGTCGATGAATCGTGGTTGACCGGCGAATCACTGCCCATTGAAAAGCGGCCGGGCGATGAGGTGTTGGCCGGTACGCTCAACGGGCACGGAGCGCTGACGGCCCGAGTCGCGCGGCCCGCCGGTAAGACGGCGCTCGACCAGACGATTGAGTTGGTGCGGCGAGCGCAGGAATCGAAGGCCCAGGTCGAGCGGCTGGCCGATCGTGTGGTGGCGTGGTTCGTGCCCGGCGTGCTGTTGCTGGCCGCCGTCACGCTTTCGGCCTGGGGGCTGGCCGGCCAATGGTCCGACGGGCTGTCGGCGGCCGTGGCCGTGCTGGTCGTGGCATGCCCCTGTGCCCTGGGGCTGGCGACCCCCACCGCCGTGCTGGTCGCCGGCGGGCGCGGCGCCGAGCGGGGCATTCTGATCAAAGAAGCCCAGGCGTTGGAAATCGCCGGCCGCCTGACCACGATCGTACTCGATAAGACCGGCACGGTCACGCTCGGCGCGCCGCAAGTCACGGAGCTTTTGCCCGCCACGGGCGTCGCGCCCGAAGAGTTGCTGGCCTTGGCGGCGGCGGCCGAACGACAGAGCCAGCACCCCTTGGCCGAGTGCATCGTGGCCGCCGCCACGAGACGCGGATTGGAGCTTGCCGCGGTCGAGGGCCTGCAGGTCGTGGCGGGCCAAGGGATTCGCGCCCAACGGGGCGATCGAACGATCCTGGTCGGCAACGAGCGTCTGTTGGACGCTGCCGGGTGCGAGCATAGCGCCCATCAAGCGGAGTTCGATCGGCTGCGCGCGGCGGGCGCGACGCCGCTTTTGGTGGCCGACGCCGGACGTTATCTGGGCGTGATGGGCGTGGCCGACCCGATCGCGCCCTTCAGCCGCGAAGCGGTCGAGCGATTGCAGGCTTTGGGTCTGGAAGTGCGGCTCTTGTCGGGCGACCACCGTGTGATCGCGGCGGCGGTGGCGGCGCAACTCGGCATCGCCGCGGCCGCGGTCACATCGGAAGTGCGGCCCGCCGATAAAGAGGCCGAGGTCCGCCGTTTGCGGGCCGCCGGTCGGGTGGTGGCGATGGTCGGCGACGGTATCAACGACGCCCCGGCATTGTCGGCCGCCGATTTGGGGATCGCCATCGGCTCGGGTTCGGACGTGGCGATCGAGGCCGCCGACATCGTTCTCGTCGGCCGCGACCTGCGCGACGTGGCGCGGGTGGTCGTCCTTTCGCGCGCGACGTTGCGCACAATCCGGCAAAACCTGGCTTGGGCTTTCGCTTACAACGCGCTGCTTTTGCCCTCGGCCGCCGGACTGTTGGAGCCACTCATCGGCTGGCGGTTGCCGCCTCTGGCGGCGGCCGCGGCCATGGCCGCCAGCAGCGTTTCGGTCGTCGCCAACAGCCTCTTGCTGCGCCGAAAGCGGCTCGACCCAAGACCGTAGCGCGAATAATCCGGGCTGGCCGACGGAATCTCTTTCCGGGCCAACTGCCCCTCGCTTTGTCAAGAGCGAAAAACGGCGACCGGCCCGCGCCGACTCGCCGGCGCGAAAAGTCCGTTTGTGGCAACGAAGGACCAAGCTTATAATGCACGCAGTCAGGCGGGGGATTTTGTTTCGCCTGTTGTGATCGTTCAAACGCGAAGCGTGTCTTCGAGAAGGCCCGCTTGAAAGATAAGGGAACCAGCGCCGTGTTATCCGTTCGCCCGAAGGTCGCCGAATTGGTTTTCCAACTTTATGGCCGGTCGCTGCACCCCGAGTTGTTCGAAGTGCATAGCTCGCGCGCCGTGCAACGCGGCGAATACGAGGCCACCATCGACATTACCAGCGCCGGCCACGTCATCACCTGGCGCTACCACGGGCTGACGCTGACCGAAGTCGCCGCCTCGGCCCAGCACCCGCTGCCGCAAAAACGGCGGCTGCTGTCGTATCGCCTCAAGGGCGAGCGGAGCGATCGCATGGAGTGCCGGGGCGGCGCGTCGTACCAGGTGAATTTCCAGCTCGAACCGGTCGAACCCGAGGTGTTTTGGACTTGCCAGCAGGAGCTGAAGCACCTGGGCGAACAGCAGGGAATGCTGCACCACTTCCATTCGAGCGGCCGGATGGCGCTGGGCGCCTTGAGCTACATCAACGTCGAAACGCGCAATCGCAGCCTGCTGGTGCAGGCTTTCCACACTTTTCCCGACGACTACGCCATCGTCAAGAGCCAGTCGTTGTTCGAGATTCCCTGAACTTTTTCGTTTTATCACGCCCTCGCCCACGAGCCACCTTATGAACAAAGAAGAAATCCTCGCCAAGCTGGCCGCCGGCGAGCTCAAGGTCGACGAAGCCTCGAAGCTATTGGCCGAGACCGAAACGAAGGACCGCCGCAACCTCTACTGCAAGGTCAGCGAAAAGGGCGGGCTCAGCGTGTACGGCCTGCAGCGCATGCCCGTCACGCTTTACGCCGGGCAGTGGGAACGTCTGTTGGATTTTTCCGATACGATCCGCGCGTTCATCAAGGAAAACGAAGGGAAGCTCAACCGCAAGGAGCGGGCGTAGCTTTCCAGCCTGACGGGAACTGTGCGATGAGCCTGGATGACCGGAACCAACGCCGCGCGGAGGCGGCGGCCGAATTCGATCGGCGCCGCAACCGCCAAGACGGAACGCATGTGGCCAATTCGTTGGCCGACGGGCTGAGCACGTTGCGCGACGCGCTCTTTACGCGAGTCCATTCCGACGTGGAGAAGAACGTCGGCATGGATTCGATGCTCAGTCCCGCCGCCGCCGACCGCGGCGCGGCCCATGGCCGCACCGAGATCGAGTTGTACCAGATCGCGGAATCGGCGGCGACCGTCGAGCACGACGGCTACGTGGCCGACGACATGGTCTGGTATCGCGAATGGTTGTCGAAGCTGCGGCTGGGCGAGCGTTGGAACTCGCCGGTCGTGGCGGGCCGGCTGGAGCATTATCTCTCGAAGACCGCGGATGAACGCCGGCGCACGTTCGCCCAGTTGCTCGAACGCAGCCTGCCCGAAGCACGGCACGCGCCCTTGATCGTCTACCGTCTCTTTCCACCGGCCGTGGCGGTCGCCACCGCGGTGGCCTTCGGCGACCACGCCAAGGCCGACGTGGCTCGCAACCGCCAGGTTTTCATCTTGCCCGGCATCAGCGATTGCCCCAAGTGCCACGGCCGCGTGCTCGCCAACGAGGAAAAATGCCCGCAGTGCGGAAATCCCTTTTGGATCTACGAATGGCTCACCGCCGATTAGCCCCGATTGTTCCAACGACCCGCTTCACGACAAATGACTGAAATCCGGCGGCCCCTGGTCTTCCAGCGCGAGGTCGTTGAGTGATCGCTCCCCCTCCGGCGCGAACTTGCGCGCGATGACCCGGCGGCGAAACGTTTCGTCGCCGCGGTTGAGCCGCCAGACGACGATCCAAATGCCGCCGGTCAGGAACACGAAAACGCCCAGAAATACGCCGCTCGAAAAAGCCGGATCGACCCGCTCGGCCACGATCCAGAGCGGCTCGCGGCCGATGAACAAGGGCGCCAACTGCCTCGCCTCCGGACCCTTGGCCGCCGACGACTCGGAGCGGTAGGTCCAGACCTTGAAGAAAAAAGCCGGCACCCGCACGGTTTCGTTGATCCGTTCGCCGAGGGGCATTCCCTTGGGGAGCCGGCGCACGCAAAAGACCATCGGAAAGCTTTGGAACTCTTCGTCGCGCCAGCGAAGTCGTCCTTCGAGTTCCACGCTCACTTCCAGTTCGTAGTAATGATCGATGCCGAAGCGCGATGCGATGTCGGCGTCTTCCACGCGGACCAACGTCGCCCGTCGCGCCATACCGTCGAAGGCCACCAACTCGCCGAAGTGCCGCTCGGGCTTTTGCAGCAACGGGATCGCCTTGTAAAACCGGTTGTCGGTCAGTTCCGGCAACTCGCGCGCCCCGGTCCGGCCGGCGGCGGCGAGAAGTTGATAAAAGCACTCGCGGTCGGAGTACGCTCGTTCGGCGCCGGCCGATTGCGACAAGGGTCCAACGGCGCGGACGTCGTCGAACAACCCCAGGTCCATGCCCACGTCGCCCAGCAACGTCGCCGGATGCCAGGCGACGCGCCCCGCCGCGAACACCGGCCGCACCAACTCGGGTGAATCTCCCGCGAGCTTGACGAAAAAACCTTGCACGGAAGCCCGTTCGTCGAGCGGCACATCCAGCCGCCAGGCCTTCGGCACCTTGAGCGCGTAGATCGTCGCCGGCACATCGGACTTGCCGATGGCGAACTCGCAGCGGTAGTATTCCGGCAAGTTGAATTGTTCGGCCTTCGGCTGGGGAGGATTTTCGCGCGTCACCGATTTCACGCGGCCGGAAAACTCGAAAATCTCGCCGCGGTGGGGGGCGGGTTCAAGGGCCAGGCGGTCCCAGTCCGGATCATGCTGCTTCCAGCGATCGATGTCCAACAGCGCGAAGCGCCGAATCGTCATCAGCAATCGCCAAAGCGTTTCTCGCTCGTTACCCTCCAGCGGCGTGCCGTCCTTCAGGGCGCTCAGGCGGCTGGCGTCCAAACCCAAGAGCGTCAACATCTCCCTGGGGCCGGAGATCGGCCCCGCGCGGGCGCCGCCGGTCGTGGCTTGCGCATGAGGGGCCGCCGTGCGGTTTCGGGACTGCCGCGAATCGTCCAGAGGCTTGGCGGCTGGCTGCCGCGGCTGGTCCTGTTGCCGGTGTTGGTCCTGTTGCCGGTGTTCGTCCTGTTGCCGGTGTTCGTCCTGTTGCCGGTGTTGGTCCTGTTGCCGGTGTTGGTCCTGTTGCCGGTGTTGGTCCTGTTGCCGGGGCTGGTTCTGTTGCCGGGCTTCGGGGCGGCAATCCAAGGGAGGGCCGTCCCCGGCGGCAGTCGCTGGTCCATGGACGGCCCATGCCGTCGCTTGCAAGCACACCGCCCAGAATCGGGCCAGGCGGCGCGTCGCCCTGAACATGCCGTCGCGCCTACTCCTCATGGCTTTAGGCCAACACCGCGCCGCGTGCGCGCCAGTACGAACCACACGACCGCCAGGCTGAACAACGCCGCGCCGATCAACGCTCCGATCAGTCCGGTCGGGTCGAACGGCTGCGCGGCTGGCCGTCCCTCGACGACCGCGGTCAGGCGCCGGGTCACATTGCGGGCGAGCAACAGCGGGGCCGTGCGGATGCCGTCGCCGGCCTCGTAGGGTATTCGTTTGTAGAAGAACCCGGTGAATTCAACCGGCACGCGGACCTGCTCGCCCAACGGGAAATCGTCGCCGAGCTCGAGGAAGTAGGCGAGCACCACTTCCGCTCGGTCGTCGGGCTTGATGCAGGTCTTGTAATACGTCGTAATGCCGTAGGCGTTGGGCGGAGGTCGCCGAACCACCGCCGATCGCACTTCGCCCCGGAACGTCACCAGTTCCCCACGGTAGACCTTGGGCTGCGTGAATAATTGCGTGAACGTGACCGGGCCGCGCGACGAGCGCTCGATCTCCTTTGGACCGTGCTCGGCGAGCACCTTGAGCAAGTGGTAGTAGGCGTTGGCCTCGCTGGCCCGGAACGGCGTATCGTCGTCGACCTGCGCCAGGAAATCCGCGCGCACGCCGGAAAAAAAAAGCTTTCCAGGAGGGAGTTCCCGCACCGGTTCGTCGCGAGCGATGAACTCGTCGGGAGCCAACTCCGCGCGCGGCACACGCTTGAGCTTCGTGTCGATCGGCGCGCCCTCGGCCCTCTTGCCCGGATGGTTTGCCGCGGCGCCCGGGGCGTCGCCGCCGCCGCCCGCACGAGGCGGGGCGAGTAACTGCAACATCCACGGCAACCAAATGGGGTCGCGGGCTTTGGTCATCAGGAATACCACCAGTCCCGCGGTCAGAACCAGCATCAGCAGCTTGAACTGTTCGCGGCGGCCGAGGTAATTCGGCGTGGGGCGACCTTTGCGGCGAAAATCGAGCATGGTGTCATTCTACCCTGAGGAGGCCAAGGCGACAAGTTTCTCCCGAGTATGCACGAGTATGCATTCGTTCCGACACGGCCAAACTATTCCCCTGGGGATCAATCCGTTGGGTGGCACCGCCCAGCAACACCACTCCCCAGAATCGCCATTGTGGTGTAGGCGTCCCGCCTGCCGGGCGGTTCTGCTGCCAGGTGGGAACTCGCATTGGGCGCCAATTCGGCGATACGTGTCGACGCTTGGCGTCGTGCTGTCGGCCCGAGGGGCGCCTTCGCGGGCTCCGAAAAAACTGGCAAAACCGTACCTTTACCCGACGAAAGCTTCGGCGCGAGTGGCACAGATGGGCCTTGCGGGCGAAGCCCGCCTGCGATAGGTTCGTTTCAAGCCATTCCCCGCAACGCAAGGAGGTCATGGCCGTGGCACGTCGCAAGTCTTCCCAACCGAACGAGATGGAAGTTCATTCTAACACACCGGCGATCGACGTTCCGGCGTCGACGGTGTACCAACTCAAGATCACCCTGGCGGGCGTCAAGCCTCCCGTCTGGCGCCGCGTCGAAGTGGCCGATTGCTCGCTGGCCGAATTGCACGAGGTGATCCAGAACGTGATGGGTTGGGATTTTTCGCACCTGTACTGCTTCGAGGTCGGCAAGCAACAGTATGGCCCTGACACGCTCGACGACGTGGATGAGGATGATGGCGAGATTCGCCTTAGCGACCTGGTCGAGTCGCGCACCAGCAAGTTCCGCTACACCTACGACTTCGGCGACAATTGGGAGCACGAAATCAAGATCGAGAAGACGCTCGCGGCCGAGAGCAAGGCCAAGTACCCGCGTTGCACCGAGGGGGCGCGGGCTTGTCCGCCGGAGGATTGCGGCGGCACTTGGGGATACGAGAACTTCCTGGAGGCCGTCCACGATCCCAAGCACGAGGAACACCACGACATGCTCGAATGGTGCGGCGGCAAATTCGACCCCGAAGCGTTCGACGTCAAACGGGTCAACAGCGCGCTCAAGCCGCGAAAATGATACGATACTCGTTCCCACGCTTCGCGTGGGAACGGCTTCGCGGACGGTTCCTCGCCGACGTCGCCTCTGGCCTCTGGCGGGTCGCGCCGGTCACTGCTGCTCATTTCCATGACGCTCAGCGATTGCTGGGTCCGTGTCCTCAAAGCGCGGCGGTATTGATGGGTCTCACTCATCCTCGAATGTGATCCCGTTCTCGACAACCTCGCGCATATCGTCCGGACAGCTCGCCCAGGTGCTCTCGTAGGTCGCCTCCAGAGGGACAGGAACGTAGCTATCCGGGTCGAGATACACCGCCATGTCGGGTAGCCGGTCTCCGACGGCAACAGGTTCGACGTAAGCGACTTTGGGCACTCGTCCGACGTACGTGGCGAGCGTGAGCGGCTTGTCCGCCGTTAATTCAAAGGGCCGCTCTTCGATCTCATCCCAGATCGCCTTGTGGATTCCTTGCGGGTCGCGCAACGAAGGGGGAAAGAGGTCGACGACCAGAACGTGAACCGAGTGGCGGAGGAAATCGACCGTCTTATCCACGAATGCCCGCAAGGCCGCACGGCTCGATTTGTTCCCGGGCGACACGATTTCGATGATCGAGACGACGTTGCCGAGTGAATGGTGAACGGTCACCCGGTTGGCAACGGCGGCGTAGGTTTCCGACTCGGCCAAAATGACGTGGCGCGTTTTCGGCGGGATGGCAGTGACGACTCCGCCGCCGAATGGCTCCGGCGCGCGGCGCGATCGCGTCCGCCGCTCGAGCGTCACGACATCTGGAATCAGCCCGGCGGCGTGCTGTTCGACGAGGGCCGAAAAGCCTTTCGGCAACAATCCGCCATTCAACGCATTGCGGATGGCGATCGTCCACGCTTGATGAAAGTCGTGGAACAAATTGGCGTCAACACGTTTCCAATCGTGGATCGGCACGGTGGGTTCTCCTGAGCGGGCGACATGCCGATCATTATAAAGTCATTCCTTCACGTCGGCGATGGGAAAACGGGACGCGGAGCGTGGCCATGAACCACGGACGCGCCGCGGCGCGCCGAGGCCAGTCTCTCCGGCTCCACGACCGGCCCCGCCAACACGGTCGGTTCCGCGGGCACGCTATCCCGCCATCAACACGCCGCCGCAGACGTTGTACGCCTGGCCGGTTACGACGCCCGCGACGTCGCCGGCCAAGTAGACCGCCAACGGAGCGATCTCCTCGGGCTCCAGCCGGCGGCCGAGCAGCGTCTGGGCCGCCTCTTGGTCCTGAAACGAAACCCCACGCCGCTGGGCGTCGTATTCGATGCGGCGGTCGCTCATCATCGTGTGAACCGGGCCAGGGCAGATCGCGTTGACCGTGATCCCCTCCGCCGCGACTTCCAGTGCCAGCGTCCGAGTGAGCCCGAGAACCCCGTGCTTGCCGGCGGAGTACGCGGCCCCGTGGAGCGTGCCGATCTTGCCGGCGATTGACGCCACCGTGATGATCCGGCCGAACCGCCGGGCCAGCATGTCGGGCAGCACGGCCTTGCACAGCAGGTACGGCGCCGTCAGGTTCACTGCCAGCGACAGATCCCAGAAGGCGTCGTCGAAATCGACGACCGGTCGAGGGTCGGCGCTGCTGCCGATGCCGGCGTTGTTGACGAGGATCTCGATCGGCCCCAAAGCCTGCTTGACCTGGGCGACAACCTGCGCCGGCACGTTGCGGTCGGCGAGGTCCGCGGAAATCGCAATGGCCGTGCCGCCGGCCGACTTGATTTCCTCGACGACCTCATCCAGCTCCTTGGCCGTTCGCGCCGTTACCACGACCTTGGCGCCCTCGCGAGCGAACGCCAGCGCGATGGCCCGGCCAATTCCCCGCCCGGCACCAGTGACCAACGCAACCCGATCTTGAAGCAAAGGCATTTTCCATCCTCCAGGCGGTTCGATTTTCAAAGGTTGGCGCGTCGCAATGACGATTCTCACTTGGCCTCGGCCAACGACCCATTCAACACCACGCTTTCCACCTGCGTTTCACCAGCCAGGCTTCCGCCGTGAGAATGCTCCCGCTCTCGCTCGGCTTGATCGGGTACGCTCCCCAGGATCCGTCTCGCTGCGCATACAAGCAGGTGCCGCCGAATGATCCGGTCATGCTCGCGGCCGAAAACCAGACCAGCACCCGCGTTCGATCCCTGCTGGTCTCCACGATCTGAGGAACCCGGTGGTAGGAGTACCACGCGGAGGGTTCCGCAATCACATCGAGTGGAAGCCGGAAATAATGGAACAGGGCATCCTGCGCGGTACAAACGGCTCCGGTGTCGGAGTAGACGAACTTGTACTTCCCTACCCTCCTCACGGGCAGGCGGTGCAAGCCTTTTTTTGCTTTCCGAAGAACCTTGTCGACAGAACCGAGTCCGTGGAACTTCCCCTTGGTGTCGCTGGCGACGACCTTGATGAGCTTCTGTGCGGATCCTTCGGCAACTTCGTGCCAGCTTCCACTTCGGCGTTCCACTTCCAGAAGCAAAGTGCCCTTGGCAGCGGCCAGTGGCGTGATCCTTCCCAGGATTTCAGTGGCGGGTTTGCCTTCTTCTTTCAGTTCCCTTTCGAGGTAGAACCTGCCTCTCAGCGCCCGCACTTGAACACCGAGGTAAGACAAAACGGGAGAAGCGACCACAGCCCTGGTCATTGCCGCCAGGATGGTGCTTTTTTCCTTTTCGGTCAGCCGCCGTGCTTTGGGCCGGGGGATCCGCTCCGGCCAGCGATTTCGCCGCCATCTCATAGGCATGTTCCTTTGTTGATCGCCCAGGCAATCGAAACCTGGCAGTAGGGCCTCCAGCGGATCTACTTGCGATTCGCAGCGGCCGGGCATCGCCGCATTGTAGCCAATCCGTAGTCCGTCGCCCTGGCCTATTGTGGATTCCCAAGGCCGCTCGGGGGCCGTGGGAATCCAGGCTTCCGGCGGAAGCGGCAAGTCGATGGGCGGCCGGAGGGCCAGCATGGTCGCCGACGAGGGGAAGGTGGCGCGCTTGCTCTGCCTTGGCTACCCGTTTCACCCGACCGGCAAGCCGGAGAGGAAGGCTTCGGGTCGAGCACCTGGCGGCCCTCAAGACGCCGACATTGATCCTGCAAGGCACACGCGACCCGTTCGGCAGCCAGGAGGAGGTCGCCGGTTACAAGCTTTTGTCGGCGGTCCAGGTCCATTGGCTTGCGGACGGCAATCACGACTTCAAGCCGCGCCGCGCTTCCGGCCGGATCGAACATGACAATTGGACCGAGGCGCTCGACGCGATCGAGCGGTTCGTCATGGGGTTGGAGCCGGAAACCTAACCTAAGAGCCCATCCCAGAGCTGCCTACGGTGGCGATGCCGCCCCCCGTCCCCAGGCCCGCCATGCCATTGATTCCAGCCGGCCCACTGGAGAGCGGTTTGGCCACCGCGGTCTGCGGGCTGGGCTGGCCGGTTGCCGCGGCGGGCGCCATCTGCTGGATCGGCGTCATCAGTTGCTGCTGGGGGCCACCGAGGTGATATCTGATCTTGTCGAGGATCGAGCCGTGATGATGCCCTCGTAGGGGGCGGCGATCTCCTGCAGCACCAAATCGACGTTCAGCAGGGGGTCACGGACACTGTTTGCGATCGTCTGGAGGGCCATCGGTTTGACCCGTGAGCCGTTAATCCGAAGCCGGAACAGATAGACCCTGCGCGACTTGTTCTCGCACGAACCGTTGATCGTCGTCGTTGAGCTTCTCGAGCGGCACGGTAACGAACCTGTTGTTGGCCTTCCTGAGTCGCACCAATTCACCTTCAAGAGCGACGAACACCGCTTCAATCTCGTGTTTGCCAGACCGATCCGCCCATTTCCTTAGCGGGCGAGCATACGCCGATTTATCCAAGGGTTCGATGTGGTCAATCATTGACTTTGGATACCGGCCGCGGCTTCCGCTTAAGCCGATGAGTACGTAGCTGTCGGTTTCATCAACGTAATCGAGAATCGGGCGGGGCTTGCCTTTCGCGAAATGAACGATGTACTTCTGTATTGGTCGAGCATGGCGTGGGGACGCCTCCGTTTTTGGCAAATCAGGTTTATTTTGATCTCCTCGGTGTCGTTCGCCGCCTTGCTGATGCCACTAGGCTCGGGCGTCCAGCGGCACTGCTCGTCGGGACCGCCGCCGGAGCAGGTGCTGGGAAACCTCGACGCCCAGGGCCCCTCCTGCGACATCTACAGCTTGGGAGTGATCCTGTACGAATCGCTCACGGGTCGATTGCCTTTCGAGGGCCCGTCAGGCGCCGTGATCGGCCAAATCCTGGCCGTCGAGCCGGAACCGCCGTCGAAGCACCGCCCGACGCTTGACCCCGCGCTGGAGGCGATCTGCCTGAAGGCCATGGCGAAGCAAGCGGCGTCGCGTTTCGCGTCGATGAAGGAATTCGCAGCCGCATTGTCGGAATACCTGCGCGGTGGGGCGGCGGCGGCGCCGTCGCCCTACCCGGTTGGGACTGACACGCGGTTGCCGCGGCCGCTCGACAGGGAATTCGCCGCGTCCGCAACAGCGGCGCCATCGGCCGACCTTCCGCAATGGTCCGAGGCGCCCACGGCCCGAATTCGAGCATTGCCATCAACGACCGGTCGCACGCGAGGTTGGAATTCGGCTCGGCGACTACGGCATTTGGCGGCCATCGCGGGACTATCGGCGGTGATCGTCGTGGTCGGGATTGGCGTCATCACGGCGCCGCGGAAGCAAGACGGTGGGGAAATGGTGAAGATGAACCCCGGCCAGATCGACCCAAAACCGCCGCCGCAGCTGGCGGCGCCACCGCTCGCCATCGCGCCGTGTACTCCGGAACAGGCGAGACAGCACCAGGAGGCCTGGGCCAAGTACCTCGGGGCGGACCCTTTCAAGACCAATTCCATCGGCATGAAGCTTGTCTTGATCCCGCCGGGGAAATTTCTCATGGGATCGCCGCCGTCGGAGGTTGGTCGCCGAGAGAACGAGCTTCAACACCGTGTGCGGATCACGAAGCCGTTTTACCTGGGCGCGTACGAGGTGACGCAGAGAGAATACCAAGCCGTGATGGGGAATAATCCAAGCTATTTTTCGCCGGAGGGCGCTGGCAAAGACGAGGCGCGCGGCCAGGACGGCAGTCAATTCCCAGTCGAAAATGTTTCGTGGGACGACGCCAACGAGTTTTGCCGCAAACTGTCGGCCATGGCCGCGGAGAAGTCGGCGCGGCGCGTCTACCGCCTGCCGACCGAGGCGGAATGGGAATACGCCTGCCGAGCCGGCACCACGACGCCGTTCCACTTCGGTGGCCAGTGCAACGGTGCGAAGGCCAACTGCAATGGCAACTTTCCGTATGGAACGAACGTCAAGGGTCCAAACCTGGGTCGAACAGCGCAGGTCGGTTCGTACGCGCCGAACCCATTCGGCCTGGGCGACATGCACGGGAACGTCTGGGAGTGGTGCTCTGACTCGGCCGCCGCCGGCTCCTTCCGCGTGATTCGCGGCGGTGGCTGGAACGACGTCCCTGTCGTCTGTCGTTCCGCCCGCCGCGGCAGCGTCGAGCCCGCGTACCGTGGCAACTTCATCGGTTTTCGGGTGGTTCGCGCGCGTTAGTTCCTGCGGCCCAGTCGTCTTGTACTCTGAATCTCTGATCTCTGTTCTCTGCAAACGGGGCGCGGGGGGCATCTCGATGGTGAATCAGATGGCGGGCTACCACGCCCCGGCGCCGCGCGAGAAAGACCCCATTGAGCTTGACTAGCAAGCAAGTTAATCCAGCGCGGTCGATTGTCAACCGTCTGAATCCGGGCGGCTTGGGCGTTGGGTGACGCGACGGCCTGAACTCTGGCGAGTCCCGCCACAGACGGTAAGCTATCCTTGACTGACCTGCCACACGCCACCGGGTCGCGCGACCACTCACTACTCACTACTCACCACTGACCACTGCCCACCATGAACACTCCCGCGATCAAGAAGCTGCGGCAAACATTGGCCGCCGACCAACCGGCGTACGGCCTGTGGGTGACGCTCGAATCGGCGAGCATCACCGAGATGGCCGTCGCCTTGGGCGTGGATTGGGTCGTGATTGACGCCGAGCACGGCCACCTCGATTGGAAAGACATCCTGGCCCACCTGCGGACGACCGTGCGTAGCGAGACGGTGGCCTTGGTGCGGATCGCCGAGCTGAACGTGGCCCTGATCAAGCGCGCGCTCGACATCGGCGCCGACGGCGTCGTGGTGCCTTGGATCGAATCGGTCGAGCAGGTCCGGCAAGCCGTCGCTTTCGCGCACTACCCGCCCGACGGCCGGCGCGGGATCGGCGCCGAGCGGGCCACCTGCTGGGGCAGTTGCTTCGGCGCGCATGTCGCGGAGGCCGACGAACATGTGCTTGTCGTGCCGATCATCGAATCGGTACGGGCGGGGCGCGACATCGAGTCGCTCTGCCAGGTGCCGGGTGTCGAGATGTTCTTCATCGGGCCGGCCGACTACTCGTCGACGGCGGGCTATCCAGGCCAATGGGAAGGACCGGGCGTGGCCGAACAGATCCTGCACGTCAAGGACGTCGTTCGCCGGCACGGCAAGCACTGCGGCCTGCTGGCCACCAGCAACGAAAACCTGATCGAGCGCCGCGAGCAAGGGTTCCGCGTACTGGGCCTGGGGCTCGACGGAGGCTTACTGCTGCGCAGCCTCACCGGCGCGCTGGCCACGGTGGGCCGCCAACGCCGGATTCTGCCCACGTTCGAGCCGGAAAACCAGCCGCATCCCGCGGCGGCGCTTCCCGCGGCGAGCGTGCCCGACACGATGAAGGCCGACCGGCGCGAGGCGATGAATCCGCTGCCGGCCGCGGCGCGCGTCGAGATCGAGCGCGGCGTCATCTTCCGGCCGCTGGTTGGGGCGCACAACCAGGCTCGGAACCTGACCACCGGCATCGTCAACTTCATGCCCGGCGCCGAGTTGCCCTATCACACGCATCCGCACGCCGAGGCGGTGACCGTCTTGCAGGGGCGGCTGGCGTTCGAGGTCGAGGGACGGCGTTACGTCCTGGGCCCGCTCGACAACATCTACGTTTCCAAGGAACTGGCCCACCACGCGGCCAACCTCTCCGCCAACCAGCCGGCGGTGGTCCATATCGCGATGGCCAGCCACGCCCCCAGCCGCACGCTGGTCGAGCGCGATTTCGCTCGCCGCGAGATGGGCGACGACGCGGCCGGCGCGCCGGGCGCCGAGCGAGTCAACCGGCATGCGACGACGGCCTGGTACGAACCCAACCCCGGCGCGCGGTTTCAGGATTTCTACAACCGCGACCTGGGCTGCCCCGAAATGAGCGGGGGCTACGGACTGTTCCAGCCCGGCGGCCGGCTGCCCTGTCACATCCACGACTTCGACGAGTCGATTTCAATCATCCAGGGCACGGCCACCTGCGTGGTCGATGGGCACCGTTACAGCCTGGCGAACCACGCCACGGCCCTCTGCCCGCGGGGAACGTGCCATTATTTCATCAACGACACGCGGGAGCCGATGGCCATGCTCTGGGTCTACGCCGGCCCCTTGCCGCAGCGGCTGGTCATGCGGGAAGCTTGTTGTCACCCGGCAAATGTAGGTTAGCCTTTCCAGGCGGACAGGACCGTGTGAAATGAGGCGGCGCAAACTCCCGTCAGTCTGGAAAGCCTAACCGACGTAGGGTGGGCACCGCCCACCAACCCACGCGCGCAAGAAAGTACCGAACCGGGCGAAAACTGCTGAAGGTCGGCGACGCGCAGCCAGAGTACCTTCGGCGGCGGCACCTCCCATTATAGTTGAATGTCCACCCGCGCACAGCGTTCTTTACCGCCGACCGCTCGCGGGATACGGAACGCCACGGAGGGCGTTCCCTACAGAATCGGGCTCGCGTGCCGATCTTAGCTTTGAAGAGCTTCGAAGAGAGCCGTCGCGTCAAACGGCGTAGCTCACTACTTCGCCTTCGGCAATTGCTCAATCCACGCTCGGATCAGCTCGGCGGCCTGCGCATCGACGACCGACGTCGCCAAGGGCGGCATCCGGCCCTGGCCAAGTCGCGTGATCCGCTGCAAGAGCAGCGACCGATCCGGCTCGCCGGGGGCGACGAGCTTCGCCTCGGCGATTCCGAAGGCATGGTGCAGCGGGCTGACCCCGACAATGTTGGCCTTGGCAAGTTCGGTCGTGAAGGCCAACTCCATCCGGGCGTTGCCGCCGCCGTCGGTCACATGGCAATGGGAGCAGTTGGCGTGCAGGTACGACCGCGCACGGGCTTCGATCGCGGCCGTCGCGTCAGCCGGATCGGTCAGCCGCGGGTAGGCGCCGGGCGGCTGCGATAGCTTCTCCTTGAAAAGCCCGGCGTGGCTGAAGGCGCGAAGCTGGTTGTCGACCATGCCGCCGTAATCGTGGTCGCGATTCATCTGCGGCGTGGTCAGCCCAAGCACCCACTGGGCGGCCCGCGAATGGCACATCATGCACTCGGCCCGGCTGGGAAAACGCCACCTCTGCGCGCGCTTGCCGTCCGGCGCGGCGGGGTCGGCGATCGCGTAGTCGCGGTTGGTGCCGGCCGCGTCGACCAGCGTGGCGTCGGTCTGCTCGTCGTTCCAGAGGTACGAGTATCCGTGCCATTGCCCTTCCTGCCGTGTCAGGAAACGAGTCTCGACCCGCCGCCGTGAAGCCGCATTGCCGGGCTCGAGCTGCAGCGAGAATGTTTTGACCAGCACCGTCCCCTCAGGCGAAACCCACGCGGTGTCGGCGTGGAACTCGATCGTCGAGTCGCCCGGCAGGCCCAAGAACCGCTCCTTGTACGCCCCGTCGGACCAAAGCGGCGAGTTGACCGAGTAGGAAACCAGCCACGGCGCCGGGGTGTGCTCGGCGACCGAAGCGAACACGCCCGACTCGCTCAGCTTGCGGGGAAAATCGCTCTTTGCCTTCAATGGCTCGGCGGGCGCTCGCTCAAGCTGGTACAGCTCGCCACCGATGAGATCGGCAAAATAGATGTCGCCGGCAAGGTCAGTCCCGAAGGCGAGGAACTTGATCCGCGCGCCGGCCAACTCTCCCTGCCAGGTGACTCCGCCCAGATGGTAGCGGAAGCCCCAGACGCGGCCTGTCTCATGGTCGCCGTAAAGGTAGACGCCACGCAGTTCGGGAAACCGCTCGCCGTGGTAGACGAAGCCGCCGACGATCGAGCGGAACTCGGAGTGCGGGTGTTCGACCACCGGCGGCACCAGCGGCGTCGGGCCGCGCCGGCGCTCGGCGTAGAAGGGATGGCGGCCTTCCATCACGCTCCAGCCGTAGTTGCCGCCGCGCTCGATCAGGTAGATCATCTCCCATTGGTCCTGGCCGATGTCACCGAGCCACAGCCGGCCCGTCGTCCGGTCGAAGCTGAACCGCCACGGGTTGCGCAGCCCGTAGGCCCAGATCTCCGGCCGCGCTCCAGCCACGCCAACGAACGGATTGTCGGCCGGCACGCGGTAGGGCTGCTCGCGTGTCGCGCCTTCCACGTCGATCCGCGCCATCGTCGCCAACAGGTCGGCCAGATCCTGGCCGGTCTCCTTGGGGTCGGAGCCGCCCGTGCCGTCGCCGGCCGAGAGATAGAGATAGCCGTCAGGCCCGAAGGCCAGGTCGCCGCCGTTGTGCCCGGCCGTCTCCCATTCGAGGATCACCAGCTCGCTATCGGGCTTCACGCGCCGCGCCGGCCCGCGCTCGACCTCGTACCGCGAGAGGCGATCGGTGGGCTTTTCGGCCTTGGCGCTGTTGCCCAGCACGAACAGGTAGCCGTTCTCGGCGTAGCGCGGGTGGAACGTGAGCGAGTAGACCTCTCGGCCGCAATCGAGCAGCAGTTCGGTTTCGGCCGTTTCCTGATCATTGATGAAGGCCAGGATTTTACCGTCGCGCTGGGTGACGATGATGCGGTCGGTGTCCGGTTCGTTGGCCAGATACAGCGGCTGGTCGAACTTCAGCTTGGGGAACGCCCTCTGCACGCAGTAGGGGGGCGGCGGATCGGGCGAACCGACGACGCGCGAAGTGGTCCAGAGAGTTCGCACGGGAAGTCCGTAGGGCGGCTCGGCGGGCTGTGCGTCGACGCGCGAGGGCAACGCGACCGCCAGGAGTGAGGCGAGGAGTGGGAAGCGAAGCAGGAGTTCTTTCAACGTCGGCATCCGTACATTGGCGGCTTACAGGCGAGGGATTTCAAGTAGGTCGCAAATCTTCCTCGCGAGGGCCTCTCCAATTTCGCGATGCCGCGGCACCGGGGCGCGTCGTCGATTCGCCGGATTGCGGTACATGGAATGGTTCGCGCCTTGACGTAAAAGTTCGCACCCATATTTTTCCAGGTGCCGGATAAGATCGTGCCGTTTCATGTGGCGGGCACGTCGACCGTTAGGGTTTCCAAGACCGCCTCGCGCGGCGCCTCCATAGCCGCGTCCTCGCGATAGCTTTCCAGGAGCATCTCAACCACCTCCTTGATCATGGCGCGGGCCTCATTCATGTCCTTACCCTGTGTCATGGCGCCGGGCAATTCGGGCACGGTTGCCATAATCCATCCGTCTTCGATCGGCTGGTAAACTACCGTGTACTCGCGTTTCATGGTAAAACCCTCGAATGGTACGTGTGCCGCCAGTATGGAGTATACGATTGGATGTTGTGCCATTATAGGTCTCGACCCGAACTGTCGCCAGAAGTTGTTGGATAAGCCGCTGGGAGTCCGCATGAGCACCGCACCGAAGCCCCGCCACCGTTGGCTCCAGTTCAAGCTGAAGACGCTGTTCATGTTGGTGGCCGTGTTGGCGGCCGGCCTGGGTTGGTTCAAATGGAAGTTGGACCGTAAGCGGAACGAGCTCGCGGCCGCCAGCAAGCTTATAGATCGTGGCGCGGTACTCTATTTGGACTTTGGCACTGACCCCAGCGACCCAAGTTTGCCGTACCGGCTATTCGGTGAGCGCTTCGGTGAGCGCTGGCCAAGCATTCGCCAAAGCAGCAGCCACACGCCGCGTGCCGCAACCTTTCGCGAGTGGTTCCTTGCGTGAACCTTTTCCTGCCCGTCGGCGCGCGAAGGCAACGCCACCGCCAGGAGCGAGGCCGTAGCGAGGGGACATGCCTCACGCTTACTGGGTCATAGGGGACGCGACCGCCCCGCTCGATGTTCCGCCAGCGCCCGCTCGAGCAGATCGTCCAGGCGACCGTCGCGTTCGTCCTGCGCGATCTGCTGATCCCACTGGCGCTCGGCGTACTCGACCAGCCAGGCGCGCACCTGGGCCACCTGCTCGGGCGACAATTGCGCAATGGCCGTGGTGATTGCCTCGACGGTATTCATGGACATTCTAGTCCTGTCGTTTCTTGGCCGTGGTGGTAGCGACCACTAGGATCGTTCCGATAGCCAAGACGAGTAGACCGAGTCCGATCGCGGCGTAAGGTAGCAACCAGCTTTGGAACGCTTCTTGGGGAGTCATCCCGGAGAACTCCGAGGGTCTAATGTTAGTCCGGATTATTCATGGTCAGGGGGAACAGCGGGCAGCAGGAAGAACAACCTCCAAACTACCCACGAGCCACCTGCCCGTCCAGCACCTCAATAGGTCTACCGCACTCGGCAGCGGAAGCGCACGATGCCGCCTTGGCCCGGCTCGAGCGGGTCGCTGATTTCCCAACGCAGGATCAACGATTCGCCTTCGTTTTGCTGGTTGGAGAATTCGGCCTTGAGGCTCGATTGAGCGCTGTCGGCGACGTACTCCAAACGGGTCGTGAGGCTGTCGATGATCACGATGTTGCCCAAGGGCTGAGTGCCGACGTTGTCGAAGCGGAGCGTGAAGTCGATGGTCTCGCCCGGCAGGGCCGTCCGCGTCGAGGCGACCTTGATGATCCGCAGTTGCGGCTCGCGGAAATCCTTGACGGTGTACACCTCCTCGACCTGTTCGTCCTTGGCCATTTCGACGGCCGCCTTCTTGTCGAGCAGCACTTGCACCGCCTGGTCACCGGCCCAGACGATGGCCGCCTGAGTGCCTTCGGCCAGGCGGGCCTTTTCGGCCTGGTCGTACAAGCCCTTCTTGATGACGTGCAGGTCTTCAAAGGGCAGGAACGCATCCTGGAAACCAAAGGAGGTGAGCGTATTGGAAACGGCGCCGTCGCCTTGCCGCGTGCGGTAGGCGCCGGCGATCTTGGTGCCCACGTCGCCGCGGGCCTGCACGCGCTGCAAGCTGGTGGTGGCCTGCTCGATGTCGTCGTGGCGCACCAGGTGCTCGCGGAGCCTCACGCCGATCGGCTGGTCGATCTGCTCGCTGGCCAGGAACGTGGTCACGCTCCGCACGGCGCCGAAACGCGGGGCGTAAATATGCACCCGGTTCGATGGCTCGACCAGCGTGCGGCCGTCGAGCGCGTCGTAGTGGGCCACGGTGTCTTCCAAGTCGAGCCCTTCGACTTGCCAATCGGGCGCGACCACCACGGGCCCCTCGCGGTCGCCGCCGTCGCGCAGGTACTCATCGTAGGGCCACGGCTGCTTTAACCCCGGCGGTTGCCATGGGTTGACGGGCTCGTACGGCGCGGGCGTGTGGCTGTAAGCTTCGGGCGGCGGCCCTTCGTCGAAGCCGGGCGGGGGTCCGCCCGTCGAGGCCGTCGCGGGCAAGCCGTCGGGGCCCAAGGGCGAGAGCGGAGGCCCGCCGGCGCGCGGATTCGACCGGCAGGAACAAAGCAGCAAGGCCGCCAGCATGGCCAACGCGGCTCGCAACGCTGGGGCGGTCGAAATGGCGACTTTCATCGGATGGTACGTCCCCCCGCCGCGCCCCGCCTCGGCCGCGCAGCGCCGCTCGATTCCAGCCCTTTGGGCACGCCTTGAGCCGGCATGCGCGGCCGGAACCGTGTGAACGGCGGTGAACCGTGCAGGAAACCATCGTCCGGACCTTCCTCAAGATCGGGCACGCGTCCGCCCATGCGCACGATGGCCATGGGCCGTCCCCAGTGGTCGGCTTCTTCCAGCGGATTGACGCCCGGCCCCACGTCGAACCAGTCCTGGTCGTCGGGCCGTTCGGCGACCGGCAGTGCGAGGTTGGGGTCTTCGAGGTACACGACTCGCGTGACGAACTTGCCGTCGAGGGCCAGTTGCAGGTCTTCCTCGGTAAGCTCGATGGGTATCGGAAATCGCCGCCTTTCGCCGTCCGGCGGATAAAGACGGTCGATGACCTCGATCGTCGGATAGACCTCCAGTCCTTCGTATTGGGAAATGTTCGACACGCGCAGGCGATAAACCGGCGCGATCAGAAGGCCGACCTGGACCGGCCCGGCTTGCGGTTCGCCGAAATCGCCGTTGACCGCCAGTGAGATGCGGGCTCCCTTGGGTGCCCGGATTTCGACCGGCTGGAAATATCCAGGCAAAGGTCCACCCCGCTGGAGTCGCTCGCTTCCAATCGCTCCCGGCGGCTCGGTGCCGTCAAAGCGATAGTGGACCTTGGGAGGCTGGGCCGACAGCGGCAGCGTCGTCCACCCGCTCGCCAGGAACACCATCGCCACGTAGCGGGCGACTTGGGCCCGGCGCCGCGGGTAGGCGGACGCCGGGTTGCGGGGGTTAGGGACCATGGTCATGGACGGAGTTCCTCAAGGCGCGCAATCGGTGCATTCATCGGAGGCGGGCGAGGCGACCGTCTGGTGCTTGCTTCGCCAGGGTGCGCGGAACTTCAAGAGTGGGGTGCGAATCCGCTCGTGGATGTACAGCTTGTGCGGTGGTTTGGGATAACTCATACCCGGCGATTGCTTCACATGAACGCCGATTTTCTCGACCGGATTGGGAATGCGCATGTTCGTGTGGTTGTGGATGGTGTGCTTCTGCAATCCAGCCGGAATTCCCAGTGGAAGGTGCGGCGGGCCGGGCAGGCCGATCGGTGTGCCGCTGATCGGCATGCCGTACTGCGGAGCGGTCGCGCCGGCGACCAGGCCGGGCGGCAAGGCCATGCCGTTGCCGTTCAGTCCGCCGCCATCCGGTCCGCAATAGCCGGCGGCCACGGCGGCGTCGCCGTAGCCGGCGACACCGTCTTCACCGACCACTTCTTCGCCGCCGCCCACTTGCAGATCCTTGTTGCCCATGCGAACGATCGCCAGGATCGCGCCCCGGCGGTCGGCCTCGATGATCGGATCGATGCCCGGATCGAGCCGGGTGCTGACCAACGTGTCGATGCCGGCCAGGGCCAGTTCCTGGAACTCCGGGTCGGGCAGGTAGATGACCTTGGTGACGAAGTTGCCCGACAACACCTGGTCGAAGTCCTCTTCCGTGAACTGCATCGGGATGGCGTTGTGCGCCAGGTAGGCCTCGGTTCGCGGCAACGCGGGCCCGATCTCAAGCGTCGGATAAAGCTCGACGCCCTCGCGGCCGGGGATATTGGTGAGCTTCAGCCGGTAGATCGCACCCTGCGGAAAGTTGAAACGACCGGGGCAGATCAGCGGCTCGACATCGAACTGTCCGGGTCCGATTTCCCAGGTGACGATCATCCCATCCGGTCCGGCAAAAATGATCTGCGACCTGGCGCCGGGCATGGGTTGCACGCCGCCCGGCTCGCCCAACATCATCACGCCCGGCCCAGGGCCATCGACTCCGGGTCCGGGGTGCATAATTTGCTGCGCGGGCGGTAGATTGTTCGTGAATGGCGATTTGCAGCCGACAATGGCCACCACAATGCTCAGTAGGGTCAGCGGGTACTTCATCGAATCCCCCTCGGATCGGTCCAGACGCGCCTCGGGCCGTGGCCCGCGGACGCTTCTGGTGGTTGGTTTCCTGCGGCCGCGCGGACGGCCACATGTGGCGAAACATTGGCGTGGCTGGTTTGCCGCCGCCAACCTATAATTACCCAAGTAATTGGTCGGTTTGGTAGATCTCGATTCTTTGGCAAATCCGGCAGAACCCTAAGATGAGCTACCTCTCCCCCAGATTCGCGGCCGCCGGGGCTTTGGGCCGTTGGCGTGGTCTGCTCGGCCTCGCGATCCTGGTTTTGGCGGCGTGCAAGGCACGCGCCGAAGAGTCCGCGGCGCACAAGCTGCTTCGCGATGCCCGTACCGCCCTCGATTCGCACCAATGGGTTTCCGCTAAAATCCATCAGCAAATCGACTTGTACGAGCAGCAGTTGATCGGAAACGGCACCTACCGACAGGGGCCGCCCGAGAGCCATTGGATGCTGCTGGACTTGAAGGTCAAAATGGGCGGTACGAATTGGTTCGTGCAAGAACGGTGCGACGGCGAGTCACACTGGCAAATCCGGACCCAGGGAGCGACACGCACGGAATTGTCACGCATCGACATCACGCGCTTGCGCAAGGCCCGCGACGATTGGCAGGCGGCGCACGGCAATGCTCCCCATCTGGGCTTGGGTGGTTTACCGAAGCTGTTGGGCGCGCTGGATCAGGCATTCGAGTTCAAAACGGTCAGCAATGCGACGCTGGCCCGGCAGCCGGTTTACGCCTTGAGGGGACAATGGCGGCCTGAGCGGCTGGCGAAATGGCTACCCGAACAGAAAGACGCGATCGTCGCCGGCCGTCCGGTCGATCTGCGCCAATTGCCCCCCCCGATACCCGACCACGTATTCGTGTTGCTCGGCCGCGACGATCTGTTTCCGTACCGCATTGAATACGGACGCGACGATTCACCCATAGCGGGTAAATCGCGTATCCTGGTGGCCATGAACCTCGACGAGGTCGCGTTCGACGAGCCGGTCGAAGCGCGCGAATTCATGTTCGATCCGGGCGCCGCGCCGGTGATCGACCTGACGGAGATCTATCTGCAAAAGCTCGCCTTGCCGCCCAAGCCACGCTGAATCACTTTGCGGGATCTGCGGCCCTGGCTGACTGTTCCGGCGGTCCAGCTTGCACTGAAGAAGAACGGCCTGGCGGCTCGATCCGTAACCGAGGAAATGTCGTTTTGCCCCTATCCCAGAACCGCCCGGCAGGCGGGATGCGTACATCACAACGGGCGCTTCTGGGATAGGCCCTTAGCCCGCGGAGGACCGGCACATGAGCTTGTTCCACTCCTTGTTTGGCTTCTGGAATGCCCCGTCGCCCACCGAACTGGCGAGGCAAGTCGCCCAGCGTAGCTACGCCCTGGTGCGTGACTTGGTCGAGGGGCGCACATGGGCCATGAGCCGCGCGGAAGCACGCGGCTACGTGCGGGCAAAGGCCGGCCCGGTGATCCGCGCCGAGATCGCGGCCCTGATCCAGCGCTCCGGGCGTTTGGGCGAGCACGGTCAGTCGTCGGTGTTCGCGCTGGCCAGCGACCGCGTCATTCAATCGGTGCTGGCCGACATCGGACGTGAACAGGCGCGGCAACGCGACGCGAAACGCGCGGCGTAGTTGCGAGCCATGGTAACTTGGCTAAGTAACAGCAAGGTGGTTATTTCTTCGCCTTCGTCGCGGGGATCTCCAACCGGCAGCAGCCGAAATCGAGGTGCTCGGCCTTGCCGGACTTGGTTTCGGACTGGAACACGTCGGGATGCAGCCGGTAGATGATGAATCGGCCTTGCCGCTCGTCGAGCGCAATGCCCGCGTTGCGCAGGACGCCGAGGTGGTGCGAAACATTGACGATCTCTTCGCCCAGTTCCGCGGCGATCTCGCCCACGTTCTTGGGGCCCACGCGGAGGCACTGCACGATCTTGAGCCGATCGGGATCGGCCACCGCCTTCAGCAAACGGGCGCAACGATCGGGTTCAAGGTCGTCTGTCATGCCGGCAGCCAGCGATTGTTTTTGTCAACGGGTCTCGCCGCGTCCCGTTGGAAATGTGATACCGCCGCGGCGACCCTCATCATAAGCGGCAGCCGGCTTGGCCGACAACGGCTGGCTCGTGATGGCCAGCACTTCATCGCGCACGCGGCCGTTGGTGGCCACGGCCTCGGCGCCATGGATCGTGGGCCGTCCTTGCCAGTCGGTGAATGTGCCGCCGGCCTCCTCCAACAGCGGCTGCAAGGCGGCGCAGTCCCAGACGTTCATCTTGGGGTCGACCATCGCCTCGGCACGCCCCGTGGCGACCAAGAGGTAGCCGTAGCCGTCGCCCCAGGTGCGGCTCAGCCGGCTGGCGGCTTGCAAGCGTTCGTAGGCCTCGCGCCGGCCGGTGGCGTCGAACGTCTTGATCTCCGACGTGCAGAACAGCCCTTCGGCCAGCGTGGCTTTGGTCGAAACGCGCGCCGGCAGCGGCGCCGCGCCGGCGCGCGCGAACCAGGCTCCTAGCCCGACCGCCGCGTAGCCGGTTTCGTCGAGCGCCGGAATATGGACCACGCCGACCACGCACTTGCCCTCGTACTCGACGCCGATGAGCGTCGAGTAAAGCGGCACGCCGGAAATGAACGATTTGGTGCCGTCAATCGGGTCGAGGATCCAACGAAAACCCGAACGGCCCGGCCGGTCGGCCAGTTCCTCGCCCAGGATCGCGTCATCGGGAAAGGCGGCGGCGATCCGCAGGCGGAGATGCTGCTCCGCTTCGCGATCGGCCACGGTCACGGGCGATTGGTCGTGTTTCAACTCGACGGCGTAGTTGCCGTGGCGGAAATAGCCCAGCGTGATCGCGCCGGCTTCACGGGCGGCCGTCAAGGCCAGGTCCAGGCGTGGGGTCAGGTCATGGGTCATGGGTCATATTGCGGAGCGTGAGGCGAAATTGTAATGTCAGTATTCATGGGATGGTTGTTCCACTTGAGTCTAACCGGCTGGCCTTGCCACGACCAGCCATTTGAGGAAAGGTTGCGATCGTGGGCGCGATCTTCGATAAGATTCGCGAGGCGGTAGCCGATGGCCGTTATGTTGTTTCATGGCACGCGGACGAGCGTTGTGAAGAACGCGAAGTAACCGATTGGCAACTTGTTGCGGGGGTCGATGACGCAGAGTTGGTCCGAGAACGACCGGCTAGCAAACCAAATCCATCGATCGTGGTGCGGCAGGTCTTGCAGGACGGTTCCGAGGTTGAGGTCATTTGGTCTTGGATGGCGCAGAGTCGCCGTGCGAAACTCGTCACAGTTTATTTTTCGGATTGAGCCATGAGTGAGCGACGCGAAAAACGCAAGCGATGGGTTCAACGCGGGCAATATGCCGTGGAGGTTGAAATTGAAGTGGTCTATCCAGACGACGATCCCAGTGATGCGTGTCTGGAGCCCACCACGATCCGCTGGCTTGATGAAATCGCACGGCGAGCCGAGACCGGAGATGTCGATTACCTTCGCAGTGTCGGACGCGTCTTCCAAGCGGTGGCGCCCTAGTTGACGTTTGACATGGCTCGGCAAGAGAACGATCGCGAAGATTTGTTGGCCGAAGCGACGGCGCTGGTCGAGCGCGTCGAGTTGGCCGTGGTCGGCTGCGAGCAGACCGTCGTCGCTGGTTTCCGCCGCGACGGTTCGGCGAGTCTTTATTTTGGCCCCGAACCGGCTTACCACTTCAATTCGCTGGACGAGCTGCGCCGCGGATACGTCGAGGGGCTGCTTTACAAGGCGGAGCGAATTGCCGGGACGACACAGGTTGCTGGGTCCGTACAGGTTGCTGGGTCCGTACAGGTTGCTGGATCCATACAGGTTGCTGGATCCGTACAGGTTGCTGGATCCGTACAGGGCCGGCTGGTTTCGCTGCAGCGGCGCCGCGCGGCGGGCGAGGTTCAGCTCCTGCGACACGACCTGACCGTCGACGAGACCAGCCGCTTTCTCGACGCGCTGGCCGGCCGGCTCAGCGACCTCCGACAGGCGCTCGATCAAGGCCGATATCAGATCGTCGGCCAGGTGCCCGCCGACGCGAACGTGATCGAGCGCCTGCGTCATTGGCTCGGACGCCTGCCCGCGCCGATCGCCGTCGCCTCTTCGCCGCGCGTGCGGTAAACACGTCTTGACTTCAAAATCGACCGGCGTCTAAATTGTCGGTTTGTCCAGCCCATTTCGAGTGGGGGATTCCCGTGAAACCGGAACTCGTTCGATTCTCGACGCACCCAGGTTCATTCCGGGTGCATGCCAACCATTGCACGAACCCCGAATGCGACTGTACCGAGTTGAGGTTCGCGTTGCGGCAAGACGCGGAGGAAGGCGAAACCGGTTCGGAAGGCTTGCGATTGCTGCTACGAATCGACAGCGAAACCTGGGAGGAGATCGAGCCGCCGTCGCGGCCGGCGCCGATGGCCCTCTTGGTCCGGGAGTTCCTCGACGACTACCCGCCACGCGAGAAGCAGGCGCTACGGAACCGCTGCCAGTCGAAGAAGCGGGCGGCGCGGCGCATGCGACAGTACCGCTTCGATTCGAACTCGATCGCGAACGGAAAGCTCGTCGCCTTCGGCGAGATACTCGCGGATCGTCGCGCCGAGGGAGCCGCCTTGGCGTACTACGCCTATGAGATCGAGCACCAGGGCACTCAATACATCGTTGACGACCTTTATTGTCCGAATCCCGACTGTAACTGCCGCGAAGTCCGACTGATCTTCATTCGCTGCATGCCTCCCAGCGGTCCTGACGAGGTGAAAACCGCCGAGGACCATTTCCTGGCGACGATGCCCCTTGCGGGTCGGCCGAAGGTAACGGAGTGCTACGCATGCGCGCTCGAGGAGGCGAAGGCGATTCTCGCCGCCTGGTGGGACCGCCATCACGACCGCCTCCGCGACCACACATGGCGATACGACAAGGTCAAGGAAATCGCGCGCCGCGGCCCGTCGCGGTTGGAAGACCGGTGGTCGCGGCTTGAATTGCCGTCCGAGGAACCGGAGCCCGAGACCCACGTCAGCCGCGCGGGCCGCAACGACCCTTGTCCCTGCGGCAGCGGCAAGAAGTTCAAGAAGTGTTGCGGGCAAAAGAGCGGTATCGCCGGCGATCTCGAAGCGAGCGAACTCGAATAGCCTGCGATCATCAGCTTCATTTTCGTCGAACGACTGTCCGCCGCAGCCAGCCAAGGTCGCGGAACATTACAATGCCGTCGAACCGCAAAACGGCTCCTGGTTTACGGTAACAGGGCAACAACCTTGACTGTTATGCACTTCGCTATACCATGAGCGGTGGAGGATCCATACCATGGCCAAGCCCCGCGGCAACGGTCGAGCGAAAAAAGCCGGTTCGTCGACGACCTTGATGGTCCGGTTGGACTCGGATAGCAAAGACTGTCTGGTCCGGGCCGCCCATTTACGGCGGATCAGTGTCAGCGACTACGTGCGCGCGGTCACGGTCGCACAGGCAAGAAGGGAAGCGTTGGCTGCCGAGGAGCAGGTCATCGCCCTGACGCCGGAGGAGCAGTTGGCGTTCTGGGAGGCGCTGAACCGCCCCGTCGAATTGACCTCCGCTCAGAAGCGGCTCGGCGCCCTGGTGCGAGGCGAGGCGTGAAGTGCGTTCTGCTTCCGGCCGGCTTTTGTTTTGAGCGCCTCCGCCGAGCCCATCCGCGCAAGACATTTCGCTCGGGCCAAGAACAAGTGGACCACTGGTTGGCGCTTGTTCTTGAGCGCGCAGCGCCTCGCAGCAATGCTGACACCCGTAGACGAAATTATCTGACCGTGACACCCCAGACTGGAATCTTCACGCCCGTATGCGGTACACTAGACACCGGCGACCAAACCATCCGCGCCGGCCGTGACGATCCGCGGCCATGACGCAAGACTCCCCCTCAAGGACTCACCCTGTGAAACCGTCCCTCTCGAAAACGGCGCTGGCCGCCCTGGCCGCCGCATTGCCGGGCTTCGCCACGTCGGCATGTGCCGGCGAAACGCAGCTCAACGGTCACACCTTCACTCTGCCGCCGGGCTTTGAAATCGTTCAGGTCGCCGGGCCGCCCTTGGTCGACCGGCCGATTACGGCCGACTTCGACGAGCAGGGCAGGCTCTATGTGGGCGACTCGTCCGGCTCCAACGACAATGTGAAAAAACAACTGGCCGACAAGCCGCACCGTATTGTTCGCCTTGAAGACGCCGACGGCGACGGCCGTTTCGACACCCGCACCGTCTTCGCCGAGGGAATGATGTTTCCCGAAGGGACGATGTGGCTCGACGGTTCGCTCTACGTCTCGGCCCCGCCCAGCATCTGGAAACTCACCGATACCGACGGCGACGGCAGGGCCGACGTTCGCGTGGAATGGTTCCAGGGCAAGACGCTCAACGGCTGCGCGAACGACCTGCACGGGCCTTATGCCGGGCCTGACGGCTGGATCTACTGGTGCAAGGGCGCCTTCGAGGAGCAAACCTACGATCGCCCCGGCCGGCCGCCCCTGGTGACCCGCGCGGCGCACATCTTTCGCTGCCGGCGCGACGGATCGGGGGTCGAGCTGGTGATGACCGGTGGCATGGATAACCCGGTCGACGTCGTCTTCACGCCCGGCGGCGAGCGGATTTTCACGACGACGTTCTTGCAGCACCCCGGCGGCGGCCTGCGCGACGGGCTGATCCACGCCATCTACGGCGGAGTCTACGGCAAAGTCCACAGCGTGATCGAAGGCCACCCACGAACCGCTCCCGACGTGATGCCCGTCCTGGTCCATTTGGGGCCCGCAGCCCCCTGCGGCCTGACACGCTACGATTCCGACGTGTTCGGAGCGGAATACCGCGACAACCTGTTCGCCGCGGCCTTCAACATGCAGAAGATCACCCGCCACGCCCTGACGCCCGAGGGGGCAAGCTTCGCCTCGAAAAACGAGGACTTCCTGGTATCGAGCAACCACGACTTTCACCCCACCGACGTCTTGGCCGACGCTGACGGCAGCCTGATCGTGGTCGACACAGGCGGCTGGTATAAGCTCTGCTGCCCGACCTCGCAGCTCCACAAGCCCGACCTGCTGGGGGCGATCTATCGCGTGCGGCGCACCGATGCTAAGCCGCTCGACGACCCGCGCGGGCTTCAGTTGGCGTGGGCCAACGCGAAGCCCGACGAGCTGGCCGGCCGCCTGGCCGATCGACGGCCCGCCGCGCGACGCCGCGCCATCGAAGAGCTAGGCCGACGCGGGGAAAGCGCCGTGCCAACGCTGGCCGACGCCGCGCGGACGGCGAAATCGGCCGAGTCGCGGCGAAACGCCGTCTGGGCCGCGACGCGGATCGACGACGACGGCGCGCGCGGCGTCGCGCGCGCGGCGCTGGCCGACCAGGACGACACCGTGCGCCAGGCCGCGATTCATTCGGCCAGTGTGCGGCGCGATCATGCCGCGTTGCCTGAGCTTATTGAATTGCTTGGCGGCCCTTCGCGGCAGAACCGCCGCGCCGCCGCCGAGGCGCTGGGGCGCATTGGCGACCAGGCGGCCGTGCCGGCGCTCTTAGCCGCCGCCGGATCGGCCGCCGACCGAGCGATTGAACACTCGCTGACTTTCGCCTTGATCGAAATCGCCGACCGAAATGCCACGGCGCAGGGATTGGCGAGTTCCAACCTTCTCACCCGGCGCGCGGCGCTGGTGGCGCTCGACCAGATGCCCGACGGCGGGCTTACCGCCGAGATCGCCGCCCCGTTCCTGGAGTCCGAAGATGCGAAGCTGAATCAAACGGCGGCCTGGATCGTGGGCCATCATCCAGGCTGGGGCGGGGCGTTGGCTGGACATTTCCGCCGCAGGCTCGGCACTTCGGCCCTTCCGGCGGCGGAGCGAGCCGAGTTGGAGGGGCAACTGGCGCGTCTGGCCTCGGCAGTCGAGATCCAGGACTTGCTATCGGCGCGCCTGCGAGATACCACGGCCTCACGGGAAGAACGCCCGAGCGCTCTGGCGGCCATGGCTCGGTCGGGGTTGAAGGACATCCCCGCCGGCTGGATCGCCGGCCTGGCGGAAATTCTGAGCGGCGGCGATTCCGCGCTCGTCGCGCCGGCCGTGGCCACCGTGCGAGCGCTGGGGATCGCGCCGGAGCGGGCCGGCCAGCTCAAGCCGGCATTACTGAAAATCGCCGCTGCCGCCGACGCCCCGGACGAACTGCGCGTGGCGGCGCTGGCGGCCATGCCGGGTGGACTGGCGGAGGTTTCGGCCGACGCGCTGGCCTTTCTGTTGGCCCAGCTCGACGCCGAGCGAGCCGTGAGCACTCGCGCGGCCGCCGTGGAAGTGCTCTCGAAGGCCAGGCTGGCGCGCGAGCAATTGGACCAATTGGCCGACTCGCTCAAGATCGTCGGCCCCATGGAAATTGATCGGCTGTTGGGGGCCTTCGAGCAATCGGGCGACGAGCAGTTTGGCGTGAAGCTGCTGTCGGCGCTGGGCGACGCGCCGGCCCTTTCGGCGTTGCGGGTTGAAACGCTCAAGCCGCGGTTGGCCAAATTCGGCCCGTCGGTCCAGAAACTGGCCGAAGCGCTTTACGCGCGGCTTGAAGTGGGTACCGCCCAGCAGAAGGCGCGACTCGAGGAATTGCTGGCGTCGTTGCCCGCCGGCGAAATCCGCCGTGGGCAGGCCGTCTTCAACGGCAAGAAGGCGGCCTGCGCCTCGTGTCACGCGATCGGCTACCTGGGCGGCCGATTGGGGCCCGACATGACGCGCATCGGCCAGACGCGCTCCGACCGCGACCTGTTGGAGGCGATCGTCTTTCCCAGCGCCAGCTTCGTCCGCAGCTTCGAGCCGGTTTTGGTGACCACGCAAGACGGACGATCGTTCAGCGGGTTGTTGCTCAAGGACGCGTCCGACGAGATCGTGTTGGTCAAGTCGCCCACCGAGGAGTACCGCATTGCGCGCGACGACATCGACGAGATGTTGCCGGGCACGGTTTCCATCATGCCGCAGGGGCTTGACCAGCAGTTGTCGTTGCAGGAATTGTCGGACCTGGTGGCCTTTCTGCGGGCGTGCAAATGATTCTTTTCAGAGGCCAGGGGCTTGCCCCCTGGAGTTTCACGTTGGTCTCTAGATCGAAAGCGGCCGCATTCCCGTCGTCCGTGTCGCCCCGCAGGCCGCCGAAGGCGACCTGCGGGGCGACACGGGGAAAGGCAGGTAGTCCGGGGAGCCTGCGTGTGTAGATACGAGCGTGAAACTCCAGGGGGCAAGCCCCTGGCCTCAAAAAGATGTGTGGAACAACGAGGGCGTCAGCCCCACGAAGCTCTGCCACCAGCCACCACCTTCTCGTGACAAAACGTCTCATTCTGGGCCGCGCACAGTCTAAAGCCCTGAAGGGGCGACAGCGACCGTAGTTCGGCCGATTTCGCGCGGTTACAAGGTACTCTCAAATTCCCAACTCGGTCTTCACTGCCGCGAAGGCCTCGATCGCCGTCTGCAGATCGTCGCGCGTGTGCGCCGCCGAGACTTGCGCGCGGATCCGCGCCTTGCCTTGCGGCACGACGGGGTACGAGAAACCGACGACATAGACGCCGCGCTCGAGCATCCGCTCGGCCATCCGCGCCGCCAGCGCCGCTTCGCCGAGCATGATCGGTACGATCGGGTGTTCTCCCGCGACGATGTTGAAGCCGCGCCGCGTCATTCCGGCACGGAAGAAGCGCGCGTTTTCATGGAGCTTGTCGCGCAGCGCCGTCGAGCGCCCCAAGAGATCGAGCGCGGCCAGCGACGCGCCGACGATCGGCGGCGGCAACGTGTTGGAAAACAGGTAGGGCCGTGAGCGCTGCCGCAGAAACTGGACGATCTCGGCGCGGCCACTGGTGAACCCGCCACTGCCGCCCCCCAGCGCCTTGCCCAAGGTGCCGGTGATCACGTCGATGCGGCCCATCACGCCGTGGTGCTCGTGCGTGCCGCGCCCGCGCGGGCCCATGAAGCCCAGCGCGTGCGAATCGTCGACCATCACCAAGGCGTCGTACTTGTCGGCCAGTTGGCAGATCGCCGGCAGGTTCGCCGGCGTGCCGTCCATCGAGAAGACGCCGTCGGTGGCGATCATGCGGAAGCGGGTCGCGCGGGCTTCTTGCAACCGTGCCTCCAGGTCGGCCATGTCATGGTTGCGGTAGCGGAACCGTTGCGCCTTCGAGAGCCGAACGCCGTCGATGATCGAGGCGTGGTTCAACTCGTCGGAGATCACCGCGTCGTCGCCTCCCAGCAACGTCTCGAACAGCCCGCCATTGGCGTCGAAACAGGAGGAATAAAGGATCGTATCGTCGGTGCCGATAAACTCGGACAATCTTCGCTCGAGATCCTTGTGCGGCTGTTGTGTGCCGCAGATGAACCGAACCGAGGCCAGGCCGTAGCCCCAGCGATCGAGCGCCTGATGGGCGGCCGCGACGATCTCGGGGTGATCGGCCAGTCCCAAGTAATTGTTGGCGCACATGTTGAGCACGTCGGCGCGGCCTTCGGCGCCGACATGGGCGCTCTGCGGCGTTGAAAGCACGCGTTCGCCCTTGAACGTGCCCGCCACGCGGATCTCGTCGAGTTGCCTGGTCAGGTGTTGTTGGAAGGAGATAACCATCGCTGTGGAGGATCAGGGTTCGGGGTTCCCGGTTCAGGGTTCAGGCGTTCCGTCCCCGCTACCCTTCATTCCAGGTCAAAATCACTTTGCCCGACTGGCCCGAAAGCATCGCGTCGAAGCCCTGCTGGAACTCGGCGGCCGGGAAACGGTGGGTAATGACCGGGCTGATGTCCAGGCCCGATTCGAGCATGACGGTCATCTTGTACCAGGTCTCGTACATCTCGCGGCCGTAGATGCCCCGGATCGTGAGCATGTTGAACACGACCGTCGTCCAATCGATGGCCATTTCCGAGCTCAGGATGCCGAGCATCGCGATCTTGCCTCCGTGACACATGTTGGCCAGCATCTCGCGGAAGGCGGCGGGGTTGCCGGACATCTCCAAACCGACGTCGAACCCCTCCTTCATGCCCAGCTTCTCCTGGGCCTGGGCGAGCGTGCCGCCGCGAACGTCGAGCGCGAGCGTGACGCCCATCCGGCGGGCCAATTCCAGCCGGTACGGATTGACGTCGGTAATCACGACGTGCCGCGCGCCGGCATGGCGGACCACCGCGGCGGCCATGACGCCGATCGGACCGGCGCCGGTAATCAGCACGTCCTCGCCCAGCACGTCGAACGAGAGCGCCGTGTGGACCGCGTTGCCGAAAGGATCGAAGATCGACTGCACGTCGCGCGGGATCGCCGGATCGTGGACCCAGACGTTGGTCATGGGCAGCGCCAGATACTCGGCGAAAGCGCCGGGCCGGTTGACGCCGACTCCTTGGGTGTCCTTGCAGAGGTGGCGGCGGCCGGCCAGGCAGTTGCGGCAGTGGCCGCAGACGACGTGCCCCTCGCCGCTGACGACGTCTCCGGGCTGGAAGTCCTTGACGTTCGAGCCGACCTCGACGATCCGGCCCACGAACTCGTGCCCCACGACCATGGGCACGGGGATCGTGCGCCGGGCCCAGGCGTCCCATTGGTGAATGTGGACGTCGGTGCCGCAGATGCCGGTGCGGAGCACCTGGATCAGCACGTCGTTGACGCCGAAATCGGGGACGGGCACATCGTCGAGCCACAAGCCCGGCTCCGGGCGCCGCTTGACCAAGGCGCGCATTGTTTTCATCAGAACGTAGTCCCCAACGCCCAAGTTCCAACGCCCAACGCCGCCCGACCGGCAGTTCATTGTAACGTGCCGGCCCGCTTGACTCCAAGGGTGGTCGGGACGACAATCCTCGCCTTATGCCCGCCATCTTTGAATTCCCGCACGTCGTGACTGCCGACGAGATCGACGCCCTGGGGCACGCCAACAACCTCTGTTACTTGAACTGGATGCAGGCGGCGGCCTTGGCCCACTCCGCGGCGCAAGGATGGCCCGCGGAGGCTTACCAGCGGTTGGGGCTGGGCTGGGTGGTGCGCCGGCACGAGATCACCTACGAGCGGCCGGCGTTCGAGGGAGACGCCATCGTCGCCCGAACTTGGGTGGCCGGATTCAGGAGGGCCAGCTCGGTACGGCGCTACGACATGCTCCGCGCCGGCGACGGCAAGCGGCTGGCGACGGCGGCGACCTGCTGGGCGTTTGTCAACTACGCCACGGGGCTGCCCACCCGCGTGCCGCCGGAAATCGTCGAGTCGTTCGTGCTGGTCGAGGATGCGGCGTCGTTTCCCTCATCGCCGGCCAGGTTTTCCTAACCCTTTTTGGGTGGTCCGCAGTCCAAAATTCTTTTCCACCGCGGCGGAAAATTGTTGACATCCGGCCGCCCGGTCTGGTATAAATACAGTTGTGGGTTGGCCCTACGGCCAACGTCCGAACTGAAACCTCGGATACGGAGTGCTGCAATGCAAGATCCACCTGGTTTGGTTCTCTGAGGGGCGGCCCGTCAGGCTGTTCCTCGCACGGCTTTGTCGTACGAGTTTCCGTCACATTCACTCTGGATAAAGAACGACCTGCCTTGCCATCCGGCAAGGCAGGTTTGTTTTTGCGCCCTGGGGGCGCAGTGGCGCCGACCGCGCCGTAGCCCGCGACAGCCGATAGCAACAGCCGGTCGGCACTATGTTCGCGCTCGCGAAAAATGCCGAGGCGGCCCCTTGACGGTCGCCATAAAACGGGCAAGATGATTTGCTGATCGGGCGGCCGAAAGTTGGTTGCAGTCAATCACTTGCGCCGGCAGTTTTGTCTCGCCCGAGCAACGCTGGATCGGCTCATTCCCGAGCCAATGGCGCGTACGCGATGAGGCAACTGGTGCAGGCAGCGATTCTATTCCCCGAAACGCTGGGCTTCCGCGACGGCTCCGCCAGCGTTCATACCAGCCGCACGATGATGCTGGATGAGCTATCGCTCGTGATCGAAAAAGTTGGCCCGGCCGCAAGGGCCAACGACTACGTTGCGGCCATCGTTGAGGAAAATGCGTTGGGCAAGCCGACCCAGAGCACCCGTCAGCGGACTGCCAAACGACTCAGGGAGCTTTACGCCTTGGACCCGCGCTGCACCCTGTTTCGTCGGCTACGCCATTTTTGGACGGGCGTGCCGGCTGGCCGCCCGATGCTGGCTTTCCTGGCGGCTGCTGCGCGTGATCCACTCCTGCGAGAAACAACCCCATTCATGCTCTCCCTTCGGGAAGGGGAAAGCGTCGACGCTGGTGAGATCTCCGAGCACCTGCGGCAAGCGTATCCTGCTCGGTTCGCCGCGACCACTCTTCACTCCACGGCACAGAACCTCGCGTCGACTTGGACCCAGGCGGGCTATCTGCGCGGTAAGGTCAAGAAGTGTCGGTCGCACCCTCATGTGCCCCCCGTCGTGGCGGCATTCGCCGTCCTTCTCGGCTATCTTTGTGGCTTGCGGGGGAAGCTGCTCTTGGACTCGACGTGGACGCGGCTGTTGGATCGGTCTCCCGTCGCCCTGTCGGACCTCATGATCGAAGCCTCGCGCCAGGGCTGGCTCAATTATAAGGCGGCCGGCAACGTCGTCGAGATCACGTTCCCTGGCCTGTTGAAGCCACCGGAAGAGAAGGCCGCCGATGAGCAGAATTGATTTATTGCGCAAAAACTACCAACGGATTTGCCGCCTGCCGTGGGATCACAACACCGCCGGCCCGCAACGGGTTTGGCTGGCGGTTTACGACAAGGAAGACGAACGCAAGCTGCGATTGCGACTTGGCCTGTTCAGGGAAGCCACGGAACAGGCGGGCCACCACTGGCACGCCTTCGATTGCACCGACGCTTTTGCCGACTGGCTCGCCAATCCCCCCTATTCCGACTACGCCGAAAGTTACTTCGAGTCGCCGCCTCGGCTGGGAACCGCTCCGCTTGCCGCCTTCAAAAAGTCATTGGCTGCGGATCTGTCGAAAAGGCTTCAATCCGTCGAGGCGCCCGAAGATACCGTGGTTGCCGTCTATGGGGTGGCGTCCTTGTTCGGGTTCCTGCGGATTTCCGAGCTCCTGCCTTTGGTCGAGGACCACATTCGCGGACGGCTTCTGGTCTTCTTCCCCGGCGTTTATGAACAAGACAACTACCGCCTGCTCGACGCGCGCGATGGCTGGAATTATCACGCGGTGCCGATCACGGCCGGCGAAGGGGAGCTTCACCGATGATGAACCGAGAGGTCTACGAGAAAGATCCCCGCACCAATACTCTACTGAACCAGGGCGTGGTCAAGGTGACCTGCGGGTACTCCGAGCAGGAGTTGAAGACGCTTCGTTGGGAAATTGAGAACTTCGTTTGCCGAGACCAGTACGAGAACGGCGTGGACCGCATCCTGTCCACCTACTTGGCCAACCTCGATCAACCTGAGCAACCGGGTGTTTGGGTCAGTGGTTTTTACGGTTCCGGAAAAGGGCATCTGGTCAAGGTACTGCAACACCTTTGGATCGACTTCGAGTTCCCCGATGGAGCCAAGGCCCGCGGCCTCGCCAAGCTGCCGACGAATACCCATGACTACTTCAAGGAGCTGACGACGGCGGCGAAGCGTCTTGGCGGCCTGCATGCCGCCGCCGGAACCCTGGGGTCCGGCGCGTGCGAGAGCGTCCGCCTCGATCTCTTGAGCATCATCTTTCAGTCGCTCTCGCTGCCCGGCGAGTTTCGCACCGCGAATTTCGTGCTGTGGCTTCGTGACGAGGGCTTGGAAGAGGCCGTGATGGCGGCCATCGCCAAATCCGGGCTGGACAAGGACGCAACCCTGGCGAACTTCTACGTTTCGGATCCCATTGCCAAGGCGATCTTGAAGGAGCGTTCCGATTTCGCCAACAAGCCCGGCGATGTCAAGCTGCTGCTGGAGAAGCAGTTCCCTGAAAAGATGGACGTTTCCATCGACGAGATGATCGCCAAGATCAAACAGGCCCTCGGTAGTCATCACGCTCCGCGTGATGGAAACTCCGGCAAGAAAGGCAAACTCCCCTGCACGCTGATCGTGCTGGACGAGGTTCAGCAGTACATCGGCGACAGCGTGGACCGCTCCAAGGCGGTGCAGGATGTACAGGAGCAGTGCTGTGCCCGGCTGGGCGCCAACGTGATGTTCGTCGCCACGGGTCAGAACGCATTGTCCGGCACGCCGCTGTTGCAACGCCTCCAAGGGCGGTTCCCAATCCCGATCGAATTGCACGACACCGACGCGGACCAGGTCACCCGCGAGCTCGTCCTCAAGAAAAAGCCGTCCACGGAGCCGACAATCAAGAAACTCGTCGAAGACCATAGCGGCGAGATCGAGCGGCAACTGGCTGGCACGACGATTGCCTTCAACTCCCGCGACAGGCAGTTGCTCGTAAAGGATTATCCGATCTTGCCCGTGCGGCGGCGATTGTGGGAGCGGGTATTGCGCGCCGTCGACAAGGCAGGGACAGGCGCCCAGCTTCGCACCCAACTTTGGATTGTCTACGACGCCGTACAAAAGACCGCCGATCTTCCGCTCGGCAACGTGGTCAGCGGGGCTTTCTTGTTCGAGCACATCAAGACCAAGGTGCTGCAATCGGGTGTCCTGCTGCAAGAGATCTCGGAAACCATTGCTCGCCAGAAGCAGGAAGACGAGGGCGAGCTTCGCTACCAACTGTGCGCATTGATCTTCCTGATCGGGCAGTTGCCGCACAACAAAGAACCGCTTGACGCGGGCATTCGTGCCAACGCGGAGACGCTCGCCGACCTGCTCGTCACCGATCTGACCACCAGCAGTGCCGGACTTCGCAAGACGGTCCCCGAACTCTTGGAGAAGTTGGTCGCGTCCGGGGCCGTCATGCAGGTCGACGACGAATACCGGATGCAGACCCGCGAAGGCAGCGAGTGGAACCAGGCGTTTCAAGAGGCCCGCAACAAGCTGATCGCCGATGCCGGCAAATTGGCCGGCGAGCGGTCGCAACTGCTCAAGACGCAGTGCGGCGAGATCCTCAAGAAGTCGAAACTGCTGCATGGCACCAGCAAGGAAGCCCGCAAATTCGAGCTTCACTTCGGGGCGGATGCTCCGGACACAAGCGGTTCCACTGTGCCCGTCTGGATTCGCGATGGTTGGGAGGTCCAGGAGAAGACGGTCGTCAGCGATGCCCGTGCCGCGGGCGACTCCGCCGCCGTGGTCTATGGGTTCGTCAAGCCGACGAAGTCCGAGGAGCTCAAACACGCGATCGCCAGTCACTACGCCGCGACCGCCACGCTCAATGCCAAGGGTACGCCCTCGACGCCGGAAGGGATCGAGGCGCGAAAGGCGATGGAAACCCGCCTGGAGCAGGCCGAAGGAACCCGCAATGGTCTGATCGAAGAGATCCTCAACGAAACCGCCATTTACACCGCCGGGGGCGAGGTGGTCAACGGAATCCTGCTCGAAGGCAAAGTCCAGGACGCCGCAAGAGCGTGCCTCGACAGGCTCTTCCCGCGGTTTCAACTGGGCGACTCACCCGACTGGCACAAGGTTATCGAACGTGCCAAAAAGGGGGACGGCGACGCCCTGGAGGCCATGGGTCACAAAGGCGACCCCGAGAACCACGCCGTCTGCAAGGCGGTCATCGACTACGTCGGCAGCGGCAAAAAGGGTACCGATGTTCGCAAGCAATTCGCCGGGCCGCCCTGCGGCTGGCCGCAGGACGCCATCGACGCCGCCCTGATCGTCTTGGCCAACGGCGGCGTTTTGCAAGCGCGCAGCGGCAACGAGCCCATCGCCAAGGGCAAACTCGACCAGAAGAATATGACCGGTGCCGAGTTTCGTACCGAATCGGTGAAGCTCACCACCCAAGAATTTGTTGCCATCAGAGGCGTCTACAAGAAAGTTGGCTTGAACAGTTCATCGGGCCAGGAGTCATTGCACGCGCCGGAGTTCCTCAGCCGCGTCCATCGCCTCGCCGAGGATGCCGGGGGTGACGCTCCGCTGCCCAAACGCCCCGAGACTCGCCATTTGCTCGACATGGCCAACCGTGTCGGCAACGACCAACTCAAGGCCATCTACGACAATAAGGATCGCTTGACGCAGGAGATCGCCGACTGGCAGAAGCGCAAGGATCTGATCGCGAAGCGCGAGCCGCACTGGAAGGAGCTAACAGCGCTGTTGGTCCACGCCGCTGAGTTGCCCGTGGCCGGGGAGGTCCAAGCGGAAGTCAAAGCCATCGAAAAGCACCATCGCCTGTTGGACGATCCCGACCCCGTGCCGGGGCTCGTGAACAAGCTAACGGAGGCGTTGCGCGGCGCGATCAACGAAACTCATTCCGCCTGCGCCGCCGCGCGTGAAAAGGGGCTGGAGGGACTCGAAGGCAACGACCCCTGGCAAAAACTCACGCCCGAGCAGCGATACGAAATCCTCTCGAAGAACGGCGTCCGGGAAATGCCGGCGATCGCGGTTGGCACAACCGACGAGGTTCTGACCACGCTGGCGAAAACGCGGATCAGCGAACTGGCCGCGATTCGCGATGCCTTGCCGACCCGCTTCAGCAACGCCCTGGCCACGGCGGCGAAGCTGCTCGAGCCGAAGGCCCAGCACGTCGATCTCCCGAGCGGAACGATCAAGAACGATGACGACTTGAAGAGTTGGTTGACATCGGCGGAGGATAAGATTCGTGGAAAACTCAAGGACGGGCCGGTGATCGTGTAGCCATCGTAGACCTCACGCTCCGCGTGAGGAAACATCACGCGGAGCGTGATGACTACCGTAGATTTTACGCTTGAGCGTGACGAAGCGCCGCGGCGAGATTGGTGACTTCGTCGAGACGACGACGTTACAATGAATCGAACTACCATGAACACACACGCCTCCTCAGTCCCCGCGATGCCGGTCCACCTGTTCGACGCCGACGCGGAATTATCGATCGTCGAGCGCCGCTTGCCTCATTGGTCGCAGGCCGGCGCGATTTGCTTCATCACATGGCGCACGAACGACTCCATGCCCAAGCAAGTCCTCGACGAATGGTACTCCGATCGAAACCATTGGCTTCGATCGCATGGAATCAATCCCGCCGACTCGAATTGGCGAGCACGGCTCGCGGAAATCGACCGTCGATCCGCGCGCGACTTTCTCGATACGTTCTGGAACCGCTGGCACGACGCTCTTGACGCGGGACACGGAAAGTGCGTGCTGCGCCGGCCGGACCTCTCGGAAATCGTCGCCAAGAGCCTCCGCCACTTCGACGGCGAGCGGTACGTCATGCTCGACTACGTGGTGATGCCCAACCATGTCCACCTGCGGGCTTCCTTTCCCGACGAAGGAGCCATGGTGGCACAGTGCGAGTCGTGGAAGCACTTCATGGCCGTGCAAATCAATCGACGGCTGGACCGAAAAAAGCGGTTTTGGGAGCAGGATGCGTTCGATCACCTTCTCCGCAGTGAAGAACAATTCCACTACCTTCGCCGGTACATCGCCGAGAACCCGGCCAAGGCACGTCTTGGCCCGGGTGAGTCCAGGCACTACTCTAAACCACTTTGAAGCTGCGGCCACCGTAGACCTCACGCCACCGTAGACCTCACGCTCCGCGTGAGGAAACATCACGCGGAGCGTGATGACTACGATCGTGCTCAGCCCGACGCCAGAAACCATGCCCGCACTCGCAACCGACCTTCGCAAGCAACTCGAAAACGTCTGCATCCAGGCGCGCGACCTGGCCGAGGCCGCGGCGCGCTCCGCCCTGCAAAAACGGGCGGTCGATGTCCCGGAGCCGTTCACGCACTTCAGCGCCGCCGACAAGGAATTGCGGAACCGCCTCCGCGCTCGCGGGCGCCAAATGGGTGACGTTCGCCACGCCAACAAGACGCAAGCCATCGACCAGCTCACCCAGGAGCTCGCCTACGAATACTGGCACCGCATGCTCTTTGCCCGCTTCCTGGCCGAGAACAACCTGCTGATAAACACCGAAGGGGTCGCCGTCAGCCTCGAAGAGTGCGAGGAACTGGCCAAGACCGTAGACGTCACGCTCCGCGTGACGGGCGACGGGACGCATCACGCGGAGCGTGATGTCTACGGTGGCGCCCCCAACGGCTTCGTCCTGGCCGCGCGCTACGCCAGCCGGATGCTGCCCCAGATTTTTCGCACCGACGACGTGCTGCTCGAAATCGAATTTCCCGCTGAGCAACGGCTGACTCTTGAAAGACTCCTGGCCAGCTTGCCCAAGGAGACGTTCCTGGCCGACGACAGCCTCGGCTGGGTGTACCAGTTCTGGCAGAGCAAGCGTAAGGACCAGGTGAACGCGGCCGGCGCGAAGATCGACGCCACGACGCTTTCGGCCGTCACCCAACTCTTCACTGAGCACTACATGGTGGAGTTCCTGCTTCACAACACGATCGGGGCCTGGTGGGTGGCCAAGGAAGGAGTTGGGCCACGGATCAAACACGGATCAAACACGGATGGGAAGAGAGAATACGCCAATGGCATTGATCCGAGTTCCATTCGTGCTCCGTCCGTCGCTTTGTCCGATTTCGAATACCTGCGTTGGCGCGACGACGGCACGCCCGCGGCGGGCACGTTCGACGGTTGGCCGCGCCGCGCCGCGGAGCTGAAAGTGCTCGACCCCTGCTGCGGCTCGGGGCACTTCCTCGTCGCGGCGTTCAACCTGCTCGTGCCGCTGCGGATGGTTGAAATGACTCAGGCGAGCGGGGGGCGTCAGCCCCCTGTTTCCGAAGTGGTCGACGCGGTCCTCCGCGACAACCTGTTCGGGCTGGAGCTCGATCCCCGCTGCACGCAGATTGCCGCCTTCGCCTTGGCCTTGGCGGCGTGGCGGTATCCCGACCGTAGCCATCACGCTCCGCGTGATGAGGACCGTAGCCATCACGCTCCGCGTGATGAAACCGTCACGCGGAGCGTGACGTCTACGGTAGAGCCGCTCGGCTACCGCGAACTGCCGCCCTTGAACATCGCCTGCGTCGGCATTGGGCCACAGGCCGGCGAGGACGAATGGCTCAAGCTCGCCCAGCAATCGGGCCGGCCGATGAACGCCCTCTCGCGCGAGCCGATCCTCGACGGGCTGCGGAACTTGCACGCGCTGTTTTCCAACGCGCCGACCTTGGGTTCGCTCATCGACCCGAATCAAATGTCGGCGGACCTGATCACCGCCGACTATCGAACCTTGCAGCCCTACCTGGCCGCCGCTTTGGCGGCCGACGACCGTAGTCATGCGGACCGTAGTCATCACGCTCCGCGTGATGGGACCGTCACGCGGAGCGTGACGTCTACGATGGACGACGACGCGCGCCAGCGAGCCGTGGCCGCCCAAGGCATGGCCAAAGCCGCCGAGTTGCTCGCCGGCGAATACACGCTGGTCGTCACCAACGTGCCGTACCTCGGCCGCGGGAAGCAGGATGAGACGCTCAAAAGCTACTTGGAGAAGCACTATGCCGAAGGCAAGGCCGATTTGGCCACCGCCTTCGTGCTGCGGTGTCTGGAGTTCTGTGCCGGCGGCGGCACGGCGGCGCTGGTGACGCCGCAGAACTGGTTGTTCTTGACAAGCTATACCAGGCTACGGCAACGTCTGTTGGAAGACAGGACGTGGAATGCGGTCGCTCGATTGGGCGAACGCGCATTTGAGAGCGACGCGGCTGCCGGAGCGTTTGTGGCGATGCCGATGTTGTCGGCGACAGGGCCCGGCGACGACAACATGGTGGTCGGACTTGACGCGTCGGGGGAGAGGGACAGCTCCGAAAAGGCAAAGGCCTTGTGCCAAAAGCGTCTCATGCTCGTCAGCCAAAAGTCACAGTTTGCGAATCCCGATGCCGCGATCAGGATGGAGGTTGTTTCCGGCAAGCTTCTTTCTGAGCATGCTTCATCGACGCAGGGCTTGAAAACGGGCGATGACGAAAGGTGGCGCAGATTCTTTTGGGAGATTTGGCGAGATGGCGCTCGGTGGCGGCTGCTTCAGAGCACAGTCGAAACTACAATCGCTTTCGGTGGAAAGGAAAGTGTAATCGACTGGGCCGGGCGAGGGGAACAAATGGCCCGGCTTCAAGGCATGGCCGCTTGGGGGAGTGCGGGTGTAGCCGTCAAGCTCATGCGCTCACTACCTGTAACGTTGTACACAGGCGAGGTGTTTGACAGCAACGTATCCCCGGTCGTTCCATATCAACGAGATTTATTACCCGCGATCTGGTGTTTCTGTGAGTCGGGTGATTTGGCCAAGGGAATTCGTAAGGTGAATACCAAACTAAACATCGCTGAGGGAAGCCTTGTGAAAATCCCCTTCGACCTCGCCCACTGGCAGCAGGTGGCCGCCGAGAAGTACCCGAACGGCTTGCCGGAGCCTGAGAGCGACGATCCGACGCAGTGGCTGTTTCACGGCCGGCCGGAGCAATCGACCGGGCCCTTGCAAGTGGCCGTGGCGCGGATGCTGGGCTACCGTTGGCCGGCGGAGCTCGACGCGTCGATGCGTCTCAGCCGGCGGGCGCGGGAATTGGTCGAGCGGTGCGACGAGTTGGTCCCTTTCGCCGACGCCAACGGCCTGGTGCCCATCTCCTCGGTGCGCGGCGAGCCGCCGGCGGCCGAGCGGTTGCTGGAGTTGCTGCGCGCCACCGTAGGCATCTCGCTCCGCGAGATGAATCCTCACGCGGAGCGTGAGGTCTACGATGGGCGTGATGACTACGGTGTCTTGCTCGAGCGGGCGCTTGGCGACGCGGGCTGCAAGCCCGGCACCTCGCTCGACGACTGGCTCCGCAACCAGTTCTTCGAGCAACACTGCAAGCTGTTCCATAATCGCCCCTTCATCTGGCACATCTGGGACGGCCGCAAGGACGGCTTCTCCTGCCTGGTCAACTACCACAAGCTCAACCACAAGACGCTGGAAAACCTGACCTACTCGTACCTGGGCGACTGGATCGCGGCCCAGGCCGCGGAGGCCAAGGCCGATAGAACCGGTGCCGGACTGCGACTCGCCGCCGCCCAGGCGTTGCAAGCCAAGCTCAAGCTGATTTTGGCCGGCGAGCCGCCTTACGACATTTTCGTTCGCTGGAAGCCGCTTTCGGAACAGGCCATCGGCTGGCACCCGGAGCTGAACGACGGTGTCCGAATGAATATCCGTCCTTTCATCGAGGCCGACATCCTGCGGAAAAAACCGAACATCAAGTGGACCAAGGACCGCGGCAAGGAACCCGGGCGGGATAAAGCGGAATACCCCTGGTTCTGGAAGGGCGAGGCGTTCGTGGGGGATCGGGTGAACGACGTACACTTCACCAACGCCGAGAAACAGGCGGCGAGGAGCAAGAAGTAAGGCACGGCTGAAACACGGGCGGAACACGAATGGAAGCGGTAGAATGGAATGGCGGCAGGAGAACCCTCAAGGTCCAGAAGGAAAAAACGGATGATCACGTCGATAACCATCGAAAACTTCAAGAACATTCGGCGGCAGCAGATTGATCTTGAGCCGCTCACGGTCTTCGTCGGCGCGAACGGAAGTGGCAAGACGAGCGTGCTTGAAGCGATCAATGTGGCTGTTAGAACAGCAACTGGCTCGCCCGAGAAAGTGCCTCCCTACCGACCTAACTGCGACTGGCTTTATACACGAGGTGGTCACGGCGATTTGAAAATTACCTTTGCGACAGAGCATGGGCAGTTTTGGGTGACGGCAAGTCCACCCATCGCCTTTCCGCCGCCAATCGAGCTTTTGGGGAAAAGCCAATGGGCCTTTGCCGTGCGTTGTTCGACCGACCTGCGCTTGGAGGACGCAGTCGCACTAGCGAAATCAACGGTTTTCTTGGGCCTGTCCGCGTCAAAATTGGCGAAACCGTCGTACTCTGCTCTCAATCCGCCGACGTTGGCGTACAATGGGGGCGGTCTCGCGTCGGTTCTTGCTCACATGGCTCTGAACGCCCCGGACGTGTTTGACGAATTGGTCTCGCGGTTGCGGGAGTTGGTTCCTCAGTTGAAACGGATTCGCTTCAAGAAGGCCGCCGTCAAACTCCCGGAGAAGGAGTTGGTGCGTTTTGGCGAGGAAACGATGCGACGGCGATTTTCACGAACCTACCAAGGCGAGGAGCTTCTGTTTGATTTCGAAAACGGGTCCAATATCCTGGCGCAAACGGCAAGCGAAGGGACGCTCGTGCTACTTGGGTTGTTGACAGTGGTTCTTCGACCAGAGCGACCCGATGTCCTGCTCCTGGACGACCTGGAACACGGCCTTCACCCGTTGGCGCAACAATCGTTGCTCGAAATGCTGCGAAAGCTGATGCAGACGTTTCCTCGATTGCAGATCGTGGCGACCACCCATTCGCCGTACCTTCTCAACTACCTCTCCCCACAGCAAGTGCGAATCATGGCCATCGGGCCGGATGGCTATACGCGTTGTGGGCGGCTGACCGATCATCCTAAGTTTTCGACGTGGAAGGACGAGATGGCTCCGGGTGAGATGTGGAGCCTGTTTGGGGAGAAATGGCTCGCGGAAAAGGGGGCCGCGGAATGAGCCTGCAAATCGCCGTCGTCCATGAGGCTGCGGCCGACTTTCAGACGGCCACGAAGCTTGCCGACCGAGCAATGTGCGCGGCCATTAGCTGGCTCGACGAAGAGCTGCTGGGGACATTTCGCGAACGAGTCGGCGCTTCCGGACGCGGCAGCCGCGCGTCGTGCTATCACCTTCCTCCGGAACGAGTTCCCCGAACTGGGGGCAATCGTACTGGTCCGAGATCGGGACGATGAGCCGGAGCGACGAGGCGGCCTGGAACAAGCACGCCGCCACAACAACACCCACTTCGTGATCGTAGTGGGATTTGCCGTTGTGGAACGTGAGAGTTGGGTGATCTGCGGGTATGAGTCTCTCAACGAAGGTGAGTCGGCTTGCCTAGAAGCGGAGCGAAAGCGGCTCGGCTTCGACCCGCGATTCCGGAGCCACGAACTAACGGCATGTAAGAACGACCAGGCCAAACGCAGCCCGAAGCGGGTTCTTGCCGTCTTGACCGACGGAGACCACAATCGCGAGCGCCGTTGCTGGCGAGAGACCCCGCTCGAAGTGCTTCGCGACCGCGGAAAGCACAATGGACTTGCGGATTATCTTGCGGAAGTTGAACAGCGGCTCGCGCCGTTGATCTCGGGTCACGAAATGAGACCGGTGAAACCCTGTTGACGAGGGGAACACAAAAAGCCACCGATGAGCCACCGATGAAACACGGGCGGAACACGGATGGAAGAGGTACAATGGCGTAGTCGAGTATGGAGCGGCGGACAAGAAACCAAGGCCCTTGAAAAGCAGGATCAACATGAAGTCGTCGAGCACTGGGCCGTCGATTGGAGCGCGCACGGGAACTGCCACGACCCGCCGCATCGGGCGGCCTGCGGTTTGGGCCTCGGCGTCGCTTGGTATCGTGACGTGCTGCGGGCCAAGCTCGTTTCGCTGCGTCTGCCGCTTCGCCTGCTGCTGGAGTACAAGGAAAAGCTGACGGCGCAAATCGAGAAATTAGAACGACAATTCCATGAGCAACAGTGATTGAGTTCCGGTGGCACGGGCAAAGCAACGGCCGAAAGGGTAGAATGGGATCTGGTGTCACGCCAAACAGGAGTTTCTCATGAGCACGCGATACACGGTCAGTGACGGCAAGCTCGTCCTGAACCTTGAACCGGCGGAGGAAGGAGGGTACGTCGTGACTTCGCCTCTCGACCCCGAGCTGATTACCGAGGGCGAGACCATCGAAGAGGCGTTTGCCAACGCTCGCGACGCCACCGCGGCCCTTAAGCAATCGAGGGTCAAGCTACTGCGCCGGGTGTCGGCACCGACCTCTCGAGGATAAGATCGCCCCCAATGAATCGCCGGGACGCCACCTGCGCGAGCATGGATGCGTGTTGCACCATCATGGCGCAAAACACGACGTTTGGCTCAATCCCGCAAACCTTGCCCAGGCGCCGGTCCCGCGGCATTCCAAGATCAAACGCGGCACAGCTCGGGGGGGTGTGCGGAATATTGGGCATTCCGCGCCCACCGGGGCCTTAGTCGTTAGTCTTCCTTCAATTCATGGCAACTTTAACGCAACCGACTGTGTTCGACGCTCTGCTCGCCTCGCTGGCGAAGGCCGCGGACCACAACCGTGATGACGCGGTTGGGCCCGCCGCGGTCCTCTGGCCGGATGAGAAGCGGGAGTGGGAACGGCTCCTGCCCCGGATCCGGGTATTGCTGCCGCACTTTCTCGTCTTGGGGCCATATGACAAACCCAACCGCACCGGCCCGGCGATCTGGCTTCGCTACGTCCTGGCGGCCAAGGTTCCCGACATCACCTGGCCGACAGGCACGGTGCCGATCATCTACCTGCCCGGCGTCAGCCGAGCCACACTGCGCGCGACCGAAGAATGCCCCAACGAGCTGAAGCCTCTGGCTGAACTCCAATACCGCGGTGCGTTCTGGTCGCAGGTCAATGCCAAGGACTGGACGATCGCCGCGTTCCTGCAAACGAACCACGGCGGCCTGCAACTCAAGATCGCCAAGGACCAGGCCACGGCGACCGCGATCCGCCGTGCCATCGACAAGCTGCTCGATGTGCCAGTTGCCGACTTGCAAGCCCAGTGCGCCAATGCCGAGCTTAACAGCCAATTCTTCAACCTGCTCATCAGCGACGATCCTGTGGACGACCTCTTGACCTGGCTTGCCGACCCACAAGCCACCCGCGAGCGATGGGACACTGACCGCTGGGAAGCCATGTGCGGCGACTCGGTGAAAAACTACGGCTTCGACCCAGCGCGCGACGGGCCGTTGGTCGGCGCCGAGAAACTCGGCCTGCAAGAGAAGAACGTTTGGAAGACCGCCTGGAAGCGATTCGCGACCGCACCCAGCCGTTACGCCGGCCTCATCGAACAGCTTCGCCGCGCCAAGCCGCAACCGAAAGGCGCGACCAAAGGGCAGCCGCTTTTCCAAAATGCCGAGGAATGCTGGCCCCAGGACAACGAGGCCGCGGAAGCCGAGCTTCGCCGGTCGTTGCTGCACGTCGCTTCGGCATCGCCGTCGGAGGCGCGCCAAACGCTCGCGGAGCTGGAAAACCATCACAAACAACGGCGCGAGTGGGTGTGGGCCAGGCTGCACCTGACACCGTTGGCCAACGCGCTACAACACCTCGCCCAACTGTCACAAGTCACCGAAACGCCGTTGACCGGCGCGACCCTCGCCGACATGGTGAATGCCTACACTGGCGAGTTGAATCCTCACGCCACCGTAGACATCTCGCTCCGCGAGATGAATCCTCACGCGGAGCGTGAGGTCTACGATGGCTGGAAGGCCGATGCCGCGGTGCTCGACGCCCTTGCCGCGGTCTCGCACTCGCAAGATCGCGACGTGATATGCGGCGCCATTTCGCAGGTCTATACACCTTGGCTTCGCGACGCCGCTGAACTGTTCCAAGAGCGCGTCAAGCACGAGCCGTTACCCGGTCGCGAGTTGTCCCGCTTGTCGGACGTTGCCAGTGGAACCTGCGTCCTGTTCGCCGACGGTTTGCGGTACGATATTGGGCGGAAACTCAAGGCGGCTCTTGAAGTGAAGTTGGGTTCCGTGCAATTGCGGCACCAATTCGTCGCCCTGCCCTCCGTGACGCCGACCGCCAAGCCCGCCGTCTCGCCCGTCGCCGATAAGATCAAGGGATCCACGGCGGGCGAAGAATTCCGTCCCTGCGTGGCAGTGGGCGAAAAAGAACTGACGACTGACCGTTTCCGCAAGCTGCTGGAAGACGACGGTTATCAAATCCTCGGCCCTGCCGACAACGGCGAACCCAAGGGCCGCGCCTGGACCGAGTTTGGCAACCTCGACAAGACCGGACACCATGAAGGCATCGGACTCGCCAGGCGCATCGGGGAATTGCTCACGACCCTGACACAGCGGGTTGAGTCGCTCCTGGCCGCCGGTTGGCGAGAAGTCCGCATCGTGACCGACCACGGCTGGTTGCTCGTGCCCAAGTGTTTACCGAAGAGCGATCTGCCGAAATACCTCACGGCAACCCGCTGGGGGCGCTGTGCCGTCGTCAAGCCGTCGGCCACGGTCGAGTTTCCGTGCTTTTCGTGGTTTTGGGCGGCAGACGTGCGTATCGCTTGCCCCAGCGGCATTGACAGCTTCATCGCCGGCAAGGAGTACAGCCACGGCGGGCTCAGTTTGCAGGAGTGCGTTGTGCCGCAGCTTACAATCCAAGCCGCAAGCCAGCCCTTGGTTTCGGCGAGAATCGAGTCGTACAAGTGGGCCGGGCTCCGTTGCCGCGTCAAGGTTGAAGGGGGCTTCGACAACTGCACCGTGGACCTGCGAGACAAGGCGGCCGACCCGGCATCCTCCCTGACAGGGGCGAAGTCGGTGGGCAAAGACGGCAGCCTGGCCCTCGTCGTCGAGTACGATGCGCGGGATGGCACCGCGGCGATCCTCGTCTTGCTCGACGCGGACGGCAACGTCCTGGAAAAAACGCCCGTGACGGTAGGAGGGTAAGGTTAAGAAATGAGCCACGGATGAAACACGGATGAAACACGGATAAGAGCACGCATAGGAGCACTGGTTGGATCATGGAATTGCAGCACAAGGAGATCACGGAGCAGATCATCGGGGCCGCATTTGAGGTTCATCGAACTCTCGGCTACGGATTTCTGGAAAGGGTGTACCAGCGCGCCTTGCAGGTCGAACTTCGCAATCGCGGCCTCAAGGCCGAAGTTGCGGCCGGGGTCTGAGTCGTCTACAAGACCGCGGAAGTCGGATTTTACAAACCCGACTTGTTCGTGAACGATTCCGTCATCGTCGAACTCAAGGTTGCGAAGAGCTACAATTCGGAAGACGAGGCGCAGTTGCTCAATGAATTGAAGTCCACCGGCGTGAAGGTGGGCCTGCTCATCAACTTCGGCAGGACCAAAGTCGAGTTCAAACGAATGGTGTTCTGACCGAGGCTTCTATATTCCGTTATCCGTGTTTCATCCGTGTTTCATCCGTGGCCAACGAAGTTTTATCCTATGGAACTTGATCAGCTCGACCGAACCGCCGCCGAAGCGTTCGACGGGTACATCGTCCGCAAGGATCTGGTGCGCAAATTCGCGCGGCAGTACCCCGTGCCCACCTACGTCTGCGAGTTCCTTCTGGGTCGCTACTGCGCCAGCACGGACGAACAAGAAATCCAGGAAGGCTTGCAGATCGTCGAGCGACAACTCCGCGACCGGGCTGTTCGTAGCGGCGAGGAAGAACTGTTCAAGGCCCGCGCCAAGGAGACCGGGTCGGTCAAGATCATCGACGTCATTTCCGCCCGCCTCGACACGAAAACCAACTCCTTTCTGGCGACGCTTCCCAGCCTGCGACTGAAAGACGTTTCGATCGACGATCGGCTGGTACACGACAACGAACGAATGCTCACGGGCGGTTTCTACGCCGAGATCGACCTCACCTACGACGCCATCGTCGCCGAAGAGAAAAACGGCAGGCCATTCTCGGTGGCCGGCCTGCGGCCGATCCAGCTCAGCAAGCGCGAGGTGCTCGACGCGCTTTACGAAGGCCGCAGGCGGTTTGCCACCGCCGACTGGAAACAGTTTCTGCTCCGCGGCGTTGGACTGGAACCCACGCGGATCACGGGCCGAAACTTGGACGCGATGATTCTGCGCATGGTTCCATTCGTCGAAAACAACTACAACATGGTCGAGCTTGGCCCGAGGGGCACGGGCAAGAGCCACCTGTTCCAGCAGATCTCCCCCTACGCCCATCTGGTTTCCGGCGGCAAGGCCACCGTCGCACGCATGTTCGTCAACATGTCGTCCGGCCAACGGGGGCTGGTTTGCCAGTACGACGTGGTCTGCTTCGACGAAGTGTCGGGCGTTTCCTTCGATCAGAAGGACGGCGTCAACATCATGAAGGGCTACATGGAGTCGGGCGAATTCAGCCGGGGCAAAGAGAGCATCCGGGCTTACGGCAGCGTCGTGATGGTGGGCAACTTTGAGGTCGACGTCGAGCACCAGCAGCGAGTAGGCCATTTGTTCGGCCCGATGCCGCCCGAAATGCGGAACGACACGGCCCTGATGGATCGCATCCACTGCTACCTGCCCGGTTGGGACGTGCCCAAGATCAGCGAGGCGATCAAAACCGACCACTTTGGCCTCGTCTCCGATTTCTTGAGTGAATGCTGGAGCCGCTTGCGCAGCCAAAGCCGAATTGCCGGGCTTCAGGGCCGCCTCACCTACGGCGGCGCCCTGAGCGGACGCGATCAGAATGCCGTGACGAAGACGATCAATGGGCTGTTGAAGCTGATCCACCCCTGCGCGGACGATCAGGTTAGCGACGACGACCTCGAATGGGCCGTTCGCTTGGCCTTGGAATGCCGCCGGCGGGTGAAGGAGCAGCAAAAACGCATCGGCAGCGCCGAGTTTCGCAACACCCAATTCAGCTACACCCTCGGCCAGAATGGCGTCGAGAAGTTCGTGGTCACGCCCGAACTCCAGAGCGAAGACCACATTGGCCGCGATCCATTGCCGGCCGGGCAGGTGTGGGCCATCAGCCCCGGCGGCGAGGACGAGGGTTCCGGCTTGTACCGCATCGAGGTCAACGAGGGATCCGGCAGCGGCGTCAAGATCCTCAACCGCCCGGCTCCGCCGGCCTTCGCGGAATCGGTGAAGTACGCTGAAGCCAATCTCAACTCGCGTTCCACGGAGCTCGTCGGCGACCGCAACCCGCGCGAGCACGAGTTTGCCATCCAGCTTCGCGCCTTCGACGCCAGCAAGAGTGGGCGATCCCTTGGTGTCGCCGCGTGTTTGGCGATGTGCTCCGCCCTGATCAACAAGAGCCTTCGCGGCGGTTTGGTTGTTGTTGGCGGAATCAACCTCGGTGGTTCGATTGACCCACTTCACAACGCCATGGACGTGGTTGAAGTCGCCGCCGAGAAGGGCGCCTCCGTGATCCTCATTCCCGTGACTTCGCGCAAGCAGCTTAATGCGCTGTCCGACGATTTGGCGACCAAGGTCACGCTCGTCTTTTACAACGACGCCCGCGAGGCCCTCATTAAGGCGATCGCGGACTAGGCAATTTGAAACACCGAACACACAAAACAACGAACGCCATCATGAAGGCCACCAAGGTTCTCCTGCGTTGGTACAAGTCCACATGACCCTCCATCGCACATTCATTTCATGATCCCAACGCCAAAAACGACCGAGTCGCGCGGCTGGGGCGCGCCAAATGTCGTCCTGGCGACGGCCTTGGCCGTGTCGGCCGTGGCCGTGCTCGTTTGCGAGCGCGTGTTGCGCGGCCGCGAGTTGCCCTTGGGAATTCCCGGCGAGTGGGCTTGGGAGCGATTGCCCCTTTGGCGCGTGACTTCCTGGCCGGCCCAAGGCGTCGCCATCTTCCTGGCGCTTTCGCTGGCGACCTGGACGGCCTGGGGATTGAGCTGGATCGAGGGCGCCTCGCGCCGCGTCTGGCTGGCCTCCATCGCCTGTACCATGTTGCTGGCAGCCGCGTTTCAAATCGAAGCGGAAGCCGTGGCGCCGAAGGGTCTCCACAAATGGGCCACGGCGCTGTACCACGAGCAAATCAGCGGTCCCTATTGGGTGGCGCGTCACGAGGTCCGCGACGTCGATTCGCTACTGCGTCATTACGACCGCTTCTTGGCCGCGCACCGTCCCGACCACATTTCGACGCATCCGCCGGGCTGGTTCATCGCCTATCGCGCCCTCTTGAGTTGGTTCGACGAGCACCCTGCCGCCGCCCATCGGGTTTGCCGCGCCCAGCCGAGCGATATGACGCTCGCGTTCGATCAACTCGAAGAAGGAGGGCAACTCATTCCTCCGGCCGACCGCGCCACGATCGCGTGCGCGGCGCTCGGAAGCCGCGCCGCGGCGGTGCTGGTGGTGTTGCCGATCGCCTGGCTCGCGCGTCAGCGTGGTCGTCGTTCGACGGCTTGGATGGCGGCCGCCGGCGCCGCTTTGATACCGGCCGGCATTTTGTTCGCGCCGCGTTCCGACACGGTTTATCCGACCGCCGCGGCCCTGATTCTGGCGGTCACATGTCACACCATGCGCACACGGAGCCTGTTCTCCGCCGCCGCCGCCGGATGGTTGCTGTTCCTGGGCATGTTCACCTCGTTGGCATTTGCCGCCGTCGGTGCGTTTGCCGGACTGTATGCGTCGCTCGAAGTCGTCAGCGGCCGAAGCCACACTGGCGTGACGTCGCCCGACGTGACCGCGCGGGGCGGCGGGCTGTGGCGCCTCGTGGGCGCCGCGGCGGCCGGCTGGCTGGCTTGTCCGCTGGTACTCTACCTTGGCTGGGGACACAATATCTTGCAAACCTGGTCGATCAATCTGGCCAAGAACGCCGAGTTCTACCAACATGTGCGACGGACCTATTCGTATTGGGTTTGCGTCAACCTCATCGAGTTGGCCGTGGCCATGGGCTTGCCGGCCGCCGTGTTGCTGGCCGTTCGAGCATCGAGCGAGTTGCGCGCAATCGCGCGGCGCCTTCCTTTCGATGCGCTCATGGTCAGTTGGCTGGCGATCTTGCTCCTTCTGAATTTCTCGGGCAAGAATCTAGGCGAGGTTGCCCGGCTCTGGCTGTTTCTGATGCCTCTCGGCGTGGCCCTGGCCGCGGAGCCATTGTGCCAACTTCACCGTCGCGCCGCCGCCGTGGCCGTGTTCGTGTTCGTCGTGCTGCAGGCTTTCGCCTGCCTGGTGCTGTCGCGCGACCTGACGGTGCTGTAAAGAGGTGGGCGGCGCAAGACGCTACTACCCTGTCGCCGGGTGACCGGGCCGTGCCGGCGCCGACAGCGGCGAATTCGCAACGCGCGATTCCCTGACCCGTACACGTTGCGCCGCGAAGGGAAACCCGAACGCGCAAAACGCGGCTTCGGCGCAGCCGAAACTGCGCAAGAAAAAACTGGCAAAACCGTACCTGTACCGACCAGGAAATCCGTCTCGGCGGATTGCCCGGCTTTAGACGCGTTAAGACTTCTTCCCCCGCAGCGCGCATCTGTGCCACACGCGCCGAGGCTTTCGTCGGGTAAAGGTACGGTTTTGCCAGTTTTTTCGGAAGCTGCGCTGGCGGGCGTCCATGTGAATGCTATGGCACATCGCAGCACGTCATTCCAGTCGTGGTCGGGCGGTCGCAGGCGATTGATCGCGCCGTGCAGCGAGGTCATCCGAGCGGCCGCCGCGTCGCCATGTGCGTCGGCATCGAAGCCGCAGTGGATCTGGTATCCAGCGGCGAGCAGGGCGCGCAGCCAAGGCGGATTGGCGCGCACGCCTGAGGTGGAGATGCAGACGTGCTGGGGGTGCAATTGGAAGCAACTGATCGAGTCGATGGCGGACTCGCAGAGCACGATGCTCCCCGATCCCGGGCGCCGATCCAGAAGTATCCCAGGTCTTTGCGCGTGCCGCCCGCCATTCCACGCCAGACCGGCGGCCCGATACCGCGGAGTTCGGCGCCGACGGGCCGTTGGGCCTTCCCCGTCACCAACAGAAAGACCGCATTGCCCCGGTCGTCCGCGTAGATCCCACCGGATTGAATCAACGGATCGAGCAACGTCGCGGAGAGACCGCGCCGTTGCGTGAGATACTGACGGACGCGCTCCAACAAGCGATGGGCGGGCACGGGCAAGCGCAACGAGCCGTACGGGCCACGAGCCGCCGCGGAGCGTGCCAAGGGGTGCGCGGCGGTTTGGCCGCCGCCGATTGGGCCAACCGCCAGGTGTTGCTCCAGCCATTCGACCGCCGTGCGGAAGTCTCCCCCGGCCAGATGCATCACCAGGTCGATCGTCCCGCCGCCCCCCTGGCCCCGCCGCCAGTTCATGAACTTGGGGCCGGAGACCGACAACGGGCCTTGTTCGGTGTGCCATTTGGACCGGTCGCGCGGATCGCGCTCGGCGCCGCGGCAGAGCAAGACGGCCTCCAACGCGATCTCACGGACCATCCCACGCTCCGCGTGGAAAATTTCTTCTGGACAGGGGGCCGCGACTTGCAATAATGGGGGGCATGCCGTCCATCAGTTTGCCGCCCCACAGGTTGCGGGAGGTGCCATGAGCGACTTGCGCAAGCTTGACAGCGCCGCGGGGTTGCGATCGCCGTCACGCGTGATGCCCGCCTCCGGGCCCGGCGTTGGCAAGACCGACGATCTGCCGCAAAACACCGTTGATTTCAAGCCCGCCGACCCGGACGCCACCTTGGAAAGTGAGAACATGGAGTTCTCCGCCGGCCCCGCAAAGGCCAAGCCCAAGACGATCGCCATACCCAAACATGTGGCCGGCTACGAAATTCTCGGCGTACTGGGGCGCGGCGGCATGGGTGTGGTTTACAAGGCGCGCCAGCCGGGATTGAAGCGCCTGGTGGCCCTCAAGATGATCCTGGCCGGAGGGCACGCCGGCGAGCACGACTTGCTTCGCTTCCGCAGTGAAGCCGAGGCGGTGGCCCATTTGCAGCACGCCAATATCGTGCAGATCTACGAAGTCGGCGAAGACGAGGGCCGGCCTTATTTCTCGCTCGAATTCGTCGACGGCGGCACGCTGACAAAAGAGCTTAACGGCAAACCGTTCCCCCACCGCAAAGCGGCCGAGATGCTCGCGGTGCTGGCCGGCGCCATGGCCTATGCCCACGAGCACGGCATCATCCATCGCGACCTCAAACCGGGTAATATCCTGATCGCGGCGGACGGCACGGCCAAGATCACCGACTTCGGCCTGGCCAAACGCGTCGAGGACGAAGACAACTCGCAGACGCGTACCGGCACGATCCTGGGCACGCCCGACTACATGGCACCCGAGCAGGCCTCCGGCAACGTCAAGGACGTCGGCCCCCTGGCCGACGTCCACGCCTTGGGATCGATGCTCTACGAGTTTCTGACCGGCCGGCCCCCGTTCCGCTCGGCCAGCATGCTCGACACGCTGCAGCAAGTGATGCGCAAGGAGCCGGTACCCCCCTCGCAACTCGATCCCAAGCTGCCGCGCGATCTGGAGACGATTTGTTTGAAGTGTCTCCACAAAGAGCCGGAAAAGCGTTACGCGGGCGCGGCCGCGTTGGCCGAGGATCTGCGCCGCTATCTGGCGGGCGAGCCGATCCTGGCGCGGCCCGTCAGCCCAGCCGAACGCGCCTGGCGCTGGTGCCGGCGCAATCCCAGGATCACGGCGCTCAGCGCGGCGGTGTCATTGCTGATTGTGGTCTGGGCGGGCACGGCTTCGTGGCTGGTGGTGAGGCTCGATCGTGAGAAAGGCAGGACCGACGACGCGCTGTTCCAGGCAAACGCGAACTTCCAGTTGGCGACCCGAAACGAAGCCGAGGCCAAGCGGAACGCCGAAATCGCCGAGCGGAAAGAAGCGGAAGCAAGCCACAGCGCGGCCGAGGCCAAACGGAACGCGGAGGTCGCCACGGAGAACGCCAAGACGGCCAAGGCCGAGTTCACGCGGACGGCCGATTTGCTCGCCACGCTGAGCTCGGAATTGCAGCAGCGCTTACGGCCGAAACTGGTCGGCGAGCAACCCAACCCCGAGGCGCAAACGATCATCAGCGACGTGCTCCAGTTCGTGCGTCAGGGCATGGACGCCTTGGGAAATCGCATCGAGTCGAGCGGGGTCACCGACTACGGCCTGGTCGCCACCTGCCAGCGGATGGGGAACGTGTACGCCAAGTTAGGTCACGGCGCCGAGGCGATGCGGCAATTCGAGCGGGGCTACAAGCTCGCAAGGAAGCTTGCCAACGACAACCCCGACAACGACCAGGCCCGTGCGAACCTCGGCGTGACGCTCCTGGATTTGGGCAAAATGGAGATGGAGCTCAACGACGATGCCCGCGCCGCGCGACGGTACTTCATCGAGGCCCGCTCCCTGCAACAGGAAATTCTCGACCATCCCAGGCAAAAAGACCTCTTCAAGCCGGAGGTCCACGAGCGGCTGCTTTCGTTCTACGAATACTACACCGGCATGGCCGACCTGGAACTGGGCCGTCCCGCGGAGGCGCGCGAGAGCCTGCTTGCCGCCCTTGCGCGCCGCAAGGCCCATTTCAAATGGATGCGGGAGGGCGGTAGCCAAGGCGACCAGGTTTCGTCCGCCGGGTATATGGCGCAGATTGACCTCGCGTTGGGAACGGTCGCCTGGCACTTGGGAGACGCGTCGGCCGTTGATGAGAACTTCGGCCAGTGCTTGAAGATCGTCAACTCCCTGATCCAGCAGTTTCCCAACCAATGGGATTTCCAGGGCGACCTGGCCGACACCTACGGGGCCTACGGCGACGCCCAGTGGCGGCTCGACGCGCGCGACAAGGCTCGCGAGGCGTATGGGAAATCGCTCGAGCATGTGTCGCTCGCGGTCGAGCGTCTCGGCAAAGACAGCCAAGAGTACGTCGCGCGCTATGCGCTCTTGGCCTTGGCCCATGAACGACTGGGGGCGATCGAGCGTGCCGAAGGGCACCCGGCCGAGGCGGATGCCCATTACGCCAAAGCGTTGGCGATACGCGAGGAGTTGTCGGTGCTCGATCCCACGAACCTCTCCTGGCAGGCCGCCCATGCTTTGACGCTGGCCCATTGTGGCCGGTCGGCCGAGGCGGCCAAGCGGGCGGAAGACGTTGCCGCCCGCGCGCCGCATGGCGGTGGGCTGCTGCTCCAGACGGCCCGCGCTTTCGCCGTCTGCGCCGCGAAAGCGGCCGAAACGGCCGAGCGATCGCAGTGTACGCAGTTGGCGATCGACGCCTTGCGCACCGCCGCCGGCGACGACTTCCGCGACCCCGCGGCGATCAGAACCGATCCCGACCTGCTGTCGCTGGAGAAGGAACCGGCGTACCAGGCGTTGTTGAGCGAGTTGGAGTCGAAGGCGATGGAAGTCGCCAAAGAATAATGACCTCGTTTACCTCGTTCCCACGCTCCGCGCGGGAACGGCTCCGCGGACGCTCGGCGTCCCTACACCGCGCCGCGGGCAGTTGAGTGCATCACGACGGGGCACGACGCGGAGCGTCGGAGACGCGCGTTCCCACGCGGAGCGTGGGAACGAGGCTATGAATGCCCGCCCAGTTCCTTCAGGACCGCGGCGACTTTGGGAAGTTCATCACCAAAGAGCCACAAGGGGCGGAGGTAGAATCCGCGCACGACGATCGACGCGATTTTTCCGTCGTTTTCGTCAATCGGCGAGTACCGCTTGCCGCCCTTGAGTCTAAAGGCGGCCAGCCGATCTTCGAGCGGGTCGACGATCCAGTATTCGGCCACTCCCGCATCCTCGTATTCGGCGTATTTGTCGAGCCAATCACGGTCCTTGCTGTCGGGCGAGACCACCTCCGCCACCTGGCTCGGCGCCCCGTCGCAAAGCTTATCGCTAAGCATCGACATGCCCTGATTCGTCAGGAACGACAAATCCGGAATTCGCAAACGGCCGTTCTTCAATCGGATCATTAAATCCGAGTTGAATGCCGTGCCCAAACGATGGTGGTCGACGAAGTCGGAGAGCACGCGGTAAAAAAAGCCGCTCAGCAACGCGTGTTGGACATTCGCGGGCGACATCAGAACCACTTTTCCGTCAACCCATTCAGCCTTCGTGTCTTCATCGCACCAGTCGAGAAACTCCTCCTCCGTCAGCGGCCCCGGGGGCGGCGGCTTGCGGCCGGGATCATCAATTTCGTGGGACGACCTCGGGACCGTGGCCATGTGGGGATCCTCCTCAATATCCATTATATATTTCACGCGGCCGACAATGAGACGTTTTGCCACGAGAAAGCGGTGGCTGGTGGCAGAGCCTAAGCGATGCCCCGGTCGCTATCGAGCCGGATTATTCATGGTCCCACTGCCGCTCACTCCAGTTCTTCGAGCCAGAGCCGGATTTCGTTTTCGTAGTCGCTGGCCAGATTGCTCATGACGAGTTGGCGATGGAAGCTGGCGGCGCCCCGCTCTTTTCCCAGGTCGGCCGTTTCGGCGTCGGAGAAACGGCACATCGGATCGGGCGCGATCAGGCTCTTGATCAGGTTCATCAACAGTTCGTTGCAGACCACTTCCCGGGGCAGCCATTCCGGCAAGCGAGCGACGAGCGAGCGCTTGGCCTCCAACAGTTCGCGGTAATTCAGGTTGCCCGTAAACGGGGGTTGGCCGGCCAGCATCTCGATCAGCACGTAACCCAGGCTGCACAGGTCGCTGCGGGGCGAAGCGCCGTCGCCGTCCAAGACCTCGGGCGCCGCGTAGCTGGGAGTGCAACTTCGGCGCTGGGGCGCGTCCTCGACGTCGAACGCCGAGCCGATATCGATGATCTTCGAATTGCCCGTGCGCTTGAGCATGATGTTCGAAGGTTTGATGTCGCCGTGGACGATGCCCTCGCGGTGCAGCGCCGCCAAGGCGCCCAGACACTCGCGCAAGACGGCGATGGCGATCCCCGGCTTGAACCGCGGCTGCTTCGGCCCGGCGGTGATGATTACCTCGTTGATATGGACCCAACGCTTGTTGCTGACGCGGCCCTTGGCATATTCCAGAAACGACGGCATCAACAGGCGGTGCAGGTCGTAGCCGTCGACCCACTCCATCTCCATGATGCGGATGCGGTTGCGGTCGACGAAATTGTGGACGTCGAGTAGGTTGTCTTGCTGGATCTGAGCGACGCGGGCGGAAACCCGCGCGATCCGCGCCATCGCCTCCTCGTATCCGCGCGTGTCTTCGTAGCTCTTGGGCGAAAAGATCTTGAGCGCGACCGGAAGCGTGAAGCCGTCGGCGCCGCGCCGCTGGCTGAGAAAGACCACGCCCTGGCCGCCGGAACCCAGCAGCTTCTTCAGGTGCAGGTGCTCGGTCCAATTCAGGCGTTGATCGGACAAGAGGCGGTCGTAGCGGTTGAGCAGTTCCTCCGGGCAGCGCGGCACCGGATGGCCGTTGCGCGACAACGTCAACGAGCCTTCGAGGTAAGTCGTGGTAATCATCCATTGCCCTCCGCCGCGGTTGAGTTGGTGTGCGGTGCCCACCCTACAGAATCGGGCACGGGTGCCGATCCTGGCCTTTAAGCGACTCTTTGATATTTTATGCGTCGGAGGCCGTTTGAGTCCAGACCGCTTGGCGTTCCGGCACGGGGAATCCCAGGCGTTTGTCGACCAGGTTCAGCAGCGGCCGTCCGGCGAGCCAGCGCCCGAGGTTTTCACAAAAAAAGTCGGTCATGTCGTCGATTCGCCGCGCGCTCTGGCCGCCGACGTGTGGCGTGATGATGACTTGGGGCATGTCCCAGAGCGGGCTTTCCGTGCCCAGCGGCTCCTGCTGGGTCACGTCGAGCCCCGCGCCGGCCAAATGGCCGCCGGCGAGGGCCTCAACAAGCGCGGCTTCGACCAGTAGCGGCCCGCGCGCCACGTTGATCAGGATCGCGCCGGGTTTCATGGTGGCCAGCGCTCGCGCGTCGATCATGCCGCGCGTGGTCTCGTTCAAGGGGGCGGCGAGGATCACGATGTCCGACTGGGCCAGCAGTTCGTCGAGCCTGTCGGCCGGCCAGAGGGCCTCGACGTAATCGGGCTTGTCCACGGGAAACATGTCGGTGGCGAGAATCCGGCCCTTGAACACGCGCAGCACCTCGGCCAGGCGGCGGCCGTTGCCGCCGAAGCCGACGATGCCGATCGTCGCGCGGTGCAGGTCGCGCGTCGGCCGGCGAACGAACTCCTTCCTCTGTTGCGCGCGGAAGAAGACGGGCAGGCTCCGCAGCAGACCGGTGATCAAGGCCAGAGCGTGCTCGGCCACCTGGTCGGCCAGAACGCCCGACGCGCTGCTGACCACGATCGGGCTGGCCACGACCGAAGGCGCGAGGCAATGGTCCATGCCGGCCGCCGACGACTGAATCCACTTGAGCCGCCCACGCCGCGCCACTTCGTTCCAAGGCACCGGATGGACCTTGGCGTGCCCGCAAAAAATGTCCGCCGCCAGGATCTCCGCCGCGATCCGTTCTTGTCCCGCGTCGACCAGTTCGGCGCGCGGCGCCGCCGCCGCGATCTGGTCGAGGTGCTTTGGTTCGACGGGGTAGCAGAGTACAATGCGCATTGGAAGGAAATCCGTGGGAAACGCCCAGCAAGGCATTGTGAACATTCCTTGTCGTCCGGCAAGGGAGGGCCATTCATGATCCCACCCTCGACCGCTCAGTCGAATCGCGGCGCGCGAGAACCCGATGACGCCGCGCGGCGGGAGAGCCACGTTCTCCGGCGGCGGCGTGGAATTCGCCGAGGTGGCTCGTGAGCGAGGCTTGCCGCACGTTTGGCCGCGGCAACCGCGTCCGATGCGTTTGCCCGAGGCCTTCGGCTGCGGCTGCGCCGCGTTCGACTATGACGAACCCCCTTCCTTTGTCAATCTTACGCTTCCGCGTATAGTGTGCCCATGCTCAATCGTGTGGAAAGCTGGTGGCGTCGTCCGGCGGGGATGCGCGAGGTTCTGGTGATGGCGTTGCCGCTGATCGTCTCGAACCTCTCGTCGACGATCATGATCTTCACCGACCGGGTTTTCCTGGCCCATTATTCGACCGACGCGGTCGCGGCCGCCTTGCCGGCCGGAAACCTGATTTACCTGGCCGTTTGCTTTCCGCTGGGCGTGGCCGGTTACGTCAACACGTTCGTGGCCCAGTACCACGGGGCCGGGCGCCCCGAGCGGATCGGACTCGCCGTGTGGCAGGCGGCATGGCTGGGGCTGGCGACGATCCCTCTGATGTTGCTGACGGTCCCCTTGGCCCCGGCGGTCATCCATTGGGCAGGACATCCGGCGGAGGTCGCGGCGTTGGAAATCGAGTTTTACCGGGCGCTTTGCTGGGGCGAATCGACCCTGGTGTTGGCCGCGGCGCTGTCGAGTTTTTTCACCGGCCGCGGCGACATGTGGACGGTGATGATCGTCGATAGCCTGGCGGCGGGGTTGAACGTGGCGCTCGACTACGCCTGGATCTTCGGGCATTTCGGGTTCCCGGAGTGGGGCGCGGCCGGGGCGGGCTGGGCGACCTCGGTGGCCACGTTGTTTCGCGTGTTGGTCTACATCGCGCTCTGGCTACGGCCCGTGTTCCGCGTGAAGTACCAGACGCTGGCCGGCTGCCGTTTCGATCGCGAGCTGTTCGGCCGGTTGCTGTGGTTCGGCGCGCCCAACGGCTTGCAGTATCTGATCGAAGTCGGGGCGTTCGGCGTGTTCATCGTGCTGGTCGGCCAGATCGGCAAGAACGAACTGGCCGCCTCGAACCTGGCGTTCAATCTCAATGCGCTGGTGTTCATGCCCGTACTGGGAATCGGCGTGGCGACCAGCACGCTGGTGGGCCGGCACCTGGGCGAGAACCGGCCCGACCTGGCCGCCCGCTCCACTTGGACCGCGCTCTGGCTGGCGGTCGTCGTGCTCTTGCCGTTGGCGGCGATTTACGTGCTGTTTCCCGACGCGCTACTGTGGGCCTACGGCAGTGCCGACGACTCGACGGCCGACGCCGCGCCGCGCGAGTTGGCGGCGGACCTGTTGCGCTTCGTGGCCTTTTACTCGCTGTTCGACGCCATGAACGTGATCTTCGCCGGCGCGGTCAAGGGGGCGGGCGACACCCGCTTCGCCATGCTCACCACCGTCTCGGCGGCGCTGGGCGCCGCGGGCTTCATTTGGATCAGCCAGGAATGGTTGCACCTCGGCCTGCACGGAGCGTGGTTCGTCGTCACCGCTTGGATCAGTGTCTTGGGCGTCGTATTCCTGCTCCGTTTCATGCAAGGGCGCTGGCGCGAGATGCGCGTCATCGAACCGCTCGCCGTCGAACCGCTCGCCGGCAATGCGGATTAAGAGTCTATCCCGAGTCTATCCCAAAACCGCCGGGCAGGCGGGACGCTCGCACCACAACGGCGGTTTTCCGGGCGAAGGTGACTGCGTACGATCCGTCGCCACGGCAAAATCGCCATCCATTTTCACTCGAATTCGGTCCAAAACGCTTTGAAATCGTCCATTTCGACACCATTCGAGCAACAACCGCTCGTCCCGCGCCCAGGTGTCCCGTCAAAATCAGCGGGAATTACGCACCCGCGCCGCTGCCGGCGTTTGATTTCTTGCTAACATGGAGTTGCTAAACGGCAAAAAAATGCGCGCCGGTTTCCGCCGTCTTGGGGGGGGGCGATTGAGGGCGCCGTTGTTTCCAGGGCGGCGCCCTTCGCTCTGGAATCGTGTCCGCGTTGGGGCCGGACGGCCTTACACCGTTTCGATTTCCGACGTGCAGTGCGGACAGCGAGTGGCCTTCAACGGGATGGAAGTCACGCAGCGCGGGCAGGGCTTGGTCGTGGGGCCGTCGGCGATCTTCAGCAGGCGTGTCAAACGGTTCATTTGATGCGCGGCGATGAACATCGTGAAGGCGATGATCAGGAAGTCGATGACGTTGTTCAGAAACGCGCCGTACTTGAGCGACACCGCCGGTTGATCGCCGATGCTCTCGCGTAGCGGGTACGCCAGATCCTTGAAATCGAGTCCGCCGATGAGCACTCCCAGCGGAGGCATGATGACGTCGTTGACCAGCGAGGCGACGATCTTGCCGAACGCCGCGCCGATGATGATCCCCACCGCCATGTCGACGACGTTGCCCTTGAGCGCGAATTCCTTGAATTCCTTGAACATCATTGTGGTGCAGGCATCCCGCCTGCGCTGGTTTTGCTTAGAGCCTATCCCAGGCGGGCTTCGCCCCCCTAGGGCCTATTTTAATCATCGATAGTACGGGGTGCTATATTGCACGCGGCCGAGAATGAGACATTCGGAAGTCTGCACACAGTATAAGCGGGCGGTTGGCACTCGCCAGATCCAAAAAAGAAGGCCTCGCCACGAACGCGGGGCGGCACGGCGGTTTCGGCGCAGCCGAAAATGCCCAAGAAAAAACTGGCAAAACCGTACCTGTACCGACAAGGAAATCCGTCTCGGCGGATTGCCCGGCTTTGGATGCGTTAAGACTTCTTCACCCGCAACGCCCATCGGTGCCACTCGCGCCGTAGCTTTCGTCGGGTAAAGGTACGGTCTTGCCAGTTTTTTCGGAGCCCGGGAGAGCGCCCCCGACCGTCGTCCACATGAGCGCCTCGTCGGGACAAGCGAGCGCGGATGCAACGATGGATTCCCGATGCCGTGCGTGAAGTACCGCGCGGCGGAGGCCCTGTCAAGGGCGGTTTCCCTCGAATTTTTTCCTGCCTATTCCGCGCCGCCCTTGTCGTCCGCGTCATCTTCCCATTGGTATGGTATACAGTATTAAGGATCTGGCGGCGGAACCGCCCGGCAGGCGGGACGCCCACACCACAATGGCGGTTCTGGGATAGGCTCTTAGCGACGGCGGCGAAATAACTTGGGTCCCTCGGCGATGCTGGCCGGCACGTTGACGATCGATTGGCTTTCGCCGGTGGCGGCGGTCAAATCCCGCGGCACCTTGCCGCTGACGACCGGGCCGGCGCCGAGCAGGTTCCAGTGCCGGTAGTCGGCCCGCGCGAGTTGCGCGCCGGAGTCGACCAAGGGCTGCCGCGTCTTGGCGTCGAAGGCCAGCACGCGCAGCTTGGCCGTGCCCATCGCCTTGGCGCGGTCGTAGAGGGCCACCTTGGGAATCGAAATCGGCGACGGCATCGCCAGCGGAATCGCTGGGATTCCCACGAACAAGTCGTCGCGGTCGGTGCCCACCGCACCGCTGGCGATCTCGAGGATCACATCGGCGGTGTCGGGCTTGTCGACCAGCGTACATCCGGCCCGCGTCACGCGCTCATGCAGCGAGACGATCACGTAGTTCTTGTCCGTACAATCGAGATACTTTTCCTCGACGTAGACCTGGGCCCCGCGCAAGGGCGCGAGGTCCACTTTGTCGAGCGAGCGATCGACGGCGGTCGAAATCAGCAATTGCTCGACGCCGGTGCGGGCGGTGTCCGACTCCCTCATCGTCGCACATCCGCCCGCCACACCGATCGCGCAGCACGCCAGTAACCAGAAACACGGTTTCATTAGCCCTCCCGGAGCGACTTCAGGCTTTATCGGCAACGCGGGGGAGATGGTTTAGGGAATGATTGCCGGTTTTTCGGGTCGTAGAGCGGAATCCATTCCGTTTGGAATTCCGTCGTTCAGCCCCGTACGGGGCGTCAGAGCGTGGCGCCGCGACCGGTGGCGGTCCATGCGGTCCCCCGTCGGCATTTCCGAACGACTCCTCCTGGTGGTACGTGGTACTGGTGCTAGACGGCCCCGCTCGCCCTGGCGTGGAACAGGAACCGTTGAATGGTCGTGCCGTGCCTGCTTGGGCCCAATGTTGCCTGGCCCTCGCCGGGCGGCTATCGTGGGTCTGAGGAGTCAATCCGGGGATCCCAGCCATGCGAACCGCCCATGTGCGAACCGAAATCCAACGACTCATTCGGCAAGCACCGTTTCGTCCGTTTGTGCTCAATCTCGAAAACGGAGATCGCGTCACGATTGAACACCCGGAGAACATCGCCTTCGATCCAGGTATCGACGGTCCCGACATAGGGTCGAGCGACTTTTACGTGATTTCGCGCAGCCTGCGTTTTTACAGCACGTTCGAAGCCGTGACGCACGTCGCCCTCGCCGATCTTGAGGGGCATGGCGACAGCGTGTAGCCTGGGGCGCCAGCCGCAGGAAACTCCGCAATCTCCTGGTTTCCGTACTTCTCGCGGCCGACAATGAGACATTCACGGTGGCTGGGGCAGAGCGTAAGCGATGCCCCGGTCGCTATCTAGCCGGGGCATCGCTTACGCTCTGCCACCAGCCACCACGTTCTCGTGGCAAAATGTCTCATGGTCGGCCGCGTGAGGTATAATCAGCGGCGAGTTGCAAGATCAGCGTTTCGCGGTCGCGCCGCGCCAAAATCCCTCCGGGGAACACGGCCTTTCCGGCCGGCACGCCGTCCGCGGCCAGCGCCAGTTCGGCGAGTTGCGTCCAATGGTCGAAGCCCATCGCTTGCTCGGGATACCCCTGCGCGCGCCAAACCGCGATCAGCAGTTCGCGCACGACGTACCGCGGCTGCCCTTCGAGCGGGCGACAGTCGATGGCGACCTCGGTCGGCGCGATTCTCGACGAACCTTGATGCTCGATCTCGCGGCCAGGCGCCGGCCGCGCGCAACGCTCGATCAGCGGCTCGACGAGCGACGCCACGACCTGCTGCGCTTCGCCCGCCAGGCGGCCCAGCCGCAGCAGGGCGTCGACAACCTGTGGGTTGAAGTCGCGCGCGAGTAGCGGCAACAGTTCATGACGTAAACGGTTGCGGGTGAACCGCCTGTCGGAATTGGTCGAGTCGGCGCGATACGGCTGGCCCAATTCGTCAAGGTACTTGAGCGCGTCGGCGCGCCGCATCGCCAGCAGCGGGCGAATCATCGTCGCGACCGGCCCCAGCGGCCTTACGCGCCGTATTCCGGCCAAACCGCTTAAACCGGTGCCGCGCAGCGCCCGGTGCAAGATCGTCTCGGCCTGGTCGTCGGCCGTATGCGCCGTGACGACGTGGCGCGCCCCGAGGCGCTCCGCCGTTTCGCGAAAGAACTGATACCGTGCTTCTCTCGCCGCGGCCTCCAGTCCATCACCGGCCAGCGCGGCGCGCTGTGCGACCGGCCCGCGACCCACTTCGCACGGTAAGCCGAGGCGGCGGGAAACGTCCCGTACGAACCGCTCGTCGGCCGCCGCTTCCTCGCCGCGCAACTGGTGGTTGAAATGGACCACAATCAGCCTGCCGGGCGACACCTGACGCAAGGCCGCCAGCGCGCAAAGGAGCGCAAGGCTGTCGGCGCCGCCGGAAACGGCCACGAGAACCGTCAATTCCCGCCAATCGGCCGGCGGCCAACTCTCGGCCAGCATTCGCTCGAAATCACGCAATATCCGTGCTATCCGCGTTATCAGAGTTATCCGTGGTTCTGTCAGGCTGGAAGGCCTAACCTACTCCGCCAACACGATTCATCTTAGCCCCTTGGTCTCCAAACGAGAAATCGTTTGCAGTCGGGCCAAACTCTGCTAGGATGAGAGTCGTGTTTGCGTGGAGCCCTTGGTGGCCGCCTGGCGACCGCCGTGGGACGAATCGAAACAAGTTGGCACTGGATTTGTTTGCAGGTAAGTTAAGCCCCAGCCTTGCTCGGGAGCCGGCCGTACGATGCACCTGTTGATCATCATTTTGCAGCAACTGCTCGGGATGCTCCCGAGTTCGAAGCAGGCCACCCAGCCGGAAGTCGTGCGCCGGGAGCGTCCGCAACCCAACGGTTCGGAACCCGACGCGTGTCTCCGCTTGGCCCGTCCGATCATTGGCTGGATGTCCGTTCTTACGGTACTGGAAGGAATACGACTGCGACCGCCTTGCGCGGCACGGCGCGAGCGCCCGGCCCCGCCGGTCGTTGCCACCGCGACGCCCCCTGCCGATCGGTCGGCGCCGCGAAAATCCTTCCTGGCCGATTGACGGTCGCTACGCGCCTCGCTGCAAGTCTTGTCGTGGTGCTTTCTTGTCTTCGCGACCGCGGCTCACGGGCCGCCGCCGTCGCCGATTCGCCCCGCGACGGCGTGCGAGGCGTCCAGCGCCGGTTTCCGCCTGACATCGCTGTCACTTACCACATTTCCGCCAGGTTCACGCGGGCGCATTGGCCGCGCGGTTTGAACGAGGCGGACGCCAGGGGAGACCATGGAAATCACGGGCATCGTCCTATTGACGGCGTGCATCGCCATCGCCGCGACCTTCGTGCTGATCAAGTGGCTCGACCACTTGCACCTGCGCGACGCCAACCGGAAAGCCAAGGAGATCCACGACCAGGCCGAACGCGAAATCGAAAATCGCCGCCGCGAGGCCGAACTGGAGATCAAGGAACTGGCCATCAAGCGGCGCGGCGAAGGCGAAAAGGAACTGGCGGTCATTCGCCAAGAGTTGCACGAGCGCGAGCGGCTGCTCGATAAACGCCAGGACGCCCTGGAGCAACAAGCCGATGGCCTCCGCAAGCAGGAAAAGATGGTCGAGGGGAACCAACGCAAGCTGGCCGAAAAAATCGAGGAAACCCAGCGCCGCCAGGAGGATCTCGACAAGATCCTCGACGCGCAGCGGCAGACCCTGCACCGCCTGAGCGGCCTGAGCCAGGAAGAGGCCAAGAGCCGCTTGCTCGAAATGCTCGACCGCGAGCTGACGCACGAGGCCGGCGCCGCGATCATGCGGCACGAGAAACATGTGGCCGCCCTCTGCGAGGAAAAGTCCCGCGAAGTGCTGATCACCTCGCTGCAGCGCTACGCCGCCACGCACACCGCCGATACGACCACCAGCACGGTCGACATCCCCAACGACGACATGAAGGGGCGGATCATCGGCCGCGAGGGGCGAAACATCCGCGCTTTCGAGAAGGCCACCGGCGTCGACGTGATCATCGACGATACGCCGGGCGTGGTCATCGTCAGCGGCTTCGACATGGTCCGCCGCGAAGTGGCCCGCATCTCGCTGGCCAAACTGATCGCCGACGGCCGCATCCATCCCTCGCGGATCGAGGAAATCGTGGCCGAGACGCGGGCCGAGCTGGAGCAGCACTTGCAAAAGCTTGGCCAGGAGGCGGCCCAGGAGGCGGACGTGCCTGGCTTGAACGAGAAGATCGTTCACCTCCTGGGCCGGCTGCGCTTCCGCACGAGCTACACGCAGAACGTGCTGCGGCATTCGATCGAAGTGGCGTTCCTCACCGGCATGATGGCCGATGAGATCGGTCTGGACGCGCGGCTGGCGCGCCGCTGCGGCCTGTTGCACGACATCGGCAAGGCGGCCGACCACGAAGCCGAGGGGGGGCACCCCAAGATCGGCGCCGACTTGCTCAAGCGCTACGGCGAGCGGCCCGAGGTGGTCCACGCCGCGCTGGGCCACCACGACGACCTGCGGATCGAAAACCCCTACACGGTGCTCGTGGCCGCGGCCGACGCGTGCAGCGCGTCGCGGCCCGGCGCGCGACGCGAGACGCTCGAGCGGTACATCAAACGGATGGAGGAGTTGGAAACGATCGCCGCCGGTTTTCCGGGCGTCGAACAGGCATTCGCCATCCAGGCGGGGCGAGAATTGCGAGTGCTGGTCAGCGCCAAGGAGACCACCGACCAGTCGGCCGCGAAAATCTGCCACGACATCGCCAAGGCGTTCGAGGAGCAACTGACCTACCCCGGCGAGATCAAGGTCACGGTGCTCCGCGAGGCGCGGTTTACCGGCGTGGCGAAATGAGCCGTTGGTCATTGGACCTTGCTCCGAAGCTTTCGTCGGGTAAAGGTACGGTTTTGCCAGTTTTTTCGAGACGCCCGCGCGACAAATCGGAGGCGCGTTTGAGCGCCCTAACGGCGCGCCGCGAGATGCTTCGTTATTTTGTTAGTCGACGCGGTCAGTGCGGTCAGTGAAACGGCGAAAAACGCGGTGATTTATATTTTGTTAGTTCGGGAAAGCTTGGCAAGTTACGGAACTGAATAGCCGGCGCGGTGGAGACGGCGCCAAAGCGCAACGAAGCCGAACACAGTGTCCGGAATCGAGCGCGCTTAATTTGCTGATTATACCTTCCCATGGTTATACCTCGGGCGCCGCGGAATGTGGCATCCGGTGGGCCGGCGCCGAGACGGACGACTAAATCGCCCTCCGAGCATCGGCGCTGCGCGAAAAAAAACGATTCCGAAACCCCTCCCAAAGAGATCCAAAAGAGCGTGGGGTAGGGCTTAAGCGATGCCCCGGCTACATAGCGACCGGGGCATCGCTTAGGCTCTGCCCCAGCCACCGTGAACGTCTCATTCTCGGCCGCGTGCAGTATAATACGGGTTAGGCGGAGACCAAGGATCCATGACAAAGGACAAAGGGCAAAATCGTGCGTTTGCTTTTGATCGGTGACGTGGTGGGTAAGCCGGGCCGGCAGATCATCGGCCGCGCGCTCGCCGGGCTGGTGACGCGCGAGCGGCTCGACCTGGTCGTGGTCAACGCCGAAAACGCCGCGGGCGGGTCGGGAATCACGCCCGAAATCTACCGAGAACTGCTGGCCGCCGGCGTCGACGCGATCACGCTCGGCGACCACATCTACAAGCGGCGCGAGATCAACCCCGTGCTCGAACAGGAGGCGAACATCGTCAAGCCGGCCAACTTTCCTCCGCACGCTCCCGGCCGCGAGTTCATGGTCGTCCCGGCGCGCAACGGCGTGCGCGTGGCGGTGATCAGTCTCTTGGGCCGGGTCTTCATGCGGCCGGTCGATTGTCCCTGGGCGGCCGCCGACCGCGTGCTCGCGCAGTTGCCGTCGGAGGTGAAGGTGATCCTGGTCGATTTCCACGCCGAGGCCACCAGCGACAAACAGCTCATGGGGCGGCACCTGGACGGCCGCGTGACCGCCGTGCTGGGCACGCACACCCATGTGCCCACGGCCGACGAGGGGCTGCTGGCCGGCGGCACCGCGTTCCAGTGCGACGTGGGGATGACCGGTCCCTACGACAGTATCCTGGGCCGCCGGGTCGACCGCGTGCTGGAGACGACGCTCACGTTCAACCCCACGCATTTCGAGGTCGCCACCGGCGACGTGCGGCTCTGCGGCACGATCGTCGACGCCGACCCGACCACCGGGCGGGCGCTGGGAATCAGACGGCTGCGCGTCGATGCCAAGGAGGCGGAGGAGTTGGCAAAGTAGTAGGCACGCTCCGTGTGCCGCAACCTTGTCGTGATCAGCGCGAACCCAAAGGAAGAGACGATCACTGATGCCGGTGGCAAACGGGATGCTGTTCGAGACGCGCGACGTCGCCCGAGTTTACCGGCGCGGCTCCGCGCGCGAGTTGAGCGCGCTGGCCGGCGTCTCCCTGACCATCAAGGAGGGCACATGCTGCGTTCTCACCGGACCTTCGGGTTCCGGCAAGAGCACCTTACTGGCGCTGTTGGGAGCCATGGAGCGGCCGACGTCGGGAGACGTGCTGTTTCGCGGCCAGTCCCTGAGCGGTCTTTCCGACGTCGGCTTGGCGCGCGTGCGCCGGCGGTTTGGGTTCGTATTTCAGGGCTTTTCGCTGCTGGCCCGCTTGCCGGTCTGGGAAAACGTCACGTACCCCTTGGTCCCCCGCGGCGTCGGGCGCGCTCGGCGGCTTCGCATCGCCGGCGAGTTGCTCGAACCATTGGAGCTGGCCGACCGCATGCACGACCGGGCCGGAACCCTGAGCGGCGGCGAACAGCAACGCGTGGCCTTGGCGCGGGCTTTGGTCGTGGAACCCGAGGTCGTGCTGGCCGATGAACCGACCAGCCAGCTCGATCGGAACAACGCCGAACGCCTGGCCAAATCGTTCGAGCAACTGCTGGCACGCGGCGTTGCCGTCGTGCTCTCGACGCACGATCCACGCCTGATCGAACTGGCGACTCAGGTCTTGGAGTTGGAAGCGGGCCGGCTCAAAGGCTAGCCCGGATTATTCATGGTCCCGTAGCTGGCTTCGCAAGAAGTCAGGCCGTGGACGCGAGTTACGCCAGAATTCTTGCGAATTCTGCTACAGCACAGTGCTCGAGTTCCTCCCCGGACCATGAATAATCCGGGCTAGGACCGGATTGATCGCGCGTTCATTGTGGGCGGCGCCCACCCTACGGAGAACCCAGGCAGCGGCCGATTTGGCGAACGGCCTGGCGAAGACGGTTCTCGTTCTCGACCAACGCCAGCCGCAAATAACCCTCGCCGGCGGGCCCGAAACCGGAACCGGGGCTGGCGGCGACGTCGGCCTCTTGCAGAAGCTTCATCGCCAGCTCGATCGTGTCCATCCGGCCGGCCCAGGGCTGGGGAACCTTGGCCCACACGAACATACCGGCCCGCGGCGGGGTGATCTCCCAGCCGATGCGGCGCAATCCCTCGACCAGCACGTCGCGGCGCGATTGGTAGATCCGTGATTGATCCTCGACCGCGGCCTCCGTGTGCCGCAGCGCCACGATCGCCGCGATCTGGATCGCCTGGAACATTCCGTAGTCGTAATAGGCTTTGATCGTCCCCAGGGCCTTGAGCATCTCGGCGTTGCCGGCGCAGAAGCCCACCCGCCAGCCGGCCATGTTGTACCCCTTGCTCATCGTCGTGAACTCGACCCCTATTTCGCCCGCCCCGGGCGCCGCCAGGAAGCTCGGCGGCTGGTAACCGTCGAAAGCCACGTCCGCATAGGCGAAATCGCTGATCACCATCAGCCCGTAACGCCGGGCCAGCCGCACCACGTCGACGTAAAACTCAGGCTCGACCGTGACCGTCGAGGGATTGTGAGGGTAGTTGAGAATCAGCAGCTTGGGTTTCGGGTACAGCCGTTCGCAGGTGTGGGCGATATTCAAAAGGAACTGCTCGCTTGGGGCCACCTCCAACGCGATCGCGTTGCCGGAGGCCAGCGCCACCGCATAGACATGCACGGGGAAATAGGGGGCCGGCACGATGGCCGTGTCGCCCGGCCCCATCAGGGCCAGGCACATGTGGCTGAAGCCTTCCTTCGAGCCCAGGCATACCACGACCTCGCGCTCCGGATCGAGCCGAACACCGTACTTGCGCAGGTACTTGCCGGCCACCTCGCGGCGGAGGTTCATGATGCCCAGCGACTGGCTGTAGCCGTGATTGCGAGGATCGCGCGCCGCCCCGATCAGCTTTTCGATGACCAGGTTCTGGGGCGGCTCCGAGGGGTTGCCCATCCCCAGGTCGATCACGTCGTCACCCGCCCGACGCTTCTGGTACAGCAAGGCGTTGATCTTGCCGAACAGGTAGGGGGGCAAGCGGTGCATGCGGTCGGCCAACTCCACCTTGAAAGGTCGGCCGGATGACGCCGTCGGATCGGGGTTGGCGGAGGTTGAACTCATCGGCGCGGCAAAGGTCGGTTGCGTGGCACAACCCTTAACCATACCCCGGATGGGCCGCTGGGGAAAGAAGCGAGACCTTCATTCAGCCGCTGTCGATCTGTGTCATCGTCTAGGGATCGAGGTTCCCTGGCGGCGATGAGGCCGAGCATTTCCCTCCGCTCGGCAACGCGGGTGGTGGCCTTATTCAGGCCGCCATTTTGGCCTTGTTTCTCACCGCCGCCGGCGTGAATCTCCAGGGGATAAGCCCCTGGCCTCAAAAAGACGACCGTCGCCGCACAAACTCAGTGCCCGCCGCGCCGAAACGATCGAAAAAAGCGAAAGCGGCGGTTCCGATCGTGGGCGACCGATTCGCCCTGATGACCTCTTACTTGGTGGAGAGTAGAATAGTAGGCTGACTTGCTCTCGATCAACCGTGCCGAGGACACTCTCATGCCGATTCATGACTGGATCCGGGTGGATGCGGGCATTTTTCATGCCTTCCATCACGACTGGATCACGGAATTAGCCCGCTCGTTGAATCGCCGCCTGCTGCCCGCCGACTACTACGCCTTGCCGGAGCAGGTTGCGGCGGGTTTCGGCCCGGACGTGTTGACGCTTCAGGAGGACCGCGACGGGCCAACGGACGAGTCGGTGGATCTGGAGAAGGGAGGAGCGGGCGGAGTGCTACTCGCGGCCCCGAGGTTGCGGCCCGTCGCCGAAACCGACCTGACCTTTTACCGGCGCAAGCAAAACTCGATCGCGCTCCGGCACGTCAGCGGAGACCGACTTGTGGCCATGGTCGAGATTGTTTCCGCGGGCAACAAAGCCGCCCAGAACCCGTTGCGCGCGCTGGTGAGCAAGGTGGCCGAGCTGCTCGAGCAAGGCATCCACCTGCTGGTCATCGACCTGCACCCTCCGGGAAAGCGCGACCCACAGGGGATTCACAATGAAATCTGGCAGGAAGTCGCCGGCAAGGAATATGTCCTGCCAGCGGGTCAACCGTTGACGATTGCGGCCTACGAGACCGCCAACGGCGTGCGCGCCTATGTGGTACACGCGGCCGTTGGCGAAACCCTGGCCGACATGCCGCTTTTCCTGGAGCCGGGGAAAGCCGTCGAGGTTCCGTTGGAAGCGAGCTACAACGCGGCGTTCGCCGATGTGCCGCGACGCTGGCGGCGTGTACTCGAGGCTTGATCGTCTACGGCCCGAATTCTTGCGAATCCGGCTACCCCATTTGATAGGTTCAACCATGCATAAGTTCCTTCGCGACGTATTGTTCGTGTCGTTGGCTTGCCAGTTCTTGGTCGCGTTGCCTGACGCACTGGCGGCGGGTAAGGCGAAGGCCGCCAAGCGCAAACTCTATCCGACGGCGCCGCCGCCCAAGTGGAACGAAAAGGTCGTCGGTACGTTCTTCGCCGACGCCCGCGACAAACTGGGCGCCGGCCAGCCGGGCGCGCAGGCCGTGGCCGCGGGGCCGGCCGCGGCCGGCGACGACGGCGGCGTGGCCGAAGCCGCGGCCACCGGCGGCGGCTTCGCCTGGTCGAAGCTGATTTCGCCCGCCACGATCGAAGATCTGATCAAAGCCCAGCTCGCGCCCCTGGAGGAACAGACCAAGACGCCCAGCGTGTTCAAAGGCGGTGGCAACCATCACGCGCGCGTCCACTTCAGTCTGGTGGCCATGATGTTCGCCGTGATCCAACAGTTCGACGGCGACGTGCGATGGAAGAAGGACGCCGTTGGCTTGCGGTCCATCTTCGGCCGAGC